>Ga0070717_10000468_pt1 | contig 25709 bp, 22 predicted proteins | sample LARL113metaG_FD_71366 | JGI IMG/M metagenome (GOLD analysis project Ga0070717, IMG submission 71366) | Corn, switchgrass and miscanthus rhizosphere microbial communities from Kellogg Biological Station, Michigan, USA - LAR L11-3 metaG | ecosystem: Host-associated > Plants > Roots > Rhizosphere ...
CTGAATGTTACCTTGCCGCCGAATCCCTATCCCCAAAACTTCAATTGGAGTGGGTTGGGAGAGTCAGCGATGGCTGAGCGCATTGATAAATTTATTTCATTTATCACGAATAGCTTATATATCGATGCACTCTCAGAATACAGCGCAACAGATAAAAATGGTGTACCCTACCATATCGGACGCGGAAAATGGAAAGCATCGTACTTCACCAACCCGACGCAACTCCCTGCTAGTGACCTGAGTCCTTCAAACGGTGTCAAGTCTTCAGGCATCGAGTACATACTTCGACAAGCTATTCAGAGTAGCCAGATCCCTAACCCCAATCCCAACCGTGGCTATTTTGTGTTCATGCCCCTAGACCTTTATCTAGATCCTAGCGAAGTTGGTAGGGGATATGGCTATCATGACAGTTTTACAATAAACGTACAAGGTCAAATGACAGATGTCTACTACACTGTCCTTCATCACCCTATAGAATCAACTGATGATGAGATTTTCGATCAATTTACTGTGAGGATAACACATGAATTAGTCGAAATGATCACTGATCCTAAGCTCAAACCAACACTTCACGATAGGACAACAGGATGGTCAGATGGAGACAATAAGGAAATTGCAGATGTCTGCCAACAAATGAACAAGATATCCTTTGGATTTCAAGGGTACCCGGTAACCTCCTTTTGGTCTAATCAGCAGCAAGGGTGTATTGATTGCCTGATCTCTGCCTCCATAAAGCACGGTCATGTGTGCAAGACAAAAGACGGAATTGAAGAAAACACTACTGCCGTGTTTTCTGCAAAAGCTTCATGTATGCCGGATTATGAGGCTAAAAAGCTCCAATACGAGTGGATTGTGTTATCTGGTGGAGCAAAACCAGCAGGACAAAACAACCAACAGGATTTTTATGTAACCATACCAGCCTTCCCTGACAATGGAAGTATACAGGTTACGGTTACAGTAAACGGAAAGAAATTGTCTGCGGTGACGACATATACAGCGATCTCAACGCAAGATGCTCAGGGACTGGGTAAAATCTGCTTCCTTGAGAGCCATTTTCAAGACATTATAGGAAGGCTTCGAAGGCTTCCTCCTTACTTCTTACATCCTGCGGGTCCAGACCCCGCACCCGACCTTGTAGAAAGCATTAATAAATTGCACCAAGATGTAGAGCAGCTCTCCCAGATTACTAGAGAGCTGGCAGATCTCTACAAAGAGAAAGGACTAGGATCACTACCTTTCAAATAACAGCCACGACCTGGGCAACGCTGCCATCCCGCTGATAGGAGTGATAGTGCTCTGGCCGTTTAAGAGCGAAATTACTCATTTTTTGCTTGACTGTAAACCACAAGGAAATCTCAATTCAGATGTTTCTCGTGTGTGTAGCAACTGCCAGCAGATGCTACAAAACTGACTCAGAGGAGCCATTCTGAAGCATTTCCTGGCCGAATTACCCACATTGTGGCAGCAAAATCGGTCTCTGAGTTGGAATCAACTCAGTTTTGGCTTGAACTGGTACAAGCAGACGCACTGCCACGATATGCTACGCAAAACAGAATCATTGCCAGTACATGCTACAAATCAGTTTCTATCAGTTTATCGTCTGCTTGCTATAAACAGGCTTCTGGACTAAGAGCACTGCCACGATATGCTTCACGGGTGTTGCCAGAATAGTGGTAAAATCGCAGTTTGCCCTATGATTGCTCTGTCGCTTGTGCCAGCGCTGCATCTCGTGCTTCATCAAGCCGCTTGTGCTGATACTCTAACTCAGACCTCAGCTCGTCTACCTGGGTTTCGACGAATCCCAGGGCTGTGTAGGCTTCCTCAACAATCTGATGGTAGCGCTCCTGGGGACCGCCTGGGATCAGAATATTCTCAGTGTTGATGCTAGCTAGTGTGTCTAATCGGTTGCGTATGCCGGCCAGCGCTGCGGCGATCTCGTTGTCTGGTGGATTCATTGGCTTGCGCTCCTATAAATCTAAGTTGTACCCATCTTGCTCAAGCTCATGAGCAACAAGCTCGTAGCAATCGCTACAGACGTGAATGGTTGTGATGTCTTCTATCGCTGCTGGTGTGAGGTCATACAAGGCATCTACTTCCTTGTGGCAATGATCGCAGCGTTGAGGCTGCTGCTTCTCTTGTTCTGCTTCTTGCGTCATGTTTGCGAGTGAGTCATTGACAATCTCGTTTTCATGCTCAGTGAGCCAGCGCGAGAGCGCAAGTAGCTCTTTCGGGTCCATTGCAATGCTATCACCGTCGTATTCAGAGTGAATCTGGTAGCAGATAAGCCTGTTGCGCGTGAAGCGTTCAATGTTCATGGTTAGTCATCACCCTCTTGTACTTGACATAACGTATTCATTCAATGCCCCACTCTTCTTCAAGTTCAGCGGCTAGTGGGTTCTCATAACTCAAATGTTCCTCTAGGTAGTCAGAGGTGATCTTGATGTCCGAGTGGCCCAACGCCTTGCTGATATCGGTAATCTTTGCATGCTTATTATGCATTGTGACAGCGAGCGTATGGCGCGGCGCATGGGTCTTCGATGTGCCCAGGTAGCGCTCACTGATGTTCGAGAGTGTGCGCGTGCCGATGGCTTGCCCTTTGTTGCGGTCTGAGAATGACACCCATACCGGCGCATCACCTGGCAGGGTAAGCAGCTGCCCCGGATACACACATTCCAGGTAGGCATACAATGCCCCGGTTGTCTTCGTCTCCAAGCGATTGGTGAATGATTTCTTGCCCTTGCAGTTGTCAAAGTCAACCACACACGTGTTCCCATCATGATGCAGGTGCTTGTAGCGCAAGCCGGCAATCTCAGAGACGCGGCGTCCTGTGGCGAGCGCGACACTGAGCAAGGCATAATCGCGCAGGCCCTCGGGCGTGGAACGGTCTATGCGTGCCAATCCTGATTTAATGACACTGCTTGCCAGGTGGTGAGCGGCGTCTTTCTTGCCGAGCTTCTGCCGCTTCACCCGTTCCATTGGATTGTACTGTAGCACCTCATGGGTGATTGCGAACTTGTAGAATGAGGACACGATTGAGCGGCGCTGATTGAACGTGGTAGGCGTCACACTCACGCCCTCACGCTTGCTCGACCTGGTCCAGCCTTGCGCAAGCGGCGCAACTAGGGCGGGCTCGCTATCCAAATCCAGCCCTGCCTTGTGCAACGTCTCCTTGAAATCGTTCAGCGTCAGTTCGTACGCCTCTGCTGTACGCACGCTATCGGCGCGTTTCTCATCCAGCCAGGCAAGTATGGCCTGCTCTAGCGTCATGCACTGCGGAGGTTGGTAGATCGTGATAGAGGTTGTATCGTTCATGCTGTCCTCTCCTTATCAGCCATACGAGTGCTTATACGCAATACCGTGTCACGACCTGCCCATAGACCGAAGCGGCAACATCGTTGAGCAGCAAGCAGCGCCCATGCGCGTACTCTTGCTCAGCTATACCGCAGACGACATACATGCCGTCTGCATGAGAGCTTGTGTCCGTGCAGGAAAGCGAGTCATTATAGACCTGCTGGTAGGCAGTCGTTGCATCCTGAGACGTAGCATAGACCCACAGGCCATAATGCCAGGTGTCTGCACAAACCCCTATTGGGCATCCGGTGAACTGTACTGAGCTGATCGCATACACGCCTAGGCAATAATCATAATGCGACCACTTGCAGACGCTCTCTCCGGTAGATTCTATGCCGATTGTATTATCGATTGCTTGCAAATGCACCACAATGTCATTGGCGGTATAATTCTGAGCTAGCGATGGGGTTGGCGTGGATGTAGGAGCTGGCATTGTGGGTGTGGCTGTAGATGTATGTGTAGGAACGATGGAGGCTCGTGGCGTCGGTATCGCGGCTGTAGTGGGTTTCTGACCGTGTTGATAGAGCATCACGGTAAGAACTCCACCCAGTATGAGAACAAGGCATACAGTGCTTATCAGAACCACTATAAGCCCCTTGTGGCCCTGTTTCGGCGGTGGAGGTGGTATGGGCACACCTTCATAGTAGGGGCTTGTAGGCTCGTAGGGATTGGGATACGCCGTCTGCGTTGGCTCTATTGGGGTATGATACTCTGTTGGCTCAGTAGACATATCCTCTCTCTCCCTTTCTTTCACCCATGACAATCGCTCACGGATGTTCTCCCTTATTTCGACTAATCTACAGACCTCCTACTCGATAAGGAACTGAGTACTAACCCAAATATTCAATCTATCGTACGGGCCAGAACCCTTTCTGATATCATCTCCTTCTCTCTGTCTCTTGTTTCTCCACGCACCTGCTTCTCTCCCAGATACATGGAAATTGACCGATGTTGGTCAGGTTCGATGCCCCCCGTCCCCAACGAAAGCCAGCGGATGGAAGTGAGCGGGCAGAACAAAGGAAGCGGTGCAATGGATGGCCTTGCTTGGGAGGGGGAGTCCAATGCTATACTGTAGCTGTGTAGGTTCATTTCTCGTCTAAACTCGACTACTATTGCAAGGAGGGAAGGGATGATGAGCAATTCTTTACACTCCGACTTTGTCCTTGCGGCGCTGGTCATCGCCGTGATGTACATCCTCATCCTTGCCTATTCGCTCTTTGACCGCACCATTTTGTTGAGCTTAACGGCAGTGATTTTAGCAGCATTCGGGGTCTCTGAGAGCCTGCGACTGGCGAGGGTAGAGAGAAGCGAGAATGTACTGATCACGTTCCTCGTTTCACTCGGATTGCTCCTGCTGGCTCTCTGGCTCTTGCCCCGCTCGCTCCTGACACTCAAAGAAGAGTAGAAATATGAAGGCAAGAAGAAGGACCAGGTCAAAGCTGCACGTAGTCATAGGGCTTATCACAGTGCTGGCCTCAGTCGTGGGGCTTACCACAGTACTGGTCTCTGTCGTCTTTGACAAGCAGTGTGGTGCCAAGTCTCTTTTTCCTATTCTACCAGTTCTCCCACCTCATGTTTCTACTCCTGCGTCGACTACCCCCACAACATCCACCGGATTTGTGACCCGTTCTGGGTCGCAACTGATGCTCAACGGGCATCCCTTCCGTTTTGCCGGAGCCAACATGCATTGGTTAGCATTAGATGACTCCGCGAACTATCCCTCTCAGTTTCGGGTGAATGATGGTCTTGATGCCGCAAGAGAGATGGGGGCAACGGTAGTACGCTCCCACGACCTGGGTATCTCTGTGGGATGCAGCAATTGCATTGAACCATCACTTGGAGTCTTTAATGAAACCGCGTTTGCCCATGTAGATTATGTTATCAAGGCGGCCAGGGACCGTGGCATTCGGTTAATTATCCCCTTGACGGATAACTGGCACTTTGCTGAGGGTGGAAAACACACATTCACCGACTGGCGCGGTGTCTCCGATGAAAATCAATTCTACTCTAACCCCCAGGTAATTAGCGATTTTGAGACATACATCAGAACACTACTCAACCATGTGAATACCTATACCGGCGTTGCGTACAAAGACGATCCCACCATTATGGCCTGGGAGACCGGCAACGAGTTATGTCCACCTACCGATTGGACACAGACTATTTCGACCTATCTCAAGGGCATCGATAGCAACCATCTGGTGGTGGATGGAAGGAGCGGGGTAGACCCGAATGCTGCAAGCCTAAGCAATGTCGATATTGTCTCTAATCACTACTACCCAAAGCGCATTTCACAGCTAGAGAATGACGCCCAGGCTGCGCAGAAGGCTGGAAAAGCCTTCATCGTTGGGGAGTTCGACTGGAATGATGCAAACGGTGGAGACACCCTGAGCAGGTTCCTCTCTACTATTGAAACCAATTCTGCGGTAGCCGGGGACCTCTTTTGGGAATTGTGGTCCCATGCCGAACAATATGGCTACGTGAGCAGCGACAAACAGTATACGCTCCACTATCCTGGGGACTCAGATGCCATGAGGTTCAGTGCGCAGCAGCTTCGTCGGCATGCCTATAAGATGAGAAATCTATGCGTTCCTGACGAAAGTGCTCCTGGAGTTCCCCTGATTACTGTGGTTATAAGAGACGGTCCAGATGATGTACTTGTATGGAAGGGAGCAGCCCTGGCAGCCAGTTATACAATAGAACGTTCTACTGCGGGTGCTGATGGACCCTGGAGAGTCATTTGTAATAAGTGCGCGACAGATACGGGCACCCCTTGGAAAGATACGACGACGCCTGCAGGAACTTTATGGTATAGAGTGATAGCCTTCAACCTCTCAGGAGTAGCAGGTAGGCCTTCAAGTCCTTATCAGGCAGGATCAGGACGTATGATCGTCGATGATTTGAATAATTGGGGCAAAACGTATGAGCACAGTAGCCACCTGACCTTCGACACTGCTAACTCCCAGCATATGAATGGCGACCCATCAGGTGTCATCAGAACAACAGCGACCAAGGAGTACATCATCTGGAGACAAGCCGGAATGATCTCATTCCAGGCGATTGCCTACTTCTGGCCCGGCGAACCGGTTATCCATTTTTCCATCTATACATCATCCGATGGAAGGAATTGGACTCGCTCTCAACCCGCGGTTAGTAGTCTTGGCGGTAACTGGCTAGAGTACATCTACACATTAAATGGGTTGTCGAAGGTGAACTACATCAAGATAATATGGAACAACACCAGTAAGCATCAATGGAATCCAGAACTGAGTGGGGTGACTTTCACTTCTTAACATAAATAAGCTCTACAATTTTCGAGACGCGAACAATCAGTCACACCTAATTTTAAGGGGAGGTCGATTCGATCTATTTTGTCCCGACGAGCCGAATGTTCAAAAGTGATCGGCGTGCTATCGCTTTGCTCAACCGATATGGCAATCTGTGCAGTAAACTTTCCAGGAACCTTAGCAAAAAGAGAGGCGATCTAATATAAATTCCTGCAGCTCCGATATATACTCTAACTTCCGAGAACTCTGCCTGCTTAAAGAGGTTGCTCAGCTCTGTGCATGTATACTCCTTCAGATGAAATCCTGATGCGACCCTGGCAAAGTACTTCGAAATGTCATGAGGCCCACTGAGGCGATTTGGTGTAATGCAGATATAGATTCCCTGATTCGTCAGTATCCTCCGAATATTCTCAAGTTGTTCCAAAGCATCATCGGGATGAAGATGCTCCATGACCTGGTTACTGTAGGCAACATTTAGACTATCGGCAGGAAGGGGTATGCTGTATCCTTCAAACAGGATAAGTTCAAAGTTTTGTGGATATGTCAAATTCTTAGTGATCTCGTTGGTTACCTCAACTGCATAGACCTTCTTGACGAAACGGGCCACCGCGAGCGATAGCGCACAATCTCCTGCACCAATTTCTAAGAAAACTGTATCTCTATCCAGGAAGCGACGAAGAAACCGAAGTTGGTGAGACAACATTTTCTCAAGAGATGACTTCTGAGCCGTCTCTGAAGAGAGTTGGATGCGCCGATAATATTCATCATAAAGAGAAGCATACAAACCGCTCCTCCTTTCTTCACGGGAGGATTCGCGCAGCCTGATTGCTAGCTCCTTCTCTATTTCGTAGTGCTCTTTCAATTCTCCTGGTATTTTAGGCTTACCTTTCGGCACCCTTAGCGCTGGTATTGTGCGCAGAACTCGCTGGAGAGAACACATTAGCATCATTTTGACCCCCCCCAATTATCAAGTTTGATCAAGACCCTTATAAAGTTTGATCAGATCCCTATCTGACAGCACTTGATTACTTTTTCTTCCTATAAAATAGTAGGCTGCAGCTGCATCAAGAGTGCCTGCTTTATCGATTAACAGGTAATCAAAATAAGTCAAAAAGAAGGATGTTAATCTAACAAAGATACCGATAAGCCTTCTTAAAAAGCTTGATGTCATGAAACTCAAAAGGAAGTACCTATAAGACCAGGCCAAGACCATACCTGGTCCACACAGTGCTCCACTCTCGATTTCCTCAAACTTTCTAAACAGGCGACGATGCCCTAGATAGGTAAATCGAGTAAAGTCATATCGTCCCCCATGTACTTGTGCCATGAAAGGTGTTTCAGCATAGACTAGGCCATCTTCTTTCAGTACCCTATGGATTTCCTCTACGCATTGCCAAGGATCAACTACATGCTCAAGCACTGCTTGTACGATTACACCGTCAAATGAATTATCTTCGAAAGGGAGCCTATGCGCATCGCATACCAGGGTTGTACGAGGCCCGAAAGCGGCATCGCTGTCAACTAATTCTATGCCTGGGTATGCCGTAATAGCTTCCATTCCTGCACCTAATATGCTGCCACCAATGACTAGAAGCCTGGGACTACTCGATTGACCAAGTAAGAGCTTCGCGAGCTTATTAAAGTTTTCTCTACTTTTTATGTTCCTACTGATTTCAGGAAGAAGCTTTTTTATAGCTTGCTCAAATTTAGTTTGAGGTGAGAAAAAGGTTGTGTTACGTTGTTTAACAAAATCATCAATGGAGAATATGCTATGGCTTTCATCGATCAAAATTGGTATGCCGTTTACTATGGGAAACACAAAAAGGCATTCGGGGTTTTGGCATTGGTAATGCTCATCGTGCAATTCTAACCTTGCCCTACAGATAGGGCAACGTAACCTTTGTTGAACCGTTTTGGATAATTTCTTTCGAGACTCCACTCTATACCTCCTCTTCTATCCCTGCTGGTTACTCCCAAGCCGCAGTCTGCTAATGAGGGTTATAGGCATAAGGCGTAGGTGAATGAAGAACCCCCATACACCGGCCGCCTTCGCCGCCACTCTCAGCCAATGCTGGTCTACATCCACCACAACACGCCGGAGGAGGTATGGGTCAGTTCGTGAAGTATTGAAACCAGATATGGTTGTTACTGCCCAAGCATATCCTGCTTCCTGCACAGCACGAAGTCCATTTTCTCCAATGTCTTCGAACCGCCCAACGGGATAGGCAAAGGTACGTAATGGATGTCCCAACTGCCGTTCCAGTACCCTTCGACACTCGGTTACCTCGTAGTGTACTTCAGCAGGATCAGTGAGATACGCCAGAACGGGATGGTACATGGTATGTGCACCGAATGAAACCCAGCCACTCTCTTCCATCTCCCGCACTTCTGCCCATGCGAGAGGTGAAGTGGCTTGCTCTTCCTCTTCGACAATCTCCGGTGAAAGGCCTGCCAGTGCCTTACGAACAGAAACCAGGAACTCCTCACGCTCAGTGACCGATGGAGCATTGTGCATACGGGCGTCGATTGCTTGTACCAGCGTTTTTCGCTCATCCGATTTGTCCAGGTGATAGATCCGCCCTTCAATTGTTACCTCCCTCACCCGAGCACGAGATACGAGATGCTCACCCTCCAACCACCAGAAACGATTCCCACTTTCAATGTAACCTGGAATCAGAAATACGGTGAAAGGAACCTGCAACTCACTTGCGAGTTGAAAGCCATGTGTATAGTTATCACGATTCCCATCGTCGAAGGTCAAGACAAGCGGCGTACGTCGATCTTTCCTGTGCGCTCCACTTTTATGCGTCGCGTAGAGTTCTTCCAGCGCTGTCTCAAGATGGAGTACCCGATAGTGCCGACGCAGGTAAAGCAAATGCCGGCGCAAGTTTCCTCCAGTTGCACAATGGTAACAGAGGATAATCAGGCCTTGTTTCGATCTTTGTTTCCACCAGCGAGCCAGTTTGACGAGCCCACTGTAGTAGAAGCATGCTGCGATCAACGTTTCTACCCACTTATACATAAGTTACTCTCTCTTTATAGGTTGAGCCGAACGTACGCTGGGCCACGCATTTCGAGTTCTTACGGCCACCTCAGGACAAGTTTATGGGGGTCTCCTCCTTGAGGGCTTCTTTCCTCCCTGTCGCAATAAATAGCGAGGAAACCCGATTGTGGCTGCCCATGCGGGAAGCGGATCCCGCCAATCCAAATAGTCATACCTCGCAGGAACGAAGAACGAAGCACAGAACTCAAAAATGGCCTGAGCAGGTGGAGGAACTCCTGGTCTGCCCCGTTGCCGCATCGATGCCAGCGTTGTCGCCAAGTCGCCTCCCAGATAGCGCATCCAGCCACCAATCCGATAGTCTTTCACCACATCAATGCGATCTCCATTAGCCCATTGATAGAGCAGATGGGGGAAATCGACCCCAGCCCGCACAGCAAGCTCAACCGAAGCTGAGAGACGCGGATTGATCTCCATCAGGTAGGGATACCCTGCATTGTCGCGCCGAAACTCAACTTCAGAGTAGCCTTCCAGCTCGATTTCTCGCACTAACCGCTCGGCTTGCTCACCAATGTCCTCTGGGATGGCAATGCTTTGGCGGAGCACCGATAGCCCTCCCAGAGGTGGATTGGTCCGCTTGGTCCACTGGGCAAAACGGGCATACATTTGACCGTTCGCATAGAGGAAACCGAGCGACTCGCGTCTGCCCGAGAGGAACTGCTGGAAGAGTATCTTTTCACCATAGCTGGTCAATTCCTCGACCGCACATCGCGCCTCTTCAGGCGTCGTCACTAATTGGGAGATTACTCTAGTTCCTTGCTGCTCGCCCTGCACCCACGACTCCACGGGCTTGACGACAGCTGGCAGTCCGATCTCAAGCAGTGCTGACCCCACTTCACACACATCCTCGACTGTGACACTACGAGGAACCCCTAAACCCAGTCTTCCGGCAATTTCCAGCAATTGCTCTTTGTTGATGGCTATTCCCAGAGCTGGCTCTTTTGCCAGCGCGATCCGTACCTGCTGCTCAAGTCGCTCACGATGTTGCCGAATTAAGGCGATCGTGCCATCAGAGGAAGGGATCAGCACTGGCGCCCCAGTCGAGTCGAGCACCTGTTCGAGATGGGCCAGATAGTCCTTCGTCCCCTCTTCTGCCTGGCAGATTATCTTGTGGTGACACCAACGCGACGAGAAGGCAGGGATAGGGAGTCCATCACAGGTATCCAGCGCCGCTACGCGCAGCCCTCGACTGCCAAGCGAGCGCACGGTCACCAGGGATTGGCGCGCCCTGGCATCCAGCACGAGCGCGTCATAGGCTACATTACGAGCTGCAAACTGGGAAGCACGCGTTACGATCGTGTTACCCTTCACATGCATGGCTACTTTTCCCTCCTCCATAGGCCGTGATAAATTCGGCTCCTACAATTAAGGTGATGCTGGAGCAACGCTCCAAAGGCCATCCCTCCCAGATGTGAGATTACATTGCCCTTGCTGGTTGAGACTGCAATAGCTTCCTGTGAGAGTGCCGTCTGAATCTATCAGTGCCTCAAATGAAAATGGTGCGTGTCCTGTGCCGTCGGTAACCGTAAACTGGATTTGTTTCGTCGTAGTGACCATGCCTCTAAAAGAACCACTTCCTTGCAACTCGCTACCTACTGTAAGGTAGCCAGTAATGTTTCCTGCGCTTTGTTGTATTCCCGTGAGGGACAGTTTTGTCGTGATGTTGGCTCGTATATCATGAATAGTACCGTTATATACAGGGGCCAGAGTTGGATAGGGAGTTGGCGTGACCTGTAACTTTGGGCAACCGCCCAAAGTCAGATTGACTTCACGATAGACAGTCTGCGGTGTATATACCCGGTAAAGCTGCGCTTCAACCGAAACTTTGTCGCTGGCGACCGGAGGTATTGGCACCAGCCGATTCCATTCTTCCTGGGGAGCCAGGACGACTGATGTCCATGTAGTTACCCCAGCTCCCCCCACTGTCATCGCGAGACGATATGTTACAGGTGTTGATTCGAAGCTGCGCACGCCGAGGCGAACGGCACAGTTTTTTCCAGCCTGAACTGCCGGGAGCATCCAGAGTTGTGTAAAACCTGGGTACGGCTGTTGAGCTACACCGAGAGCAGCGTACAGGATAGAGAAGACCGCTATTACAGTAGCCAGCCCAAACAAAATAAATCCAGAGATGCTCAGGCGAGCCCTCGGTGTCCTGGCTCCATTCACCGCCGCACCTCGTCGAAGATATGCAACCAGCAAAGAAAACATTATTGTAAGTAGCCCCAGGAGACCCGCCCACGATATCGCTTTTAATCCTACTGGTAAAATATTTAGAAGGAGACCACTCAATATAGCATTCGCCACGCTTAAGCCAAGGCTGAAAAGAAGACGATTAGGAACATCAAGTGATCGTTTATGGAACAGGGCCTGAGTCAGGGTGTAGCCCGGTAACACTAAGACCAGTGGCAGTGCCAGGATGATTCCTATCGCGGGGATATGGCTGGGAAGCAAAGCCCATCCGATGTTCAATGCCGCAATGATCACCGTCACAATGAGATCAAGATTTTTCAGGCGCATTGAAAAGCCCTCCCACGTCATAAATCACAATATCGCCGCCATCAAAGACTCGATTGATCTGCGGTATAGTCTTAAATTTTGTCAGAGCCTGCGAGCTAATCGGGGTGGTGTGCTGGTAAGAACCAGGTTCTCCTACCTCAAAATAGATTCCTACGCTCGGAAGCGCTGTACTGAGGCGCAGATCAACAACGAGATAGCGCACCCTGGCACTGCGCAGAATGGCAGCTTCATTGGGGCCAAAACTCGACGAGAAGAAAACCGGTGTCACATCTATGTGGTCCTCAAGGGCGGTCACAGCATGCTGATCACCGTAGGTGGTCATCAATAACCTATTGGTACGGTCAGTTGCAATGCGGTTATTGGGCCCGAGGTATGAAGATGCCCATATCGCCGTTTGTATCCCCTCCGGTTCGATGGAACGGGCATCAGCTGCTACCAAATAAGGTCCAGGCAGTAGCTCCCAGGGTGGGCCAGATCCCAGAACGACCCCTCCCACAAACACCACCGATATTACACAGGTAATCAGTGAAATCCGCTTCCGATTCAGCCGTTGGGTTGGCCAGAATTGCGCGATGAAGATAGTCAGCACACAGCCAAGGGGGATAAAGAGAAATGCCGCAGCCCGGTCTGGAATCTCGGAACCAAAGGTTGTGAAGCGGAAAGCAAGGCTAATTGGGTAGATGAGAGAGGCGATGCCGAGCGCACACGCGAGCGCATTGGAACGATAGCGTTGCCAGAGGCAGAGCAGGCCGAATGGAAGGCCTAACACGATGAGCGCCACAGAAGAGAAGGCCGCAATCCGTTCCCAGAGCGGCGCTGGCTGACCGGCGTACACTGCGAAAAAGTGCCGAGCACTATTGGTGCCCACCACTATACCCCCAAGCTCATCCACTGCAGATCCGAAATATGAGGAGAGGTACTCTACAACCGGGTTTCCCCTAACAGCAATCCAGGCAAGAGAGAGGGAAATCCCGAGTAAAGCGGTCGGAGCCAGCTTCGACTGACGCAGGCGAGCAGGATGTTGAAATATGTATATCACCGTCCAGAGTAGGAGAAACCCGTCCAGGACATAGCTCGTCAGATGGTGTGTAACGACGACTGCTATCAAAGGGACCCATGCAGTCAGTATTACCCAGCGACGACCAGTGCTTGATATTTCTTGGCGTGCCATCGCGAACAGCACAAGTGCAGCAAGCGGCAGTGCCAGAGATTCATAACTGAATTGCGCGTCAAAAAAGAGAAAATGTGGATTGCTCATGTAGAGCATCGTTGCGATCCCCGCCATACGTGCTGATTTCGTTATGAGCTCATAAAGTATGAAAAGCGCTAAAATCATCACCAGGCGTGCTACACCTAGCACGATGGAGCCCGCAATAAAGGTGCTCAATCCACTCAGTGCGCTGAGCGCGTTCGTCACGATTTCGAGACCAGGATAAAAAGGACTGGTAGGGAGCAGTGAATTTTCGCTGAAGAGATGTGCACTCCTGGTAATATCGTCTGCTGTACGCCAGTGGACAACTGCGTCATAGCCGGAAAAGGCAGACGGGCTGGCCATCACATCAACGAGGTAGAAACAGGTACCAACAATGCAGAGCAGGGTGATACGCTCAAATCGTGATACTCCTGGAGACAGGAGTCGTACTACAGCTGGCGTAAAGATTATGAGTATACCCAGCCAGAAGAAAAAATCTCCTGCTGTCGCACCGTAACGTGCAATGGTATACCCATGAGCCGCTGAGAGCATTCCCAATGCACTCGTCAATGCTAGTATTGGGAGCCATCCCCAGGATATTGACTGTGATTCTGTTGCTTCATCAGCATTCCCGGAAGATACTTCTGGTTGAGCGTCTCGTGCGCGGACGAGCACCGCAGCGATTACGCGCTGTACGGGCACTGGTAGTTTACTCAGCGCGTTGCGACTGCGGATAGAGGTTTGAGAATCAGCCGCGGAACCGTCGAGAGGTGCCACACCGGGAGAGGATGGCGCCTTGCTCGTTCTCCGGCCGATTCTGACTGTAGCATCGAGTGGATACCCACACTGCCTGCAGAAATGGGCGCCGCCGGGTAGCTCTGTCCCACAAGAAGAGCAGAACTGCGCAGTAGTTTCTCCATTGCTTACCTTTGTAGACGTGCGGATGTCACTGTCAATAATGGGAGTGATATCACGGAGAAAAATTTCAGCTGTCTTTGGTCCCATTCCCTTGAATTCCTGCAAGCGAGCAGATACTTCATCTATCGTTTGAGACTGTTTCAAAAGATTAGTGAGCGTTCCATATTTTTCTTGCAGAGTTTTTGAAATATCTAACAATTTCGTCGCTGTTGAAGAATCATAGACATAACGAGCTCTGTCTAACACTTCAACGAGCTTATCCCACCCGGCTTGTATGATTGCTTCTGGGGTGTCGAGGTCTTCCTTAACCAATTCAAAATATGCCCTCTTTGCCACTTCCTGCTGAATAGGTTTACCGAATAATAGACAAGCCAGAAACCATTTGAAATATTCTTTTTCCTGTTTTGATGCCAGGTCTATTCCTAACTCTTTTGCATGTATCTTAAGTTCCGTAGGCTTCCTGGTCATGAATATAATACCTCTCGATAGACTTGCTCAATACGTGGGACTACCGCCCGCGCCTGGAACTCGGCAGCTCTTTGCTTTGCCATCGTTCCCATGCGCTCCCGCAACATCGGATCATCTAATAAACGCTGTACAGCATCCCGCAGCGCGCACCAGTCACCAGGCGCAACAAGGAATCCGGTCTCGCCATCGACAACGATATCGGCCAGACCACCGATGCGTGAAGCGACGACAGGCCGTCCCATCGCCATCGCCTCTAATGCCACGATGCCGAAGGCCTCAAGGCAGATCGAAGGTATCAGCGCGACGGTGCAGCGACTCCAGGCCTGCATGACGGCCTCATGGGGCCAGCTCTGCAGAACCCGGACATTGGGCGGAAAGTTCATAGGAAAATCCGCCACCGCTCGTCCTATAAGCACCAGCGGTACTTGACTTTTCATTTTAGCATATGCCCGAAGTAGCACCTCCACTCCCTTGTCACGTGCTACATCGCCCACAAAAAGCAGATAATTGTCCTTCGGCAGCTCTGTCAGGAGTGGGCTGCCATCGCCAGGCAAAACATCCAGATTGTTTGGAATAAAGTTTGGTATGACGCGATGGGGCACACCATATTTTGCCAGTTGATTTACCTCTGCCATCGCCCGGCTAACGGGCAGAAACATGTCAACCATGCGACGTTCTACCTTCCCCCAGATCGAATTCGCCAGCATGATTGGCACACCCTTCGCAGGACCATAATATGCAGCGGCACATTCCAGACACTTCAGTAAGCCGGGACCACTGCACAGTGCTCCACGAGACATGAAGCGCTTCTGCGCACAAACGAGGCTGCAGTCATGGAGGGTAACGACGAATTTTGCCTTGCTCCAGGCTTTGAGCGGTGTGAACGAATGCACAATCCAGTTGTGGGCATGGACAATGTCGGGGCGTTCACGCATGATGATGCGACGTAGCGCCCACAGTGCCTCTGGATCAGGGAAAGGTGGCGAGTGCTGACGCTCTTTTTCGCTGAAAAGTGCGCCCACGCGTTGTAGTGAGCCACGGATGCGATAGACGCGCACCCCCTGATCGACTTCGAATTCCGGCACGCCCTCTCGCCAGAGTGTCGCGACGGCGACATCATGTCCCCTGACCGCGAGCTCGATACTGAGATCCTGCACATGGCGTTCTTCTCCACCGATAGTAGGTGGAAAGAACTGCGCGAGCATTAAGATGCGCACTGTTCCCTCCTGGTGGATGCACTGTAGATCGCATGCAGCTTCTGCGTGCAATCCTCCCACGTTGGCAAGGCAAGTTGCGCTGGGATAAGCGGCTCCTCAATCTGTTGCAATACTGCTGCAGCGATCTCCTCAGGGGTACTGTTCAGGGAGACGGCACGCACAAGCTTTTGTTCTACTAATTCTCGTAGGCCAGAAGTATCTGCAACCAGTACCGGGCGCTGGAGTGTAAGTGCCTCCATGACCGCTACAGGATGCGATTCGGACTCGCTTAGTAAAGCTACGAGCGTCGCCTGAGAGAGGGTCTCTGCCATTGCCTGCCGATCACTCGCTGGGATGGAACGAATCTCCACATGAGAGGCCTCGCCAACTTTCTGTGCCAGTTCGCGTAGGGTCGCTTCGTATGGACCTGCCCCTAAAATCAAGAGCCGCGTGGCGGGGCGCTGCTCACGTATTTTCGGAAGAGCAGAGATCAGATGCTGGTGCCCTTTGTATCGCTCTAACCGTCCAACCGAGACGATAAGCGACTCGGTTGCTGTTCTCGCTGGACGATACGCCAAGTGCGGCATGGCAGCACCATTGGGGATGAAAGCAAACTGCTCTTCCGGGAGGTCTAACAGATTACGAAAGTAGTCGGCTTCGAAGCGTGAGACACCAATCAGCTTCGAAGCAGCAGCAAAGAGCGGACGGAGCAACTTCCACTGGATGCTGCGTAACCTGGTGCGCAAACGCGACGAATGGCCCCCCGTGTGAAATGTGACGACGTAGGGTATCCCGGCTTTTTTGGCCGCAAGCATTGCTAATGGTGGAACAAACGTGTGACAGCCCTGACAATGGACAATATCCCACTCGCCACGCTCAACGATGGAATAGATCTCAGGCGCAAAATAGTAGTCACGCTCTGGCGGCCAGGCCCGAACTCGAATGACATGCATCCCCTCAACTACCTCCTCTCTAGGAAGTGAGTTCGTGGGCGGTGCAGCGGTCAGAAGTGTCACATTGACTCCACCATCTACGAGACGGCGTCCGACTTCATGGACATGCGTTTCTGTACCTCCCATGTAGGGAAAGTAGCGTGGGGTCACCATCAATACACTAAGCGTACTTGTTTCTCGCGTCATCAGTCTCGCCTCTTGCTTGAGAGTCCCTTTCCCCCCCGTCGCAACAAATAGCGAGGAAACCCAATCAGCGCCACCCAGACGGGAAAGGGGTCCCTCCAATCGAGATAGTCATAGCTCATGGGAACGAAGAACGAAGCGCAGAAATCGAAGATGGCCTGAGCTGGTGGGGGAACTTCCGGTCTGCCACGTTGCCGCAGCGCCGCCAGGGTTGCCGCGAAATCGCCTCCCAGATAGCGCATCTGTTCACCGACCCGATAACCTTTCGCCATATCGATGCGCTCCCCATTGGCCCATTGATAGAGCAGATAGGGGAAATCGACCCCAGCCCGTACAGCAAGCTCAATCCCTGCATTGAGGCGTGGGTTGATCTCCATCAGGTAGGGATACCCCGCGCTGTCGCGCCGAAACTCTACGTGGGAATAGCCTTCCAACTCGATCTCTCGCACTAACCGCTCGGCTTGCTCACCGATGTCCTGCGGGATGGCGATGCTTTGACGGAGCACAGAAGCCCCTCCCAGCGGTGGATTCGCCCGCTTTCCCCAACAGGCGAAACGTGCATAGATTTCGCCATTCGCATAGAGGAAACTGATGGACTCACGTCTGCCCGAGAGGAACGGCTGAAAGAGGATCATTCCTCCAAAGCCTGTCAGTTCCTCAACTGCACGGCGAGCCTCGTCAGGGGTCGTCACTAACTGCGAGGCCACCCGGCGGTGCTCTCCCCCTCTCCACGATTCGACTGGTTTGACAACCGCTGGCAGCCCAATCTCATGTAGGGCCGCTCCCACTTCGCTCCCTGCTGTAACGGTGACAGCACGAGGAACGCCTAAACCCAGTCGCCTGGCAATCTCCAGCGTTTGCTCTTTGTTGAGAGCTATTCCCAGAGCTGGCTCTTTTGCCAGCGCGATCCGTACCCGGTGTTCCAGTCGTTCACGGTAGTGGCGCAGTAACGCGATCGTGCCATCCGAGGAGGGGATCAGCACCCGCGCCCCAGTCGAGTCAAGCACCTGTTCGAGAAAGGTCAGATAGTCCACCCTCCCCTCCTCTGCCTGGCAGATTATCTTGTGGTGACACCAACGCGACGAGAAGGAAGGGACAGGGAGTCCATCGAAGCTATCGAGGGCTGCAATGCACAGCCCTCGACTGCCAAGCGAGCGCACGGTCACCAGGGATTGGCGCGCCCTGGCATCCAGCACGAGGGCATCACAGGTTGCAGGACGAGATGCGCGTTGTGAGGGGTGGGTTATGACCGCATCATTATCCTGTGGCAACCCGCAACTGCAAGTCTGAAATTTGTTTACAGGGTTGCTCCCCATATTGTACCTCATAATCCGCTAATAGCTTGGTGAACCCATCAGTAAAATAATTTTCAATGGCACTATCCAAGACTTGCTTCGTCTACATGTGCGTTTCTTATGCACCTGTCCTCATGGTACGGCGTGTAGCGTACTAGTTGATCCGTATCGGTTGATACATCTATAGGCCGAGCAGCTCTGTACACTCTACGAGACATAAGCATCGCTTCAACACATACTGCCGCGAGCCAGCCGAGGCCCAACCCTGATAAACCGCCGAGATATGCGCCTAGTGCTGCTCCGCCCAATTCAAGGGAGCCGCTAGCTATCGTGAATAGCGTGGCATGTGCTACCCGACCCTGAACACGAGCTACCGCGACGTAGTGGTTCTTAATGAGAAAAGGGAAAGATTCGAGTGCCAGGATGCGCAGGCTCCAAGCCGCCTGTTCAGCATAGCTATGGCCGAATAGACTCAACACCTGCTTGGTGGCAAACAGCAACACACAGCTTACTAATATAGTTGCCACGAATGCAAGGCTCAATGTCAAGCGAATCTTGCGTGCCAGCAGGGCAGGCTGTGCAGAACTTGCTGCGTAGAGTACCGTCGTGAGAGCCGCTGAGATGATATTTCCAATACTTGCTAAGCTCCAGGAAACGTAAAACCAGGCGTTTGTCGTCGCCGAAAGCAGGACCGTGACCAGCACTGGCAAGATCAGGGGCGGAGCCTGAAGCGTCAGATTGAGCGCGTGATGCTTTATAGCCGCAGGCCCCAGCTTCCGCAGCAATCCCCATTGTGGCAGATAGCTTCTACCCGGCCACCCCCTCTTCAACGCCACAAACCCGGCGAGAGCTGCCAGTGAGAGCGCATTACCGACTACCCACGTCGCATAAATAGCCAGCCCCAGTGTGTGCGACAGCCAAAGGCTCACCATGAAGAGCGCGGCAAGTTTTGTCGTAGAAAAAAGCGTGTTGCGCCAGAGTTGTAGTCCACCTCGCAATAGCCCGATCATTGCCTGGTCAAGGACTAATGTGATCGCAGTGAGACTGACGCCGACCGCGAAAAGCGCTATATTTTCGATACTTGCTCGCAGGACCTGGAAGTCAGGTGATAGGTAGACCGCAACAGCCGCAAAGATGGCCCCCAAACCCCCTCCTACTCCCCCAACCACGATCAGCGCCGCACTGATGAGCGAAGCTTCTTTGCCCCGTTGGCGCGGTAACTCTCCGACCAACAGGGTGCCCAATCCCAGGATGCCGAAAGTTCCAAGCAGTGTCATAGCTGAGACGGCCGCGGAGGCAAGACCAAGGGCTTTCGGCGAGAACTGCCGGGCCGCTACCCACCAATAAACGAATCCGAGACTCGATGTGACTGCCGTTGTCCCAACTAACGACCCGGCATTGACTAATATGACGCTATTCGTTTTAATCCATTGAAGCAATATTTTCACTGTACCGATTTTCCTTGTCGTAGAGGGTCAATTTATTGGCCCCTGGGGCGAGGCATGTGCTCTGATTTACTTTCTGTAGCGAGATACTCCCTACCAGGTAGCCTATGGTTGTTATGGCCAATCCGACCACGATAGCTCCTGCGCGCGCAAGCCCAGCCAGGTCACGATGGAAAAGAGCATCGGTCAAGCCGCGCAAGATCCCCTGTGGCAGAGTTCGAAGCGTATAATTGCGTTCAGACGCAAGGCTATCTTTTGCGCCCACATACCGAGTCACAGCCGCCTTCGAGAATCCTTCAGCATAGCACCGTGCATAGAAGTAGCGCCAGCACGCGCGATCGCCCGGTACGCGGTGGAGTACACTGGCTAGTGGCTGATAAAGGAAAGTGCCCTGAGGCCAATACTGGCGTGCCCGAATACACAATTCCGTCTCCTCACAACCAACTGGCCGTGCACCTACGCGGCCAATATCGCTACGAAAGCCGCCCACCGCATCGAAAATCTCCCGCCGGAAGGCCATATTGGCCCCAATGGGATTACGTATCGTTGTGACGGTTTGGGGCATACCTCTGTAGGTGCAACCCACAACCCAGTAAAACTCTTCCGGCAACCAGGCAGGGGTATTCTCCAACCAGCGTGGTAGAACGGGTCCACCGCTACCGAGCACGCGCGGATCAGAAAACCCTTCATTTAGGAGCATCAACCAATCCGGCGAGGCCTGCGCATCGTCATCAAGGAAAGCAATAATCTGGCTCCTCGCTGCCGCGATGCCACTGTTGCGCGCTCCAGATAGTCCACGTGTCCCGGTGTTCTCCACCACCACTCCTGAGGCATGTTGCCGCACCCGCTTCAGCAAACCAGGGTTGTGGTCGATAACGAGAATGATTTCCCGAGGTGGGAGCGTCTGCTGCTGCACCGATTCTATGGCGGCAACAAGGTCATCCCACCGATCTCCGGTATATGCGCATATAATCACGGAAATCGTGTGCGCTGTTTGTGTCACGCTACCTTCCTTAAAACTTGGCATACGTTTTTACAGAACAATCTCCTCTGCTATTGAAGAGGGATCGTTTTTGACGTAGAGGCTCGCCCAGGAAAGCGGAGCCGTCGTAGAGGCCGAGGGCTCTTGATTCGCTCCCTGACAATCGTTCTTAATACACGCCAGCCGTCGCGGAACGCCTTTAAGTTACTTTTGCCGTAAATACGCCTATACTCAATGCTGGCGACCTCGACAATTTTCAAGCCGGCCTGCAGGATACGCAGGTGGAGGAGTGTCTCGACTTCGAAGCCATCACAGTCAATTTCTATATAGTCAAGGCAATACTTCCAAAATGCGTTGTAGCCGTAGCAGAGATCACTGAACCGCGCCCGGAAAAGCACATTCACCAACCTGCGCAACCAGCCGTTTCCGAGACGGCGCAGGCGAGTGAAATCGTGGCTCCCCCCACCTAGAATAAGGCGTGAGCCCTTAGCGAAATCATTTCCTCTAAGAAGAGCTTCAACAAAGAGCGGGATCTCTCTTGGATCGGTTGACCCGTCAGCATCGAGAGTCACAATGATATCACCTGTGCAGGCGGCAAAACCATCTCGAAGGGCATTCCCCTTGCCTTTTCCTGTCTGCTTGATGAAATGAACAGCTGGCCGAATAGTTGAATCTAGTTGCTGTGCTACCGCGATGGTATCGTCGGTTGAATGGCCATCAACCAGAATGATCTCAGTGACTGTGGGCGGAATGAGCGGCAGCACGTGACACAGGTTTTTGGCTTCATTTAGAGCTGGAATAACAACGCTGATGCGTGGGTATTGTGGATTACGTGGCATAAGCGCTCTCCCACCAAGTCACTATACGCAACAAAACTTGCTCCCCGGCGCCGGAATGTCGCCGGTACATTTGTTGTTTACTCTGATCCATGATCCCTTGTCCTTCGCCTTCTCCGGGTAAAACGCTACTTGCGTGAATAGCTGGTCCTTCCGTTCTTTACTAGAACTAACACGATTCTTCCCAAAAAAAGGTTTCACCTGAAAGGTGCGGCAGCCTGGGTGCCAGCAGTGCCGGTCTCCGAACTGCAAGGATCACCCGAAGGCTGCAACAGCTTCCCCGCGAACTGGCATCCGCTTGCAGTGCCCCTTAAAGAGAAGGGGAAGCACTCTTCTTATTTCATAATCTGCGAGCGGTGAATTTGGAAGGCTCCTCCTCTGACCATTGCCAGCATTGGAGGCGCTCTGGATGTCCTTTCGCTGCAAGGGCGGCGACATAGCCGGAGCCAGGGGAGAGGTCATAGAGCGACCAACAAGAAATGTCCTGGTTCTCCTCTCTCGTATTCAGGAGTGCCGCTGGCGTTCCTGGAGTGACCGAAACATCAAACTGGCTCAGGCCGAACGATAGGCCCACGCCCCTCGCCTTCAGATATGCCTCCTTCCGAGCCCAGCAGCAAAAAAAAGCTCCTGACCGCATCTGCTGAGGGACTCCGCGGAGCATACCTACCTCGTATGGTGAAAAGAAGCGCTCGGCTATTTGCTCACAAGCCACATGAGCGTCGATATATTCAAGGTCTACGCCGACTTCTCGATTGCGTGTTACGGCGAAGAGGGCCATCCCGTGCGAGTGGGTGACGTTGAAAAACAATCCATTATTGCCATCGTCTCCAGTAAGGCCAGGCTTCCCATACGGGCTATAGCAGAATTGCAGCGTTCGAGGATCTGTGGCCAGGTAACGGCCCAAGATAGCTCGAAGCAGTCCACGAGTGACGATGAAGTGCATGCGGTCTTTCGAGAAGCGAAACTGTTCTGCTCGCTTTCGCTCGTCAGCAGTAAGGGTCTGCTCGAGGGACTCTACACACACTGTTGGCCGACCCGGTGTGGTACGCCACACATGAACCTCGTCACAACTTAAAATGAGACGATCTGGTGGAAAGCGCCAGCCGGGCGCAGGGACATCCATACTCACCACCCTCTCGTGTCATTTAGTCTCTTGCGCCTTGCTCAGGCACATACGCAAGCGTTCAGTCAAATCGCGTAGATGCCTGGTCTTACAGGTATCATGCGTGCCAGCAAGGACGTGAACATCTACTTCTTTATCTTTAGCCATAGCCAGTTTACGCCACTTCAGACTGCGGCGGCCCACCCCTTGACTCTCCCGGAAGAAAAAGAATGTGCTCTCGCCAGGGTAAAGATCGGGCATGTAATCGGCAGTCGCCCAATAAAACATGCCCGGATAGTCGTGGCGGAGGGCTATAGATGTTGGGAAAATCGGATCGGGGAAAATCGAATCCAATCTGAGGCTTGCGGGCGCAAAGCTTCCTTTAGTACTCTTCCCCTCGGGCTCGAGCTGTTCGTGATTTTCCAGGCGCTCTGCGTTTTGGACGAGGTTTCGTTCATGTAGCGCCTTCAATGCTAGAATCGTGCCTCCATCCTGCTTCAACTGTTCAGCAGTCAAGCCAGTTTTCAAGTCCCTGTAAGATGGAAATCGTAGGTATCTATACAGGTGTTGCACATATCTATACAGGTGCCGCAGCCAGAGGAACCAAAATAATTGTCTCTCCCGGTCGAGCCGCAGCAAGTTACCCAAGCGCTTCACCAGATCGTGCATCCATTTGAGAAAGGCAAAAGGGGGAGGATCCATCAAGACAAGCAGGTCAACCCCCTGCCCTTCTGCGTGAAGTTGCCTGGCCATTTCATAAGCCACGATGGCCCCATTGCAAAAGCCCCCCAGGAGATACGGACCCTCCGGTTGAACGGTGCGTAGGGACTGAATGTGAGCAGCCGCCATATCCTCTAACGTGGGAGGAATGCGCAGATCATCAAACCGGTAGGGGTCGAGTGCATAGAATGGCCGGTCTGATCCCAAATGCCGCGCCAGCGGGAAGCAATAGAAAGCCCCCCCCTTATAATCTCCGTGCAAAAAGAAAAAAGGTCGCCTGGTCCCACCAGTCTGAACTGCCACCATACATGCGCGCGGGCTGGCCACTTTTGCTGCGACACAGCGGGTAGTGTCATCTACAGTCTTTGTGGTAGGCAGTAGCTCTCCGCGCAAATGCTTCTCAAGCAGGGCACGCCTGGCTTCGGAGAGTCGTGTCGTATCCGGCATAGGATCCATCCTCTCATAGCAGCACTTGATTCCTCCTCCGAGGTCATTCTCCAGGGGAGGGGGAAACAAAAAATGTGACTGGCAAAGCCGTCAGGCCGCGAAAGGCCAGGTTTTCCCGCCAGTTCACGGGACCAGGCACCGGGCTCAGCTTGGGCATGCGGCGCAGCAGCGTTTCAAAGGCAACGTAGCCTTCTAGTCGTGCGAGCGGCGCACCAAAGCAGAAGTGAGCGCCCCACGCAAATGCGAGGTGCCGATTGTCCTGGCGACAGATGTCAAGCCGATCTGGGTCAGGAAATCGCTCCGGATCGCGATTTGCGGCTCCTATCACGGCGATAACTGCCTGACGCTTAGGGATCGTTTTTCCCCCCACCTGTATATCGTTGGGTGCCAAACGGGAGGTGTATTGAATAGGGCTTTCGTAGCGCAGCAGCTCCTCAATAGCTGCGGGGATCAGGGATTGGTCTGCCCGCAGTTTCTCCAACTGATCGGGATGGCATAGCAAGGTGAGCAGGCCGTTACCGATCAAATTAGTGGTGGTCTCCTGTCCCCCCGTCATCAGCATGATGCTGTTTGCAACCACCTCTTCCTCAGTCAGGCAATCTCCATCCTGTTCAGCGGCTAGCAGCGCACTAATGAGGTCATCGCGAGGATGCTGTCGATGCTCCCGAACGGCGTCGCGGAAGTAGGCACACATCTCTTCCAAGCTACGCAAGACACGCGGAGCACGATCTGGGCTGTGCTGGAAGTTGCCCAATGCCTCAGCGAAATCGGTAGACCATTGTGTCAACTGTTGCCATTCCGAAGTGGGTAATCCCAGCATTTCAGCAGTCACGATGGCTGGTAAAGGATCGGCCAGATCGGCGATCACGTCCATATAACCCTTGTCTCGTACTGCATCTAAGAGGCTATCGGCAATCCGCTGAATGCGAGATCGTAGGAGTTCCACCCTGCGAGGCGTGAAAGCATTCGACACCAGCCCTCGTATTCGACCGTGAGCAGGCGCATCCATGAAGAGCATCTGGCGCACCAACACCTGCGCAATTGGTACCAGAGTCGACAGACCGAGAGCGGTCAGTTGTTCGGGTGTGGGCGTGCGGCTCGCAGAGAAATGCTGAAGCACCGATACTACATCCACATAGCGAGTCACCACCCATGTATGGAGAAAAGGATCCCAATGTACCGGGGCTTCAGTACGGAGCCGATGGTACAACGGATAAGGATTGGCGAGAACCTCGGGATCGAGCAACTGGCAAAGGCTTAGAGGCAGATCCTTTTTACCCATTGTGGGTGAAGTTCCCATGTACATAGTCATTGCTTGTTCCTCCGTGTACTCGATAGCTAGGAAAGACCTCGTTTCGTGAACTTATTCAAGCATACGCAAGACCTCATCATCACTCATCGTCTCCAACTTAGCCAGAACAAGTCGCTCGATTTCGGCGGACAACAGCCGTACAGTGGGAGTTTCGAACAGGGTACGCAGGGAGAGATCGACTCCGAAGGACTCGGTCACCTGCATAATGAGCTGTGCGCCCATTAATGAACTCCCGCCAAGCAAGAAGAAGTTATCATCTACGCCGATCTGCTCCAGGTCCAAAAGAGGGGCTACGATCTCAACCAGCCGCTTTTCGGTAGGCGTACTGGGAGCAGCAACGATCTCATCCAACAGGGTATTTGCTGCGTCCGGTGCGGGCAGGGCAGCCCGGTCCACTTTGCCGTTGGCCGTCAACGGCAGCACTTCCAACTGCACGAAGGCCGA
>Ga0070717_10000470_pt1 | contig 25654 bp, 21 predicted proteins | sample LARL113metaG_FD_71366 | JGI IMG/M metagenome (GOLD analysis project Ga0070717, IMG submission 71366) | Corn, switchgrass and miscanthus rhizosphere microbial communities from Kellogg Biological Station, Michigan, USA - LAR L11-3 metaG | ecosystem: Host-associated > Plants > Roots > Rhizosphere ...
AAGGATGATCCAAAGCGCCTGGAAATTCTTGCGTACCAGCGACGCGCCGTCACCGCGCTCTTCACCTGGGCCTCCTCACAGAAGGCTGTAGCAACTCCATCGCACCTGGTTCCTTCCGAGCCGATCATCGAACCAGCGAGGCCTGCACCGGATGCGTCGCTCGATGACTGGATTGAGTATCACCGGCAGATGACCACGGTACTCGAATGGCGACGGGATGTTGACGAGTGGCGTGGAGGCGTAGAGAAACGAATAGGGGGCCTGGAAACAGTCACAAGTGCTATCCTGGAGCGTCTGGGTCCACCAACGCTGACACCAGCGCATCAGTCCCTCGTGCAATATTATGTGAATCAACTCCACGTAGCTACCGGCATAACACATGCCTCCATTCAAAGCAATCTCCGGCTGACCTTTCGCGTTCCCAGCTATAAAGATATTCCCGAATCCGAGTGGGGAAAAGTCACCAACTGGTTTCGGGTCCAAATGGAGCGAGCACACAAAAAACTGCAGGAGCAGGCTCCGCAGCCATCTCTCTTCGACGAGCCAGGGAAATCGTAGGAGACCCAGTATCACGTAGACGGTCGTAAAGTGCAAAGCATCAGATAAGTGGGGATATGGCAGGGATTCGTTGTGCTGACCAACCGGGTAGATGAGTTCACCGAAATCACTGCCCTTGTCCGCGAATATGTCGAGACGCTTCTGAAGGCGCAAGGACAGACTTCGATGCAGTTGGACCGGGCCGTTCAGCTGCTGAAAGCGCTCATCGACCGGCAGGAGGCGACCGAGACGCAGGTGGCGAAAGTTGACGAGCGCACCCGGCGGCTCACCCCGGCTCATGGGCAAGATGTGCAAGAGATCGTACATCTCATCGCCGCAGCGATTGTGCAGCAATCGCCCAACATCACACTCCAACTCGCCCATGCTCCTACGTGAATGGCAGGAGTATATTTCAGGACTGAAGATGAGCGCTAGCAGACTCCCGGCATTTTTAGAGGAACTGAGGAACCTGCATTTGTTTAGGCTAATATAAAAGTGGCTCATACGCACTTTGTGTGGTGCCGGAAAGCGCTCCGTATGGTAGAATAGAGGCATCTACAGTTCTACCCCTATTACCCTATCGAGAGCTACTTTCATGTTGCTATCCGCTTTATTCTCGCTGTCTGCCGATCTGTGTCTCGTTGATGTTCGGCTGGAGGACGAGGGAGTGACTCTGGTGCTGAGATCGAGTCAGAGCACCGCTGCGTGCCCTGAATGCGCCCAGCCATCGACCCAGGTGCATGGCCACTACACACGCCGACTGGCCGATCTGCCCTGCCAGAAGAGACCTGTGCGCGTGTGCCTGGAGGTGCGCCGCTTTCGGTGCGCTACCCATGGCTGCCCGCGCACCACCTTTGCGGAACGCTTCCCGACGCTCACGCACACCTACGCCCGGCGCACCCTGCGACAAGCCGAGGCCCTGGTGGAGATCGCCTTCGCGCAAGGAGGCAAAACAGGCGCACAGTTGGCGAAGCGCCTGGCGATGCCCACGAGCCGTGATACGCTCCTGCGGCTCATCCGCAGCACGGGTGTTCCTACACGCAAGACCCCGCAGGTGTTGGGTCTGGACGATTTCGCCTGGAAAAAAGGTGACCGCTACGGCACGCTGCTGGTCGATTTGCAAGCCCATTGTCCGGTCGAGGTGCTGCCCGATCGGGAAGCCGACATCGTCGTGCGTTGGCTGCGTGCCCATCGGGGCGTGAAGATCATCAGCCGGGATCGTGCGGGGGGATATGCGGAAGCAGCCACACGCGGCGCCCCGCGTGCCAGGCAAGTCGCGGATCGTTACCATGTGCTGGTCGCGCCTTTGCGATGCGCTCAAAGGCACCTTGGCTCGAAAGCCTGGAAGCTTGCCGGAGGTGGCTGCCGAGAAAGGCGAGCCACGTGCTTCCTCTCAGCGCACCATGGCCGCCCCCCAAGCGTCACCTGCTCCTACCGAAACAGCGCCGGAGAACGAGCAAGCAGGTGTGCTGCAAGACCAAGTGGAAGCCTCAGGAGTGCGCCTGCTGACGATGACAGAGCAGCGCCGGCAGATCAGTCGCGCCAACCGTCTGGCAAGGTATGAGCAGATTATTGCGTTGCATCGAGAGGGGCTAAGCCTGCGCGCGATCGCCCGACACCTGCGCGTCAGTCGCAAGGTGGCGCATCGCTCGGTGCGTGCTGGAATCTTTCCAGAGCGCGTGCCCACTGGCACGCGTCAGAGCAAACTCGATCCCCACTTGCCCTACCTGCGCAGGCGGTGGGAAGAGGGCTGTCACAACGGCTCGCAGCTCGCGCGTGAACTCGTGGCCCAAGGATTTCGCGGCTCAGCCTCGTTGGTCAGAAGACTCACGGGTGACTGGCGGGCACACTTGCCTGGGCCAGCGGGGCGGGTGCGTGGCAAGAAACGACACGCGTCCTGGTTGTTTGTCACCGACCAGCAGCAGCTCACGGCAGACCAGCGAGCGCTCATCGAGGGCATCTGCCACACGCACGCTGATCTGCAGGACCTCTATCAGTTGGGGCAAGACTTTGTGCAGATGGTCAAGCAGCGACAAGCACGCCGACTGGATGGCTGGCTTGCTCGGGCAAGCCAGAGTTCCTCGGTAGAACTGCGGGGATTTGCTGCTGGCATCAAGCGCGATTACGCCGCCGTCAAAGCGGCGTTGTCTCTTCCATGGAGTCAGGGGCAGGTAGAAGGGCAGATTACGCGTCTCAAATTTCTGAAAAGGCAGATGTATGGGCGGGCTCACTTTGCTCTGCTTCGCTCGCGCGTCCTACGCAGAGCTTGATCCAGCCACCAGACAAAATGCGCATGAGCCGGAAAAGTGTACCACTTATTCCCGCAAGGTTTGCGCTTCGCTCTCCACTCCAGCCTTTTCAGGCATCCTCGTACGTGAGGAGCAGAGCCATCAACAAAGCACCTGCGAAATCAGGGCTGCTCGCTTCTTGCAATGCTTGTATGTATCGCGTAGACTAGCTGATGGATACCCCCGATTGTTGCACCTCTCGTCGTTTGTAGGCTGACCCATCGTAGCTTCGCTTTCGCCCTCCCATGCACGACACTGCTACTAGGTGAAGGAGAGGAGAAACGGAAGAGAAAGGACAAACTCATGAACCTGCAGAGGCCTCCAGAAACGCAACGTGAACAGCCGTCAAACGGCGTCAAAGCCTTCGCCGCACGCTCACCGTTCCTCTTTGCACTCGTGTTTTTTGTCGTCAGTTTTTGCCTGGGTCTCGTGGACTTGTTTGTGCTTCCCTTTGGAACTGATCAGGTCGTGCAATCCGGGCTTTCCATCGGGGTGCTGCTCTGGCTCGGCTGGCTGCGCCTGGCGGGGTTCAACGGCCCCTCCCAGTGGCGCAGCCTGTACCTGTTGTGGCTACCTGGGCTGCTGGCGCTCTTCTACCTGTCCTCGTTCTTGCTCACCATGCATGTGTCCGGCGCGAGGGTCGTGGTCTTGGCTGCACTGTTTGCGCTGCTCAACGGCTTGAGTGAAGAAGCGCGTTTCCGCGGGGTGATCTTGCAGGCGCTCCTGCCCTACGGCTGGCTACGAGCAGCCGCTCTCTCAGCCGTGTTCTTCGGCCTGTTACACCTGCCTAATTTCCTGGTCTATCCACCCTTGCTCGCCTTCGGATTTATCGTTGGAGGCTTTCTGTTCGGCTTCGGATATGCGGCCTGCCGTCTGCGCACCAACACGATTTGGCCGCTGATCATCTTTCATGCCTGCGGTGATCTGTGGCCATTTTTCACTGTCTTCAACGGGGGGACCGCTCCAGCTTTCTATCTCAGCTTACTGTATATGATTGTCACCGTCGTTTTCTGGGTTCTTCTGCTCGGCTATGGCCTGTTTCTGTTGCGTCCGCGGCGGCAACAGCACCTGGAAACGCTGGCAGAGCAGTAGCAGGGGCGCGAGGATTCCACTGCACCGAGCGTGAAACTCGCTGCCGCTGGGTGTCAGAGCGCGAGTCGCTTCAGTTCTGGTCAAAAGAGGCCAAGGGAATGATGCTTTTGCTTAGTGCTGAGATGAGGGATGAGAAGCAAGGCAGAAATCTTGCTTTAACGCCTCCGTAGAGCGCAGCACAAACCCGGTCGTGTACTGCTGCACTCGCGCACCCTACGCAGAGCTTGATCCAAGCACCACACAAAGTGCGCATGAGCCCCAATATCATTGACAAATACATGCATTTATGAGGAAAGAGCACAAGTCCGGAATCTGGCAGGGAGAAAACTCCATGACGCTTGCGTCTTCTTCAGGCCAGGCACCGGTCATTAAGAAGGAGAGAGTTCGTATGGCAAATCTCTTGACGGTTCGAGTCTCAGAGCAAGTGAGCCTTGAGGCAGGAACTTGGGAGGAGCGCGTCGATCAGCATCAGAAACCTTATCGTCTGATCGCCCCTCCGGCAAGGACAATGTATGAGCAGTTACTGGCATACTTGATTGACGCTGCTAAGGAGCAAAAGATACGACCTCACTCTGACCTGGATTTTGAAGAGCTGGTGTTGGCTACAGTGGCAGTATGCATCCGATGGGGATCCTACTTTGCTGTGCTGAATAACCCCGAACTACCTTTATGGTCAGCCAGTAAAACGGCGAGTTGTATCGCAGATTCAGAGATGGCGCGCCTGAATATTGAAATGTCTGCGGCATTAACTCACTGGATAAGCTTGATCGACTCGGACAACAACCTGTTCCGTACATTGGTCAAAGCCGCTCTTCAACTCTTACCGTTTCCAAGCGTCACCATTGACCCCAGCGCTTCTAACGAGGAGTTTCGGCTTTCAACCTTCTTCAATTTGCAACAAGAACGAGAAGGATTGATGTCCAGCATGAAGCAGATTCTGGGAGACGACTTCGTAGAACGGAAAAGACAATCAGTACTCACTCATCCTCATTCTCTCCGGGCCTTAGCAAATGGGTTACTGCTTGAGTTTTGGCGCAATGGGCCCATTGAGGATATTCATGGTGGGACGATGTATGTCCGTCAGCCCCTACGGCAAGTCTCTCGGCCATTAACACAAAGGCGTATCTCACCCAGTGCCGAAAAAACAGTGCTGGCTGAAACAATGGGGCGTCTTGTGTCAATGTTGCGCGGGTTGTATTCCATGATCACACGAAAGAGTGAAGGAACATTGATCGAGAGAATACTCCCTTACGCCATTCTTTTTCAGTCTCCAGGTAATTGGTCGATGACCGAGAAGACCAGCGTCGTTGAGTTACCAGGCAGAGAACCATAGCAACCAGCATCAGTATCAGCAAGAGTATCGCGCATCCACCTTCACTTGATATTGTCGTTCAACACCTGCCACACGCGCAGCAGTTCATCAGGCCCCAATACCTCTTCCGGTACACGCCTGCCCGCCTGGATAATTTTCAAGACGTCTACGCGCACTTCCTTCGGTAGCCATGCAGCTAACGCTTCATCGCTGGTGTCGCTTCTACGCTCCTTTTCCTGATACTCCAAGCCCTCAGGATACCCGAACTGCCGGACTGACTGTAACATGGCCCGGTGCAACCCCCGGGCCGGAACAACCGGAGGAAGATGCTCGTTGTGCGCCACCTCAGCAGCCCGCCGCGCAATACCTATGCCATGTCTATCCAGGTCCCCAACGTATTCGATGCGCTCTATCTGATGTTCCATAAGCGTAAAGTGGAGAATGGAGCGCTCAAAGCTCGCACCACTGCCGAAGCCAAGCAAGCCATAGGGCGGTGATGGGCACTGCTTGAGGACCGTGGAGGCTGTCCTGAAGGCAGCTGCGTTCTCAAAGATGAGGGCGTTGGGAGATGCTCCAATTTCCTCTAAAACTAACGGCGGAATGTTGGGTATACAGCCAAGCAATGTTAGACTGAGTCTTCCAGGTCTAAAGAGGGCGGTATGCTGCAGTTCGCCCAGGCGCTTCTCGTTGCCGGTCAACTGAAGGGAACGATAGGTGAAGGGTGCAGGGCGTTGCAGCATGCCCTCCCGCAACGCCTCGTGTACCCGCTTGAGAAAGATCACGTGTTCTTGGGAGAGCGTTGGCATGTCCGTTATCCAGCGTAGTTGTGGCAGCCAGGGATAGTCACGCCAACTTTCCTCGTCGCCGCGTCCCCCCTGCGGGGGTGTTTTCCAGACCACCGTCGGCAGAGGTGGCTCAAGTGTGCGGTCCCAGCAGGGTCCCCGCGAGGACGGCAGGCGAATGATGCCCTGATCTGCGGCCTCTTGCAGGGCGCGCTGTAGCCACTTGCGATTCTCCACTCCCCCTGGCCGATAGGGAAACGCCTCAGCAAAGTATTTCCAGAGTTCAGCACTCTTCAGTTGCTTACCAGAAGCGTGTGCTAGACGACTCAGAAACGTCTGCAATAGTCCAGGTGGCAACTCTGGTTCTTCAGGCGAGGAGTTGGGTGTCATGGCTGATCCTCCCGTTCCCCTTGATGTTCACGAGAGAAGTTCCGCGACTCATCATGCATCATATGGATCGCATCGAGGCCAATCGGCGAGGTCCCGTGCATCAGGAATGCCTCACCGGTGCGGCGATTGCGCTGGGCGTTGCGCAGGCGAATGATTTTGGGGAATATCTCCAGTGCATCAAAATCTTTGAGAGCGGTGGTGTAGATGAGTTGGATGTCCATTGCCTGAGCCACTTCACGCTGCAACTGTAAAAACAGTGGGCGGGAAGCAACACCGATGGGGTTATCGAGAATCAGACAGCTCGACCGTCCGGCGGGCCTCGTGCGATGAGCCACCCGCATTCGTAACAAGGTACAGTAGAGCAGGACCATGCTGGTGAGCCGCTCGCCGCCGCTTTCTTTCGTCATTTTACTGGGGGCGATATAATGCAGTTCACCGGGGTCGGGAAAAAGAATCTCCACCTTCATAGGTTCGGCGAGCCGATGCACCGCCTGCTGAAGGAGCTTCACACCGGTGGGAATCTCGCCCTCTTGATGCACGATAGCATCCAAAAGGTCTGCAATTTTGCCGGCGCGTTCATCTTTCGTGACAGGCATGGAGAGGTGAATGCGTAAAAAGGGGCGGCGCTCAAACGCGGGAAGCGAGGCAGGCAACTTTGAGTGTTGGCTTGCACTTCTGAGAAAATCCGCTCCTGACTCTGCCATCTCCACTAAGTGCTCAACGAGAGTACTTCGATGGGCCAAACTCTTCTCGCGTTCTTCCCGAATCAAGGTTTGCCGCAAAAGCATCTCAGGCAGCAGGGTACGGCAGTGCTGTTCGTAGCCTCCATCCCCCCCGTCGCTATACGCCAGCAGCCGTTTTGCCAGAGAAACCTCCTTAAACTCTTTATCCACTTCGTTGAGCGCACGCGTGATGAGCTGCGAGCTTTCTCCCGCTCGGCGATCTAACTCCCCTTTCCCCTCCTGTATCTGGTCGAGTCGCCCCTGCAACGCTTGTAAGTGGTTGTCAATCTCCTCTTCTTTCAGCGCGGCCTGCCTTTCCTGAGCTGAGGGAGCCGCATCCAGTCCGGCTATGTCAGGCAGGTCTTCATCGCCTGCTCCAAGAGCGAGCAAGGAGGCGTAGCTCTTCTGCATCATCTCAATCTGACGCTGTACGCGGACCAGGCTTTCAATGTGCGTGGCGCAGTTTTGCGCTTGCTGCTGCGCTTCCAGTTCTGTCGCGCCCTGCTTCTGAGCCGCCTGCTCATTGTTTGCTGCCAACCGGTCCTCTTCATCTGCCTCCTTGATGCAAAGCGCCTCACTCTCCGGCATCTCCTCTAACTGGTTTTCATCAATGCCTTGCCCGCTCAGGCGCTTTTTGAAGCCTTGCATCTCTTGCTCAGCCTTCGCTAACTTGTCCTGTTCGCTGTCTCGCTCGTTTTCGGCGTTGACCTTCGTTACGAGCGCCTCATTTGCACACTGATCTGCGTCGTCTGGGTCTGACAGCGTACGCAGGGCGTCAGATACCTCACTTTCCGTCACCGGCTTTTCCAGCTTGCCCCGAAACTGCCGCTGGGCCCGCTCTGCCTCTTTCAGCGTCTCATTGTGCAGGACAGTAAGCTCATCGACGCCGATCTTCTGCTCGTACAGCTCTTTGAGCCGCTCATACTCATCGCGAAGCACCTGAAGATCACCAGGGGCAGGAGCAGGCGGATTCCCTTCCAGGTAACGAACCTCGCTCCGCTCGCGCTCGGTGACACTGGCATCCTCCGCAAAGCGCTTCTCTGCCGTCGCCGCCTTATTGGCCTCACCCTCTTTTCCTTGAGCATGAGCGCGCAGGTGTTGCGCTTGCGTTCTGCACTCCTCTGCCTGGGCGCGCTGCTCGTATTCTCTCTGTTGCAGCGCATCTGCATCGATGTTCAATTGAGCCTCAGATGCTTGCAGCCGTATCAGGTGGCCATCTACGGTCTGTATCTTCGTCTGAAGGCCCCCCAGCTCTTGCCGCTTTAGGGCGACCTGCTGACTGCAATATCCGAGTTCTTGCTCTAGTGGCCGTTGTTGAGCCTGGGCGGATTGCTGTTGCTCCTGTGCCTCTCTCAAGAGTGCGTGATGCCGATTCCACCATACCGTCGGGTAGTGCGTAAGCGTGTGTTCGAGCCGCTGAAGAGAGACCCTCAACTGCCCGGTCGCATGGTGTAACTCGTCTGTCTGATCTGTGAGGCGTTGCTGCCGCTGCTGCCGCTCAAGGAGTTCGCGGCTGCCAGCCTCCTTCTGAAAGTAGGCGTCGCTGGTAGGTCCAAGTGACCAGCCGCGCACAGCTATGCCATTCTGCATCTCTCGCCTGGCGAATAGAACTACGGGTGTTTCCAGGTACGGCGGCGCTGTTTGGAGCGTTTGCTGCGCCTGCGGCCAGTGCTCATCGGGAACGACGACACAAAAGGCCAGTTCAGGCACACGTTGCAGCCAGCTACGCCTCTCTGCTTCCCCCACACTCTCCGCCAGGTAGCGCCAGCCAGACCAGGCGGTAATGCGCTCCTTCTTCAGGTGCTCCTGTACGTCTGCAACGGCCTGTAGAGGGGGAAGAAACCCGTAATCAGAGAGATACTGAATCATTGCGTCCTGCTCCGCTGCTGTGAGCCGCAGCCGGGCAAGCTGTTCCTCCCATGCACGCAGCTTTTCTTGTAACAGCTCTGTCGCCTGTGGCGCGAGTCGATCAAAGTCCAGCTCTGGCGCCTCTAAATGCTGTTGTAGTATCGTATCAGCGGCGATCTGCCGGCGTGCCTCTTGTGCAGGTTGCAGTACTTTTTGTTCATATGCGATCTGTGTACTCAGCTCGTGAAGCCTGCTCTTCAATGCGCGCCGTTGCTCTTGAAGCTCCTGCTGCTCCAGTTCTAGAGCCTCGAGATCTCCTTGAAGCTCTTGCTGCGCTTTCTGCTGCCTGGCTTGCTCCTGTTGCCAACGATAGCGTGCATCGGCCCAGCGCTCGCCCGCTTGCAGAATTCCTTGATCTTCTAAATTTTTACGGAGTTGGCGCAATGCTGAGAGTTCTTTAGCCGTCTGCTTTGCCTGCCCGTCATAGCCCGCGGCCTCAACTTCTTGCTTTGTCGCGTCTTCACGTAACTTGCCTGATTCTGCGCGCTGTGCACGGGCCAAGTCCCCGGCGTGCATTTCTTCACCGCGCAATTTCTCGGCTTTGGCAGACAAGGCGGCAGCATAGCGGCACGCTGCTTCTTGCAGCACGAGCAACAATGGCTCGTGCTCCTGTTGCTGCGCCTTCATTTGCGCCTGAATGGACTCGGCTCTGGCCCGTGCCCTTATCATTGTTCGCAGCGGAATTGCCGCTTGCCACACGATGACCTGCCGCTTTGCATACTCCACGAGGTCGCGCAATGTCGCTACATCGGTTGTGAGCTGCTGAACGCGCTTCTGGGACGCGGCGTAACGAAGGAGGAGCGCACGTCGCCTCTGCTGTCTCGCTGCTTCTTGCACGCGAAGTAGCTCCGTATGAGCCTCTTTCGCTATCTCCTCCCACGTGCTCCGCTCCTGCTGCAAGTTCTCCACCCATCTATTGACTGCTCCCGTTGCATCATCAATGCCCTCTCGCACTGAGTGTATCCGACCATAGAGGCGCTCCCGCTCGTCTGCCACCTCGCATAGCAGTGCCAGGCGGTGCGTGAGCTTTTGCAGCAACGCATATTCGGGTTCAAGCTTGTGACGAAGATCAAAGAGTGATTGGCGAAACGTGGCAATATTCTTGGCGATTTCGTGGCCAGTCGCGGCCTCTCCCATCAGCTCGAGAAAGAAATCGACAAAGTTCTCATCAGTCTTAAAAAGGAATGGCTCTGCCGCTCCTCCCTCGCGGCTATTCATGCGGATTTGGTATCTGAACAATTCGGGGTCAACTCCGATACGCTCAAGCATCTCGCGCCATTGCGAGAGCGTCTCTGTATACTCGACGCCCGCCTGCGGATAGGTGTGATCTAACTCGCGCAACTCCTGACGAAACGTTCCCATCACCCGCTGCTCAAACTGTCCCTGTTTGGTGACATAGATCGGCAGACCTTCCAAGGTGAGGCGCGGCTCATCCTCGATGACGCGCGTCGCAAAGAACATGCGGTGCAGCTTTCTGCCTTCCTGGGCAGAACCGCTGGAACGCCACTCGCAAAATGCGCCCGTCAGGTAGCGTTCTGGTTTTCCGGCCCACAGTGATGCCTGCTGCCCATCCATTTGCCACTCCGCCACGAGAACGCTGCGATCATCCGGCTGCACATACTCCTCAATCTTGTGTGTATCCGACATCGGCTTATCGGGACAAAGAAGCCAGAATATGAGGCGAAGCAGTGTCGTTTTGCCGCCACCATTGCGTATCAAGATGGTGCTGTGTGTTGCCCTCCCGGTGACAAGGTCCTCCATGGAAAGGGTGAGGTCTTCCATTCTCACCAGATGTGGGCCTACGTTGCAAAAACGCAGGCGAAGCAGTTGCGGCATCTCAAGCCTCCCCTGTTGCGACGAGCGTGCGCACGACATTGGCCAGACGTGCAACACTTTCTTCTTGAATCATCACTTGATATTTCCAGGTAGGTTGATATGCCTCCTTGCCATTGCGCGAAACGATGCTCATGCACCCGTGCTGTTGCAGCGTCCCGAAGGCACGGCGAATCATCTGCAGCGTTGCACTAGCACTCGCTCGCCCGTCGCCGGTGGTCTTCGTCGCCACGCGATTCTGATAGGCCCGCCAGGCTTCATCCAGGCCGGCAGTCACCTCTTGTACCGTTGGATCCGGCTGTGTGCGTGCTGCCTCCTCCAGATGCTCACACAGCATGCGTAACGTTCGCTCCACCTCCTCAACGGTCACAGGTGGCCGCGCTAGCAGTGGATCTTCCTCCAGGTCCTGTGCCCGGGGATAGAGGGTGGCAAGAATGGCGACCAGGATGAAGCCGTCAATGAGGCGGTCCTCAGCGCCGCCGGAGCGGCGGTAGTCCTCGGCGGTCATGGCAAAGACCGAATCGTCGTCAGGTGTTAGTACAACGCCCCTTTGTCCCGCCGCTGTCACTGCGACGCCTAATCCGCGGCAGATCGCCTGCACGCATTCGCGAAACGATACTTGATCGCGGTAACGGTCTATCAAGTATTGATACTCCTCTTCCGTCGCAGGGCGAGCATGTGGCCGGAGTGCCCATTGAATCAGGCGGCCAGCATCAATCAAGGTTTGAGTGTCAGGAAGCACGCTGATGCTCCTTTCTGATGTGCTTGGGGAAGAGCACGACATCGTCGCCGGCAACAGTGCTGAGCCAAAATTGCTTTGTGTCCGTTTTCAGCACGGTAACCGGAAGTTTCTCCGGCTCTTGCGAGTCTTGTTCATCAAAGTAATCCATTACCAGAAACACCAGTACCGCAAGGACTGCGACAGACTCGCCCGCGTCCTGTGCGGCCAGCACCACTTCAGAAAGCCGCGTCGGCTGCTCCAAATCGGCGAGATAGTGCTCTGCACGCTGAACCATCTCTGCTGTAAAACGAGTCTGATCGTAGTCCGTGTCAATCAGCTCTCGTGGCTGAATCGGCACGGAGTCTACCTGAGCCTCACGACGAGGTTGCAGCAAGTAGTGAAGATATCGCGCAATCGAGAATACGCCCGGGGCACTGGCTGGCAGACAAGCACCGACGATGGAGTCCAATGTCTGCACCACATACGCACGTGGCATACCAAGAAGAGGTGCTAAGAGATCGTTTTGCGGATGGGGAAAGAGCAGTGGAGGGCGCAAGGTAAAAATCTGTCGCTCTTGCTCTTCGAAGAAGATGCGTGGGGCCTCCATCAGCCGCCGCTCGAGAATCAGATGTTGTTGACGACAGGTCTCAATGAGTTCGATAATCTCTGCCAATTGATAAGCCTGCCGGCTTCCAGGCTCAAGCTGTTCACGCTGCTCGCGTGCCGTCGCTACAATGCTATGCTCTACTGCGCAGCGAGTTCTCACATGCAGCAGCGCCTCATCTAGTGTGCGGCGCATCTCCTCCCTCCAGTCCACGCTGCGCAGGTCGCGGCGGGTGTCGAGCAAGCGGCGCTCAATGTGCTCGCGTAAGCGCATGGAATGCTGCAAGGCCCATTGAGCCGACCCTCGCGCCTCCTGAATACGCCCCCGCTTGAGCTGCCACTCGATAATGGCTTCCGCTGCCACCTGGGCATCCTCCAGATTGACGGTCAAGGCGTTGAGCAAGAGATTAGCGCATTCGTTGGAGAGACGTAACACGGTGCGCCCATCGACATGATGCCGCTCTTCAAGTAGCCGGACTGAAAGCGTGCGCTGGACGGCCTCGCCCTGCTCGAACGTGGTGTAGTCGAGCTTGAAAGGTCCCCGTCGCTCCTCCTCGTTGTACAGTGTCGCCAGTACCCGTTCCGCCATGCTCACCGCTCGCGCTCGCTCTGGCTCTATGCCTGCCCCTCGATCCATGGCCTCAAGCAGTGGCAGCAGCTCCTCTATCGCCTGGCTATGCTCGATGTCCTGGCCAAGCCCCGTGTGCGTGATGATGAGATCAAACAGCTTGAGCGCGAGAGAGAGCGAGGCATAGTGTTGAAATTCGGGCGGGCGATGCTCATCGCGGGATTGCAAGCTGAGTAAGCGGTCTGCGTGGAGCAAGACGCGCAATTGGCGTGTTAAGAGCGGATCCCAAAGCACATGAGCAGGCCCGCTCAAGAACTCAGCATCGAACGTATTGGATGTTGGATCGTCTCGCTCGTTCATAGATTACTCCTCGTCCATGAGTGTCACACGCGATGAGCCACTGACCAGCTTGAAGCGATAACGATTGGGAAAGGCATCGGCAAACTCTTCCTGGTGCGAGACGAGAATGATGCGCGCCACGTGCTCCCCTAGCGCGCGCAGTTCCTGTATCATGTCATCACGTCCGGCTTTGTCCAGTCCGCCAAAGCCCTCATCAATGATGACAGACTCGGGATGACGGCCATCTCGACTCATGTAACGCCCTATCGCCATTGCCAGGCTGATGGCAATGCGAAACTTCTGACTACCGCTCACTGAGCCAATAGCGACAGCGCAATTTCCGATCTCTCGATCGCGCACCACTACATCTAGCGCCTTGTCCGTCTGCGCCTGGGCGTCACTTTCATGAGGCCATTCGAGGCGCACGCGTCCGTGTGAGAGGCCGCTCAGCGTCTGATTCGCAAACTCTACAATGGCACGTTCAGCCCGCCTGAGCAGGTGTAATTGCAGTCCGTTTTTCCCCAGGTGCTTCGCCAGTATGGCATAGAGATGCTGCATCCTCTCACTCTCACGCTTCTGCTGCTCTCACGCTTGACGCCGCTCTCGCTTCCCTTCCAAATCTCCAAGCCTGCCCTTCGCCTTGTCTCGCTCAGCACCTGCCTGCTGGTGTGTCTCTTTTCTCCTCGAAAGCTCACCCTCTACCACCCGTGCTGGTCGCTTCGCCTCGGCTGGATAGGCCGAAATTTGTACATCTAATTCATCAATTCTCTTCTGACATCTCTCGATACGCTCGCGTGCGCTCGTTAATTGCTCATGTAGCGAGCGATAGCCCGCGAGATGAGTGCGTCTCTCCTCTAAAACCGTCACACCTGCCTCATCAAGCGTGTTGGCCTGGCTTCGCCATTGCATCGGTAAGCCGGCCTCTCGCTCTCGCTGAATGCGCTCCCTTTCCTCTTTGCGTGCGCTTGCATCACCTATATCGCTCTGACATTGCTGTGCCCGCGTTGCCAGTTTTTCAAGCTCGATTTCGGCTTCCTGAGCGGCCTTCTTTGCCTGCTCAAGCTTGTGGTGCTGCTCTTCACTCAAAGCCGCAAGTGTGGCCTGCCGCTTTTCGATAGCATTCTTTTCGGTGCGGGCATTTCTGGCAGCGCCGAGGTCTACATCCTGCTCCTGTTCGCTGATCTGCTGTGCAAACACCGCCCTCTGTTGATGCAGCCCCTGCCATGTTTGGTAATCATCGTGGAGCCGCTTCACTTCGTGCGTCTGATATGCCTTGCCCTTCACTTCTTGCGATATCGCCTCTAAGTCGCTCTGCGATGGATAGACAGTTGCTAGCCATGCGGCCCTCTCTTCAGGCATCGCACTGCTGATCTGCTCCCGGTAGGACTCGCTCGTTGCCCCGAAAGCTCTACGCAATCGCTTCTCAAGGTCTTCAAGCTGCACACACGCTGTCTGTTGCTCACGCTTAGCCTGTCCGTGGCTATCTCTAACCGCTCCTATCTGGTCATCTAGCTCTTGAAGCTCATGCTCTTTGGCAAGCTTTAGATCAACCGCATGCTGGTGTTGCTGTGTTAACGTCGCCACCCCACGTCGGCGCTCCTCAACTAGCAGTTGGAGGCGCATCCGCTCTTGCCTGGCGTGCTCGCCGGTAATCTCCTGTCCACAGAGATCACACACGGGTTTCGTTGCGACACCCACAAAGTTTTGCAGACGGTTTTGAGCATCTCGCAATCGTCTGTTGCTATCTCGCTTCTCGTCATCCAGACGCCGCTCGCCATCGCGCGCCCCGGTACATGCCTCTTCCAGCACCGTTCGGCTCTTTTGCAATTCATCGTCGCGCACACGCAATGTCACTATCTGCTCACTTGCCGCTTGCTCACGCTCCACTGCGACAGCTAATGCCCCTCGTGCTTCGGCAAATTCGCTGAGCCAGGGCAGCATCCGCTCCATGTCTTCGATCTCACGCAACCGCTGTTCCGCCTGCGTCGTCTGTTGTGCAATATCTACTGGCAGCGCTGCTAGGCGCTCATTCACCACGGCTTTCTTGGTTTGTAATTGCTCTATGGCTTCCAATCTGCCAATCAATGGAATGAGCATAGCAAGTCGGCGCAGGTGTTGAGTAGACTCTTGCCCAAGGTCGTTGACTGCATTCTCTACGGCCGTAACGGCTTGTCGCTCGGCCGCCTTTTTGCCCTCGGCAATGCATATGTCCTCCTCAATGTGGCGCGCCTGGCATTGCAACTCATCGAGACGGGCATGCAAGGTGAGCAGAGCTATGCGCTCCTCGACAATTTGTTTGAGCGGAGGCAACACAACGTCCAGCTCTTGCAACTCAGAGAAGCCGCTCGTGATTTCCACCTCTCTCAGCAAGAGTTCCTGTGCGCTCTGGAGCTCCTCGCGCTGCTTTTGCTGCTCCGCCTCATCTGCTTCCCAATGCCGGGCTTGTACGAGGTAGCCGCTGAAGCGCTCAATGCCCACTTGCGCATCCTTCCATGCTTCTTCCGTATCGTGGAGCAGTTTTCGCGCCTCCTCGAGTTCTTCATTCCGCACGACGCGCACATTGGGATCGAGCAGTTGTGTCTCGAATGTCTCTGCTGTGTTCTTGAATGCTTTGTGCTTCTCCTCTGCCGCCGCGTAAAGTTCCTCGTAGCGCGACAGGTCCATCAGTTCCGCAAGAATGGCGTAGCGAATTCTAGGATCGGCGTCGAGCAGTTGCTCACTTTTCCCTTGTAAAAGCAGGCAGGAGGTGGTGAAGGCCGCATAGTCCAAACCTATCGTTCGCTTCACCCACTCATGAAGCTCCTCCTCGCTGTCCGTATTGGCGATGCGTTTTGTTGGCGCGCTATCGAGGTTGCTACCATCTGCACTGTCTACTATAAAGGCTTCACGCATCGAACGGCCTTTGCGCGGATGAATCCGTTTGATACGGTAGATGGTGTCATCCACCAGGAAGTCGAATGTGACAGTGAGCCTATCAGCCCGGTGATGAATCAAATCCTTCGGGCCACAACGGGCACGATGATAGAGAGCAAATGTCATAGCATCAAAAACAGCAGATTTCCCTACGCTATTTGGACCAGAAAGCGCCCAAATCGACGCACCGACAAAATTGATGACCTGCATCTTCTCATAGCTCAAGAAGCCCTCAAGCGTTACCTGTAGCGGAATCATGTTCCTCTCCTCCTTCCGTTACTCCATCGTTGCCAGCAGCGCGCGCGCCAGCTTGAGTATCTCATCCCGTTGCGGGTCATCTGCCAGGTTTTCCTGAAGGTAGCGCTCAACGGTCGAGGCCATATCATCAGGAGCAGTAACGTCAAAGGCGCTGGAGATATTGGTTGCTCCCTCAGCCTCAATCTGCGCTTCGTAATAATTGGGGAAAATGCTTTCTAGTTCGTTGGTCAGGCTGTCAAGGTTGTGCTCGCCTGGCTTATAAACCAGCCGATAGGAGACGAGGGCGTCCGCGTGGTCGGGATAGCGCTCGCGTAAGCCCTGCATGTCAGTGTCTGGGTGAAGAATCTCGATGCGGTAGATGGGAGTTGCGTTTAGGGGCAGGCAGACGGGATCGCCGCGCCTTCCATCCGGACCAATATCGACCAGGACAACGCTCTTATCATCTTTCCATTCACCATAATTCATGCGCTCGATGCTGCCGGCATAGCGCGCATGCGGTGTGTTGCGCAACACTTCGCCCGGCTCGTGAATGTGCCCGTACGCAACATAATCCAGGTACGCCGGAATTTCCCCCTGGTCGATGATCACGTCATCGCTTTCAGAGACGTGATGACGGGTATAGACCTGTGTGCCGCGCACATGAATATGGCTGACCAGCACGCTGCGTAGGTGCTTTTTAATGACGGTATTCAGTATCCGGTCCCTCGTCTCTTCAAATTTGCGATGCAACAATTCATTGCGCTCTGACAGGCTCTTATAGGATGTGTTATCCTCACTAAGGTAGCGGGCAGGCGTCGGATAGGGCAGTAACACAAACTGCACGCTTTGCCCTGTTGGATCAGCCAGTTCCAGCACCGTTGGCCGCGCGGTTAGATAGAGACGACCAGGCGGCCGTGGGCCAGTTGCGCGGACGTCAATGGGCACCGCCAGGTCGAGCATATTACGCATGAAGTCGAAGACATGCTCATTGTCGTGATTGCCGCTAATCGCTACAATCGTGCCGCCCTTGAGCAGGAATGGCTTGAAGATGCGCTGTATATCGCTCACCGCCTCGCTCAGCTCCTCCATCCGTTGCCCCTGGCTGAACAGATCGCCCGCGACGACCATCACATCAATCTGGCGCTCATCTAGGTAGCCTGCAATCTCTTCCAGTCGCTTCACAAGGTGAGGACGGCGCGCAACGCCCTTGAGCCGCTCGTGTAAATGCCAGTCGGCAGTATGTAGAATTCGCATCGCGTTTGTTCTCTTTCGCTTGCTCTAATACGTCGCTATCTTGTCGTCCGGTGTTGTCGATATCGTAGATGCTGCTCTCTCCTCAGTTGGTGCGGCTTCCTTTGGATTCATTGCCCACACGGGGAAGGGCACACGGATATGCATCGGCTCGCGGAAATTATCCTGAATGACCAATTTCTCCTCTAGGGGAAGGACTGTGGCCTTGCTCTTCGCGCTCGCGCTTAGAAACCGCCACACGGTTGCGTCCAGTTCAAGCGTACCGGTGCGGCCTAACACACGTAATGCCGCATTTTCGATCACTTTTTCCGAGACCTTCGAAGCTTGCTGCTGCGCTCCAAGCAGGATAATGCCCTGTGAGCGCATTTCGGCTGCCACGTTCTCGATCAGCTTGGTGATCGCATCCGTGGCTCCACGCGGCGCAAAGCGATTCAGCTCATCAAGCGCGACGAGGTAGACTAACCCCGGCTGTGCTTTGGCTCCTGTGCGCGCCTCTACGAGCTGGCGCAGAATGGTAGCCACGACGAAACGCTGTATCTCCGGCTTTCCGGCCAGCGATGACAGGTCTATCACAAGCGGGTCGATGGTATCGCTGCGCGTCACCTGCAACGGATTGCCCACCTGGTCGTCGATGCGCAGCACGCCCCTGCACTCATAGACAAGCTTTAATAAACGGCGATAGAGCTTCTTCCAGGTGGAAGGATGATGGTTGCGCCACCTCGCATCTTTGCTCTCTGCTCCCTTATCTACCCAGTCCAAAAGTGTGCGGAATGTGGCAATGTTTTCACCCTCGCGTAGTGAGCGCGTGACAGTACCATCATTAGCGGTGCTCTCGCTGGTGAGCCAGCTTTCTATATCCATCACAAGCGCGCTAAAGTTACTATCGTTCGCGTCAACCTCGGCAAACAGGTAGGAGAAGAGGCCCTGGACGATGATGTCGCTCAAACTCCAACTATATGGCTTCACCTCACCTCTCCGCCCGGTTGGAACCGCGATGTCACCTCCAGGCGTCTGCGGCGCATAAAATGCAGCATTCTCGAACGGTTTAGGGTCCTCGATGCATAACGCTTGCCAATCCGCCAAATGCTTCTGTTCGTCATACTGTGTGCTCTTGTGATCGATGTAAAACAGGTCGAGCCCCTTGACGTTCAGAATAATCGGCACAATGCGTAAGCGGTTCTTATCGGAAGGGCGATTCCTCGCCTCTAGCCTCGCTTTGTAGAGCAGGAGCCAGGTGACGAAGAGCAGAAAGCTCGATTTGGTGCCGCGTCCCGCCGAACCATTGACGTTCATATGACCGCCGTTGGTCCCGAGCAGGTAATCCAGGTCGATGCAGCCGGGACCGGCAATGCGGTTGGCCCCATTCTTGATAAGCCCTATATCCAGGCCGTTTGTGATGTCCTCTGCTCCGTAGGCTGTACGCGCATCGCCAGCAGAGGCAAGGTAGACAGGGCTGCGCTCTAGTGGCGGCGTGAAGACCTCCGAGCGCAGAATGCTAGCCGAGGCATAAGTAAAGCCGTCATTCTCGAAGGGCGGCTGATAATTGAGGTCGCCGTCAGCTTCATCTATTTCAGCGCCCATCGAACGCCTGCGGCTCTGTCGATACACCTCACTCACAATGGCATGGTAGGTATATGGAACGCCCGCGAGCGTACTCAGGCAGGTAATCAGCTGCGTCGTCTCAACCAAGGTATCAGGCGGAAGCCAGAAGAAAAAGTTTGTGCTGGTGGCCTCCTTCTGTGGCGGAGCACCGACACGCCCAATGCACAGCGGGCCGTCGGCCGTTGAAGAGGACGCGCCTCCATTGCCGTTCAGAGATACAGATGCGCCATCTACAGGGACAGAGGTAGCATCCTGATAAGAGTCATCCATTGGAAAAATCTCCTTGCTCACAACTGGGTGAGATTGTAGAAACGAGAGACGATCTGGTCGCCACCAGTCATGGTTGCCCCCAAGATCTCCTCGGCTCGCTGAATCGGATAGAGCGAGACTGAGGCCCGCTCGTAACTCTTGTCTTTGCAGCGGTACTCGCACACCATGCGAGATAGAGCGTCAATATAGGTCGAATCTTGCTGTAGTTGCAGACGAAAGAATTTCTCTGGTATCTCTAACCTGACGATGCCCCAATCCGGCATAGCACTGGTGGTGCCGTCCAGGCGCAAGTACCAGGAAACGACCGTTATATGCTCCTGTGGGAGCAGAAATGCGGGCGTACGCTGGCCAAATTGCAGATTGTAGTAGATGCGCCACCCTTCATCGTGCAGGTAGTTGCGGTAGTGTCCCTTAATCATGCCCACGACTGGCGTGTTCGCTTCGTCGAAACCGCCCCGGCGTGGGTCCAGGCGCCCATCGACCAGGACGGGCACCTGTCCCGCTTGTACCAGGGCCTGTTTCTCCAACCGAATCATCTCATCCATCGAGCGGTTCTGCGTTGCCTTGCGCATCTCCTGAAAGTCGTAGGTCAGGCCCTCTTTTGGCTTTTGACAGGGCAGCAGGCGAAAACCCTCAGCTTGCAGAGCAGCCGCGAAGCTCTCTACCTCATCCCAGGGAAACGCCTCTACGACCATCGTCACCACGTGCTCAACAATGTGCCACTCGCGCTGCAGGCGGCGATTTGCATTGCACATCAGCACCGCACCGATTTCGGAGAGCCGTACTGGTATAGGAAAGCCCTCCGCTGTCTGAAGCCAGGCCACCGTGCGTCCAACATCCTTGCCGTCTATGAAAAGCTTTGGGCTATGAGTCTCCGTGGCGGAGAGGGCAACATTACAGGTATCAATCGGCACCCACTCCCCTATTTTCTTTTCATAGTCCATCTTAGGCTGTTCCTTCTTTGGCACCTCTCCGCCTTCCACACTGTCATCAAGCAACGGTGGGCGTATGGCATCATCGCGCATTCTGTGCGCGCCATTACTCCGTAAAAATTCAAGCCCCATACAGACACTTCTCCTCACTGCTCTCAATTCAAATGTGCTGCTACCAACGGTAACAGATGCAGATCGCGTAACCGCCTGCGCATCGCTGCCCCGCTCACCAGCATCTCTGTCGCGAGCCGCCAGATCAAATCATCGCCACGGCAATCGGGCGCGTAACGTGTGAAGAGATACTGCACAGCCTCAGCAGGCATGAGCAGCTCAGCAGCAAACTGATTAGCCTCTTTTTCCATCTGGTCATAGGAAGGAAGATGAAGATGCGGCGCATGGACGACTCGCCCCTCAGGTAGATCATCTGTATCCTCGTCGGCGGAGAATAAGGCCAGCCCCTCTGTAATCTCAAGCGGTTCGTACAAATCGCTCGGTCGCTCCGCACGAAGAAGCGGATAAAAGTGGAGCACGTAGTGGCCAAACTCATGCGCAACCGAGAAGCGTCGACGCACCAGGAGATCGTCGCGCTCGACGAAAATATATCCATTGCTGCTATCAACATAGATATACCCCGCCAGCGGCTCCTGGTTCGCGCTGCGTATCGGCTCAATAATGGCCCCACGCCGCATGAGGAAGTGTGATGCGGCCTCACTCGTTAAGCTCGCCAGTTCTATGCTGGCCAGGTTATAGCCCCCTAGCAGCTCACCGAGCACAACTACCCGCTCCTGTTGTGTCGGCGGTGTCATCGCGCAGATGCGATACAGTTCCGCGATTGCATCTGTAATCGTTTGTGGCATAGCCTATCTCTCCTCCTCTTCTGTGGGCGGCTGTCGTTCTGCTCCTGTCGCCTCTTGCGTCGGTGGAACTTCCCTCTGATAGAGCTGTTCATGCTGACGTCGTGTTGCCGCAAGCTGCGCCATGCCCTGCTGTCTGCCCGACGTGAGAAAGAGCGCTGTCTGACTAAAGAGTTTTTGTAGCTGCTTGCTTGTCTGCACGCCAAGCTGCGCGAAGAGCCTGCGTACTCCGTGTAGGCCCAACTGCTCTGGTAGCGCCTGATTCGATTGGCGGAGCCGTTGCGCAACGCTCAGTAGTTCCTGCTTGGCGGAGCCACGGACCGCCTCATCAGCTTGCATTCGTGCGATCACATCGCTCACCGTCAAAGGTGGCATCTGTTCAAGCGGAGGCGGCGTTTCCAGGCCAGAGGGCAAATGCTGGCGCAAAAGCTGCCGCACCTGTTCGATTTCATGCTCTCGCTGCTCGTACTCCTCCTCGGCAGCATAAGCGGCGTGTACCTCCCAGATCAGCGTTTCCAGGTCCGCGTCCTGCTCGGCTTGGGCGAGGACTTGAGACATTACCTCGTAATCATTCCGCTCAAAAGCATCCATATAGCGGTGCAATGCCTTCTCGCGTGCAAGATGCTGCTCCCGTGCATTCTGCTTATTCATTGCGCACACCTCGCTCTCTCTCCAACGCTACACGTAGCCGTGCTCTGGCTCTGCATAGCCGTACCTGGGCTGCCGTATAAGCACATCCCAACCGCTGAGCCAATTCCTCTCCATCTAACCCCTGGATGATGGAGAGGTGCAAAACCTCCCGGTCGCTTGCTGAAACAAGGGAGAGCAGATATTCCGCTTGCACTCTTGCCTCAACCTGCTGCTCCATCCCATCACTTATCAGCGCGCTGGTCAGGGTGAGTGAAGCGAGTACGTCCTCTGCTTCCTGGGATACGCTCACCGGTAGCTCCTGGCAGTGAAGTGTGTGTAGGGGGACTGGAGCGATCTATGGATTGCAACTTGCGGAGGTGAACGCGCTATTCCTCTAGTGGCTGATGTTGGTCGGCCAGGATGTCTACTCGCCGCTATCAGGCCACAGCCTTCGCTCGTTCCAGAATGCGGTGATCTCCTCTCGCCAGGCTGTGAGGAGCCCCATGAAGGCGAAGAAGCGCTCGCGGTCTTCCTCTGGCACGATAGGAAGCAGCGGCAGGGAAAAGGTGTCGATCACCTGGTTGTCCGCTCCGATCCTGAACAGATCGACCACGGGCAGCTCCACTTGTGCCTGGAGCATCTTTCGCGCATGCGAGGTGGCTTGTGCAAAGAGCGACCGACCACGGTCGCACAGCTCGGTGAGCACGGTGGCCGACCCGCTGTCGAGTCGCGACCCAAACCTCTCTGCATAGCCCGTGAGCAGCGAATCGATATCGTCGAAGGTGCTCATAAACGTGAAGAGCGCCTGGCGCATCGTTTTGTACTCACGCTGCATCTGCTGATAGGCCTGGTCAGCCAGCTTGACCTGTGCTTCGGTGGCCCGGCGCAGTTGGAGCCGCCATTCGGGAGCAACCAGCTCCCAGTCGAAGAGGCCAGAGAGAAACGGCACTTGTGAGATCAGCAGGCACCACACCAGCCGCTTGCCGCGCTTCTCGGTCTGGAACGGGAGCTTGCGCGCCGTGGCCCACAGCGCGAGTCGGCGCCAACGCCGGATATGGAGGTCAGGACGGATGCCCAAAGTATGGCAGACCTCAAACACGGGTATATATGGCCGACTATCCGAGAGATAGAGGACAGGCACCTGGCCATCCAGAAATGGCAGCCGGGTCGTCGTTTGCGCCACGACTTCCAAGACCTCGTTTTCTTCAAGCTCGTCCAACCTCAACATCTCCTTTCTTGTTTGAAAAGCGCCTCATTGATCGCCACGTAGCCACACATATAACTGTTATCCTACAACGAGCAGGTATTCTGCCAGGAGAGATCTGGTTACTTTGGAATGCTCTGTAATTACGCGTCAGGACCTGGAAGCCAGCTCCCGCATTGCCTGATTCAGCTGTGCTACCCCTACTTGAAGAGCAGCGAGGTCAGCTAAACTGCGCGAGGCAGAGCAACAAGGAATAGAACGTGTGCGTCGGAAGAGTCAGACCGGGCGTGAAAGATGCCGCCTATTTCAAACCGGCCGTAAGCGCTCCCAACCAGGGAACCTGCTCTGGCCCTGCTTGTCCCAGGCCTTTGGCGTCATCAGATCAGTCAGCAGTACCAAGCCTTGTCCGAAACAGAAGCCATTGTCTCATTCGCGGCGCGTTTTTTCAGGCTGTCGGCGGGCGCCCCTCCGAATGTAGTACGTCGAGGTGAATGTTAAAAAGGCCGCTTGCTCCTCAGGATGCCCCATGACAAAGACGGCCTTGCGACTCATGAGCTCACCCGTCATACTTGCCTCGCCGTCGTATTCCAATGCGATAATATGCCACCCGCGCTGGATCAAGTCATTGATAGGATGATCGGCATTCTCGCGCAAAATTTTCTCAATGAGAGGCAGGTGGAGTTTCTTTTCAAGAAGGGCTTTTGATTGATAGCCAGGTCCCTTTTGAGGAATGATTGCCCACCTTAGGGCCGCCTCTATAAAAGAAGACACTACGGGTAAGAAATTAAGCAGCACCAGCCACGGCAAAAGGATCACCTGGTGGCGGAGTCATCCAACCTAATCACGAGGTGACGACATACCGAGACTCAACAGGTTAAAAAGCGACGCCAAGCGCGATTAGCATCGAAAACCATGAAAAACAGCTGCAAAAACAGCCCATAGCAGAAATTGCCAAATAGTGAGCACATTCAACTCATGAGTTCCAGTGCCATATGCTCACTCTGGCATTGGTTGAATGTTCTGGAGGTTGATGCTATCCTGGCTAAGAACGAATCTCCCTGAGGCGTATAGGTGTTTGGAGACTGGCTGAGCGTCACTGTTGTGAGTCAAACAGGATACAATACACCCAGGTATCGTGCAGAACGCCGCTCGCCTATCCGAGGCATATAGCGATAGAAAAGGAAGGGCGTGCAGCAGCCGGCTGTAGACTTTCGTTCAGTATCAACGCCTTATGATGAAGAGAAACTAGCTTACCCTTCTGGCGAGGAGTAAGAAATGAGAGCATGTCAGCTTCTCGTCCGGGAGGTAGCATAAGTAACTGGAAAAGGGTCGAAGAAGGAAATATCTTATGGTGGATCCTCGTGATTCAGATCAGGAGCTAGAGCCTCCTGACCCACAGCAAGTACTATTGAACTCACTTGTCACTTTGCAACCCGAACTTCAAAGACAGATAGACCAGCACGTAGAAGCGCTCGAGCGGCTACTCGTTGAGTATGATCCTTTCGATCTCCTTGGAAGTCTGTTTTGCCTCAATGCGGTTGCAGACGAAGCAGCAGCGCAAGAGGACAGTGGCGAAAGAAATGATGCTTATACCGAGTACCTGGCGCTGCTTCTCCTCACGAAGCCCTCGGTAGCATATCCAACGCAAAGCAACGGCGAGGTACCGGATGAGATCATCGCTCACTTCAACGAACAGGTCCAGGCAATCTTTCGAGATGTAACCCTCTCGGTCATGTTTCGTGATGTGCGGCCCGATCGTGTTGAACCCTCCGATCCTCTCGCTCCCCGAGGGAGATCGGAGGCACATACCTCGTAAACCAAGATAGGAGGCTGATTGCGAGCGTGTCCCCTTCGAGTCGATTTCTCCCATTTGACAGCAAACATGACAGCAAAAAGTTTGGAGTGCCCCCAAAAAGTCCATACCACCAAGACGTTAACACATCGCATATTTCAATTCAAACTCATCGGGAGGCACGTAGTCTAACGATGAGTGGAGACGTTTGGCATTGTACACATCCTCCAGAAACGTCTGCAGGCGCGCTTGGGCCTCTTCAAAAGTTTGATACTGGTGCAGATACACTTCTTCCCACTTCAGAGTCTTGAAAAGCTTTCTGCGAACGCGTTCTCGGTTGGCTGTCCAGGAGTGGACATGCTGATGGTGGCCCCGACATCGAGCAAGCGCTCCACATACACATGGCTACAATACTGTCTTCCCCGGTCAGAGTGATGAATCAACCCAGAAGAGACTACCCGTTGAGCTAAGGCCATCTCCAGCGCTTGAAGAGGCAGCTGTGCATCGATGCGCCGAGACAGGCTCCACCCAATACATTTGCGCGAATAGAGATCCAGAATGCAAGCAAGGTACACAAAGCCTTCGGGCAATCGCACATAGGTCAGATCTGCGACCCAACAGCGATTGGGGGCCTCGACCTGCAGTCCCTTCACCAGATTCGGGTAGATCTGGTAGCTGTGTTTCGAATCGGTGGTATGCACCATGCGTCGCTTGCGGCGGCAGGTTAAGCCAGCTTGCCGCATGACACGCCAGACCCGCTTGTGATTGACCTTCCAGCCAGCACGAACTAAGGCTTTGGTCACACGGCGATAGCCATAGCCAGCAAACACTTCATGAATCTCGTGAATGGCGGCACGCAGCCGCTGATCGGATT
>Ga0070717_10000471_pt1 | contig 25638 bp, 24 predicted proteins | sample LARL113metaG_FD_71366 | JGI IMG/M metagenome (GOLD analysis project Ga0070717, IMG submission 71366) | Corn, switchgrass and miscanthus rhizosphere microbial communities from Kellogg Biological Station, Michigan, USA - LAR L11-3 metaG | ecosystem: Host-associated > Plants > Roots > Rhizosphere ...
GTCAGGAGATACACGCGCAGACGTTAGCCCTTCCGGACATGCGAGCCTCGGCCGGAGGGACGCGTGCCGCCCTACAATGAGAGGATGCTCGACCGTGCGACAACCCGTGCGCTTCCGCTGCTAAATCGCGCCAATGAGATGGCTCCGGCCACGCAAGCCTGCTGCGGGGCGTGCCGGCATGCGTCACGACCAACGTAGTCGGCTTGATTGCGGTCGCCGGGGCGGCTCTGCTCGCGCCAGTCGCCCGCTTCGCTGGACGAATCGCGAGATCTTCTTAGTCAACATCCCGATGCCCCTGGCTCGTGACGTGATCTCGTGAGCCACCTTCGGTCAGCCGACGGGGCGATTCTCTGCGAGCACGAGGAGGCGGCGGGCGACCATCTCCATGCGCACGGCCACGAGCATGGCCACGAGCACGGCCATCAGCACGTCCTGATCGACCGTTCGATCCTTCGCTCGCGAGCCGGGATACGTGCCGTTTCCCGGAGCCTCGCCATCCTGACCGTCACCGCGCTGGCGCAGGCGTTCATCTACTCGCGCACGCTCAGCGTCGCGCTGCTGGCCGACCTGATCCACAACTTTGGCGACGCGCTGACCGCGATCCCGCTCGGCCTCGCGTTCTTCTTCCGCAGCCTGCGCGGCGAACGCCTCGCCGGACTCGCCGTCGTGCTGGCCATCTTCATCAGCGCCATGGTCGCCCTCTTCCAGACCATCGAGCGCTTCATCCACCCCCGGACGCTCACACACCTCTGGCTCCTTGCTCTGGCCGGGATCATTGGCTTCATCGGCAACGAGATCGCCGCCCAGGTTCGCCTCCGCGCCGGACATCGACTCGCAAGCGCAACTCTTGTCGGTCTGGGCTTACCACGGGCCGATCCGATCATCGGCCTGATCATCACTCTCGTGATCCTCCACATCACGTGGGAGAGTTGGCAGACGATCTCCAAATCCGAGCCGGGAGAGATGCTCGACTAGACCGACCGGGTCTCAGGAAGAACGCTCAGGGTCAATCGGGAACACTGGCCCAGGGCGAGGGTCTACGCTCCCGAGACGCTATGCAGCCAGCCGCCACTGTGATCACGGCAACAAGGCGGGTGTGCCTAGTCGCGTCGCTCGCGGTTGTGGCGAACTTAGCGGCCTGCGGCTCAGGTCAGCACACACCGACCACCAGCGCCGACACTACGACGGTGATTTACCGATGGGCGAAACCTTTCCCGTTGTACGTGCAAGTCCAGGGGCCAGCAGGAGCCGTCGCTAGGCAAGCACATTCTCTCCGCGCCCACTTCGAGCGAACACATCCGAGCGTGGTGCGGAACGCCCCCGGCCGTGCAATCTGCACCTTCCCTGGCCTTCAGGGCAGCGTCACGGTCCGCCTCTACGGCGACAAGACGTCTGTGTCGGCTAGGTGCAAGCGCGTTGCCAAGGCCCTCGGCGAGTAGGCGTCAACGCTTTCTACGGCAACCGCCGCTCAGGGAACATTCCGGAACACAGGCCCAGACGAGAGAACCGAGCCTGTTCAAGACTCCGAGTCGCTGGTCCTGCCTGGCGTGTGTACTCGTGAGTAGTCCCGTGTCAGTTAGTCGAGGCTAGCTCGCCGCAGGTTTCGCGGCATGCCCGCTTGTTGACAGCGGGTACTGCGTTTGGGTGTAATCGGACTACGAGGCAATCTGTGGCCCTCGTGTTCTGCGGTGAACAGGTCAGACGATGTTCACAACCGACGAGGAGGGTCACAGAATGAAGGTATTGGTCGTCTCACTGGTCGGGGCGGTCGCACTCGTATTTGCGTCGACCGCCGCAGCAGGCACGTACACCGTCTCGGGCTACGGCTACTGGGCCAACCAGAACAGCCAGCCGCCCTGCGCCAACTGCACAGTCAAGATCACTAACAACGGAACCGGAGCGGTTAACTACACCACCACCGACAGCACCGGACATTGGAGCTGGAGTGGCTTCTCGACCCTCCACGAGTACCACGTCCGCCTGGAGTACTTCCTCGGGACCATGTGCTCATGGACCGTCGACATCCCCTTGCTGGACGGCTACTACTGGAAGCCTCCCACGGAGCCTCACAACGTCAGCCTCTACCTGAACCCAACTGCGGACCAGGGAGCGGCTAGTGGCTGCCCCACGATGTAACTAGCCGCAGCGCCCGCGCCTAGTTCGAAGCCGCGGCCCTGTCCAATCTCTGCTTGTGCCTAGCGGGGGTTGGGCCGGGCCCGGCTCGCCGATACTAGGCCGGTGGCGCGACGAAATCCTCAGGGGTCATCCCGGAACACTGGCCCAGCCGACAGAGCCGCACCCCGAGTGTCAAGCGGGAGTCGGTCTAGACCGAGCAGAGGTGCGTGCCCATCCAGTAGATGAGGACGCAGAAGGCAACAACGCAGAGGGCCAGGTGAGCATCGCTTACCCCGGATGCTTAGTACGCAAAGGCGCGGGGAGACTCTGATCCGGCCTCCCCGCGCCGTGTTCCCTTGCCGGCCTTGTCCGGTTAGGGGGCGACTGTCGTCTGGAAGTTGACGCCAGGGGTGCCGTTACTGCCATAGCACCAGTATCGCTAGCACGTGGACCATACGCCGAAGCTACGTAGCCTCGACCTGTAGCAGCCCGATGAACGGTGACCACCCTCGGGTTCGTAGTTCGCAGTGTTGAGAGTCGCGATCCCAGCTAGTTAGTGCGCAGCCAGGAGCACTCCTCTGATTAGACGACAGAAGAGCTGCGAGTCGCTCTTGGTTCCGTATGCAGTAAAGGTGATCTTCTTGCCCACCCAAGGCTGGAGTTGCGGGCTGTCCCACGGCTGGATGGTTTCCGCGAAGAGACAAACCTGGTTTCGCTGGACGTGCGGAGGAACGAAAGCACCGCCCTCGCCGTATCGGGGGACTGCCCCCGCCTTGAGCTTCGTGAACGCCGCACTCTCAATCGCGTCCGTGATCTTGCTAACGGCCCCCGCCGGCCCCTTGATCTGGAGATAGATGTCTGAAGTGAGGGGATTCTTTGACCTCAGAAGCTGCTTGGTCGGCTTGCTGCTTGCGCCGCAACTCGATGTGATCAACGCGACGGCTGCGACGACGACGCAGAACGGCGCGACACCTCGCGCTTGGCGCTGATCCATGCCTTGGACGCTACACCCGCTTTTTTGGCTTGGCTAGGCCGCTATCCGATCGGGCACGCTTCGCAACTCATTCGTCTACGCCTCCTCGACCCTAAGCAGCCCGACGAACGGCGACTCGTCCTCCTCATCGAACACGCGGAAGTGCTCGTTCTGGCCGCCGATGATCTCCTCGCCCGGGTTGATCATCTGGGCATAGGTCGCTTCGCCGAGATCGTCCCCGTCCGGCGAGTGAAGCCTGTACCTGAACACGTCTCCTCCGATCCGGGGCCGGACGGCGCGGCGAGCGTATCAACGGGTCAGGCGTAAGGACACTGGCCCAGCCGAGCACACCGTCGCCTGCTGGTTCCCGATGAGCTCGCCCCGCCGGTCAGGGGTTCGGGGCGATTCGCCACACCTGGGAGGCGTCGTATGAGTCAACCCATAGCGACCCGTCGCCGAAGGTGACGTTTTGGGGGTGTCGGGAAGCGTGTAGGTGGCGACCACCCGGCAGGCTGGGGCAGGGGGAGACCATCTGCGGTCGAAGAGTCGACACGGTGCGTCGCTCCGAGATCAAGGTTCGACGGCTGCATGATCGACGTCGGCGCGCTCCCCTGATGACGTCCGACTGGACCGGCTTGAATGGCATGCTGAACCGGTGACCGAGAGACGCTTCCCCCACCTGCCGAATCGCACGACGCGGATTGTTATCTACGCGGTGCTCCTCGCTATCGCGCTCGGTTTCAACTACTGGGGCGCTCACCGGGTGATCCAGGAGACGCAGATCCGTGTTCCGTACAGCCCGTTCTTCCTCGACCAGGTGCGCGCGGACAACGTCGTCACGGTCACCTCGATTAATTCGGGAATCCAGGGTGACTTCCGGCACGCGACGAAGCCCCAGGGCTCGGACACAGCCTCGACTCACTTCGTCACAGAGATCCCATCGTTCGCCGACACGAACCAGCTTTCACGGCTCCTTGAGGAGCATGGGGTCGTTGTGAACGCCAAGTCAGCGGCCAGCGTCCCGTTGTGGAAGAGCCTGGTCTTCGGATTTGGTCCGACGATCATCCTGCTGCTACTCCTTTTCTGGATCTTCCGTCGGATGAGCGGCTCGCGGATGGCCGGCGCGTTGGGTCGGTCCAAGGCCCGCCGCTATAGCCCTGGCCGCGAGACCGTGACCTTCGCGGATGTCGCGGGCATCGACGAGGCCAAGCAGGAATTGACGGAGATCGTCGACTTCCTGCGGGATCCGGACAAGTACCGCCGTCTCGGGGGCCGGATCCCTCGCGGCGTTCTGCTGAGTGGCCCGCCCGGCACCGGCAAGACTCTGCTCGCGCGGGCCGTCGCGGGTGAGGCCAATGCCCCGTTTTTCTCGATGTCAGCTTCCGAGTTCGTCGAGGCGATCGTCGGCGTCGGCGCATCGCGTGTACGCGACTTATTCCGCCAGGCAAAACAGGAGTCTCCGGCGATTGTGTTCATCGACGAGCTCGACGCGGTAGGCCGTGCGCGGAGCACGGCAGGCGGCTACGGAGGCGGGAGTGACGAGCGCGAGCAGACGCTGAACCAAATCCTCACGGAGATGGACGGCTTCGACTCGGCGACCGCCGTGATCGTCGTCGGGGCGACAAATCGGATCGACGTCCTGGACCAAGCTCTTCTGCGGCCGGGTCGCTTCGACCGTCGAGTCGCGGTCTTGCCCCCCGACCGGGAGGGGCGCCGCCTCATCCTTGAGGTGCACACCCGCGAAGTGCCGCTGGCAGCCGATGTCGACCTCGACCACATCGCCGCGACGACTCCCGGCATGGTTGGCGCTGATCTCGCGAATCTTGTCAACGAGGCCGCACTCCTTGCGGCGCGTTCGGATCGCAGCGAGGTCACGCCCGGCGACTTCGCCCAATCGCTCGAGAAGATCATCCTCGGCGCGGAACGGAAGATCATGCTGACCCCGGCTGATCGACGCCGGACCGCTTACCACGAAGCCGGTCACGCGCTTGTCGGGATGCTGACTCCGGGCGCCGACCCGGTACGCAAGATCACGATCGTGCCGCGAGGTCAGGCGCTCGGCGTGACGCTCTCTTCACCCGATGTTGACCGCTTCAACTATTCGCGGGCCGAGCTCGAGGCGCGGCTCAAGATGGCGCTCGCTGGTCGAGCGGCAGAGGAGGTTGTTTTCGGCGACCAGACGACGAGTGCCGAGGGTGACATTGCGCAAGTGACGGTGCTCGCGCGCCATATGGTGGGCCGGTGGGGGATGAGCTCCGCGATAGGCATGGTCGCAGTCCTCCCGAGCGACGGGGCGAATCCTTGGGGCGAGTTTGCGTCGCCGAGGACCCTCGAACTCGTCGACGAGGAGGTGCGCAGGGAGGTCGAGGCGGCGTACGACGAGGTCATGGCGGTACTCGCCGCCGAGCGTTCGCGTCTTGATGCTCTCGCGGAAGGCCTGCTCGAGCGGGAAACGCTCGACCAGATCGACGCCTACCGCATCGCCGGCCTCGCCGAGCCGGAGCCCCTGCCGGTTGACTGATCAGGCAGGCAGGTGGCCGTTCGCCTTGAAGACGCGCTCTTCATCGTCGTAACGCACGCGCGCCCACTGGAGCTTGTGCTCACGGAAGCTCCGCGAGACAGCATCGATGAAGCTCTGCGTCTCTTCTCGGCTCGTCGCGCCGAGCCGAATGACCCCAAAACCCCGCCACGACTCCGCGCGAGCGTTGACGGGCAGCTGCTGGGCGATGAGTTCTGCCTCCGCCTTCGAGGCGGTCTCGATTGTGACACGAACGGACATGACCCCTCCGTCTTCCGTGGTGCGTTTCGAGTTGGGCCGAACCTGCTCTACGCGAGCCCACGACCAAGGGCAGGCAGCGGCCAGACTTCGGCCCAGGATGGCGTTGCTAGCGGCTGACCCGGCGGCCGCGCACGCGCATGTACGCGAAGAGCAACACAATGAAGACGACTGCGAGGATGACGTAGATCATGATGTACCTCCAATTCTGAACGAGAAAGGCTCTTCCTGCCAAGTATCTTCAGGCTGCGGCGCAATGTGCCACCCGTACGGCGGGTTCGAGACCGACCATGGGCGTGACGACAAAGCCCGATTAGCGTCCAAGGGCGGTCCGCACTGCGCGGTCGACGATCTCACGTGGCGTCGTGTCTTCTGCGCTTACACGATGGCTGAGCACGTGGGGAGCAAGCCAGGTCACGTCCTCGGCTTCGACGGTCTTCCGACCCTGCGCGGCCGCGCGCGCTTTTGCCGCCGTCAGCAGATGCCGGGACGCACGCGGGCTTGCGCCCAGCTCGATGCCCTCGGTCGTGCGGGTCTCACGGACGATGCGGACGCAGAGCCGCGCCGCCTCGGCGGAAACATCCACCTCGTCGACGACCTCTTGCGCCACGAGGAAGGCACGCTCGCCGAGCAGCGGCGAAATGTCACCGAGCATGTCCGGGATGACGCCGCGGTGCGGCAGATCGAGCGTGCGCAACTCGGCATCCTCGTCGCCGTACTCGAGGTCGACCTTGACGAGGAAGCGATCAAGCTGCGACTCCGTGATCGGAAATACTCCCTCGTGCTCGTACGGGTTCTGCGTCGCCATGACGAAAAACGGCGGGTCGATGAAGTACGTGCGTCCGCGCAGCGTCACGTGGCGCTCCTGCATCGCCTCGAGCAGGCCGGCCTGCACGCGCGGCGGGGTACGGTTGATCTCGTCGGCGAGCAAAACGTTGGTGAAGATCGCGCCACGCTCGAGCACGAGCTCGCCGCCTCGCATCTCCATGGTCCCGATCAGCTCGCTGGGAGTCGTGTCGGGCGTGAACTGCACGCGCTGGAAGTGCGCGCCGAACACGCGCGCCATCGCCTGCGCAAGCAGCGTCTTCGCCGTCCCGGGCGGCCCTTCGAGCAGGATGTGACCACGGGCGAGCGCCGCTATTAGCATCAGGTCAACAGCCTCGTCCTGGCCGACGACGGCTTTGGAGACCTCGACACGCGCACGGTTGAGCAGCTCGCTCAGCCGCTCGGCCGCGTCCTCTTCACGAATCACGTCTGGGGTCTCAGCGAGCACGTCTGCCATTTGTCAATCTCCTTAGCTGAGTAAGAAAGCCACGATCGCGCCCAGGGCAAGGAACGGACCGAAGGGGATGGCATCCTTCCGTGCCGCCGCCCCACGGCTGGCCAGTACATACAACGCGGCGATGAGCAGTCCCGCGAACGCGATGATCATCGCTCCGAACGTCTGCGCCCCCAGCGCAAGCCCGATAAGGAAGCCAAGCTTCGCGTCGCCCATGCCAAGGCTGCCGGCGAAGATCGTCCCGAACAGGAAGAAGAAGCCGCCGAGCGCAGCTCCAGCCGCAAGATGCGACAGGAAATCGCCTGGACTGGTAGCTGCGACGATCAGTCCCACGGCGAGGCTCGCCGGCAGGATGATCGCGTTTGGGAGCAGCTTGTGCTTTGCGTCTATCACCCCGAGCAGGAGAAGCGTCGGGCAGAAGACGGCTCCGAGAAGCGCCTTACCGCTGAGTCCGAACGTGACGAAACTCGCGCCAGCCAGGGCGATTCCTATCACCACGACGAATACACGCAGATTGCCGGTAGGCAGCAGCTCGGCGAGCGGGCGCGACTCGATCACGGCGCGCTTCGGTGCCGGCTCGGGCTGGGGGTCGGTGGGATCGGTCACAGGAATCGTCGGAACACTCATCAGCTGTGAAGCGCTTGGAAGATGGACACGACGGCCGGCCCGAGGATCACGACGAACAGGGCCGGAAAGATCATGAACACGAGCGGGAAGAGCATCTTTATCGGCGCCTTCTGCGCCTGCTCCTCAGCTGCTGCGCGGCGGCGCTTACGCATCTCGATCGCGAGGGAGCGAAGGATCTGCCCCACCGAGACGCCGAGCAATTGTCCCTGCGCCATCGCCCTCGTGAACGACTCGACCGCCGGCGTCGGGCAGCGGCCAACCATGTTTTCGAGCGCCTGCACCGGCGTTAGGCCCATGCGCTGCTCCTGAAGCACGATCCGCAGCTCCTCGCCCAGCGGTCCCTTCATCCGCTCGCCTGCGAGCTGAAGCGCAGCGCTGAGGCTGAGACCGGCTTCCACCGTCACCACGAGCAGATCGATCATCTCGGGCATCCCACGATCGATCCGGTAGAGGCGGCTCTCGGCCCGCTGCTGGATCACGAATCCCGGCGCGACCCAGCCGATAACGGCGAGAAAGATCGCAGCCAGAATCGCCAGCGTCGCCGAGGCGCCTGCAGCGATCGCCAGCCAGATTCCCAGGGCCGGCAGCACCAAAGCACAGAGCAGCGAGTAGCCGATGACCTCGCGTGGCGTGGTCTGGAACATGCCCGCGGCAATGAGGTTCTTTCGGAGCCGCTCCTCATTGATGATGTTGAGCTTGTCGGTGAGGAGAACGCCGATTCCGGACGCAGCCGAGTCGAAGAAGCCGCGGAAGCCGGCGTTGGGCTCGAGGTCGACGGCGGCGCCTGTGAATCCGTAGTACCCGATCTGGCCGAGCGTGTCGACTGTGCGGAATCGTGCGACGTTCGCGCCTCTCGCCACAAGGACCACTGCAACGGCGATGAGCACTAGACCGATTATGAGCAGGAAGATCATGACATCACCTCAGACATCGATCTCGACGATTCGCTTGATTACGAATGAACCGGCGACTGCCCAGGCGGCGGCGAGGCCGAAGACGACCTTGCCGGCGGTCGATTCGAGCAGCGGGTGCAGGTAGTGCGGGTTCTCGACCTGAAGGATGAGGATGATCGCAATCGGTAGCGCTGAGACGATCCAGCGGGACATGCGGCCCTGCGTGGTCAGCGTGTTGATGAGCCGCTTGAGGTCGAACCGCTCGCGCACCGTCTCTGCGACGCGATCGACGACCTCGGCGGCGTTGCCGCCGGCCTCTCGCTGCAGCTCAGAGACGAGGGCGAGTTGCTCGACGTCCCTGCTGGCCATTCGGTCGGCGACGACCAGGAGCGAGCGATCCATCGGAATGCCGAGCTGTTCGTCGGCGACGACCCGCTGCATTTCGCTCTTCATCGGCTCGGACGCGCTTTCCACGACGACCGCCAGCGCGCCCGCGAAGCTGTGTCCGGAGCGTAGGGCGGAGGCGATTACCTGGAGCGCGTCGGGCAGTTGCTCGGCGAAGCGGTTGCGGCGGCGGGCCAGCGTTCGGACGATCCACTCGCGCACGAGGTACGGGACGCCCAGGGCGAAAAGTGCCCACAAGTAGGAGCCGGTGCCCGCATAGATGAGGAGGAAGGTCAGCGCCGTCAGCGCGAACGTGCCGGCGATGATCCACTCCGGTTCCATTTTGATGTCGGCAATCTCGAGCGTCTTCTCGAACCGAGCCATCCACGTTCCCTGATCGGTTGCCTCCTCCTCGGCTTCGGGTTGTGCCTTGTCGCTGTCCTTCTGGAGCCCGCGGATGGACACGAACTCGGCCATCCGTACCGGCAGGTTGCTTCGCTTGGGCTGCATGAGTCCGATCACGAGGATCGCGACAACCGCAGCGGCTAACAGCGCGAGCACGACCATGGTGACGGGCGAGCTCTCGATGCGGCTGCCGATCGACGGCTTGTATGGCGGAGGCGGTGTGGTCGTGACCGTCAGCTTGGGTGTGCGGTAAGCCGTGCGGGCCGTGCCCACCCCGTTCACCTTCACCTTGACGCGAACGGGCCTGTCCGGCCCGGACGGGGAGGTGTACTGGAGCACGTACTGGTTCGAGATCTGCTGGCTCAGCTGCTTGAAGAGCGGAGCCAGCTCTTTGGCGGTGGCCTCCCTGTACTGGCCATGGCCGGCGGCTGCGAGGGCTGTGAGTGTCCCCGCCCTGTACTGGGGGTCGTCAAAGCCGATGGTGTAAATCCGGATGTGGTTGGCGAGCGCAGTGTGCGCAACCTGCGAGAGCGTCTTCGTGTCGTTTCCGTGCTCCTCTCCGTCGGAGAGCAGGATGATCGAGCCCGATCCGATATGGGCTTGCCTGAGCATTGCTTCGGCTTGTCCAACGGCGCCGTAGATGTGCGTGCCCGTGTCCACGGTTGGGATCGAGGAGAGAGCGGCCGAGATCTTCGAATCCGACGTGGTCATAGGCAGCGGGACACTTATCGCGCGGTTGAACTCGACAAGTCCGAGTTGCTCGTTCTTGTTGCGCTGAGCGTTGAAGGCCTGCGCCGCACCCAGTGCGTCGGCGATCGGCTTCCCGTTCATGCTGAAGCTCTTGTCGAGTACGAGCACGACGCCGAATGTCGTGTTGGACGCCTGGCTTGCCGGTTTCAAGCTCGGCTTCAGAACGGCGACCCCGTCCTCGGTCGCGTTGACGTCGCCGGTAGTCAGCTGGTTGATGGTCGGCAGCTTGAGCACGTATGTCCGGACGGGAAAGGCCGGTCCCGGCGCCTCAATCACGGTCGGCCCTTGAGATGACCCAGCGGCTGCTGCCGTCGTCGCAAGGACACCGGCCGCGAGGGCGAGCGCTCCGGTGAGGAGAAGGTGCCGCTTCACCGGCCGGCCGCTCCCGCGGCAGCTGCGGCGCCGAGTCCCGCCTCCGGCGCCTGGAATAGTCCAAGCGGCAACGCGATGCCGCGCTTCTCGAACTTCTGGAGGAACTTCGGCCGGAGACCCGTCGGCCGGAGACCGCCGACGATCGTGCCGTCGCGGGTCACCTCGTCGATCTGGAAATTGAACAGCTCCTGCAGCGTGATCACATCCGACTCCATCCCCTGCACTTCGGTGACTGAAGTGACGCGCCGGGAGCCGTCCTCGAGCCGCTCGAGATGGATTATGCACTCGAGCGCGGAGGACACTTGCTCGCGGATCGCGCGCACCGGCAGGTCGTAGCCGGCCATCAGCACCATCGTCTCCACGCGAGCGAGTGCGTCGCGCGGCGTGTTCGAGTGGATGGTCGAGAGCGAGCCGTCGTGACCGGTGTTCATGGCCTGGAGCATGTCGAGCGCCTCGGCGCCGCGAACCTCGCCGACGATGATCCTGTCCGGCCGCATGCGCAGGGAGTTACGCACGAGTGCCCGGATCGGGATCTCGTTCTCCCCTGCAAGGTCCTTCGGCCGAGCCTCGAGCCGCAGCACGTGATCCTGGTTGAGCCGGAGCTCCGCTGCGTCCTCGATGGTGACGATCCGCTCCTCGTTCGGGATCGCCGTCGAGAGCGCGTTCATGAGCGTCGTCTTGCCCGAGCCGGTTCCGCCCGAGATGAGCATGTTGAGTTGCGCCCGGATGCAGCGCTGGAGAAACTCGACCGTCTCCTGGCTCAGCGTCCCGAGCTTGATCATGTCGTCGAGCGTCAGCCGCTTGCGGCTGAATTTGCGGATTGTGATGAGCGGACCGCTGAGCGAGAGCGGCGGGATCACGGCATTGACGCGGCTGCCGTCGGGCAGACGGGCGTCGACCATCGGCGAGGACTCGTCGATGCGGCGCCCGACCTGGGCCACCATCTTGTTGATGATCCGGCGCAGATGCCACTCGTCGTTGAAGACGACGTCGCTCGCCGAGAGCCGGCCCCCGCGCTCGATCCAGATCTCGTACGGGCCGTTGACCATGATCTCGGTCACACTCTCGTCGGCGAGGAGTCGCTCGAGCGGGCCGTGGCCGAGGATGTCGTCGGTGATCTCGAGGGCGATCCGTTGCCGGTCGTCGCGCGAGATTCCCGTCTCCTGGGCGAGCTGGTCGCGGACGTCCGCAAGTACTCGCTCCCGGAGATCCTCCGGGTCCATGTTGACGTTGTAGAGCTGCGGCCCGAGATCTCCGATGACGGTGAAGTGGACGCGGCTCTTGACCTCGGCGAACGGGTCGTTAGCGCCCATGGGCGCCTTCGAGCTGTTGAGGCGCTCGTGGAGCTCCATCTAGCGCCTCCTCCCGATCAGCGCCCGCACACCCGTCGGAGCACTCGGCAGCGGGGCGGGAGTCGGCGCCGGCTTCTTCGCATAGCGATCGGCGAGCGTCCTGAACGCCTTGGCCGCATCCGAGGTTGGCCTAGCGGCGACGATCGGCGTCCCCTCGTTCACCGAGCGTGGGATCTCGCGGTCGCTTGGCACTGAGACGTCCGGAGGACGCCCGACGATCGTCGAGACGTCGTCCGGGGTGATACCGACCCGTGAGTCGGCACGATTGAGCAGGAGCGAGACGTGCTCGCCGTCGTATCCCATGAGGTCTAGCGTCTCGAGGCCGAGCTTCGTGTTCTTCAGCGAGAGCGAGTCGAGCATTCCGACCATGCAGATTTCGGTCGAGACGTCGATCGTTGCGATCACCTCAGGCGTGAAGCCGGGTGGGGTGTCGACGATCACCGCGTCGCACATCGTCCTGAGCGCGGCGTAGATATCCCGCAGGAAGTCAATCGAGACGGCACTCGCCTGGTCCGGCCGCGTCGGCGCGATCAGCACCTTGACTCCGGACGAGTGCTGGATCAGGTGCCGGTCGAGCTTCTCGTGGTCGAAGGGAGGCCCGGCCTTCATCAGATCGTACATCGTTCGCTCGGGCGAGAGCCCCATGGCGAGGCCGATGTCGCCGAACTGGAGGTCGAGGTCGACGAGGACAACGTTCGCATCGCGCTGCGCGAGCGCGACGGACAGGTTCGTCGCGATGAGCGTCTTGCCGGTGCCGCCCTTCGGCCCCAGGATCGCGATGAGCGGGGCAGCCGCCTTACCGGGGACCGCGAGGCCCTTCCGCCTTGCGATCACCTTCTGGAGCGTGAAGGCGACCTGTTCCGACGTCTGCGGGAACGTGATCACATCGTCGGCGCCCGCCTCGAACGCCTGGCGGAGGAAGCCGTTTGGCGATGCCTCGCTCATGACGACGACCGGCCGGTCCGGCCGATGCTTGACGGCGTGATCGACCATCTTCGTCACGCCGTCGTCGTGGCCATAGCAGACGACCGCGACCAGGTCGCTGGGCTGCTCCAGCAGTCCGGTCCAGTCTTCGAGGTAGTCGGCGTACCCGATGACCTCGAGTGAGGGCTCGTTCCCGAGTGCGGACTCGGCAAGCTCCCGGTCGGCGTGCTCGGCGAAGATGACGAGGATACGAATCGTGTCAGCCATCTCAGCCTCCCGTTACGCTTCCGGCGCCGATGGTTGCCGACCTGGTGTTCGTGCTGATCGTATTGCGGAGCGCGAGCCAGATCTGAGCGTTCGTCGAGGCGAAGATGAGCTGTCCTGCCTGCGTCGGCGTATTCGCCAGCAGGGTCACGTTCCCGCCGTTCGTACCGGCGTTCAGCACCTTCATTCCCTGGAACAGCAGCCTGGCGATCGGCCGGGTCACACCGCCAGCGCCCTGACCACTCGAGGTAACCCAGACATCGACGACGCTACCGGAGGTGATCTGGCCGCCCACCGCCTGCGGCGAGCCGAGGTCGACGACCACGGCCCGCTGACGGGGGCCAAGCTGACCCACTACGCCTGACTGCGTGCCGAACTGGGAAGCCGTCAGCTGGGAGTTCGGATTGATGTCCGCCAGCGCAACCTTGCCGGTGAGGGTGGACGCGTCGGTGATGGCGCCGCTCGAGACCTGGTCCTTCGGAAGCTTCGTCGGCGCGTAGAAGCCCGTCGTCTTCGCGAGAACGTCGCCAGACATCCCCTGCGGGATCGCCTTCTGGGCCACGAGCACCGAAATCTCCGGCTGGACCACGCTGCTCCGGTAGTTGTTGAGGTAAACGAGCAGCGCGATGGCTGCGATGACTGCCGCGATCACGCCGAGCAAGACGGTGCCCTGCCGCGTCGTGAACAGCTTGCTCGACATGATGTTTTCCACTTGCTGTTCCTCCTCTGTTCCTTATCGCGTTAGCACGACGGCGCAGTCGCCGAACGCCTGGAAGTTGCACGGTTGTCCGTTGCCGCCTGCACCCGGTTCGGTGTACGTGATCCAGTGGCCCCAGATCGCGTCTGAGTTGTTAGCCAGGTTCGATGGCGGCGGTTCATTGGTTCCAGCGCCTGTACACGTCACTTGCTGGCCGTTGCTATGGATCTGCCAGCCCGTCACGTAGAAGGACGCGAACGTCCGGATCTGCATGTCGTGGTTGCCGGTCGAGCCGGCCAGGTCACCCTGGTAGAGGATGAAGGTCGTGATGATGCGCGGGTCCTGGGTTAAGCCGGGAATGATCGGCGCCCCGTCGAGCCACTTGTCCTCCGAGCACGTCGAGCCGTTGACGTGGCAGTTGCTCGTATTGATCTGGCTGTAGTCGACGACGCCGCCGTTCCCGCCCGCGGCGACGACGAGTGCCTGGATGCACTCGGGCATCGTCGCGCCGTTGTTGTTCGTGTTCACGCACCAGACGGGGATGGGCCCGGTTCGACCGGCGTAGTTGCAGACCCCGTCGGGCGTTCCGGCGGGCACCGGCTTCCACGGCCCGCAGTAATTGGTGGCGGTGCAAGCTTGCGGATCTGCAGCGGTAGCAGTCTGGCCGTAGAGCGGACAGCCGAAGAGGATCAACTGGCGCGCGTTGTTCGCACCATTGCCCGAGCCGCAGTCGACCATGCCGTCCGCGTTGCCCTGATCGACGCGCAAGAGCGTGCACTGGGTCGTGCCCTTCGAGCAGCGGTCGGTCCGAGGAGAGTCCTGGAGCCCCTGGAGCGCGAGCCGCACGACGAGGTTGTGCGCGGTCCCGCCCTGGAAAGCGCCGACGGTGGAGAACCCGGTGCCGGTGTCCGTGGTGTACGCCTGGATGATGGGTCCGGAGATGTTCGGGTCTCCTCCGCACGTCGAGTTGAAGTTCTCGTTGCACGCGGAGAACGCCTGCTGCTGGACCCCGAACGAGCCGCTGCAAACGCCGTTCCCGTTGCAGATGCCGCTCGCCTTTTCCCTCCAACCGATCGTGAACTGCGTCTGTCCCGAAGCGGACGCGATCGTGGTGGGATTGTTCGACTCCCAGGCCGACGCGCCCGCGACGCTCGTCTGGCAGTTCGGGTCGCTGCTCAGGGACATCGAGTTGTTGTTGCCGTTCAGCGTCAGCTCCTGGTTCGTCGAGCCGGGCGTGAAGGCGGCGATCGCGCAGACGGTCACGGTGCAGCTGCCGGTGTTGTTCGAGAAGTACTGGTCGTGCGAGCACGTGTTGTTCAGGAGCGAGACCCCGCCCCCGCTGCCGTTGCCGACGAGCTTGGGCGGATCCGTCGCAGTAGGCAGGGTCGTGCCGTAGCTATTGAGGTAGAGGATTCCGTTGTTGCTCCCCTCGTAGGTCAGTGGGCTGCCCAGCGTGCTGCAGTCTCCGCTGGCGCCCGGCGCGTACAGGATCGCCTTCATGTAGAGGTTCGTTCCGCTCGGAATGTTGATCCCGTCGCCTGCACCGCCGTTGTGCCCCGAGTTGTCCCAGATGATCGGCCCCGTGCTCGTAGTCAGGGCGTTGTTCACGGCGAGTTGGAAGGTCGCCACATTCACATTGTCGGATGTGCGCTTGAACTGGACCTGAACACAGGGGACCACCCCGGGGTCCTGTACTCCCAGAGGCTTCAGGTTGTTCGCCTGGCCGATCCCCTGCGCGGCGACGCGGGCTTGCGCGCTGATGTTCGGCGCGATGCCGCTAAGCAGCGGCAGCGTGAAGAACAACGGGAGGTTCGTCTGCGTGACCTTGACGTCGACCATCGGGCCGCTTGCGCAATCCTTGGCGAGCTGGCTGCCGGCCGGGAGGGTCTTCCCGTAGCACTCCTTGTCGGTCTTGTCGAGGGTCGGGTCGCCGTTGCAGAAATCGCCCATCGCGAAGTTCGTCCCGCTCGCCTGCGCGTAGTTGTCGGCGTTCAGGAGGACGTGGTAGTTCGCTCCGTTTCCGCCGTTGCGCACGTTCAGGTTCGGGACGTTCTGGTAGGCGCCGATGCTCGGGAAGGCCGCGAGAGGGCTGCCGGCACCGTTGTACGGATACGGCAGATCGCTCGAGGAGCCGGGCGGACCACTGAAGAGCTGCGCCATCTGCCCGATCGGAAGCTCCGGGCTCGTCCTCGGATCGGTGGGGTTGCTCGCGCACGCGTTCCCCATCTCATCGCCCGCTGCGAACGCTGCCGCGTCGGCACGGTTCTGGAGGTTCCGGCTGTAGTCGTAGAAGTGGGCGACGTCGATCGCGAACGACGCGAAGATAGCGAGCACCGGCAGCCAGACGGCGACCATCACGATGACAGCGCCGCGTTCAGACCTGCGAAGGGCGGCTAGGGGCTGCATGCGATTCCTCCTGTACTGCCGGTTTGATCCCCTGCCGTGTAGGACGGAGTCACCTCGGACCGCTCGGTCTGCGTCGCGGTCAGCGTGATGTGGGCGAAGCCGAACAGCCCGGTGATGAAGTTGTAGACGTACTTCGCGCGGACGGTCACAGGCTGTCCGACCGCGGCCGGGAGCCCTGACGTCGGGATGCAGACGCTGACGTTGCTGAGGGCGTCGTTCTTGGCGTAGTAGTTCGACAGCTGGCATTGAATGGAGTAGGTCTGACCGCCGCAAGGCACGTCTTTGACGGTTCCGCTCGCAGCCGCAATCGTGGTGCCGTCCGGGTTGCGGTTGACCGCCGCCGCCCGCGCTCCCTGGCCCGCAATTTGCGTCAGCTCGTTGTACGTGTTGAGGATGCGGCCGAACTCGATGATTCCGAAGACGAGGAGGAAGAGGAGCGGCGCGATCAGCGCGAACTCGACTACCGCGGTGCCACGCTCCGAGCGCGCAAGCCGCAGCGAACCGTGAGAGCGACGAGAGGGCACCTCGCGCCTCCGATGAGGCTTTGGGGCCCTCTCATTCACTGTCTTGCCTAGAGCGCGTTGTTGACGTTGCTGAAGATCGTCGACACGTTCTGGCCGAGCGCCGTGAGAATTCCGATCGAGACGACCGCGATCAGGGAGAGCAGGAGCGCGTACTCGACCATCGCCTGCCCTTCCTCGCGATCCCGAAGGGTGTAAGCCGCCTGAACTAGCCGGGCGCCGAACATGTGAAGCTTCGCCATTTTGGTCCCCCTCTTTGCTGGTGGGAATCCGAGGAGGCTCCCTGTCGCCGCCCAGGGTTGGTAGGGGCGACAGGAAAGCCTTCTCGGTGTCGTTCTGCTCGTCGACTAGAGCGCGTTGTTGACGCTGCTGAAGATCGTCGAGACGTTCTTGCCAAGCGCGGTAAGAACTCCGATCGAGACGACCGCGATCAGGGAGAGCAGGAGCGCATACTCGACCATCGCCTGCCCTTCCTCGCGATCCCGCAGGCCCACAGCCGCGAGGTAGGCCCTCATGGGGAGCGAATAAAGCATCTCCACCTTTATCCTCCTTTTGAGGGCCGCCGTACGTGGCGCGCCCCCATCGTGCAGGGTTAGCTCCCTGCAGTTGTGACACCTCGCGGTCGCGAAATGCCTTCCGTCGGATCAGGTGATAGAACCTTGAGCCTTCGCGGTCCTCCGCAGGAAGGCTGGGATGGGCTAGTCCTTCGGTCAAATCGTGCTCCGCTCGATCTTCGCTATCGCAGAGGCCACAGGGTTAGTGGATGCCGGCCTGTACGCCCGCGTTGATCTGGGTGAAGAGGCCATGAACGCCGCCGCCGAAAGCCTCCACCGATATGAAGCCGACGACCGCGATCAGCGAGAGCAGAAGGGCGTATTCGACCATCGCCTGCCCGTCCTCGGCCGGAGCGAGCCTCGGGAGCTCCTTCAGCCTTCGTACGATCGAGGAGAACCTCATATCTCTCACACCTTTCTGGAGGGGTCCGCGGGCTCGGATTGCTTCCGAGCCAACATCAGCTTCTGTCAGAGCAGGATTCGCGGCTTCTCCTGAAGGTCTTGCAACTACCAGTGCTTTTCGGCATGGTCGCACGAAGGGTGGCTGACTTCAATGGGTGTATGAAGGACGTTGGCGAGCGACTTGCCGCCCGTACGCGCGCGTTGGGGCAGCCGTGGGAGCTCGCTGCGTTTCTCTGGTTGCCATTGCTGTTCTTCGGGGTGATCTTTGCGGCTGACCTGCATTTTCGGGGGTCGCTCGGGGACTGGGAGATCTTCCGTTCGGCCGCCCGCGAGGTCGTGCACGGCCGCTCGCCGTTCACCGTCGCAGACCCAGCCGCTCTCGCGCACAACGACAAGTTCGTCTACCCGCCGATCACCGCCCTCCTCGTAGCCCCCCTGGCCGTCTTGCCTGATGAGGTCGGACGCGTCCTCGTCCTGCTCCTGACCCTTGCGTGCGTGCTGCTAGCGCTTCGCCTGCTCGGAGTCCGCGACTGGCGCTGTTACGGACTCGCACTTCTGACCGCGCCGGTCCTCGACACCGTCAGCCTTGGCGCGCTCAGCTCGGCGATGCTCCTCGGCGTCGCTGCGACCTGGCGCTACCGCGACCACCGCTATGTCGCAGCGCCCATCGCAGCACTCACCGCAGTTGCGAAACTCTTCGCCTGGCCACTCTTCGTCTGGCTCGTGGCCACCCGTCGTTTCCGAACGGCAGCTCTCTCAGCCGCACTCGCAGTAGTTCTGCTCCTCGGCGGATGGGCCGCGATCGGCTTCGCCGACCTGAGCAGCTACCCGCACCTGCTGCGCGTTCTCTCGCGGGTCGAGGCCGTGCAGAGCTACTCCCTCGTGGGCCTGCTCAGGCTCAGCGGCGGGGCGGCGACAGCACTCACAGGTGTGCTGGTGGCAGGGGTCGTGACGGCCGTCGTGTTGGCCGCGCGCGGCGCGGACGGGGACCGCCGTTCACTCGCCGTCGCGGTCGGGGGTGCGCTTCTCGCCACGCCCGTGCTCTGGTTGCACTACCTCGTCCTGCTGTTCGTGCCGATCGCTCTTGCCCGACCCCGCCTGTCGGCGATCTGGTTCGCGCCGCTCGCGTTCTGGGTCACGCCGCTCGCGCACTCGAACGGCAGCATCTGGAGAACCTGCTTCGCGCTAGCCGTCGTCGCTGCGATCCTGGCGCGAACGACCCGCCCTGCGGTCAACGACGCTGCAGGACGACGACCGGGTCCTGTCTGGAGACGGCGCGCGCTTGCCGCGCGCTGAGGAGCGCCTTGATCGGCTGCGCGTCACTCTTACGATCGAGAACGAAAACCGAATAACCGCGCACGATCCGGTGCCAGCCCGCGACAAGGTTCCGGAACTCCGGCACAGAGCGCAACTGGCTCGCCGTCAGCAGTTCGAACCGTGAGTCGTAGGCGATGCGTCCCGCGAGCTGCGGATGCTCAAAGACGAGCCAGTCGGCGTACCGCTCATCCGCAAAGACTCGGCCTTGCCCGCCGGCCGCCACTGCGGCCGCATTCCCTGCCTTGACGGGGTACTGCTGGATGAACCAGGAATTGGGCTCGAATGCGACACCGATTGTTGCTACGGCGACACCAGCGAGCATTGCCAGCGCGAGCATCCGGTTGATCCGCTTCGGTTCCACGGCAGGCGCGCGGAGTGTGTCCAGGAGCCGAGGAAGGATGATCAGAGAAAGGAGGGCGAGCCAGACGACGTTGCGCACGGCGTCGAAGGCCAGAAGGGTAACCCCGACGAATGCCAGCTTCTCGAACGCCGACGTCCGGGCACCCGCTCGCCCGATCAGCCAGAAACCACCTAGTGCGAGCAGATACGCCGGAGCGCTTAAGAGCGTGAGCGTGGTGGGCGCCCATTCCGTCACATAAGTGGCAAACCCGCTCGAGAAGATCTCGCGGTAGTAGTGCGGCAGCGAGGTCGCGTATGGCGACGCCAGCACGCACAGCCACGGCGCGACGAGGAGGACGATCGAACGCAGACGCACGCTTCGCGGCCTTGTCCAGAGCGAGCTTACGATCTCGCACAGTGCGAAGCCGGACACAAGCGCGGAGCCCACCACCACCGATCCGTGCACGTTCGCCCACAGCACGAGCAACGGCAGCACGAGGTACACGCGCCACGACGGTCTGCGCAACTCGTCGAGCAGCAGCCACAGAACCGCGACGAACAAAGGGAAGGCGAAGGATTGAGGCCGCATGATCGCCGCACCACGCCAGTACTCGACGAGCACCGGGACGGCAACCCACGTCGTCGAACGCGCCGACCCTCCAAGCCGACGCGCAAGCAAAGCTGCCCCGGCGAAGGCGCCGATGACGAGTGCTGCGTGCACAAGCAGGACGAGCGGGAGCCCGCCGACCCTCTCGAGCTCATAGAGGACGAGCTGGGCAAGCCATTGCTGGTCGACCCACGGACGGCCATGTGCCCATACCGTCAGCGTGTCGTGCGCCGGAAGCCCGTGCTGAGCCACCACTCGGCCTGAGAGCAGCGCCATCCAGCCGTCCACTGCCAGCGCGCTCCGAAGGTGCGTGATCAGGATCGCGGCGAAGGCGGCCACTACAACCACCAGCGTCCCGTTCTCCTCGAGCCCTGCTGAGACGCGCGCGGCTAGCCCGCGTCGATCGGCACTTGGTGCGCGGGACGCCACCGTCTCTTGCCGGGTACTCACGGACACATCATGCAGCCGTAATCGGGCGTCGAACGCACGGGAAGGCTGGACCGATCGCGCCGATCGGCTACGACCGTCCGGTCTCCCATGCCGCGAGGCGGACGGCCACGTCGGTTTGGGAGGACGAGTAGACCCGTCGCCAACGCCCCGTGGCAAGAAGGCTGGCGACGTGTTTCGGGCTGCCGACCACGACCGAGTATCCGTTGGCAGCTGTCCGCCACCCGGGGGTCAGGCGGCCCCAAGCGACGAGGTGTCCGATCTGCTCACTCGTCAGGAGTTCAAAGCGCACGTCGTATGCCACTCGTCCGCGGAGGGAGGGCAGGCTCCAGAGAAGCCAGTCTGCGCTCGCGTCGTCGGCCAGCACGCGCGCGTGCCCATGTTCGGTGTGCGCGCGGACGGCCTGAAGTAACGCCGGTGAGAAACGACTGGAGTAAGAGGATGCAGGCCGTGCCGCCGTCGAGGCGATCGCACCGAGCCCGAGCACGATCGCCAACGCAGCGACCGCTCCGGCTGCACGTCCCTCGAGTTTCGCCGTACCCGGCTCGCGGGTCGCGAGGGCGGGAAGCAAGGCTGCAGCTGCCAGCCCGAACCAGACGATGCCTCGGAGGGCTTCGAAACCCACGGCCAGCATGAGCAGGAGGACCAGTGCATCGAAGACGCTCAGTCGATTCCGACGAGTCACAGCGAGTACGGCAGCGGCCGCGACGAGTGCGAAGAACACCGCGGTGATCGCTGACGGTGTCGTCCGCTGCCATTCTCGGATCTCCCTCCCGAACGGTGGATCGAAGAGCATGAGCCGGTAATAGCCCGGGAGCGAGAGTGCGTACGGCGAAGCCAGGAGGGCGAGCGGCGAAATGAGAATGCAAGCGACCGCGCGACGCCTCGCTGCGCCAACCGCCCCGCGCACGAGCGCCTGTAGCCCGTAAGAGACAACCAGCAATCCGCCGAGCACAACCGAGCCGTGCAGGTTCGCCCACACGCAGAGCACAGGGAGCACCCAGAGGGTAGACGTGCGCCGAGCATCCGGGTCCCGTACGAGCAGCCACATCGTCACCGCGAAGAACGGCAGCGCCAGCGCTTGCGGGCGGAATTGCATTCCCCACGGCGCAGCAGCGACAGACACGAGGAGGAAGACGAGAATCGCGAGCGGCGACGCCCCGCGGCTGTAGGCGATGTGGCCCGCGAGGAACAGTGCCGTCGCGATCGCGGCCAGGCAAATCGCCGCAGCGGCGCCCACACCCCCGATTCGCGCGCTCTCGTAGAGGAGGAACTGCGCGAGCCACTGCTGGTCCACCCAATGGTGCCCCGAGGCCATCACCGTAAGGTGGTCGACGGTCGGTAGTCCGTGCATCGCGATCTCCCGTCCGGAGACGAGTGCCAGCCAGAAGTCCTGAATCGTCAGCGCCGGCGCAAAGGCGGCGAGTCCCACCAGAAGCAGCACCACGGGTGCGACGACGGCAAGCAGAGGCCCGAGCGCCCGCATGCTTTTCTCGCGCTCGCCGACGATGGTTCCGTCCGCTACCAGTTCCGTCACCGTCTTACGGTAGTGCGGTTGAGCCGAGAGTTCCACGAGCAAGGGCGCTACAGAGGCGCCGAGGCTGGAGACGGGCGCACGGCCGGCTCGAGGCTCGCGGCACGGCGACGGCGGAAAGGCTGCTCGACATACCGATACGAGAGCCACGCAAGCAAGACGGTCACCGCGAACGCAAGGAGTCGGTTGTGGTCGTGAAACGCCCACAGGACCGGGAAGTGCCAGAGATAGAGGCTGTAGCTCAGAGCCCCAATCCAGACGAGCGGCCGGACGGAGAGGCCGTTCGCGAGGTTCGTGTCGCTGACGGCCGCGGCGACGAGAAGAAGGGCTCCGATCTCGAAGACCGGTAGGCCTATGTTCCAGGCGCCGGCAACGACGGCCGGGATGGTAAGCACGAGTCCTAGCTTCCCCGCCCATTCGCCGGCGGCGAAACCTTGCTGCCGGAGGAAGGCGAGTGCGGCGCCGAGGACGAGTCCTTCCGAGTGCGTGTCAGGTGCTCGATACAGCCGGTGCATGCTCGCGCCGTCGAGAATCAGAGCGAACCGATAAACGACGAGTGCGACGGCGAGAGCTGACACCCAGTAGAGCGGCCGCTTGGCGCGGACTACCAGAAGCAGCAGCAGCGGCCACAGAAGGTAGAACTGCTCTTCTTCGGCGAGCGACCACAGATGTCCGAGCCCGGTGGTGTCGGGCTGGTGCGTGACAACGAAGTAGATGTTCCCGAAGTACAGGCCGTAGTCGGCCACGGTCCCGAGCGCGTCATGGCCCAGGATCGCGTTGTAGGCGAGAAAAAAGATGAGCATCGCCCCGAGCGCGGGCAGAAGCCGCCGCGCGCGCCGCATATAGAAGCCGCCGAGGCCGATCCGCCCCGAAACGGAATGCTCCTCGAGTAGGAGGGTCGTGATCAGGAAACCCGAGAGGACGAAGAAGAGGTCGACCCCGTACGCGCCGCCGAGTGGCTCGCCCGTGAAGTGGCACGCGAGGACGAGCAGGATCGCGATCCCGCGAAGTCCATCGAGCGCCGGCACCTGACCCAAGCGCCGCATTCCAGAATCTTCTCGTGTGCGCGGTGATTTCCCGACCCCCGAAGGGGGGTCCGACCACTGGGCGAAGGGTTGGCCCGACCCTATTCGTTCGGCCGCGGGCGGTTCTCGCAAGCTTGTCTAGCCTCAGTCCGTGGAGTCGCCGATCGCCCTAGGCACCGTCTCGATGCAACAACGGGCTGCCGACCGCCTGCCCAAGCCGCGCGATCTGGTGCTATTCGGCCTGCTGCCGCTCTTCTTCCTCGCCAACGATCTCTACTTCAGCCTCGTCAGGCCGACCCGGCACCATCTGTGGGACTTCTTCACCTTCCGAGCCGCCGGCCGCGCCGTGCTGCACGGCCGTTCCCCGTACCCGGAGCACGCGACCGTGGCCGTGCTTGCAGCGGCGAAGTCGTTCGTCTATCCCCCGATCGCCTCTTACCTCTTTGCTCCTCTCGCTGCGCTCCCGGTCGAGGCGTCCGAGGTCATCTTCTTCCTCGCGTCGATCGCCTGCCTGCTCGGCGCACTTCGCCTTCTCGGCGTCCGCGACTGGCGCTGCTACACCCTTCCGTTCCTCTGGCTGCCTGTCTACTCGTCGCTCTCGCTCGGGACGATCAGCCCCCTCCTCGTGCTGCTGCTCGCCTGCGGGTGGCGGTACCGGGACGAGCGGCCGCGCCTCGCGGCGGCGGCGATCGGCCTTGCCGTCGTGGCGAAGCTTTTCCTCCTACCGATCGTGCTCTGGCTCGTGGCTACACGCCGATGGCGCACCGCTTCGTGGACAGCGGCCTTCGCTGCAGCAGCTTTCCTCGTCCCCTTCGCACCACTCGGTTGGCACGCACTCCGCCGCTACGAGCACCTGCTGCGGATGCTCGACGCCGCACTCGGAACCGACTCGTTCTCGACGAGAACGCTGCTTCACTCCGCCGGCGTCGGAAGCACGACCTCGACGCTGGTCGTCGGGCTCTGTGTGGTCGGGTTTGCGTTCGGTGCTCTACGGCTCGGCCGGCGCGGCGGCGACGCGGGATCGCTCGCCCTGGCGCTCGCCGCGGCACTACTGCTCTCGCCGATCGTCTGGACGCACTACTACGTCCTGCTCCTCGTCCCGATCGGGATCGTCCGCCCCCGCCTCTCGCCCCTCTGGTTCCTGCCGCTCGTTTTCTGGATCGAGCCGAACATCCAGCATTTCGGCGACTCCTGGCGGCTCGGGGTCGAGATCGCCGCCGGACTCGCCGTCTGCCTGTTCGCAGCGCGCCCAGACTTCTCGGCGGATCAGGTCAGCCGTGCGGGGGGTGTAGCACCCTCGCGCGCGCGTTAACTCTCGACTGTGGCGATCAGCGTCCTCTCGGAGCGGCGTTCTGCGCTTGCGCACGATGCAGTCGCAGTGTCGGTCGTGATTCCGTGCCTCAACGAAGCGGAGAGCATCGCCCAATGCGTGACGACCGCGCTGCGCGTCCTCGACGAGAACGCGCTCGCCGGCGAAGTCGTCGTTGTCGACAACGGCTCCGACGACGAAAGCGCTCTCCTCGCGCGTCTTGCCGGCGCACGCGTCGTCGAGGAGCCACGGCGCGGCTACGGAAGCGCGTACCTCGCCGGCTTTGCAGCTGCCCGGGGCGACTACATCGTCATGATCGACGCCGATCTCACCTACGACTTCGAGGAGATCCCGAAGTTCGTCCGCGAGCTCGACGGGGGGGCGGAGCTCGTGATGGGGAACCGGATGCAAGCCGTTCAGCCTGGGGCGATGTCGACCTTGAGTCGCGTCGGTAACCCGCTGCTCTCCGGGTTCCTGAACCTCCTGTTCCGGACGCCCGTCGGCGATGCCCACTGCGGGATGCGCGCCATCAGGCGTGACGTGCTGCCGACGCTCGCCCTCCAGGCCACCGGCATGGAGTTCGCCTCCGAGATGGTGATTCGCGCAGCGAGGGGCGGCCTCGAGATCCACGAGCTCCCGATCGCGCTTCATCCTCGCGAAGGGGAGTCGAAGCTCTCCCCCTTCAGAGACGGTTGGCGCCACCTACGACTGATGCTGGTCTACCACCCGAACTTTCTCTTCCTGTTCCCCGGAGCGCTCGTCGGCGCGGTCGGCGCGCTCCTGATGCTGCTGGTATTTGCGCATGCTTCGCTCTTCGGGCACGCGTTCTTCATCCACACGCTGATCGCCGGCTCGCTGCTCGTGATCGTGGGCACACAGCTCATCGGCTTCGCCCTCTGCGGCCGCTCATATGCCGTTTACCAGCTCGGCGACCGAGACCCCTGGTTCGAACGGATGGGCCGGCGGGTCCGGCTCGAGCAAGGGCTTCTCCTCGGGGTAGCCGTGATCGTTGCCGGCCTTGTCTCCGGCGCAGTTGTCGTCGGCCACTGGATCGTCGGAGGACTGGGGAGCCTGGCCGAGGAGCGCGTGACGATTCTCGCTGCGACGCTCGTCATCGTCGGCGTCCAGATCTTCTTCACCTCGTTCCTGCTCTCGCTGATCGGGCTTCGCCGGCGCGCTCTCGAGCGCGTCTGACGCCCGCCCTCAGGCTCGGCAGTCAACCCGATTTCGGCTGCCCGCGGGAACGGCGAGGACTCCGGACTTCGGAGCGACGAGCTCGAGTCCGCCCCCCGCGTCTCGCGCGATGACACGCCCTCTGACAGCGAAGGAAATTGGCACCACCGCGTAGCGGGCGCGCAATAGGGAC
>Ga0070717_10000472_pt1 | contig 25636 bp, 19 predicted proteins | sample LARL113metaG_FD_71366 | JGI IMG/M metagenome (GOLD analysis project Ga0070717, IMG submission 71366) | Corn, switchgrass and miscanthus rhizosphere microbial communities from Kellogg Biological Station, Michigan, USA - LAR L11-3 metaG | ecosystem: Host-associated > Plants > Roots > Rhizosphere ...
CCTGCTCCGAACGAAAGGTAGTACGCGAGCGGATAGCCGAGCAGCAGGGAAAAGATTGTCACCCGCGCGGCAATCCACATGGAGCGAAACAAGGTCTGCAGATAGACGTTGACGCGAAAGAGCTCACGGTAGTTGTTGAGGGTCCAGGAATGAATGATCGCTTGGGCCGGCGACACCGACCAGAAGCTGTAACAGAACAGCAGAGCGTAGGGCAGCAGGAGAAACAGTGCGACCCAGAATAGTGGGGGCAGCGTGATCGCAGTTCGATAGGTGCGGGAGAACATTAATTTCTCTTCTTGAGCTCGTCAGATTCGCGCACTGGGATGGCAGCGGCCGGTGCGAATTCCAGATCGAGATCGGCGTGTCGATTCTCGTAGCTAGCGGTTCGCAAAGAAAGCACCAGTCCGTCTGGGCACTCGACCTGCAACAGTTCCGTCGCGCCGTGGAAGATCTGGGCGCGAAGATTGCCTCGAAACTTCACAGTGTCTTGTGACCCAGCCGCGAAGCGGATATTTTCAGGACGTAACGAAAATAGAACGGGACCATCGGGCAGTTTCACAGGCCATGAAAGCGAGTGGCAGCGGACGATCCCTCCTTTCACTTCGCCAGGGAGAAGATTCGTGTGACCGATGAACTGGGCCGTGTAGGCCGTCGCTGGGCGGCTGTAAATTTCGCGCGGAGATGCCACCTGTTCCAGTTCACCCAGGCGTAAAAGAGCAATGCGGTCAGACATGACCATGGCTTCATCTTGGTCGTGGGTCACGAAAACGAAGGAAATACCGACCTCGCGCTGCAGCGATTTCAATTCGACTTGCATTTGGCGGCGCAGATTGGCATCGAGCGCGGAGAGCGGTTCATCGAGCAAAAGAAGCCGCGGCCTGTTGACCAAGGCTCTCGCCAAGGCGACGCGTTGCTGCTGGCCGCCACTGATTTTGGAAGGCTTCGAGCCGGCGTAAGCAGTCATTTTTACCATGGCCAACGCTTGCTCGACACGCGAGGCGATTTCTCCTTTCGAGAGCTTCGCCACGCGAAGCCCATAGCCGACGTTCTCTGCCACCGTGAGGTGCGGAAATAAGGCATAGTGCTGAAAGACCGTGTTCACACGGCGGCGATATGGCGGCAGAGGATCGAGGTGCTCACCGCCCATGAGGATCTCACCGCAATCGGCAGTCTCGAATCCGCCGATAATCCGCAGCAGAGTGGTTTTCCCCGATCCGCTCTCGCCGAGAATGGTGAGGAATTCGCCCTCCGCGATATCGAGAGAGACGTTGCGCAGGACCGGGGTGCACCCGAAGGATTTCGCGATGTTGCGGATGCTGAGGAGGGAGGGGACCATTCGGGCTGTTCCTGGCGCGATCTCGGGCTGAGTGACGCTGGCCATCGTGTTTGCGCTCACGAACAGCGCTCTCACCACAGCCGGCAAGATGCCGGCCCACTACTGCGCTGCTTTTACTTCATTCCAAATCTCGTTGTACTTAGCGCGGCGTGGCACGTTCTGCCAAAAGTAAATGTGCTTCTGATAATTGCTCACATCATCCAGATGCAGGATTTTGATCTCTTCCGGACTCAGAAATTGTGCTGCTTGCGGATTCGCCGGAACGTAATGCGTCTTCTCACTCACCAGGCTCTGCGTTTTGGCTTGAACCATGTATTCCAAAAATTCGTACGCCAAATCTTTGTTTTCGCTGGCGGAAGTAATCACCAGGTGGTCGATCCACCCGGTGGTATTTTCTTTCGGAATCGTTTCGGCCACCGGAAAGTTCATCTTCTTTAAGTCAGCGGTGTTCAGCGGCCAGCCCATAGCAGCCACGATTTCGTGATTCTGAAATAAATTCGTGAGCTCGGCGCCGGTCGCCCACATTTTCCGGATATTAGGCTTCAATTCCAGCAGCTTCTTCTTCACTGCTTCCAGTTGATCGTCGCTGAGGTTGTATAGGTGGCTCGGCTCCGGCTTGTCAAAACCGAGCACTTGCGCAGCCATGTACACGGTTGATAGATCATCCCACACAGAAATCTTGCCGCGGTATTTCGGGTCCCAGAAAACATTCCAACTTTCCGGAGGTCGCGGGAATGCGGTGACGTCGTAGATCATGGGATTGGGTCCCCACGTGAAAGGCACGCCGAAGACTTGACCCTTCACACGCACCAGCGGCAAAGAAGTAAGCTGCGGTGAAAGCTCTTCGTAGGCCGGAATTTTGGCCAGATCGAGACGAAGCGCCAATCCCGCGGCTGCGATCGAAGTTGCCACGTCGCTCGAAGGAGAAATTACATCGTAGTTTCCGGCGCTGCCTCCACGCAGCTTGGCAACGAGTTCGTCGCTCGACCCCATATAAGACGCAGAAATTTTGCAGTGGTACTGGTCTTCGAAGCCGCGCACGAATGAGGGGTCGGCGTAGCCTTCCCACACGAGAAGACTTAACGTTGGCGTCTTCTTGCTGCAGGAAGCGACCAGAAGCAAGAGGATGAGAACTAGAAGGAGCGGAATGGATCGGCCAATCTTCACTTCATCTCCGCTGATACCCTCGTTGACGAGCGATATACAATTTTGCCGCCTAACATCGTCAAGAGCACGTCGGTTTTCCCGATCTCGTTTGGCTTGATCTTGAACAAGTCTTGCGAGAGCACGATCAAATCTGCAAGCTTACCGGGCTGAAGTGAACCCTCAGTTTTTTCGCGACGACCAGCGAAAGCAGCACCCAAGGTATAAGCCTTAATCGTGTCTTCTAGACTAATCCGCTCGCTGGGGACAAATCCGCCCGGAGGATTGCCATCGGTCGTTTGCCGCGTGAGCGCATTCTGCACACCCGGCCAAGGATTGAGCGTGACCACGGGCCAGTCGCTGCCGAACGCCAGCCGCCCGCCGGTGTTTTCGATACTGTGCCATACCCATGCGCGCTCCGCCCGCTCCGGTCCGACATTGCGCGCCCAGATGTTCAGTGTGTCATCGTCCGGGTAAGCATGCAGAGGCTGAAAGCTGGCTATGACTCCTTGTTTGCCAAATCGCGGGATATCTTGCGCTGAGATCGTCTCAATATGCTCGATTCGCGGTCGCGCGTCATTCGTATGATTAGTTTCTGCGGCGTTTTGGTAAGCATCCAGGGCCAGCCGCACCGCCTTATCTCCGATCGCATGCGTAAAAATTTGCAGGCCCCGGCGATCAAGTTCCGCCACGGCTTGTGTGTATTTCGCTGGATCCCAAAACAGCTTTCCGCTTTGACTTGGGTCGTCACTGTACGGCGTGAGCATGGCTGCGGTGTGCGCTTCGACCACGCCGTCCAGCATGGTTTTAACCACACCGCCGGAAGAAATCCAGTCATCGTGATAAGTACGACGCGCCTGCTCGATCTTTTCGATCGCATCGGGCGTCAGCTCTGGCGGATCTAGAAAATAGGCGATGTAAAAGCGCAGGGTCATTTGGCCGTTGCGGCGCAATTCGTCATAAAGATCGAGCCACTCGAAATCCTGTCCGGCGCTATGCACCCGTGTGAGTCCAAATTTGTTGGCTTCATGAATTCCCAGGCGCAATGCGGCAAGACGCTCCTCGCGCGTGGGCTTGGGCATGACTCTGGCGATTAAATCCCCGGCAGATTCCTTCAGCGCGCCGGTGGCCTCGCCCTTCTCATCGCGAACGATCTTCCCATTCGGCGGATCAGGAGTTTCGCGGGTAATTCCGGCCATCTGCAAGGCTTTGCTATTTGCCCAGGAACTATGACCATCGAAGGCGACCAGATACACGGGCCGGGTGGGAACAATATCGTCAAGGATTTTCTTATCGGGGAGCGCGGAGGGTCCGAATGTCGGATAACTCCATCCCATTCCGGTTATCCAAGGTTCTTGGCGATGCGACTCGGCGTATTCTTTCACTCGTTTTTGAATTTCAGCGACCGTCTTCGCGTCATTAAGGTCAACGCGAGTCAACCCCATTGATCCATCCATGAAATGGATGTGGCAATCCACGAAACCGGGCAGCACGAGGTGGCTCTGAGCGTCGATGATTCTGGTGGAAGCGCCGCGATATTTTTCGATCTCGTTCTTGATCCCAACGGCAAGAATGTTCTCTCCGCTGATGGCGAGAGCCTCCGCCCACGGCCGTTGCGGGTTCACGGTGTAGATTCGGGCATTCAGGATGACCGTGTCGGCGGCACTTGACGGCGGGTCGGCGGCTTGTAGGCTGGCGCAGAGAGAAATAATGATGGCGAGCGCCAGCAAGCGGCACAGCGTGAGGCGGAGCACCTCAGACTTGAACAAGAGTCACTCTCCTTGCTTTCTCCGCCCCGCGGGTCAGAACGTCGGCGGAGTGTTTACCCACAGAACCCAAGTTTCGCTACGGCCCGGATTCGTCCAGCGATGGGGCGTCGCGCTTTCGAAATAAAAACTATCGCCAGGCCTGAGCCGGTATTCCTCCCCATCGAGCGAAATCTGCAACTGGCCACGCAAAATGTAGAGAAATTCCTCGCCCTCGTGCGTGTAAGATTCACCGCTGCCCGCCTGGGCCGCGATTCGGAACAGATGTGGTTCCATCACGGTATTACCCCACGCGAGCAGTTCCATGCGCACGCCTGGGCCTGCTTCCAAAACTTTGCGGCGTTGCGGCCGTACCAGGCGGCTGTTGGACTCAGAAGGGTCGAAGAAATCAAGAATCTTGGTTTTGTAAAAGCGCGCCAATTTGCGAAGCGTGCCTACAGAGGCGCTCATCTGCGAGCGCTCGATCGCGCTGAGAAATCCCAGCGAGATGCCTACCGATTTGGACACCTCTGCCAAAGACAGCCGGCGCTGCGCGCGCAGTTGGCGGAGGCGAATGCCGATTGTGCTGCCCGCTCCATCGGGGCTGGGGCGGACCACGCCCTCGCTCTTGAGCATCTGCACAATTGCCGGGGCATTCAATCCGCGAACTTTGCGGAGAAAGCGGGCCCGCTTGAGCAGCTTGACATCTTCTGGAGAGTAGAGCCGGTATTTGCTGGCGGTGCGTCGTGGACGCGCAAGGCCGAGGCTCTCCCAGGTGCGGATCACAGAAGGAGACACGCCGACCAGACGGGCCACATCTCCAATTTTCAAGTAAGGTTTGGGATCGGCGGTCATCATTTTCGAAGCTTGCAATCCGTCCACCCGGCGGGCTCTCGGGTCGATTCGATTTTTTGCTTGACAGTTACCAGGCAGGTTCTCTAACCTTGCGCGATTATAGCAAGGTTTGTGTCGAGCGCAAGCAGTTCGTTTTTAGTGTTAAAAAATTTCCACCCTTGACCGGGAGGTCCCCCATGCATCCATCGATGGCGCGCCGTTCTCTAGCTGTGTGGCTTGCAGTTCTTAGCTTGCTCACTGTTCTCGCTTCCCCGGCTTTCGGACAAAGCACCGGCGGCAGAATCCTGGGCCGGGTGGCTGACCCTTCCGGCGCGGTCTTGGCCAACGTGAGTGTACGCATCACAAACCAGGCGACCGGCGTTGCACGCGAAACCAAGACCAACGGGAGCGGTGATTACACATTCGTAGAAGTTGCGCCCGGTAACTACACGGCGGAGTTCGAGCGGAAGGGTTTCAAGAGGAACGTACAGAAGGATGTGACCGTCGAAGTCAACCAGGTGGTCAACCTGAATTCGACCTTGCAGATTGGCGCCACGGCGGAGACAGTGGAGGTGACCTCAGAAGCCCCGCTGGTGGACACGACCAGCACACAACTCGGCGCCGTGGTCAATGAGCGCTCGGTTGCGCAACTTCCTCTCAACCAGCGTGATACCTATCAGTTTCTCCAGTTGCAGCCCGGCGTCGTTTCCCCGTTTGCTGCTGGAACCGGCGGCAACATCGTCTATGGCAGTGACCAGACGGGGGCGGTTTCGGTGAACGGGGGCCGCGGGCGTTCGAACAATTTCAGCGTGAACGGCGGCGATGCTAACGATCTGTTTGTCAACTTGCCCATCGTGCAGCCCAATCCCGATGCCATCGAGGAATTTCGCGTGCTGACCAATACCTTCGATGCAGAATACGGACGCAACTCCGGATCTGTGGTCAATGTCGTTACCAAGTCAGGCACTAATCAACTCCACGGCGATGTCTATGAGTTCTTCCGCAACACGCATCTGAACGCACGCAACTTCTTTGAATCTACGCGGCCACCTTTCCATCAGAATCAGGCCGGCGGCACATTGGGCGGACCGATCCAGAAGGACCGCACGTTCTTTTTTCTTTCTTATGAAGCGCGGCGAACTCGCAGGCCGTCGACGGGAAGCATAGTGCCCGTGCCCACCGTCAACGAACGCCCGAGCCCTACCAATCTTGTTAATGGTCAAATCGTCGGCGACTTCTCGGAAGGCTTTGCACCGGGTGATCCCAACTTTCCTACGTTTACAGGAACCCTGGGGAGCTCTTTTGCCCTCACGACATTGCGCCCGGGATGTCAGGCAGCTGTTACGGCGATTGGCTCTAGAGCCACGATCGCGGACGGTGTCGCATACTCCGACATCTTTCCCAACAACAAAATTCCCCTTGCATGCATGGATCCCACTGCGGTCGACCTGCTGCAACTTGTGCCATTGCCTAACCGGCCAGGTGGCGTTAATTTCCAGGGTACCGAGACTGGACGTGTACGAGGCGATCAGGCCACGCTGCGGCTAGACCACAAGATCAACGACCACCAAAACTTGAATGTGTACTACTACTTCAACGATGACCATACTATCCAGCCGTTTGCCTTTTTCCAGTTCGCTGGCGCCAACGTACCGGGGTTCGGCAGCAGCGTTGCGGAAAGATTTCAGCAATGGAACCTGAGTCATACGTGGACCATAAATCCGACCACTGTGAATGAGGCGCGTTTCACATACCTGCGAGAGGGTCAGCGTACCTTCCAGCACCCTTTACACACTACCAATGTCATTGATAGTTGTCCGCCCTCTCCATCGTGGGCTCCCACAGTAATGACCGGTCCGACTGGTAATTGCTTCAACGATTTCGCAGATCCTTCCGGCCTAGATCCTTCCAACAGGCTCGGCATCACTCCAAACTTGGGGCCGAGCCGCGAAGGGTTGCCGTTCATTTCGATTTCTGGCGGCTTCATCATGGGCAACAACTCCGAGGGCGAGCTGCCGCAGGTCGGCAACACCTTCCAGTGGTCCGATAGTCTCACCAAAGTGAAAGGCACTCATACACTGAAGTTCGGCGCTGATGTGCGGCGTAACCGGTTTGACCAAACGTTGTACTTCGACGTCAGCGGTGAAGAGTTGTACTTTGGCGGCGGCCCGAACGACACCGGCTTCCAGAATCTTTACCCCAATTACCTGCTGGGATTTCCCGACGAATTCGGGCAGGGCGCGGCGCAGCACGAGAATGTTCGCAGCACCGGCCTCTACCTCTTTGCGCAGGATAGCTGGAAAATTAAACCGAATGTAACTTTCAACTACGGGCTACGCTGGGAGCTAACTACTCCCATCACCGATATCGGACACAGGGTGCAAACCTTCCGCCCGGGACAGCAGGATACGGTGTTTCCATGTGTAATCGGTCCGGTCGGGGCTGGAGAGCTCGGGGCAAACGTGGGAGATCCGTGCGGTCCGGGTAGTGCTCTCGAGTCGGTCTTCCCCTTCGGCCTCGTGGTCCCTGGCGACAAGGGTGTTCCCAACGGGTTGACCCAAACCTATTACAACGCTTTTGCCCCCCGTGTCGGATTGGCATGGAGCCCGGGAACTTCGGGCAAAACCAGTATCCGCGCGGGTTGGGGACTTTTCTACAATCCCACTGAACAACTGGTGCTGGAGCAGTTCAGCGCCGAGCCACCCTTCGGCGGCAGTTCCTTCGTATTTAATACTCTGTTTAACACGCCGTTTTTGGACCAGGGCGCGGCGTTTACATATCCAAACCCGTTCAACGGAATTTTGAATCCTAAACCCGGGACGCCAGTGGATTGGTCTGTCTTCCGCCCGATTCTGTTATTTGGAGAATTCCAGCCTCATATGCGGAGCCAGTATTCGTCCCAGTACAACCTTACGATCCAACGGGAACTGACGAAAGACATGGTCTTCCAGATTGGCTACGTGGGAACCCAGGGCCACCGCCTGCTGGCCTCACATGACATTAATTTTGCCAATCCCCAGACCTGTTTGGACATCATCGCCCTTTCCAATTTCAACCCGAACGACGTCCAGTCCTTTGGAGGCAATGCAAGCTGCGGTCAATTCCTAGAGGACGACCAGTTCACGATCAAGCTTGATCCGCTTGCCCCCATCTCTGTATTCCACATGCCAGGTGGCGGCACATTGCCGCTCAACGGTCAAACGCTGAATTTCGTGGGCATTCGACCGTTCTCCTCACCAAAATGTGATCCTGTAGCAAATACGAATTGCCCGTCTGATCAGGTCCCGGTCTTTAGCAACATCTTCGCCCAAGACACCATTGCTAACTCTGCTTACAACTCTCTGCAGACATCGTTGGAAAAGCGCTTTTCACACGGACTCCAACTGCAGGCTGCCTACACGTGGAGCAAATCCTTTGATCAGGCCTCGAGCTTTGAGAACCTGCTAAATCCCTTCGATTTTCGTCGCAGCCGCGCACTCTCCCTGTTCGACGCGCGCCATCGTTTCGTGCTGAGCTATTACTGGGAGCCGCCGGTTCCGAAATATGCGGGCGCAAAAGGAAAGCTGCTGGATGGCTGGGCGTTCTCTGGAATCGTTACCCTCCAAAGCGGCTTCCCGATTCGCCTCACCTCTCAGGCGGACAACGAACTGATTAGCAGCTTCGACTTCGAGACCGCGGGGGAACCCGACCAATTGAAGCCATTCAAAACGCTGGACGCCCATCATGGTGGCTGTCCCCTTGGGACCTCGATTCAGGACGGATCATGCACCGCCGCCACGATGGTACCTAATCTATATTTTGATCCCAATACTTTCACGGAGGATCCGAGCGTGGATCCTTCACTGCTGGGCAGGATCGGCAACGCTCCGAGGACGATCTGCTGCGGTCCAGGAATCAAGAACTTTGACTTCTCAATCCAAAAGAACATCAAGACTTCGGAATCGACACACCTGGAGTTCCGAGCCGACTTTTTCAATGCGTTTAATCACACAATGTTCCTAAACCCAGATGGGAACACCACAGACGGTTCGACGTTTGGGGAAGTCACCCAGGCCCGCGACCCACGCCTGGTACAGCTCGCGTTGAAGCTCTTTTTCTAATGCACGATTCCCCGGGCGGATTCACCGCCCGGGCACTCTAATGGCCGCTGTCGCGGCTTGAGCATTTTCGGAGAATCCGATGTATTCCGCGTTGCAGAAAGAACTCGACACATTCGTGCGCCGCACGCCGAAGTCGGCGGAGGCGCACAAGAAGAACTTGAAGCGCATTCCGCTGGGAGTCGCCAGCAACTATCGCGCGTACGATCCTTATCCGATCTTTGTGAAAGAGGCGCAGGGCTCCCATTTTCGCGATCTCGATGGCAACGATTACATTGATCACAATCTATGTTTTGGCGCACTGATGGCGGGCCATTGCCACCCGGCAGTGATGAAGGCGGTCGAAAAACGGCTCAGCACTGGGACGATGTTCGGCATGCCTCACAACATGGAGTGGGAATTGGCGGAAGAGATTTGCAACCGCTTTCCGGTGGAGATGGTTCGCTTCGGCTCCTCAGGAACGGAGGCGACAATGCACGCCGTGCGCCTCGCTCGCGCGGCCACTGGACGCGACAAGATCGTCAAGTTCGAAGGGGCGTATCACGGTCTGCACGACTCCGCGTTGGTCAGCGTGAAGCCACATGCTCCAGAGTTTGGCGATGTTAATGATCCGGTGCAGGTCCCGGCTGGCCTTGGAGTGCCCAAAGCCAGTGTCGCCAACGTGCTGGTCGCCACGTTCAACGATCTCGCGACGGTCGAGCGGCGCTTCCGCGAGAATTCGGGCGAAATCGCTGCGATTATCCTTGAGCCGATTCTGATGAACGTTGGTTTGTGTCTTCCACAATCGGGTTTTCTGCAAGGACTGCGGGAGATCGCAACCAAGAATGGCGCACTGCTGATCTTCGATGAAGTTAAGACTGGTGCGAAGCTGGGCTGGGGCGGTGCTTCTGAATACTTCGGGGTCGCACCTGACATGATTTGCTTGGCAAAGTCGATCGGTGGCGGATTTCCCCTGGCCGCTTTCGGCACGCATCGATCCGTGATGGACCTTATTTCGCAGCACAAGGTGTTTCACGGCGGAACGTACAACACGAATCCGGTGTCTATGGCGGCAGGTTTGGCGACCTTCCGCGAAGTGTTCACGCGTGAGAATTACGCACACGTGGATAAACTCAGCAAGGAGCTGGTTGAGGGATATCGCAAGACTGTCGGCAAGGTGGGGCTGCAAGCCTACGTTGCCGAAGCGGGAGCGAATGGGGCACTGATGTTTTATCCGCAGGAGATTCGCAACTACCGCGATTGGACTACCATTGATATTGATCTGTGGCGCCAATATTGGTTCGGCATGGTGAACCGCGGCGTCATGGCGCAGCCCTATTGGTGGGATGAGCAGTGGACGATTTCTGTCCAGCACACCGAGGCGGACATTGAGAAGCACCTGGCGGCGTTCGAAGATATTGCCGCATCGCTAGCCGCCGCGCAGCAGGAGCGCATGGGAGCAGTAGCTGCACAGTGATCCACATCCCACCCTTTCGCACAAAGCGCGAAAAAGGTGGGCGCCCCAATGTGGTGTGTTGATCCGGAGCAGATTTGTCAACTCACGATCAGGAAATCAACCAGCCTCATCTAAAGCGCGTTCTTGGCCGCTGGGATCTGGTGCTGTTGTTCGTCGTTGCGGTCTTCAACCTGAACGTTGTGCCGTCTATCGCGGCCAATGGCGGAGTCACAATCTGGCTGTGGATCATCTCGGTGCTGTTGTTCTTCTGGCCGCAAGGCATTGCTGTGATCGAGCTTTCACATCGTTACCCGGGCGAGGGAGGAGTTTATCTCTGGGCCAAGGAAGAGTTCGGCGATTTCCACGGATTTCTCTCCGGTTGGTGTTATTGGACTAATCAGATGCTCTATGTGCCGACGGTCATGCTTTACTTCGTCGGAGTTTCCGTCTACGTCCTCGGCCCTGGCCACGAGTCGTTGGCGGACAACAAGCTCTTTGCGCTGTTCGCTTCTCTGACCTTGCTCGCGCTGCTCACGGCTCTGAATATCGCCGGCCTCGGGGTAGGGAAGTGGATCAACAACGTTGGCGCAATTGGGACAGGAGTTGCAGCCGCGGTGCTGATCGGTTTAGGCATCGTAGTCGGGTTACGCTTCGGTACTCACCTGAGCGCGGCGGAGTTTCGCATTCCGGCGAATTATGGCTCGGTGCTGAATTCGTTCGGCGTGATCTGCTTCGGATTGGTCGGCCTCGAACTGGCCTCGGTCATGGGGGACGAAATTCGTGACCCGGTTCGGACCATGCCCGGAGCGGTCGCCTGGGGCGGAGTGATTTCTGGTGCGCTCTACATCGCGACCACGCTGATCCTGCTGCTTGCCATCGGCAAAAACGACATCAGCATTCTGCAAGGAATTGTGCAGGCAGTGGGACACATGGCTCAGCGAGTCGGCATTGCATGGATTGCAATCCCGTTCGCGGTGATGCTGAGCCTCGCGATTGCGGGAATCGGTTCAGCCTGGACGGGCGGTGCTGCCCGCATCCCGTTCGTCGCGGGCCTCGATTCTTACATGCCAAGCTGGATGGGCAAAATACACCCAAAGTACGCCACTCCCCATGCCGCGCTGATCGTACAGTTTGCCGTCTCGGCAGTGCTGGTGGTCATAAATTTCGCGGGCGGCATCCACGTGCAGGAGACGTTTCAGCGGTTGCTGTCGCTCGCTGTTGTCCTGCAGTTAGTGCCGTTTCTCTATATGTTCGCAGCCCTGGCGAAATTTGGATGGAACTCAGATAGCTCAGGACGCTACGGAAGAAAAACGCTACTGGTTTCCGGAGTCTGCGGATTTGTGACGACGTTTCTCGGAATTGCGCTGGTATTTTTTCCCGCGCAGCAAATCACGTCTCTGCTCTCGTATGAAGTGTGGATGTTCGGGGGAACGGCATTTTTCGTTGCGCTCGCAGCATTTTTCTTTTTTGTCTATGGACGGCGGAAGTCCACGACTCGCAATGTAGGCGCGGGCGTCTCGCCCGTGCAAATAAGAAGACTGACGTAGGGTCCGGCTGAGCAAAGCTCAGCCAATTGATGGAGGTCGCCATGCCAGCAGGGGTTAAGACAGAAGTTCGTACATACCAGATGTACGTCAACGGCGAGTGGGTTGAAAGCATGTCGAGCAAGACGTTTCCTGTCTACGATCCCGCAACCGAAGAAGTGATCGCGCAGGTTCCTGATTCCGACGCCGACGACGTGAACCGCGCTGTTGCTGCTGCGAAGTCGGCTTTCGAAGACGGGCCGTGGGCTTCGACTACGGCGCAAGAGCGCGGGCGCACGCTGTTCCGGCTGGCTGAGAAGATCCGGCAAAACGCCGCGTATCTCGCCGAACTGGAAGCGCGCAATTGCGGCAAGCCGATCGTGGAAGCGGAATATGACATCAATGACGTAGCGACTAGCTTTGAGTATTACGGTGGGCTGGCAACGAAAGTTCTCGGATACGTGAATCCCGTTCCTGATAACGCCGTGAGTCTCTCGCTGAAAGAGCCGGTCGGCGTTGCGGGACAGATAATTCCTTGGAACTATCCGTTGATGATGGCAGCGTGGAAACTGGCGCCGGCGCTGGCCGCGGGTTGCACTTGTGTGTTGAAGCCGGCAGAACAGACCCCGCTGACTGCGCTCGAAATGGCGAACTGGCTCGCGGACGTGGGGCTGCCGCCGGGAGTGGTGAACATCATCACTGGCTTCGGAGAGAGCTGTGGCGCGCCTCTGGTGCAGCATCCAGATGTGAATAAGATCGCGTTCACCGGTAGCGCGGCGGTGGGCAAGATAATCGTCAAGCAGGCTGCCGACACGGTAAAACGCGTGACGCTTGAGCTGGGCGGGAAGTCGCCGAATATTTTCTTTGCCGATGCGGATTTCGAAGCTGCCATTGATGGCGCGCTTTTCGGAGTGTTTATCAATCAGGGAGAAGTTTGCTCCGCCGGCAGCCGCATTCTGGTGCAGAAACCGATTTACAAAAAGTTTGTTGATGCGATCGCGGAAAAGACGAAGAAGATCACGCTCGGCCCGCCGCTTGAGCGCGATACTAAGATGGGGCCGCTGGTAAGCAAAGAGCAGTATGAACGGGTGCGGTCCTATCAGGATATCGGCAAGAAGGAAGCCAAGCTGGCTGCTGGTGGCGGGCGCGCAGCGAAGTTTGCGAAGGGATACTACGTTGAACCGACGATTTTTTACGACGTTGACAATTCAGCGCGAATCGCACGGGAAGAGATTTTTGGTCCTGTGGCCGCTGTGATTCCATTCGAAGACGAAAAAGACGCGGTAAAGATCGCCAACGATTCGCCATATGGTTTGGCGGCCGCGGTTTGGACTCGTGACATCTTTAAGGCATTCCGCGCGGTGAAAGCGTTGCGCGCGGGGGTTGTCTGGGTAAACCACATGCAGCCCACGTACGTCGAAGCCCCCTGGGGCGGCTACAAGCAATCTGGATTTGGGCGTGAGCTTGGGCCTTGGGGAATCGAGGAATATCTCGAAACCAAGCAGGTGCACATTAACCTGAACGAAGCGCCCATCGGTTGGTACTAAAAGCTGAAAACTGGCAACTGATTTTCTTTTGATCCCGATTATTGAGCACCCAAATGGGGACGATTCAGATTAAGACCGCAATACCGGGTCCCAAGTCGAAGGCGCTTGCCGAGCGCCGCGATTACGCTGTGCCGCGCGGGCTCTCGCATGGCACTCCGGTGTATGTAGCGAAGGCGGAGGACGCCTGGCTCGAAGACGTCGATGGCAATCGCTATGTCGACTTTGCGGGGGGCATTGGCTGCATCAATGTCGGGCATCGGCGTGAGCCGGTGATCGCTGCGATTCGGGAACAGCTGGATCGGCATCTCCACACTTGCGTGCAGGTGACGCCGTACGAAGGTTATGTACGACTCGCCGAGCGAATGAACGAGCTCACGCCGGGGAAGTTCCCCAAGAAAACTTTATTCGTAAACAGCGGCGCTGAGGCAATAGAAAACGCGGTAAAAATTGCGCGGGCGCACACGGGCCGACCCGGGATCATCGCGTTTGAAGACGCCTTTCACGGACGCACCATGATGACGCTGGCGCTCACCAGTAAGACTCATCCATACAAGGCCGGATTTGCGCCGTTTCCCAGCGATGTGTACCGCATTCCTTATGCGTACTGCTACCGTTGCTCGTACTCGCTGAAGTACCCATCCTGCGACGTATTTTGCGCGCGTCATCTTGAAGACACATTCAAGCGAGTGGTCGCGTCCGAGGAAGTAGCGGCGGTTATTGCTGAACCCGTGCTGGGTGAGGGCGGATTTGTGGTTCCTCCGAAAGAATTCTTTCGCATTCTGATTGACATCTGCCACAAGCACGGCGTGCTGTTCATCGCCGATGAAGTGCAAAGCGGCTTTGGACGCACCGGAAAGCTTTTTGCCAGCGAGCATTACGGACTCGAGCCGGACATCTTTGTGACTGCGAAATCCTTGGGCGGAGGGTTGCCGCTGGCTGCAGTTACGGGACGCGCTGAGATTATGGATGCACCCGGCCCTGGCAGCCTGGGCGGAACGTTTGCCGGAAACCCCCTTTCCTGCGCGGCGGCCCTGGCGGTGCTGGACATCTTCGAGCGCGAGAACCTTCTGGCGCGCGCTAGCGCACTAGGGCATCGCTTTCAGAAGCGCGCACGAGAGTGGCAGGAGCGCTGGCCCATGATTGGAGATGTTCGCGGACTGGGCGGAATGCAGGCGATTGAGTTGGTACAGTCTCCGGAAAAGCGCGAGCCCGCCGCTGAGGAAGTCAAACAGATCGTGCAATATTGCTACGAACACGGACTGATTATCTTGTCAGCAGGGTCATATTCGAATGTAATACGCGTTCTGGTTGCGCTGGTCGCGACTGATGCACAGATGGACGAGGGACTCGATGTGTTAGAAGACGCGCTGAAGGCCGCCTGCGAGAAGAAGGCTGTGGTGGCGCAGATAGTCTAGCTCCAGAAGTGGAACAACGAAGCGCGCACGCATATCATCATGGTGTAATTTGAAAGCATCGCGATCGGGCAGATTTTGGCCAGTATTAGCTGTTCTTCGAGATTGCAGAGGTTTTGATATGACGGTTGCAGCACCTCCGATCACAAAAATTCCGAACTACATTGACGGCCAATGGCGCGAGTCCAATGCTCCTGAAGAGCTTGATGTCATCAATCCAGCCACCGGTGAGGCGCTGGCGAAAGTTCCTCTCTCACGCGCCGCCGAAGTGGCTGGTGCCGTGGAAGCAGCCGCATCAGCATGGCCGGAATGGCGCCGCACGCCGCCTGAAGACCGCATCCAGCCGCTATTCAAGCTCAAATATCTTCTCGAAGATCATATCGATGAGCTGAGCCGCATCATCACGCAGGAAAACGGGAAGACTTTCGCCGAAGCCAAAGCCGAGCTGCGCCGTGCGATCGAGAACGTTGAAGTTGCCTGCGGAATCCCGATGATGATGCAGGGCTACAACCTCGAAGACGTGGCGCGCGGAATCGATGAGACCATGATCCGGCAGCCGCTTGGAGTGGTCGCCGCAATCGTGCCATTCAATTTTCCTGGCATGATCGCGTTCTGGTTCCTGCCCTACGCCATCGCTTGTGGAAATACTTTTATTCTGAAGCCTTCTGAACGCGTGCCACTGACCATGCGGCGTGGGTTCGAGCTACTTGAGCAAACAGGTTTGCCCAAGGGTGTGGTTAATCTGGTAAACGGCGGCAAGGCCGCAGTGGATGCACTGCTCGACCATCCCAAGGTCCGCGCTATCAGCTTTGTGGGATCAACTCCGGTTGCAAAGTACGTTTACGCGCGCGCGGGGACCAATGGCAAGCGCGCACAGTGCCAGGGCGGGGCCAAGAATCACGTCATCGTTCTTCCTGACGCTGACATGAACATGGCTACACAGATCATCAACGATAGCGCATTTGGCTGCGCCGGCCAGCGCTGCTTGGCGGTGTCTGTCGCGGTGACCGTTGGCGAAGCGCAAAAAACTTTTCGCGATTCGATTACCGAAGCAGCGGCGTCTCTGCGTGTCGGCAATGGACTGGACGAAGGTGTGCAGATGGGGCCAGTGATTACACCTCAGAGCAAAGCACGAGTCGAGTCGCTGATTGGGGTTGGCGAAAAACAAGGCGCAAGGGTCTTGCTGGATGGGCGGAATGCCAGAATTCCACGGCACGAATCGGGCAACTTCGTGAAGCCAACCGTCCTCGATGCGGTCCCAGCTGATAGCGAACTTGCGGACACAGAGATCTTTGGCCCGGTGCTCAGCCTGGTTCACGCCAGCGGCATGGATGAGGCATTGGCGTTTTTAGCGCGCAGTCCCTACGGCAACCAAGCATCTCTGTTTACTTCCAGTGGCTCGGCTGCGCGCCGCTTTCGCTACGAAGCGCCTGCCGGGAACATAGGCATCAACATCGGAGTCGCCGCTCCCATGGCCTATTTCCCATTCAGTGGATGGAAAGATAGTTTCTTCGGGATCATGCACGGGCAGGGACGCGATTCGGTTGAGTTTTATACCGAGAAGAAGGTTGTAGTCGAGCGTTGGGCCAAAGAGCACTCGCGCAAGTTCTGATGGCGCTTCCGTGTGACCTTTGTAGTTGGAGTTTGACCACAGAGGGCACAGAGGTCCACAGGGGAAAACCTCGAGGCACTCATGTCTAAAACCATCCAAAAATACAAAGATTATGTGATGACCGGCTTCTTGAAGTCGGTGGCGCCTATCGTGATTGATCGCGCCAGTGGCTGCACCGTGATCGACGCGGACGGGCGCGAGTATCTCGATTGTTTCTCGGGGATTTCAGTCGTCAACGCCGGGCACTGCAATCCGCACGTGATCGTAGCGGCAAAGAAGCAGATGGACAAATTGGTCCACTGTTCTTCATACCTCTACCACGTGCAGCCGGTCGCAGACCTTGCCGAGAAAACTCGCTCATATAGCTCCTCGCGGCCTGACGAAGACATTCTTCGGCAATGGCGGTGCGGAGGCCATTGAAGGCGCAATGAAACTGGCTCGCCTTTACACCGGGAAACATGAATTCATCGCCTTGCATGGCAGTTTTCATGGACGCTCGTGGGGCGCACTTAGCGTTACCGGGAATCAAGGACGTAAGAAGCGCGGCGGGCCGTATGCAGCCGGGATTGCGTTTGCTCCTGCACCATATGCGTATCGCTCGCAATGGGCTGATGATCCTGAAGAATGTGGACGGCAATGTGCTCGCGCCATCGAAGACGTAATCCGCTTCGCCACTTCCGGCGATGTGGCGGCTTTCATTGCCGAACCGGTGATGGGTGAGGGCGGAATTCTAGTCCCGCCACCGAACTATTTTAGAGAAGTAAAAATGATTCTCGACCAGCACGGCATTTTGTTCATCGCTGACGAAGTGCAGTCCGGATTCGCCCGCTGCGGGAAAATGTTTGCTATCGAGCATTACGGAGTGGATCCCGACATGCTCGTCACCGCCAAGGGTATCGCCGACGGGTTTCCATTGAGCGCATACACCGCGCGGCCGGAGATTGCGGCCGCTTACAAGCCGGGCGACCACCTGTCGACTTTTGGCGGCAATCCGGTGTCTTGCGCAGCGGCGCTGGCTAACATCGAATTCCTCGAAAAAGAGAATTTGCCAGCCCGCGCGACTGAGACTGGCAATTATGCGATGGCGAAATTACGCGAGTTGCAAAAAGATAATCCTCTGATCGGAGAAGTACGTGGCCTCGGCCTGATGATCGGTGTGGAGCTGGTAAGAGACGAAAAGCTCACGCCGGCCTCATCCGAAGCTGAAGCGATTCGTGATGCGTTATTGAGGCAAGGCGTCCTGGTGGGCGTTGGCGGAGTATATGGGAACGTGGTTCGGTTCCAGCCGCCTCTGATCATTACGCGCCAGCAGATTGATCGGGCTTTAGAAGCGTTCGCCGCAGCGTTGGCGGAGGTCGCCCAGCCAGCGCACGTGTAGCTGCAATCGCCCGACGGGTACCCGAGCTTGTCCTGAGCAAAGTCGAGGGCGGGCCGCTACGATTATCCTCGCGGATCAGATCTCATCAGCGGCGAAATCGTCAGTCACAGAACAATAAGTCCCATGCGCAGGCCCAGGGTCACGGCTTCCGTGCGCGTGGAGGCGCCCAGCTTGTCGAGGATGGAGCTGATGTGAAATTTGATAGTGTGATCGGAAACGCCTAGCCGATAAGCAATCTCCCGATTTGCGAGTCCTTCGGCCAGCATAGCCAGAACTTCGTTTTCGCGGGGTGTCAGACTTTCGTAGGCCGGCGGGATCTGAGTTGCTGCACTGCTGACGCGCTCGACTATCTGCTGAGCTATGCCGGGATCGAGCAGCACCAGCCCCCTGTGGGCGGCCTGAATTGCGGCGGCAATCTCCTCGCTTCCAGCCTCGCGCGGCAGGATCGATTTCACGCCAGAGCGCAAGGCCTGTGCAGTCCAGGCGGCACTGGGATTGGCTATGAGAGCAACGACGGGCACGCCGTTGTGAGTGATCACGGGAGTCTCGCGTTCGAAATCCGCAAGAACTACATCAGGTTGTAACTCCGCCGCGTGCCGCCCGATCGTGTGCGTACCTTGCGCAGCGCCCACTACCTTGAATGACGATGATTGCTTGAGGATGACCTCAAGCCCGGCGCGGCGAACGGCGGAGGCGGAGGCCAACAGTACCCGTATCGCTCCGCTTCCGTTTTTCGTCGCCATCGCCTTATCTCGCTGGACGCTCACTCAGCTTGATCGAAAGTTCAACCGGCGTTCCCGCGCGGAGAACAGTTGCCCTGATGCTATCGCCGATTTTGGCTGAGGCCAGCAACTCCCGAACGTTCTCCGTGTCCAAAGCCAGTTTTCCTGCTAATTCGACGACGGTGTCGCCTAAAACGATTCCAGCCTTGTCGGCCGGACCGCCGACTTCGACGTGCAGCACCATCAATCCACCCGCAGGGGATGACTTCAGTTTGCCGCGAAGATTCTCCGGAATGGCGACCGGCTGCAGGGCGACTCCAAGATAGGGGCGGGCGATGTAGCCTTTAGCGAGAAGTTCGTCTACCGTGCGATTGACAGTGGCGACTGGAATCGTCACTGCGCGGCCACGGCCGAGTCCGTTGGTGTTAACGCCGAGCACCTTGCCTTCCACGCTGACCAGCGGTCCACCGGAGAACCCTGGATAAAGCTCGAGATCAAGGCGAATACTCTGATCAATCCGGCCGCCGCGCCAGGTTCGCCACTCCCCACCGATGCCGCCAATGATGCCGGCGCTAGCGACCAAATTTCCAGATCGGGTGCGCCCAAGGGACAGAGCGAAATTGGCAAGCTTCAACTGCGCTGGGTCGCCAAATTGTGGAACTTGGGTTTTGCCGCTTTCAAGCTTCAATACAGCAAGATCGGTTCCGGGATCCCGGCCTGCGAGTTGACCCGCAACTCGCTTTCCATCTGGCAACGCCACTTTGATTTCGTCCTCGCGGCGGATCGCGTGTTCTGCAGTGACGATGACTCCGTCACGCCAATGAATGCCGCTTGCTGGAATTCGTCGTCGGGCATAAACAGTAACGACAGATGGGCCCGCCTGAGCGGCGGCCGCGGCCAACTCGTCTGAATATTTTGCAATTGCTGAAGCTGCCATTTCGATCTCCTTCCCTGCGTTGCTTCTTTACGACTTCATCATGTCGCAGTGTTCAGGCTTCACACATCAGCCGAATGGCCAGGTTTTGCCCAGACGATCAGCTAGGGAGTCAGAGGAGTCGCACTGCGATTTGGCTCAGGCTGGAGTTTCCTTAAGCCGATTCCCCTTCCTCTCGACTTCTGAAATCAAATACACCATCAGGATCATTAGCTCGGGCTCAATCGGATGGCGATAGCGGGCATGAGGGAAGGTGACGTAATAGACGAGCGGATAGCAGAGGATCAGCCAGAAAAACAACCACGCGCCTGGACGGCGTTTGCGCAGAGCGCGAGCCAGCCCCCACAAGGCCAATACCGAAGAGGCCAAAAACACAAGATTCTCAATCGGTGGTAGCGCGGAAATCTGCGCTGGTCGGGGGCGTCCGGCCCAATAATAAATAAATCGCTTTACGCAGAGCCCCGCAAACCGAAAGTAATCCTCGCGAATGAACGCAATTGCCTCGCGCCTACGTTCGGCCACATACGCGATCTCGCCTAACTGACGATATCGCCGCATCTCGTAGACGTTTTGCGTAGGATGCAAATATTCCCTCCACGTGCCGTTTGCCCCAGGCCCATTGCCGATGCGCAGCTCGGCACCAAAATTCGAGCGAAGAAATACAAATTGGCCGAAGGCCAGGTAGTTCCGAATCAGCCACGGAGCGATGCAAGCAAGGAATATGATCGAAGCCGCCGCCACTCCCGCTGCCGACCGCTTACCCAGTTTTGAGCGTCGATGTAACGCCCAAAGCCCCGAGGCCGGCAAAAACGCCAGCATGGAAGGATTCGTCAGCGCCGCGACCCCCCACAGCAGGCCGAACTCGAGCCAGGGCCGCAGGCCATCGCGTCCTTCCAACTCGAGCGTCAGCCAAAAAATAATTGCCAGCAGCAACGCCGCCAGGCTGCTCTCCCAAACCCAGCGGGTCGCAAAACCCGATGGTAGCAGCGCCCAAAACCACGATGCCCCCACCGCAACTTTTTCGTTGAAGCAGCGGCGGGCGATCAAAAAAACGGGAATGCAGGTGAGCGCGGAGAAAATGCTGTTCAGGATCAGCAGGACGAGCGCCGACAACCGTGTGTAAATCCCAAAAAACTTGAAGACGCCTGCTATCAAAAATGGGTAAAGCGGCGGCTCCCAGGCGGTAGGCCCGGTCGTTTCATTGAATGGGTTAGCAAAGCCCTGGCCAGAAGCCAGCGATCGCCCAATGCGTCCCATCTCATAGCCGAAGCTAAAGTTATCGTCAACGGTTTTGAACTTGTAAGTGTGCGTGACAAAGATTACCGCCAGCCGGAGGATCAGGGCGATGGTTACCATCCAGAAGAAGGAAGTGCGTGCGCGATGCCACCTCGAATGAGCTGCGCTGATCCGTTGGCTTGGCTGTGGAGTTGTCGCCGTCGCGTGATCCATTCGGCCCGTCGTGTGGTCGATAGCCCCTGATTGACACTTCATAACGGCGCACCTAGACTGAAGTGTTCGCATCAGCGCGGGCGCTGGGTCCACAATTGTAGCGGTTTTTCGAGGAGCCGAATGGGTTGGCTGCAAAACAAGTTCGAAAAAAATTTCCTGATCACAACCGTCGACTATGTCTTCAACTGGGCGCGAAAATCAGCGGTATGGCCGATGACATTTGGCCTAGCTTGCTGCGCGATCGAAATGATTGCGTCTTCGACAGCGCGGTTTGATATAGCCCGCTTTGGGTCAGAAGTATTTCGTCCGAGCCCGCGTCAAAGTGATTTGATGATTGTCGCGGGCACGGTAACGTTGAAGATGGCTCCCGTGGTGAAGCGAATTTACGATCAGATGCCAGACCCCAAGTGGGTGATTTCCATGGGCGCGTGTTCATCCGTCGGTGGCCCATTTAATACTTATGCTGTTCTGCAAGGCGTGGATAAGATCGTGCCGACAGATGTTTATGTGATTGGCTGCCCGCCGCGTCCGGAGAATTTGTTTTACGCGTTGCTTAAGCTGCAAGACAAGATTGACCAGATGTCGCTGGCGAAACGCCCCACAGAAGTGCGGCTCGATGAAAGCATGGCGGAAGCGTTTAAAAGGCAAGTGATGATTGCACAAACTTTGCAACCGAAGTGAGGAGATCCTTCGCTTCGCTCAGGATGGCCGCAGCGGGCTCGGACGCCCGCTTGTCGCGGCCATTTCAAGCGCCAGGTGATGATTTCGCAGACGTTGCAACCAAAATGAAACGACGTAGGGGCAGGTGTCCTCACCTGCCCAGCCGAGCAAGGCTCGGCCAGTTCTCAAAGATTCAGCAATGCCCTTCATCAAGCTCACTGCTCAATCCGACCTCCCGCCTGAAGGTGAAGCCAAAGAGTTCACCGTCGGCGAAAAAGTGATCTGCGTCGCTAACGTGAACGGCACCATCTCGGCCATGGACAACGTTTGCCTGCATCGCGGAGGTCCGTTGGGGCAGGGAGTGATTGAGGGGGATAAGTTAGTCTGCCCCTGGCACGGCTGGCAGTACGACCCGAAAACCGGCCAAGCCGTCCACAATCCAAACGCCAGGATCGCCGTTTATCCAATCAAAGTCGAGAACGGCGATGTGATGGTCGACATTTAGGCCGACTTCAGGCGAGGTACCGCAGAAATTTTGCCTCCAGATTCGCAAATCCCGGAAACACCTGATCCAGCGCCTTGTTGCCGAGATGCGTGTCCACGGCCTCGCCCAGCACCCGGCGGAAGTCGGTCGTGATGGCCAAGTCCCGGCCTTCGTATAGCTGCGATTGGTCGAGTCCTGGCCAGCGGCCATAGACTCTGCCGCCTCTGACCGGACGTCCCATGACAAACATGACGTTCGCGTGTCCGTGATCGGTGCCGCGATTACCGTTCTCGCGGGCGGTGCGTCCGAACTCCGACATCGTGACCACGACGGTATCTTCAGCGAGATCGCCGAGATCGATCCAGAATGCGGCGAGCGATTGCGCGAATTCTCGCAGAACATTGGCGAGCTGGCCTTGCGTGTTCCCTTCGTTGACGTGGTGGTCCCATCCGCCGATATCGGCAAAGGCAACTTGCACGCCCAGGTTGGCCTTGATGAGCTGAGCGAGCTGCTTCAGGCTTTCGCCGAAACGTCCGCGCGGATAATTCGCTCCTGCCGCGGGAGTGTACTTGGCGGGATTGGCAGACTTCAGCATCTTTACCGCCTCGAATGTTTCCTGTCCGGTGCCATGCAGCACGGAGTCGACCGAGTTCGCGTACATGGCTTCGAAAGTGTTGGCGACCGGCGATGCGTTGCGTCCGCCTACCCCGAAATCATTGATGTTGTTCACCGCGATCGCAAGCTCAGGACCGGAGAGAATTCGCGGCAGCGATGGCCCAAGCGCAACGGCGCGGAAGGCGGATTTGACCACTGAATCGGGCAGTGCATGCAAAGTGCGGTTGAGCCAGCCGTCTGTGGCCTTCACGCCGGGCGTTCCGGATTCCATGAAATCCTGCGCGTCAAAATGAGAGCGCGTGGGATCAGGCGAGCCAGTGGCATGCACGATTGCTAGATGATGTTGCTTCCAAAGCGGCTGAAGCGGCGAAAGCGCGGGATGCAGGCCGAAAAAGCCGTCGAGATCGAGCACGGAGCTTCGCGGGATGTTGATGGACGGCCGCATCGCGTAATAGGCCTGCTCGCCGTGCGGAACCACGATATTGAGGCCGTCGGCGGCGCCACGTTGGAAAATGACGACCAGTCGTTTAGCCTGGTTGACGGATTCGAGCGCGCCGTAAGCAGCGCGTGTGAGGAATGACGGGATGGCGGCAGTACCCGCGACCGCGAGCGCGCCATTTCTCAGGAATATCCGCCGGGTGATTCGCATGTTGCCCTCAGTTCTTGTTCGCCGTTCTCAGTTAAGGCTCAGCTATCTCCTCTGAAATTCTGGTGAGCCCAATAGCAGGCCTTCAATTGTGTTCACGTTGGACGGGCGCACGGGATCGTCGAGCTTGCGTCCGCTGATTTGCGGATCTTGCGGTTTGTTGGCGATTGTGTCGTGTGTCTGCTGCGAAACATCGCCTTCGAGCAAAGTATTCTCCAGGCTAGCCAACGCGGCTCGGGGATCTGCCGGGAGATTGCCGGAGCGATTCGCATCTGCCTGCACCCCTCTCAGTTTGCCGCTGGTCAAAGCCAAGGCGAAATTCATGCGTCCCAGAAGTGCGGACGAGTTTACCCAAGCGTCCGCTTTCATGGAGTAACCAGTCGGCGGCTGCATGCCATACAGCGGCATGCCCATATTCTGGAGCTGGCGTGCAAGAGGCATGGCGTCGGTCACATTTGCCCCGTTAGCCCGCACCGCAGAGACAACGAATTCAACAGGTGTTTTCACTTTAGCGCGGTAAACATCAGGCGCCCAGAACTCCGGCGAGTGGAATAAAGTCTTCAGCACGTCGCTGATATCGCCCTTTTTCTTCAAGAACGTTTGCGACATGCGGTCGACCAGAGCGGGCGATGGATCGTCTGACACGAAGCGCGTCGCCAGCTTTGTGCAAATAAACTTTGCAGTCGAGGGATGCCGGGCGAGAAAGTGCAGCACTTCTCGTCCTTCTTTTTCGCCGTTGGATTTGATGCGATGCCCGAGAACGATCTTGTCGCCCGGCTCATGCATCCGCTCTTCGAATGTGAATCCGCCGCCCTGCTTGGGCTGCTTCAAAGTCCATCCGGTGAAAACCCGCGCGACCTCAGTGACATCTTTCTGAGTGCTTACCCCGAGGGTGTGCAATTCCATGAGCTCGCGCCCGTAGTTCTCATTCAAGCCGCTGCGCTTTCCCTTGGCCTGCTTTACAACTGGCAGGCGATGTCTTGCGTGCCGGCGATTGCGTTTCGGCATTCCGTTTGCAATTTCGGAGTTCGGTCCCACGCTGAGCCAATTATCCAAATAGAACAGCATCGCAGGGCTTTGCGCGGTCGCAACCAGCAGATCCTCAAATTTTCCCAGCGCATGCGGGCGAATCACATCACGCTCGTAGCTGGTCAGCAGATAGCGGTCGGCGCCCTTGCCGATGAATACGTTGAAGTGGTTGAACCAAAAGTCGGTCATCACCTCCTGCAATTGACGCTCGCTGTAGATGGCCCGCAGCAGCTTGGCTTGCACCAGTTCGTCAACCACAACTTGTTGGGGATTATTCAGCGCCATGAGAGTCTCGCGCTGTTTCGGGTCCATACCTTCAAGAAACTCATCGCGTTTATCGCCTTTGAGCGATGCCGCAAGCGCCCGCTGATCCTCCGGCGGCATTTTGAGGATTTCTCTCATCCGCTGGTCAGGCGGAAGATCGAGAATTTGTTCCGCTCTCAGATCGGCATACAGCCGGTCCTCGCGGTGGCGTGCGCGTTCATCATCTGTGAGCCATGCTTCTCCCGGGGCCACAGCTGCATCAGCACCTCCTTGATTGCGCTCTTGTTTCTGTTCAAAGCGTTCCAGCTGTGCTTTGTAAACAGCGCGTTTGGATGGATCGGAGGGAAGGGACTGCTTGCCCTCCGCAACCGCTTTGATTGCCCGCTCGGACGGAAAATTTTCGACAATCTCGCGGGTGTCCATGCGGAACGTGCGCAATGGCGCTAGCCGTGCCTCGAGAGCGTGGTCGTCAATTTTCTCCGGATGAAGTTGATCGTCTATCCAGTGATCCACGCCCATTGCCATCACGCGGTTGACGTCGCCCGGACGCGGGCCAAATGTCAAACGGTTCAGTGCGTGTATCGCGCGCTTTTGCTCAGGCATTTGCGAGCTAGAAGTTTCCTTGCCCATTTTGGCGAGAGCCATTTGTGCGCACAGCGCTGATGCGGCCACCGCAAACGCCAGTGCGGGAGCAAGCTGCTGGAATCTGGAGCGCATGGGTGAAGGTCTGGCTCGTTACTTGTTTTCCGGAGCTCTTAAACAACCAACAAT
>Ga0070717_10000473_pt1 | contig 25596 bp, 23 predicted proteins | sample LARL113metaG_FD_71366 | JGI IMG/M metagenome (GOLD analysis project Ga0070717, IMG submission 71366) | Corn, switchgrass and miscanthus rhizosphere microbial communities from Kellogg Biological Station, Michigan, USA - LAR L11-3 metaG | ecosystem: Host-associated > Plants > Roots > Rhizosphere ...
CTGACATCGATCGCGAGGCGGCCCTGTTGCCACCACGCGAACAGCGGGCCCTCGGCGAAGGCCGCCAATAGCTCGTCATCGCGCGTGGCCTCGAAGTAGTACGCCTCTGTGAAACTGCGGGGCAAGCGGATCAACTCCTTCAGCGCTGCGATCACGTGCGGCCCCGGTTCAACTAAGCGCGGTCGCAGCACGCGCTTGAGCACGTCTTCGGCCCGTGCGCGTGACGGCTTGGCGAGTAAGTTCTCTTCAGCGATCCGGCTCAAGTTAGTGGCGGCATCCGCGGCGAGATCCCACACCTCCACGACTCGGCGAGCATCGTCGAGGAGCGCGCCTCCTTTTTGGATATTGGACGTGAACTTGATCAACGAGCGAGATCGAAGTAGGGCGGGCGAAGCGGACCGGTTTGGTCGAGGTAGGACAACGCGAGCAAGCGAGCCGTCTGGTTGAGTATCGAGGCGTCTGTGATCTCGCTAGCAGCCAATCGTCCGAGGCGTAGTCCGTCCCCTAGCAGCTCGCCTCGCATCGGCTCGGCTTGGCCGCACCAGCTGCGCACGGAGTCGATTGCCTCTTCCGCCGTCCATGTCTCCAGCAGACCCAGAAGCGAATCGGGCTCTACTGCCGTCTTTTGCTCGGCCAGCCAGCTTGTCGTCCAGCGCTTGAAAGGAAGGAGGTCTGAAAACAAGTGGAGTGCCGTCGAGCGGCCGAGCAACTGGGCATGCATCTCACCGGCAGCGGCGACGTCGAGCTCTAGAGCTGCTGGTCGCCAGGTCCGGCGGAACATGCCAGACAGGACGTAACGGCCAGTACGGTCGATTGCGTGACCATTCCACCATCCGCGAAGATCGTTCTCGCCGAGGCGGGCGACACCGAGAAGGAGGCGGACGGCGGCGTCAGTATTCATGAAACGGCCGGCGGCAGTTTCCATCCTGGCTCGAATCCTATCTGTCGGGGCGACAACTGCCCGTCGCGAGCTCCGAGCGGAAGCCTAGCGGGGGGTTGCTTGGGCCGCCCGAGGGAATTCAACGGGTTGTTGGGTCGCCCGATCGTCCTCAAGCATGAGCTGGTCCCAGCCGCCTGCCCAGGAGTTCGCAGTTGGTGGTAATCGACCAACCCAGCGGCTCGAGTCCGCCGTCGTCGCTGCCGTCATCGAGGTCGGCCATAACCGTCGAGTGGCCGTGCGCCAGCGATGGATTGGGCCCAACCAGCTAGCGCGCTGGGCGCTCAACAGGTCTAATTCACGTCAGCAGCAACTCCTATGCCCGCCACCCTCCCGCCCAAATTCTTCGCCAGCTACCGGTCCTGGCAGTGGATCAAGCACCAGATACTGTCGGACTACCTCACGGTGTGGGCTCGGAAGGTCGGATCCTTCGCGCCCTCCATCCACATCGTTGACGCGTTTGCTGGCGCCGGCCACTACGAGGGAAGTGAAGGTCGTCGCGTTGAGGGTTCTCCACTCATCGAGGCGCGCGCCGCAAGGATCTACCAGCAGCAGTTCCCCAACCGCACGATCAATGTGTTCTGCATCGAGCGAAACCCAGAGAACTTCGAGAAGTTGGCGCAGGCAATCGCTCCCTTCGCGGATCTTGTCCAGGTCCGGAAGGGCGACTTTTTCAAGTATGTGCCAGAGGTTCTGCAGCTCATCAAGAGCGATCCCGCCCTCATCCTTTTCGACCCGATTGGTCTGAAGCCCATAACTGCTGATCGATGTCGGCCGCTCCTGGCGCGATCCGGAGCCACCGATATCTTCGTGGTGGTTGACTTCCAGATCGTTCATCGGTCAGCGGGTCAACTGATGTCCAATGGGCTGCCGAACCCCAGCTATGCCACCGCGGTGGCACTTGCCGCCAACATCGACGCTTTCTTCAGCACCGCTAATTGGCGGGCAGTGGCGGTCGACCCTAAGTTGAATGTGGCTCAAAGGGAGCAGGCTTATCTCGACCTCTACTTCCGGACGGTCCTACAGAGTCGTTACAAGTTCCGCTGCGCTTACCCGGTTCGCGCTCGGCACGACGGCGCTCCGGAGTATTGGATCGTCAACGCCAGCAATCACGAGCGGGCCTTCTGGCTGATGAACGACTGCATCGCGTCTGTGGATCCGAAGTTGATGAGAAAGACGCTGGCGACAGGTGATCAGCTCCCGGGCTTCCTCGACGCGACGATTGATGCCTACGTCAAGGACACGGAGTCTGAATTGGGTAACGCCGTGGCAGTAGCTCTCCGCCGTCGTGGTGCAGGGATGCCTTTCGGCAAGATTCGCGCGGCTCTTCTGCCTCAGTTCTTTGGGAGGGTCACCGAAGCGACCTACCCTCGCGTCGTGAAGGCGCTTGTCAAAGTCGGGGCCCTATGCCGGCAGAAGAACCTGAACGCGACGCTTCTGCCCGACGAGCTGATATCACTCCCACCTAACTGACAAGGGCAACGTTGCCGTCTGAGGGAAGCATGGGGTTGGGCGGCATCTCATTCCACTCGTGACCGTCCAGATCCCGGCCCCCGACCTTGGAGGTGCGTCCGCCCCACTGCTTGAAGAAGAAAGGCACGTGGGCGGCAAGGCATCGCTGGCGCAGATCGCGAATCCAGTCGATATGAACCGGGCGATGGCGGGCGCCCGATTCGCCGCCAGCGATCAACCAGTGAATGCCGCCAAGGTCGAGCCCCTCCAACGGCCCGAGCAATGGCTCCGCGCTGATGAACCTAACGACGGCGCCAACGCTGCGCAGGCTGTCCGCCCGCTTAACCCACCTGCGGTTCTCGATGGAAACGCCCATCCAGACGTTGTCCGGCCAGGGGAGGAAGGGAGCCATATCCTGAAGCCGCTCGTGTCTCTTGGTCAGTACCTGGAAGGTGTGCCAGTCTGCCTGGGCCATCGTCTCGAATACCGCTTGAATGAAGTCATCCGGCACTGCCTCGTGGAAGAGGTCGCTCATCGAGTTGACGAAGATGAGCCGGCTCTTGCGCCACGTGAGCGGCAGGCCCAGGCGCTCGTGCCAGAGCTTGAGATCAAACCCCTGCTCGTACGGGTGATTGGGGACGCCGCGAAACCGCTCGGCGAAGGTCTCTGCGTAACAGTGGGCGCACCCAGGGCTGACCTTGGTGCATCCAGTCACCGGGTTCCAGGTAGCGTGGGTCCACTCGATCCGGCTCTGTATGGCCATGCTTTCCCCGATGATATGCTCCGTGGAGGGGTAAAGCAATGAGGATAAAGCTGGCGCCAGGGCGCATTAGCACACGGCAGGCGGCGGCTTGGGCCGAGGTAAAGGAATCCACCCCTGGAAGCTGGGTTGCCCAAGGACTGATCGAAACGGACGGCGCGCCCGGCTATGACTTGGATGGGGTGCTTCAACTCTATCTATTCAGCCGGCTAGTGAGTGCTCTCGGTTTTGAACGTGCCCGGAAAGCGTGGCTTCAGGTTCGTGACCAGCTGAGAGGATGGGGCGAACCGCCGGCATACCTCAAGCTCGTCTGCGGAGAGGCGGCCCCGATCGCAGAGATCGTTCGGTCCACAGAGGAGTTGGACGCCACGGTCTCGTCGGGAGAGCCAGTCCGGGTTCTAGTTCTGCATCCCCTGATTGCGAAGGTCCTCAAGTGGTTTGCGGCCGAAGTCAAGGCGCAGTGGGCAGCGGCTGGCGGACCCGCGCCGCGGCGGCAAAAGAGGACACGTGAGACGCCGTTCGCCGCGACCCACTAAGGCCTGTTCTCCCTCGCGTAACGCAAACCGCTGAAACTGAGCGCCTAACGACGGGTGAGCCCGAAGGGACGGTCTGCCTGCGCCACGCTACGTTTCTAGGTCGGGGTGCACTACGCTCTGGCCGATCTCGCCCCACATGCGCTGGAGCAAGGCCCGCTGGTCGTCGTCAATCCCCTGGTCCCCCTGAGCGGCCATGACCGTGGTATCCCAAGGTCGGCGTTGTGCCGAGATGATGACGGTAGGCGTCCTTATCACTCCGCGTGGCGACGCGGTTTAGGCACGGCGGTGAGCGGCGTGTCGCCCTGACTCGGTCGACCCTTCTCCCCGGCCGATCTCCCTGCGGGTGTCCTGGGGCGACGCTGGCTCGAGGAGCTCGGGCTCTTGACTTGCGATGAAACTTCCGAAGCCGCTCTTCACGAAGGCACAGCCGAGTGCGCCCACGGCACGGGCTCCACTTTTCCCGTGGCCCGGTCGTTGCCAATTCGTGAGTTATGAACACCGGAATAGCCGAGCCATCGCAAGAGCGCGAGCTCGACGTACCAAAGACTAAGCCGCCAGGCATCGACGAGAGTCTCAAAGTGCAGGGTCTCGGCCCGCCCAACGTGAACTATGTCGTTTCGAATCTCGACAATTGCGTGCGGCCCATGAATCCATCCCCGGTGGGCTGCCGCGGCACTAAGCCCAGGCATGCTGTCGGGTATGTCCAACGGAATATCTGCCTCCGAGAGAAGCTTGGCGATCCGACCGCCAGCACCGCGCTGCGTCGGTGTTCCGGGTTGGATAAGCCACGTCAATGTCTCGAGCACAATCTGAACACCAACAATCGCGTTTTCGATAGGGTCCGCATCATGTGCTTGAACAAAGCCGCTGATGATCCGCTGCAGCACTTCGCGGTTACGGGCGTCTAGCCACCTTTGTAGGAATGCCTCAAAGATCGCGCCCAAGGACTCGGGGTGGTGCCTATCGAACCAGGCAAACGTACCCCCATAGGGATCTATGGGGCGGACGGCCCACTGAGCCCAGGAGGGCTTTCGGCTTGCTCTCGCATAACCGACTGGCAGCGCCGGGCCAGTCCGTGCTCCACAGGCAAATGACATAAGGTAGTAGAGAGCCGTCAAGACCTCTTGCGCCTCGTCGCTACTGAAACTCGATCGGTCTGCCGTTCGAAGCTCACCAGCATGGCTGACCATGTGTGCACCCCGCGCTCGCGCTTGCTGCAGCCGGTTGTTGAGGTTGGGAACGCCATCCATGGCAACGGTCCATCGATCAGACGAAACGACTAGGCGACTTGCACGTATGGCAGTCGCGTTGCGGATTGGACGGCCGGCGACGTCTGGAAAATTGAAGACCAAGAATCGGACGCTGTCCAAAGCGACACCTGAGCCCACTTCGATGCGCGGAAGTCTGCCGCTGAACTGTTCGGCAGGAAAGGCTATTTTGCGCGGTCGCTCGGGTACATCCAGCAAATGGGGAACAGCGACAGTCTCACCGTGTTCGAATGCAGCGAAGAACAACGGTGTCGTGACCGGTTCCAGCGCCTGATAAATAATTCGCGGCGACGGCTGGCAGACAAGGGACGCCACCACCGGCAGAGCCTGCGTGAAATCGCCCGCCGTCAGCGTCGCGCGAACGACGCCGAGCCTGATGGTTGGATTCATAGCCTCGCTCCAGTAGTAGCGGGAAACTGGGCGGGGCAATGCCTTCAGGAACTCCGCTATGCCAGCTGGCTGTGGAATCCGGCTATTCATATTCGACAGGGGCGGTGGTGATCGACTCCGACCTTCCCTTCCGGATTGAAGATGCGACTGCCGGAGACATGCTCGACCTAGTGGCCGGCACGGGGAGTCCTGGTGCAGCCGGATCGATGTGAGTCGTCACTGAAAGCAAGGCACGCAGCGCGTCTCGAATTACCGTCTCCAAGGCTAAAGCTGCGCCCTCGACCTCCTCTTCGGAGGGCAGTCTGCCATGGACGACGGCGCTTCTTGTCGCATACGCGTCAACGATTCGCTTGCCACGAACCTTCGTGGCTAAGCGGTCGCCATTAAGCAGGTGATTCGCCCGTTTGGCCATGCGGGTACTGGTGCCCTTGATTGGATCGTTCTCGCGCGCGAAGATGGCCTCAGCCGCGATCGCAAGGTCGACCAAACGGTCCTCAGCGAACGGCCGCTGCTGCGCGAGTCCGAACCTCCTGAGCGGCCAGCGGAGCGCATCTTGGTTTGGGCCAGTCACCAAGCTCCGCCACCGGTCAGCGACGGCGTTCATGTCCGCGTCCGACAACTCCCATCGCTGTTGCGCGAACTGCCAACGGAAGCCAGGAGTTGACCAAGCTCGGTGATTACGACTGTAGTGCCCATCGGTGGCCACGACGACCAATTCGGTGACCGGCACCTGAATCGATGTCGGCACGGGAAGCAGGCGAAGGAGATCGACGGCCGCGGTACAAGCGAAGTCGAGCGCGTTCGCACCAGTTGCCCTAAACGCGGCCTCGGTGAGTTCATCGTCTGGGGGCATCACGGTTAGATCCACGGAGCGGCTCACCTCGACGCACGCCGTGCAGCAGTCCAAGAGCCACTCGGGGATCGGCAGGTACACATAGCTCCGCTCACGTAAATCGCCTTTGTCGCCGAGCGCGCCATAGCCCGTCATGCGGCTCTTCCTCTTATCTCGCCAGCGGGCCTGGTCTTCGGCTGTCACGGTCCTTAGAGTGACCGAAGCCCCGTCCACAGGCGCCAGCTCCAGCCGTTCCGCTGGAAGGCCCCCGCCGAGCATCCACGAGATGCTTCGCGCCTGGGCCGTCGGTTGGCGATCCACGGTTTGGGGTCAGTCTGACCACATTTCAGCCGGCGCCGCGTGGTTGGCCTTTTCAGGCCCGATTCCCCCAGGTGCTGGATCGAGGATTCGCCGCCGGGTTGTTGGACGGGCTCGACTTACAGGGGTCGCCGTGTGGCTTGTGATTCGTTGGTGCTCAAGCTTGAAGACCACGGACTCGTGATGCCGGCTCGGAGGATCGCTGATCGGAAGCTGCCGAACAAACGGCGGACAGTCCTCTCCGAGGGCCGCATTGAAGCGTTGGTCCAGCTTTCGGCGGTCGGGGGCCGGCCGTGGTCATGGACGAACTCACGTAGAGCGACGACGGCCTCGTCGACCCGGGAATCGGCTACGTCCGGGACATTCTCGGCCGCCATCGCGGCCACCGTGGCCCAAACCGGCCGGAAGATCGGGGCGTTTTGAGTTCGATTTCGGGGTTGTCCCGCGTCCGGGGCGAAGGTCACTCGTTCGCTCTAAGAGATCCGGCGCAAGGAGCGGATGGCATGGGAAGACCGCTCAAGCGGACGGATCACCGAAGACCTGTGGGCAGACATGACCTCCGACTGGGCGGCGGAGAGGTCGCGGCTCGTCGAGACGATGCGCGGCCACGACCGTGCCGAGGGGCAGTATCTCGAGGTGGGAGTTCGGATCGTCGAGGAAGCTCGCCGGGTGGCGGCTTTCTACGAGGCGACCGACGCCGAGCCCGCTGCGCGCCGCCATCTGCTCGCGACCATCCTGGAGGACTGTCAGCTCAAGGACGGCGAGGTCGCGGTGGATTCGAACAGCTGGCCTAGGTCCAGTTCTAACTCCCACCGCCCCGAGGCATTTCTTCATCGCGTGAGTCCACCGCGAGCCCGCGAAACGTATTCGAAGACGCGGTTCTAAGATCTTCCAGGTAGCGACCCCATCTCCGAACGCCTGTTTTCGTGCCTGAATCTCGAGAACAGCTCAACGCTGCGAGAAGGTGCGCCAGGCGAGGACCGTGAGGCCGCTGGCGGCCAGGGCGAACAGGACCGGAAAGCCGGCTCTGGCAGCTTCGGCGGAAAGACCAGCTCGAAGCAGGGTGTCGGATCGCTGAGGCGCCGCTGAAGGGGGCCGAGTGGACAGTTGCCTCGACCTACCGGCACCGCGATTCCACTGTTAACGCGCCGCGTCAGACCGTCATAGAAGGCCCGCCGCCAGCTTAGCGGGCGTCCCCCAGCGCACCTTGCCGCGCGCCCCGGAAGACGACCGGGACATGGGGGTCGCTTGGCGCGGCTGGCTAAGCGTCTTCAAGTGTCGTCGAGAATCGCGCCAATAACGCCGCCAACCGACGAGGTCTCGGCAGCGGTCGATCGCGATGATTGAGTGCGTCACGGACAGTGAGCGATCAGGTACTGGGCGTCGCCGATCATGGTCGCGGCGGCGATGGAATCCACGCCCGTACCAGACTGCGCGGTCAGCTCGTTGATGAAAGCCTGGTAGATGCTCGCGGCGCCTGCGCAGTCGCCAACGGCGCGCCTCTTGGCGGCGGCGTCCAACTTCGTCAGAAGCGAGTTCTCCTCGCCGGCGTTCTTGACGCTCCCTGCGGCGAAGAACTGAGTCACGTCGTCCTTGATGCTCTGCGCGGTCACGATGATCGTGAAGGTGACCTGATTGGCGTCGCTGTTGTTGACATTGTCGGTCGCCGCGACCCGGAACGTGTGCGTCCCCAGCCCGAGCTCGGTCAGCAGGTTGATGGCCTGACCGCTCTGGAGGCCGTGGCCGGCAACGGTGGTCGAGCCGTCCAGCGTTGGGGTAAAGGACTTCACACCGGAGCCGTTGCCGTCGTCAACGGTATAGGCCAGCGTCAGCACCTGGCTGTGCGTGTAGGCGCTCGCCGCCGGCTGCGAGATCACGATGTTGGGCGGCGTGGTGTCCAGGAAGTACTGGGCCGCCGTCGGAGCCGCCGAGCCGAAGGCCTTGCACGGATTCGACGCCAGGGAGTTGACCTCCCAGAGCCCATCCCCGGCGTTGGCCGCGATGCCAAAAGTGCCGCCCAAGGTCGAGGCGGTGTAAGCGGGCGCCGTGGATCCGTCCTTGAAGGCCCGGTACTCGACCCCCAGCACCGATGGCTGGAAGATGACGTCGGTGGCCTGAAGGGTGAAGAGGTTGTCCCCCGCGATGTACTGAATCCCAGCGGCGGAATACGTCGTGCCAGTGAAGGCGACCGAGCTGCTGGCCGCGGCTGTTACCGAAGCGTCGCCGACGGCGCCATCGCCAAGGTCCGGAAACTGAGTTGTGGTCTGGGTGTTGTCGGCGTTCTCCCAGTCCTGGAAGATGCCGCGGAAGGCAGGTCGCATGAGGCAGCTGGCCCAGATCGGGAAATGCCCGTTGCCGCCGTTGATCATCATGTCGGCCAGGTCCGGGTTGGTCAGGTCGCGGATGAAGGGCTTGACCTGATAGTTGGACATCTCCGCGGGAGTCGCGCAGGTCGTGCCCAGGGGCGCGTTGCAGAACAGCGGCAGGCCATCTCTGCGCCAAGCGTGGTCGCCGTCGATCAACTGCAGCCAGACGTCCCAGCTGGAGGGAGTCGCCGTGGCCTGGCCATTGCTCTCCAGGGTGTCGACCATCACGTTCGCCGGATAGTTCCCACCGTTGCTGGTGGAGTCGTAGTTGACGCCCTGGCCGTAGGTCTGGACCGCGCCAGCCGACTTGATCACACCGGCATCGACGAGGGCATCGCCGACAACGCTGTCCAGCTGCTTGCCGTCCAGCAGCAGCAGCTTCGACATCGTGACCGAGTCGGCGTAAGCCGCAAACTTGGCCTCGTCGAACTTCGCGCTGTCCTTCAGCGGCGCGCAGTCGCCGGGAATCCCGGCCGCCACCGCGTGATGGTCGGCGGGCACACTCATGAATCCGTCCATGCGCGCGTGCTGAGCCGTCGAGAACATCCCCGACGGCGTGAAGGTGTGACCCAGGATCGTTATGGACTTGCCCGAGCCATCGTCGCCGCAGAACCACTGGGACGGGCTTCTGAAGAACTCCTCGAACTTCGGGATGTCAATGCCGTAGGCCTGATTGATGTAGTTCTCCACCGTGCTGATCACGTACTCGTGCAGGTCGGCCAAGATTGCGTCCAGAGGGTTGAAGATGCCCAGGAACTGGAAGATCGAATCGATGATGTCCGCGATCTGATGGCCCAGGTTGCGAATGTCCCCGACAAAGTCGGGGAAGCCCACCATCGGGATCAGGAACTGATTGATCCACGAGGGATCGCTCTGCCCCTCATACACGTGGTCGACCCCGAAGAACACCGCATCCCCGAGGCTGACCGCTTTCTCACAGTTGTCGCGCTGAAGGTTGAAAATGTCCTCTGAGCCAGTGGTGCGGCAGGCGTCGTTTTCGGCGTCACGCCTCGTCTGGGGATCGAACAGGCCGCGCGCGATGCCGAGGCTGAAGTCCGCAAAATGCCGTAGGCCGGCACCGATGTCGGCGATCCACGCATCCAGATAGTCGGCCGTCAGGCCGTCGATGATCCCGGTGTCGGTCAGATCTGGAAAGCAGCCGGAGACCCCCGACACACACGCCACGTGCGTCACGACCTCGGTGCTGTCGATTCCGCGCACCGTGTTGATGGGAGCGAGCGTGACTTGCACCGGAGCGCAGGCCCCATTGGCGCTCAGGCCCTCGCTGCAGTTGTGGAAGTTGGCGTCGTCCCGGTAGCGGGCCGTGGCGACCTGGAGCTTCGCCTCGAGGTCCAGGAAGAAGTCGATCGCCGGCCCTCGCTCCAGGGCAAACGCGCTGGCTCCGTTGCGCAGGAGATAGGGTCCGTTAGGGCAGCCGGGGGCGGTGCCCCCGTTGCCGCACACGCTGAGCGGTGTGGGTGCGTTGGGATCGATCAGCGTGTTGTAGATGAACTTCGTCGGGGCCTGGAGTGGGATGCCGAGCGTCGAGTTCTCCGAGATGTCCGGGACCAGCTGATTGAACTGCGCCGTGACCTCGCAGGTGGTGCCCGCCGGCGGGTTGTTCATGGTCTGCGCGTCGCAGACCTGGCTCAGCTCCTCCAGGGTCGTGTCCGACGCGGTGGTGCAGATGGCGTCCGGAGGCCCCGCGTTCACGCTTATGCAGGGCGTGGTCGGGTCGGGCACGTCGTCGCCCTCGAAGTTGTCCCAGCCCGGGGTCGCGTTGCCCACGTAGCCCTCGGAGACGATGTGACGGAGCCCGATCAGGAAGCGAGTCGGATCGCCCTTCGTGACCAGGTCACTGACCATGTTCTGGACGCTGGGGAAGACGCCGCCGGCGAAGCTGTTGATCAGGGTGTGCCCCCACATGTCGCCGGCGCCGTGGATCATGAAGCCATAGGCGAAGGCGAGGATCTGCGCCCGCTCGTCGGCGCTGTACTGGGGGTCGTTCTGCGCTTGCCAGGCCTGCTGATAGATGTAGCGCATCCACTGCCCGGTGTGCTCCGGGTGGATCACCGCCTGCCCGTAGGTGATATCCGGGAAGCCGTCCGGTCCGATCACTCCGGCGTTGTAGTAGGCCTTCCAATTCCGAAGCGCGCTAACGATCCGGCTGTCGACCGGGTATGAATGCGTGTGCTGGTTGGCGCCCGTGCCCGTGGTGATGGTTACCCGGCCGCTGGCGGTGACCTGCGTCCAGACCCGGTCGCCCCCCACCTCGTGTGTGTATGGCTTCCAGGCTTGCGCCGGTGTCGTGCCCAGGACTCCCAGGAGAAGAACCAGCGGCAGCCCCAGCGCCGTCTGGCGCAGCATGCGATGCAACCGTCCACGGCCAATGAACCCCATCCCCGATCTCCCTGCTCTTTCGCCGCCGGCGGCCGCGGGGGCGCTCGATCCGTCTCAGTCCAGCGCAGCCACGCGGAGGATCGGAATCCTACATCTGGCCCGTTCCGTCGGCAAGAACTCTCTTTTTGAGGCACGGGATCCCGCCGGATTTGGTCCGCCGTGGATTTGCTAGCGCCCTGGCACCGGCAGGTCGCGGAAGTCGGCCTTGCCCGCGAAGAAGTGGGGCAGCGCCTTGAGCGCCACCATGCGCTCGAGGGCGGGCTGGAAGGACTTGTAAACGGTCGCCAGGCCGCCCTCGCCGAGCTGCTCGATGATGCGGTAGGGCCCGATCGTCTGCCCGGCGGTGAGCGGCACCGGGGCAGTCCAGGGAGCGCCCGCCCCTTGACACGCCCCCACGTGCGGTGTAGGACTGCTGCCGACTGGACGGGGACGCGGCTCTTGGGGAGACGGGGGAGACCATGACAACTCGAAGCGCCTTTCTGGCGATCGTTTTCACCGCCATCGTCTTGACCGCCATGATCCCCAGCACGCCGGCCCTGGCGGCCGCGCCGAGCCACCCCGGGGTGGTGTACAGCGCGCCACCGCCGCCCAACTGCCTGCTTCGAGAGTGCGAGTACCCGGCGGGTTCGGGCAACCAGTACTTCTGCATCTTCGGTCAGCCCTACACGTTGATCAACGACTGCCACACGTTCTCCACCAACTACACGAATACGGGGCTCGACCTGACCAACACGGGCACCGTGTTTCCAGGCGCGGCCGCCCTGGCTTCCGCGGCCGGCCCGATCGCGATCCCGCTGGCCATCGCGGCGCTACCGCTGGGAGTGACCGGCCTTGACGTACTGGCTCTGACGGGGGCGTCGCTGCTGCCCTGGATCCCGGCCGGGGCGGCGGCTGCCGCGATCGCCGGGGTGCCGGCCGGAGACATCGCGCTGATCACGGCGACCGCGCTCGCGGTGCCTTTGGGTCCCGTTGTGCTCGCTGAGGCCGCGGCGCTGGCCGCGATCGGCTGCGGTGGGGTGGGCTTCGCCTGTCGCGGCGCCGACATCACCGGCAACTTCATAGCCAATCCGGCGCTCCAGACCGGGCCGGTCGACCAGCTGTTCGACATCGGCTGGTCACTGCCGTCGCCCCAGCTCCCGACGCCCACCCCCGGCACGGCCGGACCGAACAACTCCGCCGCTTCCCTGATCTGCGCCGTGGGGCGGCTGGCGAACCTGGCCATCACCTGGGACGGCGACATCCACACCGATCTCGAGGACTACAGCACCGCTTCGACCGCGATCGACCAGCTCACCAACAGCAACAACCTGAAGCACATCGGTGGCAACCTGGCCATTGAGATGCCTTTGGCCGATCGTGGGAATTTCTCGGTGCTGGGCGACCTCCGCGGCGGCCAGATCCTGGAGGTCTGCGGCCGCTGGGTGACAGACACCAACTCCGGCGAGGGGTGGAACGAGCTGCACCCGGTGCAGAGCATCAGGATCCTCACCGACTTCTCGGTGGCGGCGGCGCCCGCGGACGTAACGGTGCAGGCCGGAGAGTCCGCGTCCTTCAGCGTGAACGTGACCCTTAACTCAGGGCCGGCCGACCCGGTGGCCATGGACGTGCAGGGACTGGCAGCCGGCGCCATCGCGGCCTTCAGCCCGAGCTCGGTCACCCCGACCGGAGTGTCGACCCTCACGGTGACCGCCAGCGCCGGCGGTGGCCTCGGTGACTTCCCCTTGACGATCCGCGGCCAGGGTGACGGCGGGGTCACCTTCACCGCCTCCGTGACGCTGCACGTCTACGACTACGCGGTCGCGGCGTCCCCCGCGGACCAGACGGTGCTGCGCGGGGCGTCGACCGCGTACACGGCGACGCTGACACTCCTCAGCGGATCCACCACCGTCGGCGTCCCGGCGGTCTCAGTGTCTACGAGCGGACAACCGTCCGACTCCAGCGTGGCCCTCGGGGCCTCGAGCCTGACGCCGACGACCACCGGCGCCTCCACGGCCGTCACCCTGACGACCGTCGGACCGGCGGGAGGCTCGGTCGGGGACTTCGTCGTCAAGGTCGTGGGGACCAATCCCGCCGGCACCGTCCGTTCCGGGAGTGCCGGCCTTCACTTGTACGACTTCACGCTCGCGGCCTCACCGTCGACCCTGCAGGTGCTGACGACGGGCGCCAACCAGTACGCCCTCAATGTCGGGCTTGTGTCCGGCTCTTCGGGGACCGGACTGCCCGTGATCGGGCTGGGAGTTTCCGGACTGCCGGCGGGCGTGGCGGGCGCTTTCACCCCCGGCAGCGGGAGCGGGACGTTCAACTCGACCCTGGACCTCACCGCGCAGGGCGCCGCGGTGGGGACGTACACGCTGACGCTCACCGGGACCGACGGGCGCAGCCCGGCGGGCGGCGCGCGCAGCACTACAGCCACCCTGGTGGTGCTGACGCCGCAGGGAGGCCTGGCGCTGGTGGAAGGCACCGTCAACGGGCTGAGGACGAGCTCGGTGCTCACCGCCGGCCAGGCGCAGTCGCTGCTGACGAAACTGAGTCAGGCCACCGGGAGCCTCGACTCAGGCAAGCCGGCCACGGCGTGCAACCAGCTCGCGTCGGTGGTCAACGAGATTCAGGCCGACGTCGCCGCCGGGACTCTCACGCAGGCGCAGGCGGAGTCGCTGCTGGGCGGACCATTAGGGATCAGAGCTGTCATGGCCGCGATCCCGTGCTGATCGGGCCCGGGACGGGCCCGCTCAGGTTCGGCTTGTATGCGGGAGGAGCCTGCACTCGGTAGCGGAGGTGGGCCACCCCGTCACCGGCCTCGGCGCTGACCTGCTCCCCAGCCCGCCCCCGGCGAGGCGAGATGCCACCCGGGCGCGGTCGAGGCCTTCCTTTCCGGGGCGTCGCGGCGGCGCGGAGCGGGCTAGGCTCCTTCGACGACCTCGAAGATGCGGTCGGCGACCAGGCCGTGCGCCTCGCGATGGACGCGCGCCGCGGCTTCGGCGTCGGGCGCGTCGACCAGGCAGAACGCCTTGTGCTCCTTCTCGTCGACCCAGTACTTGAGGTACTTCACCCCGTAGGCGTCCTGCTTGGCCAGGTCGGCCTCGTGGGCGTGGGCGACGTCCGCAGCGGTCGCACCCTCCGGAAGGTTCTCGTGAACGTCCATGAAGATTGGCATTGTCATAGCTCCTCTGTTTGTGATTCGGGACGCGACCTTGAGCGACGAGCGAGTCGCCCATGACCTTACGCGCAGGCTAGGCGCGGAGGATCAGGGGAGCATCAACCGTTCGGTCGATCTTTCAACCGGACGAGATCTGTACCAGGTCGTGCTCGAGGGCGAATAGCGTGGCGCCCGCCCGGGTGCCGACCGCGATCTTGCCGTACACGTTGATGAGGTGGGTGTGCACGGTCGCCTCGGAGATGTGGAGGGCGCTGGCGATCTTCTTGTTGGAATGCCCGCGCGCGAGCAATCGGAGCACATCGACCTCACGGTCGGTCAGGCCCGACGGCCAGCCTCGATCCGCGCGGCTGGGCTTCGAACGCTGCCCGGCCGCGGCCAGCACGGCATCCACCGCGCGGCGGTCGAGCTGGCCGGCCGCCACCACACGCCGCAGCTCGCCGGCCGCTGCGCTGGGTTCCAGCCCGGGCCGCCACGAGCGTTCCTCCCTGATCGACTGGTACACCTCGACGGCGGCCAGCACGCGCGCCCCCAGGGGCAGGGCCGCCGCTGGAAGACCCCGGTGATACCCGGATCCGTCGGTCCGTTCATGGTGGAGGCCGGCGATCTCACCGGATGCCCGCAGCGCCGGGCTGACGGTGAGGATGCGTTGGGTGTGATAGGTGTGGAGCTGGACCCGCGCCCGTTCCGACGGATTCAGTGGACCGCGCTTGTTCCAGACCAGGTCGGGGATGCTGACGTTGCCCAGATCGTGCACATGGGCCGCTCGTCGCAGCGAGGCGACCTCAGCCGCGGCCAGACCAAGCTCCGAGGCCGCGTCCTCCACCAGCCGCGCCACCTGAGGTGAGTGCCCGCGCGTGTACGGAGACTTGAGATCCACGAAGTCGGCGAGAGCCCGGCAGACCTCGTCGAGGTGCGCGGGCGAGACCCACAGATGCGGCTCGGGCTCCTCCGCGAGTGCGTGGTCCCAGACCGACTCCTGCCCAGTCTCGGCGAGCATGTCCTGGCTGTTCTGGAGCCACAGCCGGGCGAACTCGGGGTCGAACTCGCCGCCGCTCCGTTCGCGAACCGTGGCATCGGCGGCTTCGATGCCGCCGAACTGGTGATAGGTCTGCGCGACGTGGACCAGGTGCACGAGACGCGCGATCGCCGATTGCTCGTCCCCTTGGGGCAGGTCGGTGAAGACCCTGCCGTCCCAGCGGGCGTAGGTATGGCGCAGAGCGTCGGTGACCCGAGGCGAGGCGCCCAAGCGCGCCGACAGCCGGACGGCCACGTCGGCCACGTTGGCGAAGGCTTCCGGGGCCGACCCGCCGGAGCTGATCATCCCGGCCATGCCGGCCGCCCACTGCCGCGGTCCCCACTGACGCGCCATCCGGGTGATCACGATCCGCATCAGCTCTGGCCGGTTGGCGAAATCCGCCTCCGAGAGCCACCTCCGAACGCCCACGTCGTCTCCGGCGCCCATCCGGCTCTGGATCGAGACGGCCCCGGTGCAGCCGACGTGGTAAAGCAGGGCCAGGTAGTAGGTGTCCGACAGGTCGTCGCGGGACCAGCCCGCCAGGCGGGCGAGCCGGACCGAGAAGAGGGCGTCGCGCAGAGCGCTTTCGGCCGGCACGTCGTGGGCCAGGTCGCTCGCCAGTGAAACGGTCGCCAGCAGCTCGGCGAGCCGAACCCCACGGTTGCCGACCGACGAGGGTTCGTTGCGAGATGCGGTTTCCACAGAGGTTGTTGACTCGCACCTGTACCACAAGATCGACCGAACGGTTGATCCCAGGCCGCGCGCCCGCTCCTACGGTGCAGCCATGGAAACCACAGCCTCGTCCCAAACCTTCCTCGATCATCTGGCAGCGCGGAGATTCGAAGAGCTGGCCAGCAGCCTGGCGCCGGACGCGGTGGCCCGGTTCCTGCTGCCGCCTGGTGCGCAGGAGACCATTGGAGCGGACCCGATCGCGCGCCGCTTCGAGAGCTGGTTTGGCGGAGCCAGCAGCTTCAGCGTGCTCTCGACGGGCAACCAGCCGGTGGGCCGGAGGTCGCTGCTGCACTGGCGGTTCCGTCTCAGTCGCGACGGGCAATCGACCGAGGTCATCGAACAGGTTGCGTTCGCGGACGCGGGTCCGGCGGGCATCTACCGCCTCGACCTGCTGTGCTCGGGCTTCCTGCCCGATCCGGAGATCGCCGCCGAGGCGGTCCTCGCCTGCGAAGTTCCGGCCAGGGCTCTTAGCGCGTAGCGCAGGGTAGCGGGGCCGGGAAGGTTCCCGGCCCCATTCGATGTGCGGAAGCCTTCAGGCCGCTGCCAGAACGCGCGCGGCTGGCTGGGGGACCTTCACGCCGATCACGAGCAGGTACAGGACCATCGAGATTTCCGCGATTGCCGACGGGATGGTGACGAAGACGTTGATCTTTTCGCCCACGTCAGGGACGAGGAACACCGCGAGCATGCCCACGAGGTAGCAGCCGCCCCCCACGATGAGCCCGACGCTCAGCGCCTTGGGGAACATCGCCGACCTGTAGGCGAGATAGCCGAGGGGCACCAGCCACAGGCCGAAGAAGATCTGGGCGATGAGGAAGCCGTAGTGGTGGATTTCGAGCAAGAGCAGCACCAGGGCACTCGCACCTGCGACGCCCAGCGCGGCCGCATAGGACCCATCGGTGGCCACGCGCACGCTCTCAAGCTGGAAGACATCGTTGAGGCACAGGATGGCGGCCCCGACGGCGACCAGGACGACCATCGCCCTCGCCGCGCCCTGGTGCACGTGCTTCAGCAGTATGTAGAGGGTCAGTGCCAGGAAGACCCAATCTGTCACCTGGAACAGGTCGGAGACGGCGCCCACCCGGACCAGTCCAGAGTTCGCCACCACGTTGGCGGCCGTGGTCGCCGCGGCGCCCGCCACGTACACCTTGGCGATCACGTACCCGAAGGCGAAGCCGGCGGTGATGCCGTTGAGCAGGTAGAGGACGCCGGCGATTCGCGCTAGACGTTTGGGTGAGGTCATGGGGCTCTCCTTGAACATACGGTGTAAGCTTATGGCGTAAGTCTAGACATACGCCGTAAGCTTGTCAAGTGGCTACCCGAGCCGACCCGAGCGCCAAGGCCCGAGCCCCCCTGAGCAGGGAGCGAGTGCTGCGCGCCGCCCTCGTCCTGGCCGACGCGGGCGGGATCGACTCGCTCACCATGCGCAGGCTCGGACAGGACCTCGGGGTGGAGGCGATGTCGCTCTACAACCATGTCGCCAACAAGGACGACATCCTCGACGGCATCGTCGACCTCGTTTTCGGCGAGATCGCACTGCCGTCCGGCCGAGCTGACTGGAAGACGGCCATGCGCAAGCGGGCGATCTCCGCCCGCGACGCTCTCCTACGCCACCCCTGGGCGACCAGCCTGATGCAGTCGCGGACCAGACCCGGTCCGGCGACCCTACGGCACCACGACTCGGTCCTCGCCAGCCTCCGGACCGCGGGCTTCACGCTCGTCATGGCCGCCCACGCCGTCTCGGTCATCGATGGCTACATCTATGGCTTCGCGCTGCAGCAGATCAACCTGCCGCTCCAGGGCCCGGAGCAGGTCGCAGAGGTCGGGGAGTCCATACTCCGGCAGCTCGCCGGCGAGTACCCGCACCTCGCCGAGATGATCACCGAGCACGCCATGAAGCCCCGCTACGACTATGCGGACGAGTTCGAGTTCGGGCTCGATCTGATCCTCGACGGCCTGGAGAGGCGCCGAGGCTCGTGAGAGCAGTCGTTTACAACCGGTACGGGGCGCCGGATGTTCTCCGGCTCGAAGAGGTCGAGCGGCCCACACCCAACGCGGACGAGGTCCTGGTCAAGATCCACGCCACGACCGTCAACCGGGCGGATTGCGCGACCCGTGAGGCCAACCGCCGCAGCGGCCTGGCCGTCTCGCTCCTCAGCCGCCTCATATCGGGTATCCGCCGGCCGAGGCAGCGGATTCTCGGCAACGAGCTGGCGGGGGAGGTCGAGGCGGTCGGGGCGGGTGTCACCGGGTTCGCGGTCGGTGACCGGGTCTTCGGCAGCAGCGGGCTCAGGTTCGGGGCGCACGCGGAGTTCATCTGCCTGCGGGAGAGCGCCCGGATCGCGCAGATGCCGACCGGCATGAGCTTCGAGGAGGCTGCGCCCATCTGCGACGGAGCGCTCAACGCACTCACGTGTCTGAAGCAGGCGGATCTCCGGAAGGGGCGCACGATTCTCATCTACGGCGCATCCGGCGCCATCGGCACCGCGGGAGTGCAGCTGGCCAGGCACTTCGGCGCCGACGTCACCGCGGTGTGCAGCACCAAAAACCTCGAGCTCGTGAGATCGCTGGGAGCGGACCGGGTGATCGACTACACGCGGGAAGACTTCACCAAGAACGGCCAGACTTACGACGTCATCCTGGACGCCGTCGGCAAGCACTCCTTCAGGCGGTGCCGCGCCTCGCTGGGGCCGGGCGGCATCTACCTCCCGACCGACGGGCTCGGCAATCTCGTGTTGGCGCTCTGGACCCCGCGGGTCGGAGACAAGAAGGTGCTCTTCCAGATACCGCCTCGACAGACCAAGCGGGACGTCCTCTTCCTCAAGGAGCTCGTCGAGGCCGGGGAGTACCGGCCGGTCATCGATCGCCGCTACCCCCTGGAGGACGTGGTCGAGGCGACCCGGTACGTTGAAACGGAGCAGAAGACCGGGAACGTCGTCCTGACCGTCAAATCCCGCCCGACCGATTAGTTTCGGGGTGCGCGCTGGTCATAGCGGGTAAACACCCCAGTTGAGCTAGGAGGTAAGAAGCATGGCAGCCACGTCCACGATCAAGCGCGAGACCCTCCAGGTGCCGGGGGCCAACCTCTACTACGAGGTCCGCGGCTCAGGCCCCGTCCTGCTGATGATGCCGGGCGGGCCCGCCGACGCCACGACCTTCCGGCGGATCGAGGACCGCCTCGCGTCGCGGTACACCGTCGTCACCTACGACCCGCGCGGCCTCTCCCACAGCAGCTCGCTGGATCCGGCCGGCGACGCCCGGATGGTCGAGATCTTCGCGGACGACGTCCACCGCCTGCTGGCCGAGCTCGGCGGGAGCAAGGCATGCGTGTTCGGCAGCAGCGGCGGGGCCGTGATCGCTCTCGAGCTCGCCAAGCGGCATCCCGAACAGCTCGACACGGTCGTCGCTCACGAGCCCCCTTCGCCCAAGCTGCTGCCGGACAGCGCCCAGGCGCTGGCGGCGATGGAGGACGTCTGCGACACCTGCGCCAGCGTTGGTCTCTGGCCGGCCGCGCAGAAGTTCATGACCCTGGTCGGGATCCAGGGCGGTCCTCCGCCCGCGCCCGAGGGTGAGCCGACTCCCGAGATGCTGGAGGCCCAGGCTCTGATGCAGAGGAACATGGAGTTCTTCTTCGGGCGCTACATCCGCAACCTGGCGCGCTACGAGCCCGACATCGCCGCGCTCAAGGCGTCCTCCTGCCGGATCGTGCCGGCCGTGGGAGCCGAGTCAGGCGGCCAGCTCGCCCACAACGGGGGGCTTGGACTGGCCCGAATGCTGGGAGTCGAGGCCACCGTCTTCCCGGGCGACCACGGCGGCTTCGATGGCCGTCCGGTCGAGTTTGCCGAGAAGCTCCATGAAGTGCTGGAGGGCGGAACGCGCTAACGGAATCCCCGCCTAGAATCGGCCTTGTGCGCGAGCCGGCACTCTCGGTCGCACCCGACTTCGGCGAGCTCGAGCGGCACCGCAGGCAGCTGACCGCCTACTGCTACCGGATGCTCGGCTCGCCGTTCGACGCCGAGGACGCCGTCCAGGAGACGCTCGTCCGAGCCTGGCGCGGCGCCGAACGCTTCGAGGGGCGCTCGGCGGTCCGCTCCTGGCTGTATCGGATCGCGACCAACGTGTGCCTCGACATGCTCAGGAGCGCCCAGCGCCGAGCGCGCCCGATGGACCTCGGGCCCGCCCAGGAGCCAATCGAGGCCAACCTGCACGTGCCCGCGGAAGCGCGCTGGATCGAGCCGATACCCAACACCCTGCTCGCCGGCGACGACCCCGCCGAGGTCGCGGTCGCGCGGGACTCGGTGCGCCTGGCCCTGGTCGCCGCCCTGCAGCACCTGCCGGCGCGCCAGCGCGCCGTGCTCATCCTGCGCGACGTCCTGCGCTGGGAGGCCTCCGAGGTCGCCGAGCTGCTCGGGAGCACCGTGGCCTCGGTCAACAGCGGCCTCCAGCGCGCCCGCGCCACCCTGGCCGGGAGCAACTTGAGCTCCACCGACAGCCACCAACCCCTGACGGCCGCCGACCGCACCCTGCTCGAGCGCTACCTGGTCGCGTTCGAGCGCTACGACCTGGAGGGCCTCACGTCCCTGATCCGCGAGGATGCCACCCAGTCGATGCCGCCTTACGACATGTGGCTCCGGGGCCGCGACGACGTCTTCGCCTGGTGGTTCGGTCCGGGCATCGGCTGCCGGGGATCGCGCATGCTCCCGACCGTGGGCGCCAACGGCTGTCCGGCCTTTGGGCAGTACAAGCCGAGCCCGGACGGTGGCTATGAACCTTGGGCGCTGCAGGTGCTGGAGCTGTCAGGTGGTCGGATCGCCGAGCTCACCTTCTTCCTCGACACCGCTCGATTCTTCCCGCTCTTCGGCCTCCCCGCCCGCCTCGACTCCTAGCACGCCGGCCAGGCCGGCGAAGTCGATCAGGTCGAGCAGGCCGTCGCCGGCGTTGGCCAGCTGGAGCTCGCAGCGCCGCCGCCGGAGGCTGAGATGGAGCCGGGCGAGGCCGTCCAGCTGCCCCCCATCCGCCTCCGGGAGGGCCGAGCAGTCGAGGACGAAGGTGGTCCGCCCCATCAATACCTAGACTCCGCCGCGGCTCGGAAGTAATCGCTCGCAGACCCCGGCCCGGTCACCGATGAGTCCGGCGCCGGTGGCTCGTCTAAACCGGCATGAAGCACACACGCTGGGTCTCGCTGTTGGTGCTCTGCACCGGGTTCCTGCTGATCGTCGTCGACATGACGATCGTCAACGTCGCCCTGCCCTCGATCGGCCGCGACCTCCGGTTCAGCCCCAGCGGCCTGGCCTGGGTGATCAACGCCTACCTGGTTGCCTTCGCCGGGCTCCTGCTCCTGGCGGGCCGGCTGGCCGACCTCGTCGGCAGCAAGCGCGTCTTCCTGCTCGGGCTTGCCATCTTCACGGCCGCCTCGCTCGCCTGCGGGCTCTCGACGTCGCAGCCGGTCCTGATCGCCGCCCGCTTCGCCCAGGGGGTCGGAGGTGCGGCGAGCTCGGCCGTGATCCTGGCCATGATCGTCTCCATGTTCCCGGAGCCCGAGGAGCAGGCGAAGGCCTTCGGGGTGTTCAGCTTCGTGGCCTCGGCGGGCGCCGCAGTCGGCCTCGTCGCCGGCGGCGTGATCACGCAGGCCGTGAGCTGGCACTGGATCTTCTTCGTCAACGTCCCGATCGGTGTCGCGACGGCGGCGCTCGCCCACCGCCTGCTGCCCGGCGGCCGCGGTCTCGGCCTTCGGGAGGGAGCCGACGTGCTGGGCGCGGCGCTCGTGACCGCCTCCTTGATGCTGGGCGTTTACGCGGTCGTCGCCGCGTCGAGCGCGATCGGCTTGCTGGCGATCGCGCTGCTGGGTGCCTTCCTCGTCCGCCAGGCGCGAGCCAGCAAGCCCATGCTTCCGCTCCGCCTCTTCCGTTCCCTGACGCTGTCCGGCGCCAATGCGGTGCAGGCGCTCATGTCGGCGGCGTTCCTGAGCTTCTTCTTCCTGGCCTCGCTCGACCTCGAGCGCGTGCTCGGCTACGGCCCGCTGGCGCTTGGCCTCGGCTTCCTCCCCGTGGCGGTGGTCATGGGCTGCTTCTCGATCCGGTTTGCGGCGCCGCTGGTGATGCGCTTCGGTGCCTTCCGAATCGTGGTCGCCGGCCAGTTGGTGGTCGCGCTGGCGCTGTTCGCGGTGGCGGTGGGGCCGGAGCGCGTCGCCTACATGCGCGACCTGCTGCTGCCGATGGCCCTGCTCGGCCTGGGCGGCGGGCTCACCTTCCCGGCACTGACCATGCTCGCCATGTCGGACGCGCCCGCAGCCGACTCGGGGCTGGCCTCAGGGCTTCTGAACACCGCCGGCCAGATGGGCGGCGCCCTCGGCCTGGCCATCCTGGCGACGGTCGCGGCGGCACGCAGCGCAGCCCTCACCGGGGGCGGGGAGGCCGCCTCCGCGGCGCTCGCCGGCGGCTACCACCTGGCCTGGCTGGTGGCGGCGTGCGCGGTGGTGGTCACGATCGGGATCACCGTGGCCACGCTCCGACCGCGGCTCGCCGCCGCGACTCCCTCCCAAGACCTGTTCGAGGAAGCCGCGTGACCGTGACGCATTCTCCGGGAAGCGCGGGCATCCGGCCACTTGCCAAGGCGCATTGCCCGGGAAATGCGGCCTATGGGGAGCTGCTCGGCTGTCTCAGGCCACCGTCAGGTCCGTGTAGTCGTTGATGATGACCTGGTTCTGCAGGCCTGGCGACAACCCCAGCCCCCAGCTCTTGGCGTAGGGCGCGCTGGCCTGTGAAAGCACGTGGCCGGACGCATCGAGAGTGATGAAGTTGGCGGTCCCGTGCAGCGTCACGCCCACCAGCCGCGAGGCCTGCGTGCTGAACTTGGGCAGGAACAGGGTCAGGTCGACCTGGCTGAAGGTATAGGTCTTCTCGATGATCTTCCCGTCCGCGATGTCCTGATTGATGACGTCCGTGAACTCCTGCAGGCCGTCGCCGGCGGCGCCGCTTTGCGCCAGCTTCAGGTCGTGAGCGCGCCTCGCCTCTGACTCGATCAGGAGGTCGAGTATCACGTCGTGCGCCATGGCCGCCGCGGCCTGAGGCGTCACGGAGGGGTTGAAGGCCGTCACGTTCTGGGGGATGTTCACCTTCGGAATCGGCGGCAGGATGTAGACCTGCGCCGTGGCGGTCACCGGCTGTGAGCTGGCCGAGGGTGGCAGTGCGGCGCCCGCGGCGCCCGTGATCCAGGTGGCGAGCCCCGACCCAGAGCCCACCATCAGGGTGATCTTGGCCGTCGAACCGTCCGAAAGCTCGGCGGCCGGCTCCGGCCCGTGGGTGGAGAGCTCGGCGGCCGCCGGCAGCCAGTAGGCGCCCAGGAGGACCAGGGCGATGGTTGCCACCAGCCCGCTCAGGCGCCGGCCCCTGGACACCGGCTCACCGCTGGGCTCCGAGGCGGCCAGCAGCCGCGCCAGGGCGAAGCGCCCCGCGCAGGCGATGACCAGGCTGGCCAGGATCGCCGTCTTGGTCCAGAACTCGAGGCTGGTGGGACCCAGGAGCAGCACTGAGAGCAGGGCCACGATGACTCCGAACGCGAACCTGGCCAGCTGCGCATCCGGGACGGTCCTGGGGTCCGGGACCATGAAGAGCGCGAAGATCAGGACCTCGGGCGAGGTGACCAGGATCTGCCACAGGTCCCATCCGCACATCGGAGTCGCGCGCCAGCTGGCGACCATGCAGTGGTCCGGCACCCCTGCCAGCGCGAGCGCGACGAAGGCCGCGAACCCGAGCATGTAGCCGAGCTCCAGCCCGAGCAGCCGCAGCTCCCAGGCGATCAGCAGCCCGCCGCCGATCAGGATCGCGTAGGTCACGATCATCCAGGGACCGAGCGGGATCCACCACAGGTCCTGCGGCTCCGTGTACTGGGGGCCCAGCGCCACGAAGGCGAGGACCAGCCCCAGGTTGGAAGGATTGAAGATGTGCCGGCCGCGCCAGCGGATCAGGTACTTGGAGGCCATCGAGACGGCGACCACGGCCAGGAAGATCCAGATCCCCTGCAGGCTCCACCAGTGGCCGTGGAGCGTGCCCGGCGTCCTCAGGATGAAAGCTGTGCTGTTGCCGGTCAGCAACCCGCTGGCCGGCCACATGAGCACCCTGTCCTTGAAGAAGCCGACCCCGAATTCGATGAGCGCGCCCGCCGCCAGGCAGACCAGGATCTGCGCCACCGAGAGCCTGAAGTCGAGCACTGTCTGGCCGAGCGCCTGGAGGGTCAGCAGCACGGCCGCCACGTGCAGGCGCGGGTCGCGGAGGCTGGGTAGGATGACCCCGTATTCGCGACCGAGGATGCGGACCGTCCGGGCCCCCACCATCAGATAACGGCCATGCTGTGAACCGCGTTACACGGACAATGCGCGTTCTCGCTGCCGCGATGGCGCTCGCCGCGCTGTCCGCCTGCGACCTCCCCTTCGGCCTGGGTCTGCCCACCACGCTGGCCCTGGAGACCGGCGCGGCGGAGGCGCTCAGCGGGGCCGACAGCTTCGAGATCACCGGCTCCTACGCCGAGTCCGGCCAGCGCTGGTCGATCGACCTGCAGGTGGCCAGGCCGAACGCGGAGCACCTGGTGCTGAGCGGCGGCAGCCTGAAGCTGGAGGCGATCGTGCTGGGCAAGGATGCCTTCTTCCGCGGTGCGGAGTTCTTCGCCCAGCACATGGGCAGCGACCCGCTCGCCGCCATCCTGGTCAAGACGGCCGGCAGCGCCTGGTGGAGAGGCCCGTCGGGCCTGGTCCCGCAGCTGCCCGACCTCACCGACGGCAGCGCCTTCCGGAGCACGTTCCTGGGCCCGGCCGCGACCCAGCGCCGGGACCGCGTGTCGTCCGACGGCGCGGCCGCGATCGAGCTGTCCGGCCCGCGGGCGGATGTCTTCCTCGCCGCCAGCGCTCCCTACCCGGTGCTGCGCCTGCAGATGAGAAAGGGCGTCGTGATCGACGGCCTGGGCGAGGCCGACCTGAAATTCAGCAACTACAACCACGACTTCCGGATGGCGGCGCCCACCGAGATCATCGATTTCTCGAACCTCTCCAGCCTGCCCCCTCTGTACACCGTGACCTCGGTCGACGGTTCCGGCTGCGCCTCGCCCTGTGTCGTGAGCGCCCAGCTCAAGAACCTGGGCGGGCTGAGCAAGGCTCGGGCAGCGTCCAGGGTCACCTTCACGGTGACGGCGACCGCTTCGGGAACCGTGCTCGGCACGTGCCAGACCCAGGTCCGCCCCGACGTCGGTTTCAACGCCACCACCAGCGCCGGCTGCAGCATCGACCTCGGCCAGCAGCCAGCCAGCGCCGCGATCGTCAGCGCCACCGCCGACAACCCGGGGCCGCCCTGAGGCCCGCCGCTCAGCCCAGGTGGCGGAACGGCTCCGGTACGTAGCCGGCCAGCACCGACTTCCACTCGTCATCGAGCACCTCACGCACGAT
>Ga0070717_10000474_pt1 | contig 25595 bp, 27 predicted proteins | sample LARL113metaG_FD_71366 | JGI IMG/M metagenome (GOLD analysis project Ga0070717, IMG submission 71366) | Corn, switchgrass and miscanthus rhizosphere microbial communities from Kellogg Biological Station, Michigan, USA - LAR L11-3 metaG | ecosystem: Host-associated > Plants > Roots > Rhizosphere ...
GCGCTGCTCGTAGCCCCCGCGCAACCACGGCGCGGGGACCCCAGCAGGTTTGCGCTCGCTCCGCTGCTCGTCGCTTCACCCGGATCTGGGCCACCTGGATCGCCGAATCTCTCGCCGAGGTTTTTCGGCCGTGCCTCAGGCCCCGCTGGCGATCGTTAGAAACAGGTCGGTCGCGTAGGCTGCAAGAAAGCCGAGCAGAAGCCCCCACGCAAACGTCGTCGGGGTGCTGATCCGGCGGCCCAGGTTGAAGAGCTCGTTGAGCACGTACAGCAGCGCGCCCGCGGCCACGGCCAGGAATGCGATCGAGAAGTAGTTCGAGCTCGCCAGGTAGCCGATCCACGTGCCCAGAAACGTCGGCCCGCCGCCGATCAAGCCTGCGAGACCGAGGAAGCGCCACGGCGCCCGGCTCTCCGCGGTCGTCATCGGTGCGGCGATGCCGAATCCTTCGGTGATGTTGTGCAGCGCGAACCCGATGGCCAGGACGCCCGTGAACGCGATCGCGCCGACGTGCGCCGATTCGCCGATGGCGAGCCCCTCGGACAGGTTGTGCAACCCGAGACCGGTGGCGATGGTGAGCGCGAGGGCCCGGGGGCTCGGGTTCGGGTGGTCGTGGCGCAGGTGGCCGAAGATCGAGCGATTGAAGTAGACGAGGCCCAGGAGCCCTGCTCCGATCCCGACGGCGAAGATCACCGCCATCGCCGCAAACTGGCCGCGCTGCCCCTGCTCGGCGGCCGCCTCGACCGGACCGGCGGCGTGGGTCAAGATGTCCCACAGGAGGAAGACGAGGATTCCTGTGGCAAACGCGTTGAGGAATCCCTGGACCGGCTTCGGCAGGCCGTGGATCCGCGCGACCGGAAGGCCGAGAAAGATGGTCGCTCCGGCGACCGCTCCGAGTGCGACTGCTGTGGCCTGGCTCAAATTTCTTCTCTAAGGTTAGTACGCACAAACGATGGAGTTAGATCGGTCTAACAAAGCCCCGTCGGAGGTCGTGTCCCGGTACCTCGAGGCGATTTACTACATGTGGGCGGAGAAGGAGCCGCTGCGCAGCACCCGCCTCGCCGACTGGCTGGGTGTCAGCCGGCCGACCGTGACGGTGGGATTGCGGCGAATGACGCGCGACGGCCTGGTCCGGATGAATGGGCGCAAGGAGATCGAGCTGACGGCGCGGGGGAAGAGGGAGGCGGAGTCGATCGTTCGCCGCCACCGCATCATGGAGCGCTGGCTTACCGACGGCCTCGGCCTCGACTGGGTCACGGCTGACACCGAGGCGGCGCGCCTCGAGCACGCGGTTTCGGACGTGGTCGAGCGTCGGCTGTACGAGGTCCTGGGCCGACCGGCGACCTGCCCACACGGAAACCCGATCCCGGGCTACTCGGAAGCCTCGGGGAAGGAGGTCCGGCTCTCGACGCTGAAAACAGGCGACCGCGCTCGATTGACGCGGGTCTCGGAGGTCGCCGAGCGCGAGGCTCCACGCCTTTTGGCGTATCTGCATGACCGCAACCTGACGCCCGCTCGCGACATTTCTGTAATGGATACGGACGAAGTCGGTAAGACGCTGCGCGTGAGGGTGGGCGACAGGGAAGTGACCCTGAGCCACGAGACCGCAACGAAGGTCTGGGCGGTGCCGAACCGCGCAAACCCGCGTTAGTCGCGACTATCGCGGGTTCTCAGGAAACTAGACCGGCTGCGGCGACGTGCAGAACGCGCAGCGCCGAGCGTCCTTCGGGATCTCGCTCATGCACTCCGGACACTTCTTGGTCGTAGGGTCGGCAGGCGGCTCCTTGCGCGAGCGCTCGATCAGGGCCGTGTAGGGCACGACGACGAAGAAATAGATGACCGCCGCGATGATGACGAAAGCGATCAGCGCGTTGAAGAAGTCGCCGTACAGAAACCGGCTCTTGTTGATCGTGAAGTAGAGGCTCGCGAAATCGGGCTTGCCCCCCAGGGCCGCTATGAGCGGCGTGATCAGATCCTTGACGAACGCGGTGATCACCACACCGAACGCGACACCGATGACCACGGCGATCGCCAGGTCCACGACGTTGCCGCGTAAAAGAAATGCCTTGAAGCCCCGGAGCATGTTCATCCCTCCTCCACCGCAAGAACGACTTTGCCGAACTGCTCGGCCGCGTCAAGTCGTGTGAGCGCGGCCTGCACTTCCGCTAACGGATAGACCCGGTCCACTACCGGACGAAGCCCGTAGTCGATGGCCTTCAGCACGTCCTCGAACTCCCCGGCGTTCCCCATCGTCGACCCTAGAAGGTCGAGCTGACCCCAGAACAGGCGCGGCATCGTGATCTCGGCCTTCACCCCGGAGGTGGATCCGCAGGTCACGATCCGTCCGCCAAGAACGGCCGAGCGCATCGACTCCGAGATCGTTACCGCGCCCACGTGCTCGAACACCACGTCGACGCCACCGTCCGTCGCTTGGCGCACGGCCTTGCTGAAGTCGGTCGTGTCGAAGGCGGCCTCGGCGCCGATCTCCACCGCGCGCTTGCGCTTGTCCTCCGACCGGCTGGTCGCGAAGACTCGCGCCCCGAGGTGCTTGGCGATGCGGATCGCCGCCACCGCGACCCCTGCGCTGGCACCGACCACGAGCACTTTCTCACCTGGCTTCAGACGGGCGCGCGTGGTGAGCATGCGCCAGGCGGTCAGGAACGTGAGCGGAAACGCGGCCGCCTCGGCCCACGAGAGGCCGCTCGGTTTGGGAAAGAGGTTGCGCGCGTCGACCTGGAGCACCTCACACGCCGTGCCGTCCGAGTGCTCGCCGACGACGCCGAAGTGCGGGCAGTGCACCTGCTGGCCCTGGCGGCACCACTCACACACCCAGTCGCAGACCACTGGATAGATCACGACCTCGTCGCCGGGCTTCCAGCGGGAATCGCCTGAGGCCCGAACGACGCCGGCGCCGTCCGCCGCGATGACGCGCGGGGGCGTGATCTTCTGCGCTCCGTGGACCATGAAGAGGTCGAGGTGGTTGATCGAGGCTGCGCGGATGGCGACGGCGACGCTGCCCTTCTCTGGCTCGGTGACGGGGCGTTCCCTTAACCTGACGCCGGCGGGGCCGATGGGCTCCTCGAATACGGCCGCGCGTCCCTGGCTGAGGACCATTTGCGAAACTTAACCAAAATCAGGCCGGGTCGCTTGGGGCAGAAACTTACCGTGAACAACCTCGTTTTCAAGGCTATGCGGGTTGGCGTTTTCGTCCTCACGCTCGGTTTCGTCCTGTTGGCTGCCGTGCCGGCGCAGGCGTCCTCGGCGCTGCCGCCGGGCCATCAGCCGTCCGTGTACACGCGCTGGGCATACCCGAGCCAGGTGAATTACGGTCCGATCGAGACCGGCGGCGGAAACACCGGGGCGGCCGCCGCGGCCGGAGCCTTCCTGACCCTGCCCTTCATGGGCCCCCACTACATCACCTCGATCTTCGACCACTGCGGGCCGAACTACGACGTCAGCGGCCGCGTCTGCCGCTACGACGGCCAGGTCGCATCGAAGAGCGTCGGCGGCCCCGACCCCACGTTCGATGCCGGGTACGCCCAGACGCCCGGCGGCCACGACTATCTCTATTACTCGGGGCACGATGGCTACGACTACGGCCTCTACTACGAGCCGGTCGCGGCGGCGGCGCCGGGGCGCGTCATGCTCGCCGATTGGCTGGTGCCGGGATGCTCGACATGCCTCAGCGGCAAGACGATCGAGATCAACCACGGCAACGGGCTGCTGACCTTCTATGGCCACCTCTCGAAGATCCTCGTGGCGAAGGGCCAGTACGTCGTGCGGGGCCAGGTGATCGGCATCTCGGGCATGACCGGCACGGCGACCGGACCGCACCTGCACTTCGGGGTCTATCACGTGAACGGCGGCGGACCGGTCGACCCATACGGCTGGTCCGGTCCGGGCGCCGACCCGTGGTCGCGCGACATCGGCAATCTGTGGCTGTCGGGCTCGCCCCGCTACGCGCCGGTGCAGACGCCGAGCGTCTCGGTGACGGCAGCCACGCAGCTGGACGACCCCGACAACATCGACGTTTCGTGGTCCAGCCCTGGCGACATGACCTTCACGATCTACGTGGTCACTCAGCACGGCACGCAGCGGGCCTGGATCGGTCACCGCGGCAACGGGTCGGCCACGTTCGTGGGGAAGCCGGGCGAGAACTACTGGTTCTGGGCGACCGCCACATCTGATCTCGGCTGGGCGGACGGCGGAGGCTCCGCCGTGATCACCCTGCCGCACATAAGTCACGGAGCAGTCACCGCCTAGACTCTCAGTTCGTGATTGCTGACGCGCTCGGCGGCAAGACCATCCTGGTCACCGGCAGCACAGGCTTCCTAGGCAAATCCATCGTCGAGAAGTGCCTCCGCTCGATCCCCCAGATCCAGCGCATCAACCTCGCGATCCGGTCAAGCCCGCGGCGGCCTGCCTCCGAGCGCCTGGAGCGGGAGGTCCTCTCGAGCCCGGCCTTCAAACGCCTGAAGGAGGAGCTCGGTGAGGAGCGCTTCGCCGCGCTGGCGCGCGAGAAGCTGGCGGTGGTCGAGATCGACCTGGGACGGGATGGGCTCGGGCTTAGCGAAGAGTCGCGCGAGCAGCTGCGCGCGTGTGACGTCGTCATTCACTCGGCGGCCGCGGTCGAGTTCGACAACCCCGCTGACCTTTCGGCACAAACCAATCTTCTCGGCGCCGCGAGGCTGGTCGAGGCGTTGCGGGCTTCGGGCGCGCGGCCGCACCTCGTCCACATCTCTACCGCCTACGTGGGCGGGATGCTGCGGGGACGGGTCCGCGAGGAGCCGCCGCTCGACCCAGGCCTCAACTGGCGCCACGAAGGGGAGGTTTTGACGTCGCTCCGACCGGCGGTCGAGGAGGAGTCGCGGCGACCAGAGGTGCTCAAGAAGCTGCGTCGCGAAGCGACGTCGCGGATGGGGCCGGCCGGCACCCCCGCGGTCGCTCGCGCCACCGAGCGCCTCCGCGAGCGGTGGGTCAAGGACCGGCTCATCGAGCGCGGTCGGGTTCACGCGAACGCGATGGGCTTCACCGACATCTATTCGTTCACGAAGGCCATGGCGGAGCACGCCGTGGTCGAGCTGCACGGCGACATCCCGCTCTCGATCGTGCGACCCTCGATCATCGAGAGCGCGCTGGCCGAACCGTCGCCCGGATGGCTCGAGGGCTTTCGCATGGCGGAGCCGCTGATCCTCGCGTTCGGCCGCGCGGTGCTGCCGGACTTCTCAGGACTGCCTGACTCGCTGCTCGACGTCATCCCGGCCGACTTCGTCGTCAACACCGTCCTGGCGGTGGCTGCGTCGCCGCCGCCGGACGCGAAACCGCGCATCTATCACGCGGCCTCTGGCAGCCGCAATCCTCTCCGGTTCCGACGCATCGTCGACGAGGCCGCGCGCTATTTCACCGAGCACCCGCTGCGCGACCGCTACGGGCAGGCGATCGGCACGCCGTCGTGGACGTTTCCCACGCGCCTTGAGCTTTCCGCGCGCGCACGTACGGGGATGCGCTTCGTGGAGGCTGCGCAGTGGGTCGTCGAGCGACTGCCGCTTGGGGCGAATGTCTCGCAGATCTCGGATGACCTGACCGCTGAGCGCGACCGTCTCGACCGCGGGAAGAATCTCATCCAGCTCTACGGCGTGTACACCGAGGTCGACTGCATCTTCGACACGCGCAACGTCACGGCGTTGTGGGACACGGTCCCAGCGGCCGAGCGCAAGACGTTTCCGTTCGATCCAGCGCTGTACGACTGGACGCATTACTTCCAGGACGTCCACTTCCCCACGGTGGTTCGGATGTCGCGCGCCGAGACCGCGGCGGGTCGTCGTAAGCAACCGAGCGGCAGCACCGCGCCGAAAGCCGAGTCGAGCTCGGTGCGGTCGGCGATCGAGCGGCGCACAGGGCGGAAGGACGTGCTGGCCGTGTTCGACGTCGACGGCACGCTCGTCGAAACCAACGTCGTCGAGTACTTCCTGTGGATGCGTCTGCGGTCGCAGCCGATCGAGGAGTGGCCGGCGTTCATGGCCCGGATGCTGCGCGAGGCGCCGCGCTGGCTGTTCCTCGAGCGGCGCTCGCGAGCGGAGTTTCAGCGCAGCTTCTATCGCGAGTACGACGGCCTCGACTATGACGTGATGAAGCGTCTGGGGCGGGAGGCGCTGGACGCGGTGACTCTCCGCCGCATCTACCCCGAGGGCATGCGTCGCATTCGCGAGCACAAGCGCGCGGGACACCGTGTGCTTCTGCTCACGGGGGCCCTGGACGTGGTGGTCGAACCGCTGGCCGAGCTTCTCGACGTCGAGGTCGACTGCGCGCACCTCCTGGTGCGCGAGGGCCGGCTGACCGGCGACCTGGAATCGCCCCCTCCGGCGGGTGAGGCGCGGAGCGCGCTGCTCGAGGAGTACGCCGGCTCGAACGGCGTCGTGCTGTCCGAAAGCTTCGCCTACGCGGATTCCCTGTCCGACCTGCCGATGCTCGAGCTGGTCGGGACGCCGGTCGCGGTCAACCCAGACGCACGCCTCTCGCAGGTGGCGGGGCAGCGTGGCTGGCGCGTCGAGCGGTGGCGGATGGCGCCCGGCAACTGGCGTCTGCCCATGCCCGACCCACGCTCGCCCGAGTACCTGGAGGCGGTCCGACGCTAGCCCTCCAGTACGTGCGCTCGATTCCCGCGTTCGCGGTGGTGAAGGCCGCCGGCGGCCGTGCGGACGTGGCGACGAGCGCCCTGTCGATGCTCAAGCTGGGCGACGTACCCGAGCCACCGCTTCCCGCGCCGGACTGGATTCGCGTTCTGCCCAGCGTGAGCGGCATCTGCGGCTCCGACCTGGCGGCGATCGGCGGCCACGTGTCCCTGTACCTCGATCCCTTGACCAGCTACCCGTTCGTGCCCGGGCACGAGGTCGCCGGAGTCCTCGACGATGGCTCGCGCGTCGTGGTCGAGCCCGCGCTCGGATGCGTAGTCCGCGGCATCGACCCTTTGTGCCCGCGGTGCGCCGAGGGACGGCCGGGCCTCTGCTACAACGTGACCGAGGGCCCGATCGAGGTCGGGCTGCAGACCGGCTACTGCGCGGACACGGGCGGAGGTTGGGGAGAGGTGCTGGTCGCGCATCCTTCGCAGATCCACGCTGTGCCCGAATCGCTCAGCGACGAGGCCGCGGTTTTGATCGAGCCGTTCGCATGCTGCATCCACGCCGCGTTGCGCGGTGGCGCGACGAAGGACGACACCGTCGTCGTGGCGGGCGCGGGGACGATCGGTCTGCTGACCGTGGCCGCGGTGCGGCTGTTCACGCCACCGAAGCGCCTGATTGCGGTGGCGAAGCATCCAACCCAGCGCGACCTTGCGCGCAAGCTCGGCGCGGACCAGGTCGTCACGCCGGGCGAGGCGTTTCAGCGCATCCGATTCGCCACCGCGGCGCGCAGGCTCGACGGGTTGATGCATCGCTCGCTCCTGCTCGGAGGCGCGGACATCACGTTCGAGTGCGTCGGGCGCGCGGACAGCCTCAACGACGCGGTCCGGTTCACGCGTGAGGGCGGGACGGTCGTCGCGGTCGGGATGCCGGGTGAGGAGAAGGTCGACTGGGCGCCGATCTGGCAGCGTGAGCTCACTGTGAAGGGGGCGTACGCGTACGGCAGCGAGCCCGCGCACAAGGGACGCAAGACGTTCTCCCTGGCGCTGGAGGCGGCGCCGGAAATGAACCTGGAAGAGCTCACCGGCCCTCTGTTCGGGCTCGGCGAGTACCGCGACGCCATCGCCTACGCCATGAGCGCCGGGCGATTGGGCGCCGTGAAGGTCGCGTTCGACCTGCGACGATTGAGGGCCTGATGCCGCGCCCCGGAGCAGTCATAGAAGTCGATCGCAACACGCCGCCGGTGCTTTTCCACTACGGGGAGGGCATCCGGCTCGAGAAGCTGCCGCTCGGCGCGCGCATCGTGTACCCGCCTGACCCGCTGGAGCCGATCGCGCACCCCGAGCGCGCGATCAAGCGCGCGCTTGCCAGGCCGCTGGAGGACGACCCGCTCAAGGCCCTGCTGAGGCGGGGCATGAAGCTCACGATCGCGTTCGACGACCTGTCGCTGCCGCTTCCGCCGATGGCCGCACCCGACGTGCGCCAGCTCGTCATGGAAGAGGTCATCGAGATGGCCGCGGAGGCCGGCATCGACGACCTGCACATCATCGCCGCCCTCGGTCTGCACCGGCGCATGACCGATGACGAGCTCCGCCATATCGTCGGCGACCGGATCTTCGCGACGTTCCATCCCGACCGCCTCTACCAGCACGACGGCGAAGACCCGGAGAACAACGTTTACATCGGCAAGACCGGGCAGGGCGAGGAGGTCACGCTGAATAGGCGCGCGGCCGAGTCGGACCTCGTGATCTACGTCAACCTGACCCTGGTGCCGATGGACGGCGGCCACAAATCCATGTCGACCGGCCTGGCGTCCTTCCGAAGCATTCGTGTGCACCACAACGCGAAGACGCTGCTCGCGTCGCGCTCGTACATGAACCCGCCGGACTCGGCGCTGCATCACTCCTGCATCAGGCAGGGCCAGCTGATCGAGGACACCGTTCGCGTCTTCCATATCGAGACGACGGTCAACAACCACGCGTTCCCGGCCATCGCGAACTTCATGCAGAAGCGCGAGACGGATTGGACCGCCCAGGACCAGGCGATGTTCCTCGCCACGAAGCAGATGACGGACATCGCCCCGCCCGCGTTCAAGCGCAACGTCTTTCACGCGATGCGCGCGCCCTACGGGTTGACGGCGGTACACGCCGGGCAGGTCGACGCCGTGCATGACAAGACGCTCGAGGCGGTGCACAGGCAGATCAACGTCCGGGTCGAAGGCCAGACCGACATCGTCACGCTCGGCGTCCCGTACCTCGGCCCGTACAACGTCAACGCACCGATGAATCCCATCCTCGTCGTTTGCATGGGCCTCGGCTATCTCTTCAACTTCTATCGCAACAAGCCGGTGCTGCGAAAGGGCGGGGTGCTGATCCTCACCCATCCGTGCAGGTATGAGTTCGACGCCGTCCAGCACCCGAGCTACATCGACTACTACGACGAGGTGCTGGCCGACACCACCGACCCGATCGAGATCGAAGAGAAGTACGAGATGCGGTTCGCGGAAGACCCCTGGTTCCGGCAGCTCTACCGGAAGTCGCACGCGTATCACGGCATCCACCCGCACTACGCGTGGATCTGGGCCGCCCATGCCATGCAGCACGCCGGCGACATCATCTTCGTCGGCGCGGACCGGGACGTCGTCCATCGCCTCGGCTTCAAGGCCGCGACCACCCTCGAGGACGCCTTCGAGATGGCCGAGCAGACCGTCGGCCGCCATCCAAGCGTTACTCACCTGAGGATGCCTCCGATCATGCTGGCCGAGGTCGACGCCTGAGCCGATGACCCGCCTGTTCGCCTGCCTCGCGATGGCGCTGGCAGTCGCCGGGTGCCAGGGGCCCCTGGCTGCGCAAGGCAAGGCGGCGACGCCGCAGAGCGTGGTCCTCCAGGCCAGCGATGTGCCGGGCATGCAGCGATGCTCGACGACCGGTGACGTGAACACCGTCCTGAGTCAGGAGAAGAGCGATGGTTCGCTCTCCTACAGCATGCACGCGACCGAGTGGGAGCAGTGGCAGCGGCAGGGCGCCACGGACGCCTACTTCGCCGTGTACGGCGCGACGGCGGGCGACTGCGCCGCGGTCTCCGCGGCCGGTACCGGAGCCCCGCGGGGCGCGCTCATGGTCGGACTCGTCGTCGAGTTTCGAACCGCGACGCTTGCGGCCAGCAACTACCAGCGCGCCTCGACCCTCATGGGCCTCGGGCCGCAGGACATCCGGTTCATCGAGCTGGCGAACGGCACGACGACGTTCGGCACGGCCACCGGGCTCGGCCCGCTGTCGATCATCGGCAGCGGCCGCGTCGCGGGCACGAACTATTTCGTTGCGTTGTGGCAGAACAAGCGCTTCGAGTCAGACTTCATCGGCTACGCGGTCGCCGATTCCGACGCCGACCACGCCGTCCTCAGCATGAACCGGAGAATCCCCTAGGTGCTGCTGCGAACACTCATCGTCGTCTCCGCACTGCTGGTGGCTGGCTGCGGAGGCGGTCCTAGCCTCGGCGTGCAGGGCCCGCCCTCCGCGCAGAGCATCGCCGAGAGCACGTCCGACTTCTCCGGCATGCAGAAGTGCCCGGAGAGCGGCTCCTACGACAGGTACCTGCAGGCCGAGCAGTCGAAGGCGCCCGACAGGTACGCGACCGACAAGAAGACGTGGGATGACCTGAAGGCGGCGGGCGCCGATGAGAGCTTCATCGCCGCCAACGCCGACAGCTCCGCGAACTGCGCCCAATTCGGATCGAGCAGCCTCCAGGGGAAGGTCGCTGAGGTGTTCGCTGTCCGGTTCAAGGATTCCGCCAAAGCCGCGGCCGAGTACACGACGTCGCAGGGCGAGTTCCACCTGAAGGACTCGGACCTGGCCCAGCTGAAGGCCGTCGGGGCCACGGTGCTCGACGGCACGGTGTCGGGTCTTGGTGCAAACTCGATCGTCGTGAAATTCGACATCGCCGGCGTGACCGCCTACATCGCCCTCTGGCAGAACAAAGAGTTCGAGGTGGCGATGATCACCTACAACCTTCCGCTCACCGCCGGCCCTGCCGCCGCGACCAAAGTCAACTCGCGGATTCGCTGATTTGGCCTGGTACTCGGAAGCTCCACTGACGCGCCTGGCGGACACCGCGGGCGGAGTGCTGCGTGACATCGGCCGCGTCCGACGCGCATGGCACTGGGACACGCCGCGCCCGCACACCTGGCCCGAGCAGGGTCCGGTCGTCCCGGCTGCCGCCACGGACCTCGGGTGGGCACGCGCCGAGCCGGTTCGCTCGATCCGCTGGCTCATCCAGCGCGCGCTGCTCCTTCCATTCACCGAGGCCATGGTCCATCCGAAGGTCGAGGGCCGAGAGTTCGTACGTGACCTCGAGCGCCCGGTGATCTTTGCGGCCAACCACTCGAGCCACGCAGACACCTCGCTGATCCTTCACTCGCTTACCGACACGGCTCGCGACCGAACCGTCGTGGCGGCGGCGGCGGACTACTGGTTCAAGCACCCGCTGCTCGGCAACGTCGTCAGCCTGTTCCTCAACACGTTTCCGTTCTCCCGGACGGGCGGCGCGCAGGGACAGCTCCACAGCTCGAGCCAGCTGCTGAAGTCAGGCTGGAACCTGGTGCTTTTTCCTGAGGGCAGCCGGTCGCCCGACGGCCGCATCCAGGAGTTCAAGCCCGGCGTCGGCTACCTGGCCAGGGAGACCGGCACACCGGTCGTGCCTGTGCACATCCAGGGCGCGTTTCAGGTCATGCCCCGCCATCAGCCGCTCCCGGTGCCGGGCAAGGTGCGCGTCCGCATCGGCAAGCCCATGACGCCCGAGCCAAAAGAGGGCACGCGCGAGTTCACCGCTCGCGTCGAGAAAGCGGTGCGTACGCTTTCGGCCGACAAGAGGCAGCCCGAGGTGCAGGGCACCTGGATCGAGCGCTGGCGCGCGACCAAACCGCGCGAGCTGCGTTACGAGGGGAACGGAAGCTAGAAGGGCTCGACGCGGAACACTGGATGGTCCGGTGCGATGCGGCGCAGCTCGGCGTCTGACGACTCCGCGCTGACCCCGCCGAAGAACATCCCGACCTCGAACTTCCATCGCCTGAGATACTCGCGGAGGATCGGCACCTTCTGATCGTCCGAAACCTCCGTGACCTTGATTCGCTGGGTGCGTGCGCCCAGCAACAGCTCGCCCTCGCCCGTCATTCGGATGTTCCGCACCCAATGCGTCTGCCCTCGCGGCGCGACCAGGTATTGAGTCTTGGCAAGCGTCAGCAGGTTCACGGGAGAGCTGCGCCACTCGCCTGACTTGCGTCCCCGCACCCGGAGCACGCGAGAGCCCCAGACGCTGACGCCCAGGCGTGTTGCCACGGCGACGAACCGATTGAAGACGTGCTTGGTGAACCAATCGGGTCGTTGGTAGTGCATTTCCACCGGGCTTACGATACGGATGGCTTGACGTACTCCATCGTGGCGCGGGACGAAAAGACAGGCGAGCTCGGCGTCGCCGTCGAGTCTCACTACTTCCAGGTCGGACCGGTCGTCCCGTGGGCGATCGCCGGCGTCGGCGCGGTCGCAACGCAGTCGATGGTGAACATCAGCTTCGGGCCGCTCGGCCTCGAGTACATGCGCAACGGCTACACCGCGGCGCAGGCGATCAAGGCGCTGCTCGCAGCCGACACCCAACCAGAGTCGCGCCAGGTCGCGTTGGTCGATGCCGCCGGCAACGTCGCGGTCCACACCGGAGAGAAATGCATCCCCGCCGCCGGTCATCGCGCGGGCGATGGATTCAGCGTGCAGGCCAACCTGATGGAGAAGGACACGGTGTGGGACGCGATGTACGGGGCCTTCACCGCAACCAGGGAGCAGCCTCTCGCGGAGCGGATGATGGCGGCGCTCGAGGCCGCCGAGGCCCAAGGTGGCGACATCCGCGGCAAGCAGTCCGCCGCGATGCTGGTCGTCACCGGCAAACCGACGGGACATTCATGGGAGGACCGCATCATCGATCTCCGGGTCGAAGATGCGCCCGACCCGATCAAGGAGCTGCGCCGTCTCCTCAGTGTCAAGCGCGCGTACATGACCCTCAACGATTACGAGGGTCTCGTTCAGGCCGGGGAGAAAGCCGCTGCCCTCGACATCCTGCGCAAGGCCACGAAGATGGCACCCGACATGGTCGAGATCCAGTTTTGGGCGGGCCTTTCGCTGGCCGAAGAGGGACAGCTCGACGAGGGCTGCGAGCTGATGCTGCGCGCGGTCCGCAAGGATCGTCGATGGATCGAGGCGCTGCATCGTCTGGTCGCAGTCGACCGCCTCAAAGCAGACCTTGCCGAGAAGGTCGAGGCGCAGTTGACTGCAGCGCGCCTCTAGACTTCACAAGTCTTGGGCAAAAACAAGAATCGTCGCGGTCCTCGGCGTCCTGAAAAGACGCGCAGGACCGAGCGCGCCGACGGAGACAACAAAGAGGCGGCGGTAGTGATGGACGCCGTCGTCTCTCAGGCGCTGCCGAACGCGATGTTCGAGGTCGAGGTCGAGGGGGGGCACAAGCTCATCGCGTATGCAGCGGGACGCATGCGCCGCTACTTCATCCGCATCACGCCGGGCGACCGCATCCGCGTGGAGCTCTCGCCCTACGACCTGACCCGCGGGCGAATCGTCTACCGCTACCGCGATTGATTTTTCTCGAGGAACTAGAGAAGGCCCGCGTCTTCGACCTCGAGCAGCTCCGTTACGCGGGCGCGCCGGCGCACCCCGCGCACGCGCCCGGCTTCAACTACTTCCTGCATCGACACCACGCGCGCGGAGCGCCTGAGGCGCGCACCAGCGCCTCCGGGCTCGTGGTCACGCCGGAGCACTCGGGCACCCACATCGACGCGCTTTCCCACCAGGCCGAGAACCTGACGCTGCATGGTGGCGTCCACGTCGACGAGGGGGTGCAGACGTCGGCGGGCTTCAAGCAGCTCGGGATCGACACGATGGGGCCTCTCGTGTGCCGCGGAGTGCTCCTGGACGTCGCCGCCGACAGGCGGCTCGAGCCGGAATATGCGATCACGCCGCGTGACCTGGAGCGCGCGGCGCATGCCGAGGTCCGCGAGGGCGACGCGGTCCTCGTCCGCACCGGCTTCGGCGCGCTCTGGTCCAAGCCCGACGAGTACCTCCGGGCGGCGGGCGTTTCGGCCGCCGGCTCTCGGTGGCTCATCGACCGCCGGGTACGCGCGGTGGGCGCCGACAACATGGCCTTCGACGTGATGAGCTCGACGCCTGACCCCGAGCTCGACGTCACGCTGCCCGGGCACCTTCTGCTCCTTGTCCGGGCGGGCATCCCGATCATCGAGAACCTGAACCTGGAAGAGCTCGCCGCGAACAAGGTTTACGAGTTCCTGTTCGTCTGCCTGCCGCTCAAGATGCGGGGCGCTACCGGGTCACCTGTCCGCCCGATAGCGATCGCGTAGCGCGATCCGGACGTGGACATAGTCCGGCCTATCAGGCCTTTCCTCGCGTCCGAACCTCGGATAGTCCGGACTATCCGGGACGGCAGGTCCCTCTAGCGGCGCCCAACGGTCTGGAAGCAGTCCAGGCAGTAAACCGGCCGCGCGCCGGTGGGGACGAACGGCACCTGCGTAGGCTTCCCGCAGTTCGAGCAGATCACGTCGTGCATGACCCTCGTCCTGCCGTTGCCATCGGCCTGCCGCCGCGCCGCCCGGCATTCGGGGCATCGCCGCGGCTCGTTCTGAAGTCCCCGAGATTGGTAGAACTCCTGCTCGCCGGCCGTAAAGAGAAACTCCCTCCCGCAGTCACGACACGTCAAGGTCCGATCCACGAAGCTCACCGTCACCGATCTGGCCTCCCCTTGTATTCGCGCTGAGGCCCGGACGATGCCGGCCGGACTTCCCTCCAGCGTGCGGTGGCGATTCTAACGCGGTTGGCGATGATTTGGAGGCAGTCTCTTTACCGGTCTTGGTATGGCTTTACGCGCTGGCGACGGCTCGCTCCTCGGCCGCCTCCTCGACCGGCGGCGCCTCGAGTCCCGTGCCTGTGCGGGCTTCCGTCAATGGCACCTCGCGCAGGAAGAAGGTCGAGATCAGGGCCACGATGAGGATCGCGCCGGCAAACAGATAGATGTCGTGGAGGGTGTCAGCGAGCGCCAAGCGGATCACCGACACGAACGCCGGCGGCAGCTGGGCCAGCTGCGTGGGGTCCAGGATCGTGTTGGCGCCGGCGGCCGGAAGCGTGTGCGGCGCGCCTGGCGGCAGGTGCAGCGCGGCGATCCGATCGTTGATGTAGCCCGGGAGGCGGTTGGACAGGACCGCTCCCAGGATGGCGCTGCCCACGGTGCCCCCGAGGTTGCGCCAGAACTGGATCTGGCTCGACGCGACGCCGAGGAACTGGCGCGGGAGGGCGACCTGCACTGCCGTCAGGTAGAGAGGGAACGTGACGCCGACTCCGGCGCCGACGATGATCAGATCTATCACGACCCGCCACTCCGGGACGGAGGGCGTGATCTGCGAAAGCAGCCACATCCCAAGGATCATGATCGCGACCCCGAGCGTGCCCAGGAACCGGTAGTACTTGATCCGGCGCATGACGAACCCCGTGATGGTGCTTGCGCCCAGGAGGCCGAACATCATCGGGGTGATCAGGGCGCCGGAGTTCGTCGCGGTCAGGCCCAGCACGCCCTGGAAAACAAGCGGCGTGAACAGGATCGAGCCGAACATCCCGAAGGCGGTGAGGAAGCCCACGATCATGCTGACCGAGAACGTCGGGTTCTTGAACAGGTGGAGCGGGACGATCGGCTGCGCGACGCGCGACTCCACGAACACGAACGCCGCCAGCATCAGCGCCGCGAAGGCGAGCAGTCCCAGCACCTGGGGCGAGGTCCAGGCGTGGTCGCGCGTGATGGAGAGCGCGATCAGGAGTGGCACGATCCCAGCCGCCAGCGTGGCGGCGCCCCAGAAGTCGATGTCGCGCCATGAAGCCTTGGAGCGGACGTACGGCAAACCGGCCAGCACGACCAACAACGCGATGACGCCGACCGGCACGTTGACGTAGAAGACCCATCTCCAGCTGAAGTGGTCGGTGATGAAGCCCCCGGTGGTCGGCCCGATGATCGAGCTGAGGCCGAAGACGGCGCCAAACACGCCCTGAAGCCGGGCGCGCTGGCTCGGCGGGAAGAGGTCGCCGATGACTGTGAACACGGTCGCGAACAGCACGCCGCCGAACAGGCCCTGGACGCCGCGGGCGACGATCAGCTGGGTCATGTTCTGAGACAGGCCGCAAAGGGCCGAAACGACGACGAAACCGACCATGCCGGCGATCAGGAACGGCTTGCGGCCGAAAAGATCTCCGAGCTTGCCTGCGATGGGCGTCATCGTGGTCGAGGTCACGAGGTACGCGGTCGTGACCCACGCGAGCCGGTCAAGGCCGTTCAGCTCTGCGACGATCCGCGGGATCGCGGTGCCGACGATGGTCTGGTCGAGAGCGGCAAGCAGCAGCGCGAGCATGGTGCCGGCGGTGGCCAGGATCACGCGGCTGCGGGAGAGCCCCGTGGTGATGTAGGTCGCCGGTGCTGTTTCGGTCACTTCCCCAACTCCTTCCTGGCGTTCTCCATCACCAGCAAACACAGGTGGCGCAGCTGCGCCAGGTCTTCCTTCGTCATGCCGTTCACCAGCTCGATCTGGTTCACGAACCCTTCCTTCCATATGCCCTCGATGCGCTCGCGGCCGGCCGCGGTGAGGCGGGCGCGTACGGACCTACGGTCCTCGGTGTCGGGCACGCGCTCGACCAGGCCGTCACGCTCGAGGTGATCGACGAGCCCCGTCACATTGCGTGGGGTCATGGCCAGGTCTTCAGCCATCTCGCCGAGCGGCAGGTCGCCGCAGCGGAAAAGGCGGAAGAGGACGCCCATGCGGCCCTCGCTGAGACCGTGCTTCGACCCCCAACGCTCCTGGAGCAGGTGCAGCGACTTGCCCGCGAGACGCAGGGCGGCCAGCGCTTCGACCGTGGAGATGTCGAGGTTGGATGGAGCAAAAAGCTCCCGGAACCGCTTCATGTAAAGGCGGCCGTTCTCGTCCGGCTCGACCTCGAAGCCGACCTTCGAGAACTCCTTCAATTCGTTTGTATTCATATTGAACTTCTGCATTATTACCGAATACAGGATTCGGTCGCAGGTTATTCTCCTCGGCTGTTGATCGTCGACGCCCACCTCGACATCGCCTGGAACGCCATCTCCGACGGCCGCGGCTTTCTGGGACCGCCCGCTCCGGGCTACTCCGTCAGCCGCTCCGCGCTTACTGCGGCCGGGGTCGGGCTGATCTTCGCCACCCTCTACTGCGCCCCCGCCCGCGGCGCGCGGGCCATGCGGACCCGATTCGTCTACGAGAACGCCCACGAGGCGAACCTGATGGCGACCGCCCAGGTGAACTATTACCGGTCGTGCGGGCTCGAGCTGATCGGCGGCAGCAAGGCGCTAGCGACTTACGGGCGCGGCTGGAGGAAGGGCCGGCTCGCGGCGGTCCTGCTGATGGAAGGCGCCGACCCGATCGAGACGCCGGCGCAGCTGGGCGCCTGGGTCGATCGCGGGGTCCGGATCATTGGGCCGGCGTGGGGCGGCACCCGCTACAGCGGCGGCACAGGCGCGCCTGGTGGTCTGACCGAGCTCGGCCGGCAGCTCCTCAAGGCGATGCGCCGCAAGGGAGTCATCCTCGACCTCAGCCACATGGCCGACGAGGCCGTAGCCGACGCATTCGAGATGTGGCGAGGTCCGATCATGGCCTCGCACAGCAACTCGCGCGACCTGGTGCCGGGCGACAGGCAGGTGACAGACGAGACAGTCGCCGAGATCGCGCATCGCGGCGGCGTCATCGGGGTCAGCTTCTACAAGGGCCACCTGCGGACGCGCGGTGAACGCACCGATGCCGGACTCGACGACGTGGTCGCGCACATCGTGCATCACGCCCGGGCTGCGGGTGGGCCCGAGCACGTCGGCCTTGGTACAGACCTGGACGGAGGATTCGACGCCCGCTACGCGGCGATCGACGGCCTCGACAAGCTGAAAGGGGTCCAGGCCAGGCTGCGCCGGCACTTCAACCGGTCGCAAGTCGACGGCATCATGGGCAACAACTGGCTCGAGTTTCTCTCTAGATCGCTTCCGCGACCCGCTTCGCGGTCATGAAGGCAAAGCCCATCCCGTGCCCGGTGAAGCCCGCGCAGATGTAGACGTTCGGCATCCCCTCCACCGGCCCGGCAAGGGGAAGGCCCGACTCGGTGAAACCCATAGTCCCCGCCCAGCGATGCGTCACATCCGCTGACACATGCAGATCCTCCAGCGCGCGATCGAGGTGCGCCTGGATCTCGCCGGTCGGCTGCTCGTCGTACGTCTTCTCTGTCTCGAGCGAGGTGTCACGCCATCCGCCGAGGAGAACCTCGCCGGTGCGGAGCTGACGCCAGTAGCGGTACCCGAAGTTGGAGTAGACGGGCATGTCGGCGATGGGGTTCGGATCCGGCGCCGTCGCCACCATCTGCGCGCGGGTGGCCTGGATTTTCACCGAAGGCACCAGCCGCGGCGTGTACCCGTTGGTCGCCAGGATGACGACGCCTGCCTCGCACTGCATCTCGCCGGCGGTCACGATCACGCTCCGCCGCCGCGACTCGAGCGAGGTCACCCCAACGCCCTCACGTATCGCGCTTGGCCGGGCCTGGCGCGCGAGGGCAGCCACCATCGACGCAGGGTCGATCTCGCCGTCGCGGGGACTGACGAGGCGTTTCCCATCCCAACGCGCCTCGAATCCGTCCTCGAGCAGCAGCTGCTCCGACTCGACCAGCAGCGCGCGCTCGTCGTCGGAGACGGGGACGATGGCGCTCCCCAGCCTGCGGTGGCCGACGTCCTGGCCCCGCGCGGCTTCGACCATCCGGTCGTGGTTCTCATTCGTGATCTCCCACACCTCGCGCGCGGCATCGCGCCCGTAGGTGCGCACCGCCTCGGCGTAGCTCGAGGCCACCCCTGCCAGCAAGAACCCGGCGTTGCGCCCGCTTGCGCCCCAGGCGAGGTGATTCCGCTCCACGAGAACGGTGTCAATCCGCAGTCGGGTCAGATGCCACAGCAGAGAAGTCCCTGCGATGCCACCGCCGATGATCAGCACGTCGGCCTTGCCGGGCAGAGTGCCGGGATACTTTTCGGGCGGCGGCGCCCAGAACGGCGCAGTCACGTCCGCAAATACAATCAGATAGCACGTGGATTTCGAAAGCTATGACGTCCTGGTCGTCGGCGGGGGGCTCGCCGGCATCAGGGCAGCAATAGCTGCCGTCGAGGCCAATCCCAGGGCCCGCGTGGGGATGGTCTCCAAGGTCTACCCGATGCGCAGCCACACGGTGTCGGCCGAGGGCGGTGCCGCAGCCGTAATGGCGTCCAACGACTCTTACGAGACCCACGCGTTCGACACCATCAAGGGCTCGGACTACCTCGCCGACCAGGACGTCGTCGAGGCCTTCGTACGCGAGGCGCCCGTCGAGGTCATCCAGATGGAGCACTGGGGCTGTCCGTGGAGCCGCAACCCCGACGGCACCATCGCGGTTCGTCCTTTCGGCGGCATGACGACGTGGCGCACGTGCTTCGCGGCCGACAAGACGGGCTTTCACATGCTCCACGCCGTCTTCCAGACCTCGCTGAAGTACGAGCAGATCATCCGCCACGACGAGGCGTTCGTCACCAAGCTCCTGATCGAGGACAGCCGCTGCGTCGGGGTCGTTGCGCTCGACATCCGCACCGGGCGCTTCGACGCGATCACCGCCAAGTCGGTGATCCTCGCCACCGGTGGGCTCGGTCGCGTCTACGCCTTCACGACCAACGGCAACATCTGCACGGGCGACGGCATGGCGCTCGCATATCGGGCAGGCGTCGGCCTGAAGGACATGGAGATGGTCCAGTTCCACCCGACTGGCCTGCCGTTCACCGGCATCCTGATCACCGAGGCGGTGAGGGGCGAGGGCGGCTACCTCTTCAACAACCAGGGCGAGCGCTTCCTCAAGCGCTACGTGCCCAACAAGATGGAGCTCGGACCGCGCGACATCATCTCGCGCGCGATGATCACCGAGTTCGAGGCGGGCCGCGGCTTCGAGGGCCCGCACGGAAAGTACATGCACCTCGACGTGCGACACCTCGGCGAGGATGTCATCGACCGCAAGCTGCCGTTCATGCGCGAGCTCGGGCGCGAGTTCATGGGCATCGACATCGTCCATGACCCGATCCCGGTGCGCCCCGTGCAGCACTACATGATGGGCGGCGTCGACTCCGACATCTCGGGCGCCACGCCGGTGCTCGGCCTGTACGCGGCCGGCGAATGCGCCAACGTCGGCCTCAACGGGGGCAACCGCCTGGGCTCGAACTCGCTTTCCGAGTGCCTGGTGTTCGGGGCGGCGGCAGGGCGGGCGGCGGCCTACTACGCGAGCTCGGCCAAGCCGGTGACCGCAAACCCGGTTGACGCCATGCTCTGGGACGAGGCGCGCCGGGTAGAGACCGAATACCTCGAGAAGAAGACAGGCACCGAGCGTATCGCCGTCATTCGCGAAGAGATGCAGAAGGAGATGGACACCGGCGCGGGCGTGTTCCGCGACCGCGATGGTCTCTCCCGTCTTGCCCGCAACCTCGGCGGTCTCCGGGATCGCTTCGAGCGGATCAAGATCGACGACTCGAGCCGCACCTTCAACACCGAGGTCCTCGCGGCCCTCGAGCTCGACTTCATGCTCGAGGTCAGCACCGCGATCGCCTTCTCTGCGCTTGCGCGCGAAGAGTCCCGCGGCGCGCACGCGCGGCGCGACTTTCCCGAGCGCGACGACGCAAAGTTTCTCAAGCATACCCTCGCGTTTCGCACCAACGCGCTGGCACCACGACTGGAGTATCGAGACGTGAAGATCACCAACTTCCAACCCCAGGCGCGCAGCTACTGATGGCCGACAAAACGCTCAGCATCAAGGCGACTCGCTTCGACCCGCAGCACGATGAGAAGCCGCGCCTCCAGTCGTATGAGGTTCCTTTCTACGACGAGAGCATGGTCGTGCTCGACGCGCTCAACTACATCAAGTCGCACGTCGACGGAAGCCTCAGCTACCGGTGGTCCTGCCGTATGGGCATCTGCGGAAGCTGCGGCATGATGGTCAACGGCGTACCCAAGCTGACCTGCAGCGCTTTCCTGCGCGACTACTGGCCGCGGCCGGTCGTGGTCGAGCCGCTCAACAACTTTCCGATCATCCGCGACCTCGTCATCGACATGGACGACTTCATGCACAAGCTGAAGGCCATCAAGCCGTGGATCATCCGCAAGCAGGACATCCCGCTCGGAGCCGGGGAGCACCGGCAGACCAACGAGCAGATCGACGACTTCCGCCAGTTCAGCCAGTGCATCAACTGCATGCTGTGCTACGCGGCCTGCCCGGTCTACGGCTTGAACGGCGAGTTCCTGGGACCGGCGGCGACGGCGCTCGGGCGTCGCTACAACCTCGACTCGCGCGACGAGGGGCTGAAGATCCGGCTTCCTGTGATCGCCGAGGCGGAGGGCATCTGGGAGTGCAGCTTCGTCGGCGAGTGCTCGGTCGTTTGCCCTAAGGGAGTCGACCCGGCCAAGGCGATCCAGCAAACCAAGCTCGATACGACCCTGCGCTTCGTGCTGCCCTACGGAAGCCGCGAGTGACGGTGGAGACGCAAGCCGCTCCACGCGAATACCGCTGGCGCATGCCCGGCAACTGGTGGACGCGCAACCGGCACTACTTCAACTACATGCTGCGCGAGTTCTCGTCGGTGCCGATGGCGCTGTGGATGCTGTGGCTGCTGGTTGAGATTCAGCGCGCCGGCGGTGCTGCCTCGCAGTACCAGCCTCACGGCTCGCCGGCGTTCATCGCGTTCAGCGTCATCGTCCTCTTGTTCTCGCTGTACCACAGCGTCACGTTCCTGAGCCTCGCGGGCACGATCCTCCACTTCAAGGTGTTCGACCGGCCCGTGCCGTCGCGTCTGATCGTGCTGGCCATGTTCGGCATGTGGCTGGTCGCCTCCGTCGTGGTGGCGTTCGTGCTGGTCTGGTTCGCGCGATGAGGGCGGAAGCTCGGCAGCGTCCGGCGCTTGCCCACCTGTTCTTTTGGTTTCTCTTCTCGCAGGGCGGGGTGCTGGCCGCGTTACTGCTTCCAGCCCACGTCCTGGTCCAGGGCATACTCGGACCCCTCGGCTTTGTGCCCGTGGTCGACCGCCACCACGACACCTGGATCAACGTGCTCGGGAACCCGCTGGTCAAGCTCTACCTGCTCGTCTTCTTCGCGTTCGCGTTCTTCCACTACGCGCACCGGATCCGATACTTCCTCGTAGACCTGGGAGTGCACGCGGCCAAGAGCGTGCCGGCGCAGGTCATTTTTTACGGCGGCGCCGTGGTCGTGACTTTGATCACGCTCTGGGTCCTGCTGACGACCGCTCCCCTCTTCCACTAACCGCCGTGTACACAGTCGAAGCCGTCCCGGCCCCGGAGCTGGGGAACACGAGCTTCGTCGTCGCTGACACCGATCGTGGCGTCGGAGTGGTCATCGATCCGTTTCGCGACATCGAGCGCTACCTGAACCTCGGCGACGACCTGCACGTGAAGCTGACACGCGCGCTCGACACGCACCTGCACAACGATTTCGTCTCCGGGCGACACGAGCTCGCGGCCGAGGTGGGCACCAACACCGACGAGATCGCCGCCGGGGAGGAGCTCACTTTCGGCGACATCACGTTGCACGCCCTGCATACGCCGGGCCACACGCCCGACCACAAGTCGTATCTGCTGAGCGAAGGCGGCGGTCCTCGCGCCCTGTTCTCGGGCGGCGCCGTGATGCTCGGCGCGATCGCACGCACCGACCTCTTCGGCCCGCACCTTGCAGTGCATCTGGCGCTCGAGGCATTGACCACGCTCCAGGTGAGGCTGCGGGGCCTGCCCGATTACCTGCGGGTGTTTCCGACGCACGGCGGCGGTTCGTTCTGCGGCGCCGGCGGTCGCAGCGGTCACGAGACGACGCTCGGGCACGAGCGCCAGAGCAATCCGTTCTTTCAGACCACCGAGTTGATGCCGTTCCTCGCGCGCGTCCTCAATCAGCCGCGCTACCCCGCGTACTACCGCGACATGGCGGAGATCAACCGCGGCGCTCCCCCGCTGATCGGCCGCGCGCTGCCTGTACTGGCGCCGATGGCCGCCGACGACGTCGCGCGGGTGATGGACGGCGGCGCGGCGGTGGTCGACGTGCGCGACGGGCGCGATTACGACCGCGGCCATATTCCGGGCAGCTACAGCATCGGTCTCGAAGGGGCGGTCAGCGTGTGGGCGGGATGGCTGATCGCGCGGGGGCGTCCGATCGTGCTCGCGGGCGGCAACCACGCCCAGCACCTGACCGCGCAGCGCCAGCTGCTCCGCATCGGATACGACCTGATCGCAGGCGAGCTCGACGGCGGCATCGACGCGTGGCGTACGAGCGGGCGCGAGGTTTCAACCTTCGAGACGGTCGACGTCGAGGACATGGCGACGTGGGTGCTCAGCGCCGAGCCCATGACGGTGGTCGACGTCCGGGACGAGCACGAGTGGACCTCAGGTCATGTGCCCGGAGCCATGCACATCTACGTCCCGGACGTGCCGTTTCGCGCGACCGAGATTCCGCACGAGTCGCCGGTCGCGGTGCACTGCGCGTCGGGCTATCGCGCGGGCATCGCGGCGAGCCTGCTCGAGCAGGCGGGACTGGCGCGAATCATCCACGTCAACGGCGAGTATTCGGATTGGGATCGCCTGCACCTCGCGGAGAGCCGCCCCTAAACGAGCCGGTAGAACCTCCAGAAGTCCGCGTTCACCGGCAGGACTTCGACGTCCTCGAATCCCGCCTCGCGCGCGTACTGGCGCAACCGGCTCGGGCGCATCACCGTCCCCGTCCCGGCAGACCCAGGCTCGACCATCCCGACGGGCAGGCAGTGCAGGGCGCTCCATCCGTACATGAACCGCTCGAGCTCGTCGCCGGGAGCGGTGAACTCCTCCGCGACCTTCTCGTCCGCGATGAGGACGAAGCCGCCCTCGCGTACCAGACCGCGCATCGCGCGGAGCGCGCCGACCGGATTTGCCATGTCGTGGATGGTCTCGAACGCCGTGACGACATCGAAGACGCCCGCAAGGCTGGGGTCGGCGGCATCGCGGAGCTCGAACCTCACGCGGTCGGCCAGACCGGTGGTGACGGCGTTCCGGCTCGCCTGCTCGATCGACGCGGCGTCGATGTCGAGGCCGTGCACCGTGACCTTCGGATACGCCTTCGCGATGCCTATGCTCGACCAACCGGTGCCGCAGCCGATGTCGGCGACCTGGGCGGCTGGTTCGGAGCGCAGGCGCGCGTCGAGCTCCGGGATGGCGGGAAACCAATGCGTGCCGAGCAGGTTCAGGAATCCGGGTCGGTTGCCGTCGGCGATGTTGCTCCGCATGTCTGCCCCGTACGCCTCGTAGGGCACTCCACCGCCTGTGCGAAAAGCTGCCATCAGCTCGGGCATGGTGGCGGCGACGCTGACGATGCCGAGCGGCAGCGGCGCCAGAAAATTGCTGCTGTCGGCATCCGTGAGGACCTCGGCGTGCCCGGCCGGAAGGCTGAAACGATGCCCCGCATCGACGGTCAGGATTCCCGCGACGGCCTGCTCCTCGAGCCACTCGAGCGCGTACCGCTCGCTGATGCCGGCCTTCTCCGCAAGCTCAGCTGACGTGAGCGTTCCGGCTTCGGCCAGCACTCGATACAGCCCCAGACGATGGCCCAGGTAGACGTGCAGCAGCTCGAGGGCGCCGACGGTCGACGTGAAGAGCCGTCCCACCAGCGCGTCGCGCTGCTCCACCGCTTCTTGCGACAGCGTCGTCGTGTTCATCCCTGGCCCTCCTCTCGCTTTCGTGCGCGCCAGATCTCCTCGGCCGGCCAGCGCCTGGCCCACTCGGCCGGCACGAAGTTGTAGAAAGGATGGTCCACCGCGTCGCCGGCGGCGTAGAGGAGGCGGAAGTCGACGACTTCGAAGCCTGTTCGACGCAGCAGCTGGAACATGTCTGAAGTGCTGAGGTGGAACTCGGTGGCCGGGTCGTCGTCGGAGGTCCAGTCGAGGCGGTTCATGTTTTTCAGCGGACGAACCAGACAGTCCGAGATTCGATCGCCGTCCGGCGAGCACACCATCGATATGTCGCTGTTCCGCATGAAGACCAGCTCGCCGCCCGGCCTCAGCAGTCGAGCGGCTTCTGGAATCCATTTGTACGGGTCGCACCAGATCGAGGCGCCGTACTCGGAGAAGGCCAGGTCGAACGATGCGTCGGGGAGCGGCACCGCCTCGGCGTTGGCTTCGATGAATTCCAGCCCGAGCCCGAACTCCACGTTCATACGTCGCGCGGTGGCGAGCTGGGCCGGCGTTATGTCGACGCCCACAACGCGCGCGGCCCCGTGCTTCTTGAGCCAGGCGCCGAAGTACGCGGTCCCGCATCCAAGCTCGATGACTTCGAGGCCGTGCAGCTCGGGAATGATGCGGATGTCCGCCTCGCGATTCTTGAAGACGCCCCACGACATCTCGTCCTTCGCCCAGGACTCGCGCGCCCTGCCGTCAGTGTATTTGGCGTTCGAGTCGGTCCAGTGCTTGCGTGCCGTGACGGCGTAGTCGGGTAAGTCGTCAGGCATCGGTCGTCGCCGCTTCGAGCAGAGCAGCGAACTTTCTCCGTGACGCCTCGCGCCGGGTGGGGATGTGCTCCCGAGGCCAGGTGCCTTCTGGCGGCCGATAGCCCGCGAGGATCTGCCGCGCGACCGAGACTCGGTGCACCTCGTCCGGGCCGTCGTAGATGCGAGCAGCTCGCGCGTGCCGGTACATCTCTTCGAGCGGAAGGTCGGCCGAGTAGCCGAGCGAGCCGTGGACCTGGATCGCGCGGTCGATCACGTCATGCAGCACTTTCGCACCGAAGAACTTGATGAGTGAGATCTCCTTGCGCGCGGCGGAGGCGCCCTGCGTGTCGATCATCCATGC
>Ga0070717_10000475_pt1 | contig 25585 bp, 18 predicted proteins | sample LARL113metaG_FD_71366 | JGI IMG/M metagenome (GOLD analysis project Ga0070717, IMG submission 71366) | Corn, switchgrass and miscanthus rhizosphere microbial communities from Kellogg Biological Station, Michigan, USA - LAR L11-3 metaG | ecosystem: Host-associated > Plants > Roots > Rhizosphere ...
GAGAGGAATTTCCAGTCGCGAAAACACGGCTCCCGCGACCTGCCCGGAGTACATGTATCCGGCATGGGGGACCATGCACCCAATCGCGCTTACCCGCTCCTGCGGCGGCGAGAGATAAGAGTCGATGTCTGCGCGCAGGCGTTCTGGGTTAGCCGGATAAAAACGCCCCGCAACGGCGGGTTCGCGGACGATCACACTCATGGCATTTACCTCACTAGGAGGAGGAACCGTTCGGGGCCGGGAGCTCGCGAAAAATGTTAGCGTTTGCCTCAAGCGAAAGCGTTTCCGCACGAGCCGACGGTTTGACCTTCGCCTTGGCCAGCGCGCGTTCGAGGTCGTAAGACGAGTAGCGGCTCTTTAAGTTGTTCCACAGAGTCTTGCGTTTCTGGCCGAATGACAGCTTCAGGAAGTCGATGAAGCCTTTTTCATCTACGTCCAGTTTCTCAAGGCGCGGCGAAGGCACAAGCCGGACAACGCTCGAATGCACTTTCGGTGGTGGCGAAAACGCCCCTGGCGGCAGCGTGAGTACTTTTTCCACTTTGGAGTACAACTGAGCGGTTGCTGACAGCAGGCCGTACTCGCTGGTTCCCGGTTTTGCGGCCAGCCGATCAGCGACTTCCTTTTGCACCATCAAGATCATAGTTTCAAAATACTTTCGGTATTCGAACAGCCGCAGAAGAATATCTGAAGTGATGAAGTAGGGCAGATTGCCCACTACGCGTACCTTTTGCGGTGCAAGATCCATGCCCGGACGCGTGCTGCCGGGCTTCGGTCCAAAGAGGGAATTGAGATCGATGGCGAGAATATCGCCTTCGATAATTTCGACATTCGGCGCGAGCGAGAAATGCATTCTAAGCTGGGCGGCGAGAACTCGGTCTTTTTCCACCGCGATGACCCGGCGTGCGCGCCTCGCCAATAGGTTGGTCAGGGCGCCGCGACCCGGACCGATCTCGAGCACCGTGCTCTGCAAAAGATCACCAAGCGACTCGACAATTCTTACCGCCGCCGCGGTGTCATTTAAAAAGTGTTGGCCGAGCTTGGGTTTTTTCGCTGGAAGCGGCGCGTGCGAAACCTTCATTGACCCTCATTCATATTGCCGATTAGACTTGGACGCGTAGCCGAGTTCACGCGTCCCGCAATATCATAGCGCGGAGCCGGAAGTGGTATCGGTTGGAGCTCTTTTCTCAATGCACATCGCGTTCGTCGCCTCCGAGAGCGTTCCTTTTTCAAAGACAGGCGGATTGGCAGACGTGGTTGGCGCATTGCCGCGCGCGCTGGCTGCCGCCGGACATGAAATCAGCGTTTACATTCCCCATTACCGCCATACCCACATCGGCGAAGAGCGCACCGTCGTTCAAAGCATAACCATACCCTTCGACGATCGTTATCGATTCTGCTCGATCCTGACTGGGGCCGGATATCCTGGCGTCCGTTTCTTTTTCGTCGACTACCCGCCATATTTTGACCGCGAGGGGCTTTATGGCACCGCGTCCGGCGATTTCCCCGATAATGCCGAGCGCTTCGCGTTATTCAGCCGCGCGGTGATCGAAGCCTCAAAAATTCTCGGCGTTCCTGATGTATTCCATTGCCACGATTGGCAGGCGGCGCTGGTGCCGGTTTTACTGCGAACGCAGTATTCGGAAGACCCGGCTTTCCGAGATGCGGGAACCGTATTCACCATTCACAACATGGGGTACCAGGGTCTGTTTCCGCCGGAGATCCTGCCGCTGCTGATGCTTCCATGGGACCTGTTCACGATCGCGAAAATGGAATATTTCGGAAACGTGAATTTCCTGAAGGGTGCGCTGGTCTATTCGGACATGATCACGACGGTGAGCAGAAAATACAGCCAGGAAATCCAGACCACAGAATTCGGCTTCGGACTGGAAGGCGTGCTGAAGGACCGCGCACAAAACCTGGCTGGAATTTTGAATGGCGTCGATTACGAGGAATGGAACCCACAGACGGATAAATTCATTGCGGCACATTATTCTGCTGAAGATTTGAGTGGGAAGGGGGAATGCAAACAAGATCTGCTTGCCAGCTTTGGATTGGGAGAGGCTGATCCTAATCTGCCGGTGATTGGAATTGTCTCCCGGTTCGCGGCGCAAAAAGGCTTTGACGTGATCGGGCAGATCATCGATCGCCTGGCCCTGGAAGAGGTTCTGGTCACGGTTCTTGGCAGTGGTGACAAACTTTACGAAGAAATGTTCCTGCGCCTGGCGCGACGAGTGCCTGAAAAGATCGGCGTTCGAGTCGCCTACGACAACACCCTCGCGCATAAGGTTGAGGCCGGCGCGGACATGTTCCTGATGCCTTCCCGCTATGAGCCCAGCGGACTCAGCCAGTTATACAGCTTGAAATACGGGACGGTGCCGATTGTGCGCGCCACTGGTGGACTCGACGACACCATCGACCCCTGGGAGCCACGGACGAAAAAAGGCACCGGCTTTAAGTTCCAGGAATACAGTGGAGAGGCATTGCTGCGTGTTGTCCATCAGGCGATGCAGCTGTATCGCGATCAAGAGTCCTGGCAGAAACTAATGCGCAACGGCATGAGCAAAGATTTCTCGTGGCGTGTCTCTGCCCGCGAATACCTGCGCGTGTACGAGCGAGTTCGGCAGCAGCACGCGCAAGCGATTCTGGTGTAGATAACTTGGGCCGGGCGCCTAAGTTCACCTCAAAGCGGCGCCTGAAATCTCGAGTTCCGCTGCTACACGGGCTGTTCTTCCTAATTGTTTGTGCGAGAATGGGTCAGACCAGGCGTGCTTACCAAGCGGGCGCGTAGCTCAAACGGATAGAGCATCAGATTTCTAATCTGAGGGTTGCAGGTTCGATTCCTGCCGCGCCTACCATCGTCAAATTTCTTCGATTCCAAGATTACTTCACGGTCAGCCGTTCGCACTTCTCGCATTAGTACAAAAGGAAGGGAACTGCTCCGATCATTATGATTGAGCGGAGCCGTTCCTTGTCATCCCAGGGGAGAGCTAAGAAAAGCTACACTGGACCCAAAAGTGTGACTGTGCAATATTGCTCACTTTTACTCGCGCGCCGTATGGGCCGCCTCCGGGGAGCAGCCTCGACAATAGAATGAAGCCACGCCGTTAGTGGGGCGGCTTGCGGAACTTGTCTTCGCGTTCTAGCAAGCAATCGATCTCGAATACGAGGCCCATCATCTGATTCGAATCCTTCTGAAGTGCGAGGCCAGATTTGGTCAGATGAAACTGCGATCAGGGTGAGATCTGTACTTGACGGCCATAGATAATGGTGCAACACTCCCAAAAATCGCGCGATAGGAGATCCCGATGCGGAGCTTATTTGTTTGGTTGTTGCTGTTTCTCGCGGGCCTGCTGGTCGGCTTTGTTCCCCAGTACCTGAAAGCCCGCGATTTGAAGCGACAGGTGGATGTTTGCAATGCCGCCTATCAGCTTGCGGAAGTTCGGCGCTCCGCTGCAGTGACATACGTGGCGGCAACTCAATTGAACTATGGGACCGCCACGACATACGCCCACCGTTTCTTCGACCAGGTCCGTCAGCTCGCAGGCACAATTTCAGATCCCAGTGGCCGATCCATGCTCTCCGACGTCCTTTCCTCGCGCGATAAGATCACCACTGATTTGGCGAAAGGGGATCCGCAGGTGGTCAACGAACTGCAGCCGATTTTGATGGAGGTCGAGGGAGCAGGCAATAAGTAGGAACCGCTGAACTGCCTAGCTTGGCTAAGCCTAGCGCCGAGCCCACTCTAGTCTTTTAGCGGCACTAATAACTGATTGCCGCGGCAGTAGGTCGCGACCCGCTCGATCGAGCCGGTCTGGTTCGGGACTGTCATAACTGGGCCATAGCAGTAAACCGCATGCCCAGTCCTGGCAAAGTACCACTTACCCCCTTTGTGGTGGGGTGCCCTGGCCTGTGGCGCAAAGCGCGGCTCCAGCTGTGGGCTGGCCGCGCGGAAGATCTGGACCTGTGAGACGGGAAGTGAAGCCAACAACAATATTGCGATCGCATTCATAAACACCTACCCGGGCACAGCTAAATCGAAAACGAAACTCGTCTCATGTCCGAAGGGTCGGTCAGCTCAACCGGAGGTACCGGCCGTGCCTTTTCCGCCTTCCGTGTTTTGCGGTCATTTTTCGCATTCGCTGTTGGCCCTACCTTGCTTGCTGGAACCTGAGCTGACGGGAGCTGGGCTAAAGACGACATGGGGCTCGACTGAGTGCCGCGTGCCGGATTCTGAGATGCCGGAATGCCGGCCTGAAGCTGGCTGTCACCTTGCGCCTTTTTGGACGATGCCCTGGCATGCTTATGCAGCATGCTCAAATAAGCATTGTCCTTAAAGAGCATGTGAATCAGACCTCGCTGTGAGTCGATCGTTTTGTCCTGCTCGATCACCAGTTTGGTGAGAAGAAAGTACGAAATCACAAACAGCACGACCAGCAGTGGAAGCGCGGTCAACTTGCGTTTAGTTTTGGTGGCCGCGTTCACGATCGCATTCATTTTTTCAGTCCCCGGGTATCGCGCACAGTCCGAGCGCTACTTTTCCTCAAAGCAGATTGCGCACCGAACGGCGGCGTAATTGTATTTTGCTTAAACTTAAAGACTTAGGTTCAAATTACGGCTTTGCCGGGGCCAGGCAAACTGCAACCCCTTGCACATAGAGGGTAACCAGTTGTGTTACTGCGGTAATTTGCGAAGATTAAATCCGGACGATTGTTAAATGCAGATCAATCGAATTGTCGGTTTTGAGGCGATCATTCTGGGCGAAGACCAAAGGAGCAGTTCGCGGACGGAATAATATCGCGAACTGCCCGGCGGTCCTTGTAATTCCCCCCAATTCATTTTTACGGCTGCGGAGTCTGCGTTTCGGCTGGCTGCGACGCTTGCGTCTGCACGTCGGTTCTGGGAGCAACAAATGGAATTTTCGGCATGTGCGTGACTTGCGCTCGCTCCGCATCTTGAACCAGGATCCCCGCATTTTCCAGCAGCAGCCCGGTCGCGCGGTCGAGTTCCACGCGGGATTTCTCATACGCCGCCAGCGCAGAGACTAGAGTTGATTCCGTGCTGGTTAATCCAGACTGCATTTGCAGGACATTCGTCGGATTCGATATTCCCGCCTCCAGTTTCTTCTGCTCCGCATCCAGCGTTTGCCGGGCCAGGTTTACCGCTGCTTGGGCGGCATCGACGCTGGCACGATTCTGTTGCACGTCGAATTGCGCATTCCTAACTTCAATCCGTATCTGATTTTCCAGCTGCTGTAATCGTACCTGTGCCTGCCTGAATTCCAGTTCGGAGCGCACCTGATTGGCTTGGGCGGTGCGGTTTAGGATTGGCACATTCAAGCTGATTCCTACGCCTTTGTCGGGGGCCCTGGAATCGACCAGCTGACTAAGTGTGTCACCATAGCCAACTGGGCCAGTCAGGAACTGCGAAGGGATGCGATTGCGGTTGATGCAAATTCCCGAGCTCGACGGGCAAAACGTAGCATTTGGGCTCAGGCGGCCCCCCAGCCCGCTTCCGCCATAGTACGCATAAAGACCGAGCGAAGGCAGCATGGCATTATGCACGGATTTAACGTTGAGGTCGCGGCTGGTCAGATCAATGCGCGATTCGGCCAGCTCGGCCCGGTGTTGCAACGCGTCATTGATCAGGTCCTCTGTAGGCGAGACCGGCTCCTGATCAGGCAATTGTATGGTGGAAGTTGGAATCACCTGTGCGCCCGCAAGCTGCGGATCTTTCAAATTTCTGCTCAGCGCGTTCTTCATGAGCAATTCCTGAAGCTGAAGATTGGTCTGAGCAACCGTGAGCAGCTGGCGATTACTTGCAACCGTGCTCTGCGCGCTGACTACCTGAATGGGGGGCAATGTGCCCACTTGCACGGCCTTTTGATTATCGCTGAGGGTTTTTTCAGCAAAGGCCAGAGCCTCCTGCTGCACCTGCACGTTTTCAAACGCGTAAACCAGGTTCCAGTAAAGGTTCTCGATCTGGTCAACCGTCGTAATCACTTGCAGCCGAAATGCCACGTCAGAAATTTCCCGGTTGTTTTTTGCAATGCGGATGAAGCGAGTGTTCGGCAAGAAGCCGAAGCCTTGAAGCAGCTCCTGGGTCACTCTAAATTGGAAGTTCGAGCTGATGGTCGGACTCAATGCGCTGAGCGGATTGTCGCTAGTAAGGTGAGTGTTGTTGAAGGCGACCAGCAGGTTAGTACCAGTGTGAAATCCCTGCTGGTAGGAAACATCCGCGATGCCGGTGTTGTTGTTGGTGACGGCACGCCCGCTCAATGCGCTGCTCGAAAGAACGAAATCACGGTCCATTTGCAGGGTGCTCGTGATTGAGGGATCGAAACTGGTGATCGGCGGGCCAACACCGAGAGTGGAGCTGACCAATCCGTTGGTGCCGGTTCCCACGCCGCCGGCAGCAACGCTCGTGCCGCCTGCGCCGGACCCAACGGTGCCGCTCAACCCTCCTACGCCGCCACCGGGCGTGTTCTGGATGATGCCAGTGTTAACGCCCAAAATATTCGATCCCGCCTTCGCCCGCAGGATATCGGTATCGGCAATATTCAAGTTGTACCGCGCCAGATCGAGATCAAGATTGTTCTCGAGCGCAAGCGCGACCGCGTCATCCATAGAGAGATAAATTTTGCCATCGCGCATGAGTTGGTCAATACGAGGCGTGTTGGCCAAGTCGGGGTCTGGTACCGGGCGTGCCTTGTAAGGCGCCAGCAGGTTCGGAAATGACTTCACCGACTTGGAATAATCATGGGCGACATAAGCATGGGTTGGCGGAGCATTTTCGGCTTGTGGCGCTGCGGGGAGCGTCTCCTGGACCTGAGGTTGTGCAGGAGGGGGCGTCGGCTGGGACCAACTAATCGGGCCGAATGTACCCAAAAGAACACAAACAGAAAGTCTGCGGGCAATGGCTTTCAGGCGGTACATGGGCAAATTCCTCTCATCTGAAAGATTTCTTACAGATTGTTAAACCAGAGTTGGATGCAACAATCCATTTGATCATTACCAATGGATTTTCCAGAATTGCACGAGGGGCAGGCTCGCGGTTCGAGCTTGCGTAATGAATAGATGTCGGTCCCTTGGCCAATGACGAGTATCGATGTGACCGGGACATCCCAGTGTAGATTCAAGAAACCAAGGCGTGGAGTGTAAAGAATTATAAAAAGACTGTTGGGAGCATTGTGCGAGTGCGCCCCCGGTCGTTCACTTCAGACTTTGAAGATAAGCAATCAACGACTTCATCTCGTCATCCTTAAGATCTACAGCCGGCATCCCACCCGCGGTCATTTTTGCAGTGGGAGTGTGCAGCAATGTCTCAATTTTTGCCGCATCGTATTTCGCTCCCACGCCCACCAGCTTGGGCGCGGCTGCAGTGCCGACTCCGTTATCTCCGTGACAAGCGTTGCAGCCTTGTGCTTCGAAGATTTCTTTACCCTTGGCCGCTTCAGGGTTAGACAATGCGACGTTTTGCGCGCTCATCGAGCTGCCAGAAAGTTCGGGCTCAAATTTTGCCTTCATGAACTCCTTCGTCGCCTCCTGCTGAGCTTTCAATTGCGCCGCCACGCCGGGATTGCGCATGTCCTGGCGATGACTCACGATTCCGAGAGCGGCCAAGCCAAGTAGAATAGCGGTGAAAAGACCAACGCTAACGGGGCGCTTCCACGGTCGTCGCTCCAGGCTACGATCGAAGAAGGGAAGCCCGACCAACAGCAAACCTACAATTCCCGGGATAACTAAAATTCCAAGCAGCGCCGTCGAGCCATGCCAGTATTTCAAATACTGGAAAACCGGAACGTAATACCACTCCGGCCGCGGCAGAAATTGCGTGTCTGCTGGATCTGCCCTTGGCCCCAGCTCGGTCGGCCATAAGTATGCGAGGAACCCCAGCAGCACAATGATCAGCGTGGCGAAGCCCATGTCCAATACCAGCTGCTTGGGATAGAAAGTCTCTGGTGGCAGCTTGGGACTGACGGGATCCTCCGTGGCAGGTCCAGCAGCGCCAGCTTTTCGGAAGGAATAAACATGAATGGCTACAAAAGCGAAAATGCATGCCGGAATCAGAAACACGTGCAGCACAAAGAACCGCGACACCGTGAGCGTGCCCATCTCCGTCCCACCCCGGAGCAGCTCCTTCAGCCCATTTCCTATCCATGGAATTTCGCTGAGGATGTTCGTTCCCACGGTGGTGGCGAAGAATGCCTTTTGGTCCCACGGTAAAAGGTAGCCCGTAAAGGCCATGCCCAGCATCAGCGCGAGAAGCACGCATCCCGCAACCCACACCAGCTCGCGGCGTCCTTTATATGACCCGTAAAGGAAGGTTTGGATCATGTGCAGCAAGAGCACGATAATGATTGCGCTCGACCCGTATGCATGGATACTTCGCAAAAACGACCCGCCGGTCACTTCTTTGGTGATGTAGGCAACGGTTGTATGCGCATGGTCCGCAGAGGGTACGTAATACATGGCGAGAAACACGCCGGTCACAATCTGCGAAAGAAACAGAAAGAGAAGGCCAGAGCCGAAAACGTAGGCAATCTTCGCGCCGCCTGGAATCGGTTCATCAAGAGCGTGGTGGAGAAGGGAATCGAGGCCGGTGCGGTGGTCCAGCCATGCGCGGAACCCAGACCTGGACTCTTTGCTGTCCGCGCTCATGCCAGTTCCTCCTTAGTGTGTGTAAGCTGGCGGAAGAACTGATACTGCGTCTTCAGAATTCCATCTTCAATTTTTGTTTCCAGCCGGTCCATGCCGCGTGGAGGCGGGCCACCCAGCAGCGTACCATCCGGAGCGAAATTGCCGAGATGGCATGGGCAAATGAACCTCTTTTCTCTTTCAACCCATGGAACCGTGCACCCCAAGTGAGTGCAAACCGCGGAAAGCACAATCAACTGCCCTTGCTGGTCTTTGCTCACATACACCGGCTTTTCCGTCGTGGTTCTGCGCCAGCCGTCGCGCTGCTCGATAGTGACCAGCTTCTTGACCGGCGCATCGAGGTTCTGAAAATCATCCACCTTGCCCACGTCTGACCACGATTTCTCGGTAGTTCGCATCAGCACGGGATGCAAGGTGAAACGTACTAACGGAATGGCCAACAGTGCGCCCACCGTCGCACTTCCGGCAGCCAGCAGGCCGGCGAGAAACGAGCGACGATCTGGATCGTCCGGTTGCTTTTGGGTTACGGATTCGACTGGAGGCATTGTGTTCAATTCGAGCGTTTAGAAGAAGTCATTTCTTCGGTAGGAGGCGAATATACGCGACCAGTTGCTGAATCTGGTCTGGCTTTAGTTTCTGGCCGAACGCGGGCATCTTGTTTCGTCCTTTGGTGACGACTTCGGTAATTTCGGTGTCCGACTTCTTCTGCGTCTCCTCAGACCTGAGGTCTTTCGCCTTCAGAGCCTTGCCAGAGGGAGTATTACCGCTTCCATCCTCGCCGTGGCACATGACGCATTTCGACTTGAACAAGCTTGCAGCATTTGTCTGGGCCGCAAGCCAGGAGGGGCAAGTTGCCCCTCCTAGCAGAATTATGGTGAGAGCACGCAAAGTTCGCTTCATAAAGTCTCCTTCCGGCAGGCCACCAATGTATCAGAAGACAAACCGGGCCAGCAGGAAGACCGAGTTGTTTCCATTGGCTGCCCGTCCGGCGCCGTCGTAATTCGTTCCCGCGCCGTTAAACCGAAGGTAGCCGGTGTACTGGGCCGCGAGATCGATATTCTGCTGCGGCCACCAGGAAAGATTCAGCAGGTAGCCGTTGCTTTGCGGGCTGCCATTCGCGCTTCCCGCCACCGGAGCTTGCGCAAAAATCAACGGATCAGCCGTTCCCGTTACATCAAAGTAGCCCGCCGTTGCCGACACCCGGCTCCCAAAATGGTATTCGACATTTGCCTGCGCGGTGTTCAGGTGATGGCCCACCACGGCGGCTGCTCCGCCTGCGAAACTCGCACGCAGAGACGAGTTTTCCCGAATGTAAGTGCCTCGGAATGAGAGAACATCCCCTTTCAGACTTGGCAGCGTGCGGTCATATTGAAAGTCCACCGCCCAGTCCGTATAGCCGTCTTCCAGGCCGGTAATTGCGCCGGGTGAACTCTTCATATGCATTCCGTAAGTTCCGATTTCGAGGTTGTTATTCTCGCTCGAAGTTTGCCACGCCAGCCGCCAATATGGGGCGAGACCGCGAATGTTGAAACCAAAATCCGTACCCGGATTGGGCTGCGGGCCTCCAATGTGCTCTGAGCGGTAGATCGTGCCCGCGAAATATAAGTGATCGTTCCACATCGCATAACCGCCGACGCCGGCCACATCCTGCGCCAGCGAGCCATTAATGATCGCGGCCGCTGAGGGCCCGGGTGCCACGTTAGATACGAATGGAAATCCCCAGGCCGGCGTGCTGTTCCAAAGATCTTCGACGGTCGGATTATTGTTCAGAGTCACGCCATAAGTCAGCGACTTGTCTAAAAACTTTCCGTTCGTATTGGCGTATCGAACGTCGGTGTTATCCCAGGTGAAATGATCGTCTTGGCTGTCATAGGTCACCTGCACGAAGCTACCGACATGTTCTCCCCATGCGCCCGCCAGAAATAAAGAAGCGTCTTGGGGAAACAGGAAATTCCCATTCTGGGTCCCAGGCTGTGGCGCCTTAGTCGATGTGAAGGAGGTATCAAACACCACTGAAAGCGGAAAGGCCTCCAGCAAGTGCAAAGCGGAATTGTGGTCCTTCTTGTCGTCGCTCACCTCAGGCTTGGTAGCGAAGGTATAGCCTTCGAGCTTGAACTTTCTTCCAAATGCGTTCAGCTCCGGTGGAGCATAGTGACAGGAGGCGCAGGGTAAGCCGGTCTGCCGCGAATAGCTGGGGACAGCGTAGGCGGCCTGCACGCAGAAAATAGCTAAGCCTACAGCTACTAAGAGTTTAAGAGTTGAACGCTCTAGACAAGAAGTCGGAAGCGAAAATCGGGTGTCGGTATTTTGCATCACATCCCTCCGTTTCAGTGATCGTGCTTAATTGTCGGGGAAGATGCTGATTTTGGTCTGTGGTCAGGCGCATAGCAAAATGTGATTGAAATCACAATCCGGTGGGGACATGACACACGTAGCCTACACGCCATTGGTCGGCGGAACTGTTTAGTAAGGGATAGCTAATTCACGGTTTGTGTGATAGATCCCGAGCTGGCATTGAAATTTCCGGACCCACCGTAGGTCGCCTTGATAAGGTTCTGCGCGGTGGGCAGTGTAGTAGTACTGTAACTGGCCGTGCCGCCGGCCAGCGTCACCGTCGTCAACACCGTAGAACCCAGAGTCAGCTTCACCGTCCCGGCTGGAACGCCCGTAAACTGCGGCGTTACGGAAATCGTGAATGTAACCGATTGACCTACGGTTGAGGGATTCGTCGATGAAGAAATCGTGGTTGTGCTCGCAGCCTTGTTGATGATCTGAGAAATTGCCGTCGATGTGCTTGCAGCGTATTTGCTGTCCCCGCTATATGTAACTGTTATGGACTTTGTCCCCGCGCCCAATGTATTGGTCGAGAAAGAAGCTGTTCCGCCGCTCAGCGGAACTCCTTTGGCCAGAATTGTCGTTCCCCACTTGAATGTCATCGTTCCAGTCGGCGTGCCGCTATCCGAGGTGCTCACCACAGCCGCTTTAAAGGTTATCGTCTGCCCATAAATGGAAGGATTCAGGTCCGACGAGACCGTCGATGTAGTCGGCAAGCCAATTACGATCTGACTCAATACGACGGAAGAACTGGCGGCGTATGAGCTATCGGTCACGAATGCCGCTTTGATTTTATGAGTGCCTGCGGTCAGCGCTGCAGTCGTGAACGAAGCGACGCCTGCGGTGAGTGACGCGGTACCTATAGTCGTCGTGCCATCCATGAATTTTACAGTGTCGCCATTCGCAGGTGTCCCCGCCGATGAAGTTACAGTTGCGGTGAAAGTAACCGCATCGCCAAAGTTCGAGGGGTTACTAGATGAGGAGAGCGTTGTTGTCGTAGAAGCTTTTAAGACTGTCTGCAAGTGCGCCGCCGAGGTGCTGGCGAGATAATTTCCGTCTCCGGAATAGACGGCAGTTAGCGACCGCCCTCCCGATGTTGCATAGCTGGTAGTGAAACTTGCTGTACCACTTACCAGGGACTTCGTCGCTACGGTCGTCGTACCCTGCTTGAACGTTACCGAGCCTGTTGGCGTCCCGCCATTGTGACCAGTTACCGTGGCAGTGAATGTCACTTGCTGATTAACGATTGACGGATTAGGACTTGAGGTCAAGACCGTGCTCGTGCTGGCGCGATTCACTACTTGCGACAAAACAACTGAACTGCTGGCATTGAAGCTCGTGTCTCCTCCGTAAGCCGCGGTAATTGAGTGCGTCGCGACCGCTAAGTTAGACACCATAACGCTGGCCATTCCACCGCTGAGCGTTCCCGTGCCGAGTGTGCTGCTTCCGTCCTTGAAAGTCACCAGTCCGGTCGGAGAACCTGAAGTCGCAGTCACCATGGCAGTAAACGTCACCGACTGGTCATAAGTGGAAGGATTTGCCGATGAAGTCAGAGTTGTGATCGTAGCGATTTTCCCCGCGCCAACCGTGGCCCTGCCGGCAGTGCTTGGCTGATGCGCGTCGGACGCCGTGATCGTCTGACTCCCGTTGGTATTCAGGATTACTTCACCCACAAACTTGTGGGTGCCTGCGTCGGCAGTGGTAAAGGTATAGTCGCTGGGGAGTGTGGCGCCGGAATCGCTGCTGCTGAAATGCACAGTGCCCATGTAAGTGCTGGCATCGCTGTTCGCGACCGCGACGGTGACGTCGAAGGCGGTTCCTACTGACGTGCTTGCTGGCGCCGTAAGCGTGAACGTCAATACACCGGGCGAGACGCAGCCTGCATTGGCGTTGGCGTCATAAGACTTTTGCGAAAATTCCTGCTGAAAGGTGTAAGTAACCGAATCGAACTGTAAAGTGTCAGTGTTCTGATTGCACGGATCGCCGATCTCGCCGTTGTTAGCGTCATACCATGAAAGCGGCGGGGCAAATACTGTCGCAAGTCCTACCGCAGTATCGGTAGTGGATTCGGCGTACTCGTGACTGCTGGCGCTGGTGATGTTCTGGAATTCTGTCCCCTGCCCGCACCCTATGCTGCAACCGGTTCCCGAACCGAAGTCTGGTATGACGCCATAGGGTACGTCCAAGGTTTTGGAGTTGAAAGTGCCGCTGAAAGTGCCGTGGTAGGCGCAAAAATCGACGCAGCTGACGCTTGTCCCCTCGGTGATAGTCATGCCCGGAGGGAAGTACACAAAATATAAGGTATTTACGTTTCCGCCGCTGTCGGTCTGTGGTTGTGGCAACTTCCCTGCATTGATCTGGGCCTGAATTTCGGTCTGAATCTGCTGATCGGTAATCGACGTACTAGTGATGCTCGGAGTAATCACATACGGTGAATTCGCATCCAAGCTGCCGCGCCCAATCGTCTGCGTTGTGCCCGGAGATCCCTGGTCACTTCCAGCCGTAGCATTTACGCCGGCGGTATTGTATTCCTGGAGCATGTCCACAAATGTGCTGTTCGCCAAGGCTGCTAGAAATCGACTTACCCCAATGCAGTGACCCTGCGAATCCGTACCACCGCCACAATTGACCACGCTGCTGACAGTATTTTTCCAATACACCACCACCACGTCCGGGTTTGAGATTACCGGGCCACCGTAATAATCGACGTGGCAGGTTCCCACACAAGACGGCGCCGTCGAGGCACCATTTATCGGCTGCTGCTTAGCCCTGCCTGTTTTCCTCGCGACGATGCGCAGTGGGTGCTTGGCAGATTGGCTCGACAGCACAACGGATTGTGCGCCCTGGTCTTGTGCGCCGCTTACGACGCAAAGTGCCGTGACGAAAGCCGCAATATAGGCAAAACGTAGAATGGCGTTGGTTCTGGATGAGTTTGTAGTAATGGGAAGGGTCGAAACAGGCATGTCACTCCTCAACGCGATGAATGCTTTTGCTCCTGAGGTACCGAGGGCACCACTCGGTCAGAAAGAACTTCAGGCGCCAATTTTCGTGAAAGTCTATGTCACAGGACGAGCGGTTGCAATAAAAAAAAACGGGAACCGACTCATTAGTGCCATGCCGCTGCGGCTTTCAGAATTCTCTTGCCGTCGCCTAGGGCAGGCGAACCATTTCAGCATCTCCTTTTTTCTTGACGGACAGGGTACAGTACATGATTCAGGTTCCCGCACGCCGGAGCAACGTGTGTTGCGCAAAATAATAACTTTCGAATTCATAAACCAGTATCGGAGCGTAGCGAATGGAGTGTTTTGCCTGCATTCATTGTCATTTTTATCAGCCGCCGCGCGAAAACCCATGGCTGGAAACGGTTGAGTCGCAGGACTCCGCAAGTCCTTATCACGACTGGAACGAACGCATAGCGAGGGAGTGCTATCTTCCCAATGGCGCTTCGCGCATCCTAGATTCCGAGCACCACATCGCGAAGATCGTCAACAATTATTCGAAAATCAGCTTCAACTTCGGCCCGACTCTGCTCTCGTGGATGGAAGAGCGCGCGCCCGAGTGCTACCAGCGTGTTCTTGAGGGCGACCGCGAAAGCCAGAAACTTTTTTCGGGACACGGTGGGGCCTTAGCACAGGCTTACAACCACACCATCCTTCCGCTCTCTAGCTCACGCGACAAGCGCACGCAGATTCTTTGGGGCATCAAGGATTTTCAGCACCGTTTTGCACGCTATCCCGAGGGTATGTGGCTGCCGGAAACGGCCGTCGACTTGGAAACGCTGGACATTCTTTCCGCCGAGGGCATCAAGTTCACGATTTTGGCGCCGCGTCAGGCGGCACGGCTGCGTGTTGATCCGGACTCAGCGTGGATAAATCTCGAGTACGGTGCAGATTCGCGTCATCCGTACGTCTGCAACTTACCTTCTGGTCGTACCATCGGCTTGTTTTTTTACGATGGCGCGCTCGCAACCGCTGTGGCGTTCGAGAAGTTGTTATTCAGTGGCGAGAGTTTTGCGCGGCGACTTGTCAGCCGCTTTGATCCCGAGGGCGATTGCGCGCAATTGATGCATGTTGCTACTGACGGCGAAACCTACGGGCATCATCATTCACACGGCGATATGGCACTCGCCTACGCTCTCCAATACATTCAGGAAAATGAGCTGGCTCGCATAACCAATTATGGCGAATACTTCGCCATGCATCCGCCTACGCAGGAAATCGGGATAAAACAAAACACTTCCTGGAGTTGCGCGCACGGCGTTGCCCGATGGGAAGACAACTGTGGTTGCAATTCCGGAGGCCACCAGGGGTGGAACCAGGGCTGGCGCCGGCCATTACGCGAAGCTCTTGATTGGTTGCGGGATGACCTTTTCGCCGATTACGAACTGAACGCAAAGAAGCTGCTGAAGGATCCGTGGTCTGCGAGAGACGATTACATTGCGGCTGTGCTTGATCGCTCTCCGGAAAGGGTCGAACGCTTTTTGACGCAGCATTCCACTCACTATTTGGCTTCTGATGAGGAAGTGCGTGCTCTGCGCCTGCTGGAGATGCAGAGGCACTTGATGTTGATGTACACCAGCTGTGGGTGGTTTTTCGATGAGCCTACCGGGCCCGAGACGGTTCAGGTGCTGCAGTACGCGGCTCGCGCGGTGCAATTAGGGCAACAGTTATTTGCCAGAGATTGCGAAGAGGAGTTCCTGAAAAAGCTAGATCTGGTTCGCAGCAACATCACGGAATTCGGAAACGGCCGGTACATTTATGAGCGCTTCGTCCGCCCCGCTATGCTGGATCTTCCCGGGGTTGGAGCACACTACGCCATAAGTTCCTTTTTCGAAGGCTACGACCAATCCGATTCCATCTATTCCTATCAGGCTCGTTTGCGTGACGTGAGTGTCATCGAGCATGACAAACTCAAACTGGCGGCCGGTACGGTCGTGATCAGGTCACGTATCACCCACGCACAACTGGATTTTAACTTTGCCGTGCTCCACGCTGGAGGCCATAACCTGCGAGCTGGCGTGTGCGAAGCTCACTACGAGTTTCCGCAATTCACGAAGGAAGCTCGGTTGAGGTTATGCAACTCGGGCTCTAGTGCTTGCGCGCAAACTTTCGATCATTATTTTGGCACAGAGACCTACTCGCTCAAGTCATTGTTTCGCGATGAGCGGCGGCGCATCGTGACGCAGATTATCGATAGCACACTGGCCGATATCGATAAGCTTTATGGTGATGTATACGAGCACAATGTAAACCTGATTGGGTTTCTGCGCGAATTGGCAATGCCGTTGCCGCCCATCCTGCGAGTCTCATCTGAATTCGTCCTCAATAATGCAATTCGCCGCTGTCTAAGGACGGAAGAGATTGACTTCGAGCGCTTGCGAGTTCTGATGAAAATGGCTGCCCAAACTGGCATTGCTCTCGATGATTCCGTGAAGTCAGCTTTGCGTGAGCGGCTGGACCGGACGATGGACGCGTGGTCTCGAGATCCGTTCGCACTGCAGAAGTTGAGTGAAGTGGAGCGACTGATACCATTCTTTCGGGCCGCGCCACTCAAACCTGCGGGTCTCTGGCAAGCTCAAAACACTTATTACCAATTGCTGAAGGAAATCATGGATATGAAGGTGGGAACCCCGGACGATACGTGGCGTCAACTTTTCCGCAGCCTCGGCGAGAGTCTCGGAATTGCTGTGCCACAGATGTTTCTTCCCGCTGAAGAAAAGAAATTTAACGTCGCTTCTGTGCCGCAAGAGCTGCAGTTACAGCTCAGCGGTCACGCAGAATAGGAGATCTGAACCCTCTCAGGGTCGACCAGCCTGCGGAGGTTGTGGCGCGTTTTTCATGACGAACTTTCGTCCAGCCGGCGACAAGCCACGGTATCGATTCGGAGCTGACCTGGCGCTGACTAGAATTGGGCGACATTGCGCGCAGGTCTTTTCCTTCGACAACTGAGACGATTTGATCGACTGGAGGCGTTTTGAGATCCTGTTTAGTGCCGCTCGGCCAATCAATTTCAACTTGGTCTATCTTGCTGATGGACCCAAGGCCGAAATGAACCCGCTGGTCTGAGCTTGAGCCGTAACTTCCACCGCTAAAAATATCCGCGCGCTGTCGAACTCCACCGGCAATCAAGAACACTTTTGCTCCAATTGCATCACGCGGGCTCTTAGGTCCGCCAACTAGCGTGAACGCGATCCAATGATTATCGTTTTTGACGACGTTCCGCAGCAGAGTCGGAATCGAATCAATGTTATTGATAATTACATCGATGTGGCCATCGTTGAATAGGTCTCCGAAGGCAGCCCCGCGCGCTGAAATCACGTCAGCGAGTCCGCTGCCAGTTGCCGGGAGAACCTCTTCGAACTTCTTACCGTCCAGATTGCGGAAAAGCTGCGGCCGTTGGGCGTAGGTAGTTCCCCAATCCTTTTTATCTATGTTCGGATAAACGTGCCCGTTTGCCACAAACAGATCGGTAAAGCCGTCATTGTCAAAATCCAGAAATCCCGTTCCCCAACCAAGAAACGGAATTGTCGGGGCCGCCAATCCGGTTTCATAGCTCACATCCGAGAAACTTGCTTCTCCATCGTTGCGGTACAAGGTGTTGTAATCGTCAGAAAAGTTCGTGATGTAAAAATCCAGTTTGCCATCGCGGTTGTAGTCACCAATCGCGATTCCCATGGACGCCTGTTCACGTCCTTCACCGCTCACGGCGAACCCCGACATGTAACTCATGTCTTCAAACGTTCCATCGTGCTTATTGCGATAAAAAAAATTAGGGGACGAATCGTTAGCGACTATGAGATCCACCCAACCGTCATCATCGACATCAACAAAGGCCGAAGCAAATCCATAGTAGCCATATTTGTCAGGCACTCCGGCCTTAGCCGTTAGTTCGGTGAATGTGCCATCGCCATTGTTATGAAACAGGTGATCTCCCTCACCGGGAAGTCCTTTCGGACCGCAGAACACCTCGAGGTCTCGGAATTGGCAAGCGCCGGGCGGGATACCGCCGCTTCCTGCCAGCGCAGGATGGTTCAGATCGAACCTTATATATCCGGGGACAAATAAATCGAGCAGACCGTCGTGATCGTAATCGCCCCAGCTCGGTCCAGTGGACCAGCCGCCCAGAGCCACACCCGCCTTTTCTGCAAGATCGGTAAAGGTGCCGTCATGGTTGTTGTGGTAGAGACGGTTCTTACCGTAGTTTGCAACGTAAATGTCGGGCCAACCGTCGTTGTCATAATCTGCGACAGCGACTCCGAAACCCCAACGCTGGTTTGCAACTCCTGCTTTCGCGGTTACATCGGTGAACGTGCCATCATGGTTGTTGTGAAACAACATTGCACCAGGCGCAGGTTCCCGTCCCATTTCTGCCTCAACTGTCGAACCATTTAGCAGGTAAATATCCAACCAGCCGTCATTGTCATAGTCAATGAGCGCCACGCCGGATCCGGGAGCATCGATTATCGTTTTCTTTTCGGGTGTCCCCGATCGGTGATGAAATTTGTCGAGCCCGGCCTGCTTGGTGATATCGGCGAAGACCATCGGAGCGCCATTCACGAATCCTCCCGCCGTGATTGGGCGCGACTGCGCATCCTTAATAGGCGCGTGTGCAACACCGGTACTCACGCCCATGGTGGAGGACTGCGGATCCTTGGGTGCTGACGTTTGCTGAGCGGAAGCTAAACAGATTGAAACCAACAACAGCAAAACAATGCGGGATTGCTTTGGCTTTGACGTCGCTTCGAAGGATGATTGGCGACGAAGCAGCAGAAACCTTAAGAACATGGAAGCTGGAAGTATATAGCAACAGTATTGTGAAGCTACACGCGTGTAAAATTGCCAACAACCTTGGTGCCGGCCGCTGGCCAGCTAATTACGGTCACTATATGACAGGCAAGAACTCCTTCACGAAGCAAGTCGAGGTCAAAATGAAAACCAGAATCCCATGGTTAGTAGTTCTGATTTACATCGTTTTCGTTTTTTTGTCACAGGGCGTTGCGCAAAGCAGCCCGGTTCAAAAGACGCGGATTGCCATTGTCGGACTTGATCACGATCACGTTTGGGAGCTGCTGAGATATATTGCGGGCGAAGCGGATGCTGAGCTGGTAGGGATCGCCGATAATCATCCGGATCTCATAAACCAGGCGAAGTCTCAAGTGCCGGCAAGTGTGCAGTTCTACTCCGACTACATAAAAATGCTCGATGAGGCTAAGCCGGTTGCCGTTTTTGTGACAACTGCCAACGATCGTCATTTGGAAATTCTCCGCGAGTGCGCCAAGCGCCACATTCACTACTCAACCGAAAAGCCGATGGCAACAAATGCCGCCGATGCACGTGAGATGGAACGCTTGGCAGATCAGGCAGGAATCAAGCTGATGGTGAATTATTGGAATGCGTGGGTACCGTCCAGTTACGCTTTGTTTGACCGTGCGAAGTCTGCCGACATTGGCCCGGTCCACACTGTCATTGTGCAATATGGACACAATGGTCCGAAGGAAATTGGTGTCTCTAAGGAATTCGCCGAGTGGCTCTATGATCCGGTGAAGAACGGTGGCGGAGCGATCATGGATTTTGGATGCTACGGAGCGGAATGGGCGCTGTGGCTCAAAGGTCGTCCGGCCCGTGTTTATGCAAGTGCGCGAAAACTCAAAACCGAGCAGCACAACCGGGTTGATGACGATGCGACAATCACTCTCGGCTATCCCGACGCGACGGTGATCATTGAAGCTTCTTGGGACTGGCCTTACAACATGGACAGAGTGTACGTATTTGGGCCGAAAGGCAGTCTGCTCGCCCAACGTGGCGATCTGCACTTCCGCCCATCTTCGTCGCCTGATACCGCAAATCCAGACGGACAGCCGATTGCGCTCAGTCCACTGCCGCATGAGCGGAGTAATCCAATCGCGTACCTATTGGATCGAATAAAGACCAATCAGCCGATAGAGGGCCCTCTTTCTAGCAAGCTGAATGTGCAGGTAATGGAGATTTTAGACGCGGCTCGTGATTCCGCCCGCACCGGCAAAGCGCAAGAGCTACGATGAGAGGCTGCAAGCCGATCTAGAATGATTTTGGGAGACCGCTTGGCTTGCGCCGAAAACTTTTGGGCAGCACTGGTGGTCGCGGGCAGTTTGCTGTTTGCCGTGGGCGTCTGCAATGCACAAACTCCGGTGGCAAGCAACGGGACGAGTCTGACAGGCACGGAATCCAGTACTTTGGACGACGCCAAATCACTGGCAGACGCGGACCATCTGACTGAAGCTGAAAAGTTGGTTCCGTTTTTTAAACAATGATGATGGTGCGTCGCGAAAAGGGCATCTATTTACAAAGATGTTCGCTGATTTCGTGGTTCCCTATTTGGCATTCACGCGTAGTATGAGCTGCGTGCCATGCTCCAGGTGGACGTTCTGATGATCAGAGCTGATTACAGAACCCTGGGACGCGTCGGCTTCGGTGTTCAGCGATAGTCCTTTGAGCCCGACAATGCCTTGAGTTCTTGCTGAGAGCCCTCCCGAGCCAGTGGCTTCGCCCGCGGTTCCGCCGACCGAGCCTGCATTTCCGGCTGCCGTTCCTGCGACTCCGCCAGTTGAGCTTCGACCGCCTCCACCACTAGATGGAGGGCCGCTCCGCCCACCAGAAGCGGCGATGGTCCCGCCCATCGAGTCGCCCGTTTCACCAGAATCGATGGAGGACTTCTCCGAATCACCACTTGGAGCTGTTTCGGGCGCCGCCACTGCCTGAATTGACGCTGATAGCGGAATTTCAGCTCCGTCCTTTATGACCAGCCGATCAAAAGCTATAGCGAGTTGGGACTCTGGATGTTCTTTGCTGTGCGCCTGTATCTGCGTGATGTGGCCAACGACTCTGCTGTTCTTCGGTATCATGACCTCACCGTTCGATTTGAGGTCCTCCACAATCGTGGTAGTCACCTCGTCACCCACCTTGTTCTTTTTCGCGTCAACATTCTTAGCCAGCACAACGTGAAATACGCTGCCATCGGCTACACGGAAGGACGAGTGATCCGCCTGATCGGATGCGGCGGGTCTCGCCTGGGCCACGGCGCTAGCTGGACTTGTAGCTGTGCTTTGCGACCCATCTGCTTGTGGCATGGTTGCTGCGGTGAGGAGCGCAATTACAAATAGATGAAGGCTCAGCTTCTCCATATCAGGTCCTTGTAACACATTTCACGGTCAATCCGTTGGTTCGAGGCTCACAGCAAAGACCAGAGCGGCATCGTTGTCAGGCAAACTAACACTTCGTAGAACTTTATCAGGATTGAGATCGAATGAGTATGCCTACAGATACGCATTTTGTTTGCGCTTTTACAGGGAGAGTTCAATTTACGCTGCACCGCAATGTAACAGGTGGTTGTGCTGCTCCTCACAGCAGCAGTCCAGCCTTTTGCCGCGATGATGACCGTACATGTTTTGTTGGTAAGAAGTCCAGGGTGGCGAGTCCCGCGGCCCAGACCAGCCAAGATGCCCAGCATCAACCGTGAGACTATCGGAGGAGGCGCCTTCTTAATTCTGTTCTTCCAAAATCGGCGAACTGCCCGACTGCCCCGCGGCTACTGAAGCGAACGACAACAAGTCGAGTTTTCGGTATGCGAGTATGGGACAGAAGACGCCAAAAAAGAAATAGGAGACATTTAACATTTCTTGTACTAACGTCACGTTCCGCGGATTGGGAACCTTGCTCGATCACGCCCGAATGAGTTTGTGTTACCGTACCTGACTTCGATGTTAGACAGATTCAGCGGCTTCGTGATCGCGGGCTGATTTGGATGTAATACAGGATGTCAGGAGATGAAACGGCGAGACTTCTTGACGCAGCTGATCGGCGGGGCTGGAGCACTTTCCCTTGGCCCACCATTAGCCGCGTCCCTGCAAATATTGTCAGCTCCGCAGGAGCCCCCGGCCAGCAGCATGCAGCCGGCGCACTCGGATTTGAATGATTTGGCCGAATACCAGGAAGTTCGGTACCCGCTTGCAGCCGGCCGTTTCGATGAAGCCCTGAAAGTTCTACTCCCGCGCCTGAAGGACCGGCCTGGCACCATCGCGTATGTCGTCGCGACAATTTATTTTCGTAAAGAAGAATACGCCAATGGTATTCCCTATGCGCTCCAGGCATGCCGCGATGTGCCTACGGAGGTGCGCTATCGCTGGATGTTGCGTGTGCTGACCATGATGGCGGGCCGTCCCGACACAACGATCCCCAGCGAATTCCGGGTGAAAATGCGCAGTTCCCCTTCATCGTCATTCCACTTCGAAGATGTGACGATTGACTCCGGTACAGGACGCCTCGCCTTAGGCCGGGGCGGCGCCTGGGGAGATTTTGATAACGACGGTCGTGAGGACATTCTGGTAGGTGCGGAGCGTGCCCCGTTTCGGCTGCTTCGAAATGCCGGAAACGGCAAATTCACCGATGTTGCCGAACAGATGGGACTGATCGACCCTGTCGGTCTGGGGTGCTATGCGGCGCAATTCGTTGACTACGATAATGACGGGTACCAGGACATTTTTCTTTCGAGCAATGGTTGGGGCGGCGGAGGCCGGCTCTTCTTGTTTCATAACCAGCGAGGAAAGCAATTTACGGAGGTAACGCAGCAGGCAGGGCTCGGAGACCCGATAAATGCTTTTGGCTCTTCTTGGGCCGACTACGACAACGACGGGAAGCTCGATCTGGCGGTCGCAACGGGCATTGTTGATCCCACTGATGGCGATCGCTTGCGTCTTTTCCATAATGAAGGAAACGGAAAATTCCGCGAAGTAGGTCAAGCGGCTGGGCTAACCCAGAAAGCAAAATGGATCTCCGCGACATGGGGTGACTACGACGGAGATGGCCGACAGGACCTGCTGGCGACCAGTTTCGATGCAGGTTGCTTCTTATTCCACAACCTGGGGAACGGCAAGTTCGAAGATGTAACTGATAAAGTCGGCGTTCGCAATGCGCATCACGCGTACACTGCAGAGTTTTTTGATTACGATAACGACGGAAAGTTGGACATATTCGTTTCTACGTATCCAGATGGGGATTTCAGGGGCATGATCTTCAACTACATGGCTGGAGCGGTTATGCCTCCGAGCCAGCAGCAGTTGCTGTTTCACAATAACGGCGATGGGACCTTCGCGAACGTAGCAGAGAGAGCGGGAATAACAGGATGGTATGGTGCTATGTCCTCCCAAGTGGGCGATCTCGATAACGACGGTTACCCGGAAATCGTGCTCGGCACGGGCAATCCGGAATTGGATTGGACTGAGCCAAAGTTACTCTTTCGAAATGACGGTAAAGGGCACTTTGTCGATGTGACAAACGCCGCAGGGTTGATTCACTTTGGGATGCTGCACGGGATCGCGTTCGGAGACTACGACGACAGCGGAAACCTAAGCATGTTCGGATCGTTCGGGGGTTTTTACTGGGGAACTCGAGAAACAAGCAAACTGTACCGCAACGTCGGTTCAGGCAATCGCGCACTCGAGGTGCGGCTCGTGGGTACGCGCTCAAACCGCGACGCGATCGGTACGCGCGTTTCCGCGACCGTTGCTTCGCGCCCGATCTACAGGTGGGTAAACGGCGGCGACGGCTTCGGCACCCTGAATTCACGCATTGTTCACATTGGTCTTGGGCGGAATTCGAAAGTGGATCTCTTGCAGGTCGATTGGCCGAGCGGCGACTCCCAAACATGGCACAACCTGCCGGGTGGACAGCGCATTGAGATCGTTGAAGGACGGAATGCGACCCGAACCGTTGCTCATTTCCAGCATTGAGCCATGATGCAGGCGAGCCTTTGATTAATCGCATGATTAAAATATACCCAGAGTAAAATCTGACGAACTATGCCGGGTCTCCTCTCTGCTCCGAGTTCGCTGCGCTGCGCCAAGACGGCCTACAGTTGTGTTGCCGTTGCGATGTTGCTCTTTCCATTGCTGGCTGCGCACGCACAGTCCAAGCCGGACGCGAACGATCCTCGCGTAATGCAGCTCTACACGAGGGCCAAGGCGGCCGAGCAAAGCGGCGACATAGCCGGCGCAATCTCACAATACAAATCGATTCTCGCGATTGCGCCGCAACTCGGGCCTGCGTACAACAATCTCGGCGCACTTTATTTACAAAAGCACGAATACCCAAAAGCGATTGCGGTCCTGAAGCGAGGCTTGGAAGTGGATCGTTCAATGTATTCCGCGATTGTCCTTCTTGGCGTCGCTTATTACGAGGCGGGCGACTATTCGGAGGCGCGGCAGCCGTTGCAGTCAGCGGTTCGGGCCAATCCGAAAGACAACAACGCAGAACTTTATCTTGCCAAAGACCTGATCAAACTTCGGGATTTCAGTTCCGCCGCGACACACCTGCAGGAGTTGACGAAACGCGACCCCAAAAACCAGGAGATCTGGTACATGCTAGGGAACGTCTATATCCAGCTTTCGGAGGCAGCTCTAGCAAAGGTTGACGCGATCGATCCGAACTCTGTGCTGTCTCATGAAATACGCGGTGACATCATGTCGAGCATGAAAAATTTCGATGGGGCGCTGGTGGAATATAAAAAAGCAGTTGATATAGCCCCTAATCAGACTGGCACACACTACAAGCTCGGCGATGCCTATTGGCAGCTGGATGACTGGGCCGATGCTACGGAGCAATTTCAGGCGGAACTGGCCAACGATCCAGGGAACTGCAATGCGCAATGGAAGCTCGGTGATATTCTGCTAGAAGAGCACATGCGCCCTGAGGAAGCGCTCGACGATATCAATAAGGCCTTGCAAATCTGCCCCTACCTGACCGAGGCCAGACCGGACCGGGCCACCGCGCTTATTCGGCTGAACCGGTACGAGGATGCTTTGCCGGAGTTGAAAATGGCAACCGAAGCAGAACCTGACGAGCCTCGGCTGCATTTCATGTTGGCGCAGGCCTACCGCGGCCTGGGAAGAACAGCGGATGCCTACGCGGAAATGGCCACGTTTGAGAAGCTGGAACAGAATGCGCGAGCAGCGGAAGCAAAGCACGCCGAAGAAGTTATGAAACAAAAATCCAAAATACCCGATACGCCTCAGCCCTGAGAGCGGTCGATCGCCCTTATCTCGGTGCCGTCGCGCGATCCGTTCAGCCCAGCATGATCACGGCGCTGCCAAATCGCTACATCGTACCCTGATCCGATGGGTGCTCTCTTTGCAGAGCGGCACAGTGATCGAATTCCGCTTTGGCTTTCGTCGCGAGGCCCTCCTTTCGGTAGATTTGGCCGAGAATGCAATGCAAGCGACCAGTGTCAGGTGAGATGTTCACCGCTTCTTCCAATTCCGACTGGGCTTTGGGAAGGTTTTGTGTTTGAAGGTAGGCTTTGCCCAGCAACTCGTGACCTTGAGACACCGACGGGGCAATTTGTGTCGCCTGAATTAATATCGGAATAGCGTCCTCGGGACGACTTTCGTCCAATAGCAGATTGCCAAGACCGAAGTAGGCTTCGACGTCTTTGGCCAACGAACTGGCCTGCCAGTCGATTGCGGTTTGGTAGGCTTTGATGGCCGCAGGATCATCGCCCAGCCCTGCGTAAGACAACCCCAGATTCTCCTCTGCTTTGACGTTTGTTGCATCGATCGCCAGGCATTT
>Ga0070717_10000476_pt1 | contig 25567 bp, 25 predicted proteins | sample LARL113metaG_FD_71366 | JGI IMG/M metagenome (GOLD analysis project Ga0070717, IMG submission 71366) | Corn, switchgrass and miscanthus rhizosphere microbial communities from Kellogg Biological Station, Michigan, USA - LAR L11-3 metaG | ecosystem: Host-associated > Plants > Roots > Rhizosphere ...
CCGGACCGGGTCGGCCGGCTCGTCCCGGTGGCCACGTCCAGCCGGGTCGGCCGCACGGCCGCGCAGTGGTACGAGGAGCAGGCCCGAACGGCGGACGGGGGCGTCGCCAACGCGAGCCGGGCGATGGCCCGGTTGGCCGGCGAGCCGCTCGACCCCGACCTGCCCCGCGTCCGGGCGCCGACGCTGGTCGTGGCGGGCGAGCTGGACGATCGCTGCCCGCCGCGGGCGGCCGCCGTCATCGCGGCCGGCATCCCCGGCGCCCGCCTGCGCGTCGTGCCCGGCTCCGGTCACTACGTGGCGCGGGAGCGGCCGGCCGAGCTGAGCCGGGCGGTGCTGTCGGCATGAGGCGCGTGGTCTCGCTCGTGCCGGGCGCCACGGAGACGCTGTTCGCCCTCGGCCTCGGCTCGTGGGTGGTCGGCGTCACCCACGAGTGCGACCACCCGCCGGCCGCGCGCGACCTGCCCCGGGTCACGCGTTCCAGCCTGGCCCTGGAGGGGCTGGACGGCGGGGCGATCGACGGCGAGGTCAACGCGGCCCTGGCCGCCGGCCAGCCGCTGTACTCCGTGGACCTGGAGGCGATCGCGCGGCTGGAGCCGGACCTGGTCGTCGCCCAGGACGTGTGCGACGTGTGCGCGGTGGCCGCCGACGACGTGCGACTGCCCGGCGTCCCGGTCCTGCGCCAGCACCCGCACACGCTGGAGGACGTGCTGGCCGACATCGGCCGGCTGGCCGAGGCGTGCGGCGTGGACGGGGCGCCGCTGCTGGACTCGCTGCTCGCCCGGGTCGAGGCCGCCACGTCCACCCGGCGCGTGCGGGGCGTGTTCCTGGAGTGGCTCGACCCGCCGTACGCGACCGGCCACTGGACGCCCGACCTGCTCCGGCTGGCCGGCGTCGAGGACCCGCTGGCGCGGCCGGGACGGCCCAGCACGGCGACGACCTGGGAGGCCGTCCGGGCCGCCGAGCCGGAGCTGCTGCTCGTCGCGCCGTGCGGCTTCGACGAGGCCCGGGCCCGCGGGGAGGTCGAGCGGCTGGCCGACCGGATCGCGGCCACGGGCGCCCGCCGCACGGTCGTGTTCGACGGCTCGGCCTACTTCAACCGCCCGGGCCCGCGGCTGGTGGACTCGCTGGAGCTGCTGGCCGCCGCTACAGCGCTGGCAGGCTGAACCAGAACCGCGAGCCGCCCTGGCCCGACTCGGCGCCGACCCGGCCGCCGGCCTGCTCGACCAGCTGCTTCACGATCGCCAGGCCGATCCCGGCGCCGCCCCGGGCCCGGTCCCGCGACTTGTCCACGCGGTAGAAGCGCTCGAACACGTGGGGCAGGTCGGCCGCCGGGATCTCCGCGCCGCCGTTGCTGATGCTGACCAGGACGCTGTCGGGCTCGGCCCCGGCCGTGATCGTCACGGTGCGGCCCGCCGGCGTGTACCGCTGGGCGTTCTGGAGCAGGTTGGCGAGCACCTGGCTGAGGTGGTCCGGCACCGCCCGCGCGCGCAGCCTGCCGCCGGGCGGCAGCTCCACCCGGACCCGCACCCCGGCCCGCTCGAAGCCGGGCCGGGCCAGCTCGACCGCGGTCCGGATCGCGGCCGCCAGGTCCAGCTCCTCGGCCGCCAGGGGCGCGTCGCCGGTCAGCGAGTCGAGGGAGCGGGACAGCCGCTCCAGGCGGTCCACCTCCTCGCGCAGCGACTCGAACACCTCGGGGCTGGGCGCCATCACGCCGTCGCGCATCGCCTCCAGGTACCCGCGCAGGTTCGTCAGCGGCGTCCGCAGCTCGTGCGCGAAGTTGGCCACCATCTCCGCCCGCTCCTGCTCCTGCTGCTCCAGGGCCTCGGCCATCTGGTTGAACGAGTCCGCCACCGACGCCAGCTCGCGAGGCCCCTCGTGCGCGACCCGGGCCGCGTAGTCGCCGTCGGCGACCCGGCGGGCGGCGCCGCCGAGCCGCGCCAGCGGCCGGCTCAGGCGCCAGGCCAGGAAGCCACCCAGGCCCACGGACAGGAGCGCCGCCACCGCCGCCGTGACGGCCACGACGGTGACCACGGAGCCCTGCCACATGGACTCGACGGCGGCCTTGGTCTCGCCCGACTCCGCCATCAGCTGCTGGAAGACGTACGCGCCGATCACGAGCACGCCGGCGGTGATCGTGCCGATCGCGACCAGGGCGACGGCCAGCGCCGCCAGCGCCAGGCGGACGGCGAGGCGGTTCACGGCGTCCGCGCGGCCCGGTACCCGGTGCCCCGCACGGTGGCCACGTAGCGCGGCCGCTCGGGGTCGTCGCCCAGCTTGGAGCGGAGGCGCCCCACGTAGACGTCCACGCTGCGCTCCAGCACGCCGTCGGAGTGGGGGCCGCCCAGCACGTCGAGCAGGCGATCGCGCGACAGCACCCGCCCCTCGGCCTCGATCAGGGCGGCCAGCAGGCGGAACTCCAGCGGCGACAGCTCCAGGACCTCGCCCGCCCGGAGGGCCTCGCGGCGGTCCAGGTCGATCTGCAGGTCGGCGTGGCGGAGGACGCGCTGGTCCGGCCGCACGCGGCGAAGGATCGCCTGGACGCGGGCCACCACCTCAGAGGGGGCGAACGGCTTGAGCAGGTAGTCGTCGGCGCCCTGGCCGAGCCCGCGGATCCGGTCGGCCAGGGCGCCGCGCGCGGTGAGCATGAGGATCGGGACGTCGGACTCGCCGCGGACCTCGCGGGTGACGTCCATGCCGTCCAGCTCGGGCAGCATCAGGTCGAGGACGACCAGGCGTGGCCGCAGGTCGCGGACCAGGCGCACGGCCTCGCGGCCGTCGCCCGCGGTGGCGACGTCGTAGCCGGCGCGGAGGAGGTACGCCTTGAGGAGGGCGACGATCTTCGGATCGTCGTCGACGACGAGGATCAGGTCACGCTTGCCGGCCATGGCTGCTGCCGCCGAGCGTAGCAGCCGTCCATGACGGCCGGGCGACCCGGACGCGCGGCCGGGCCTAGTTCCCGATCCAGGTCGGCACGCCGCCGGCCACGTGCGCCGGCGTCGTCTGGGACTTCACCAGGTACTCCAGGGCGCCCAGCCGCAGGCCGCGGTCCACCAGATCGCCCTCCGAGTAGTTGGACAGGATCACGACCGGGACCTGCGCCGTCCGCTCGTCCTTGCGCAGCGCCTCGAGGACGCCCAGGCCGTCCATCTTGGGGAGCCTGATGTCCAGGAAGATGATGTCGGGCGGGTTGCCCATCGCCATCTCCACCGCCTGGAGGCCATCGATGGCCACATCCACCGCGTACCCGTCCAGCTCCAGCTTCAGCCGGTACATGTGCGCCACGGCGGGGTCGTCCTCCACGAAGAGGACGCGCACGTCGTCGTCGGTCGTCGATCCGGTCGAGCTCATGTAGGTTCCTCTGCGCTGCCCACGGCGAAGCAACCGCCGTTCACCGCATTGTCGGACTGGCCGCCGGTCAAAGGTCAGGCGTTTTTCGATGGGCTTGTAAAGCCTCACCGGCGACGCTCCGGCGATCCGGTACCCTGGGCGAGCTGGCCACCCGGGGGAGAAAAAGGTGCGCCGCCCCGGGGGTAGTCAGGGCGGCGCAGCCAAGGAAGGGGTAGAGAGGACCGGTTTCCCGGCCTCTTCCGTCCACATAACGTTCCGACGTCGGGAAAAGTCACGCTGTTGACTTGTAAATCCGCCACGACCATCGCCAGAGTAGGTACCCCATGTCGAAGTCGAGCGTCGCGTTCGTCTGCCGGGAGTGCGGAGGGGAGTCGATCCGCTGGTCCGGGCAGTGTCCCCACTGCCGTGCCTGGAACACGCTGGAGGAGTTCCGGGCCCCTCGCGGTGGGGGCCGTGACGCCCGCGGGGCGGCCGCCGGGCCCGCCCGGCCGGTGCCGATCACCGAGGTGGACGTGGACGCCGCGCCCCGGCTGGCGCTGGCCTGGGAGGAGCTGAACCGGGCGCTCGGCGGCGGCATCGTCCCCGGCAGCCTGGTGCTGCTGGGCGGGGAGCCGGGCGTGGGCAAGTCCACGCTGGTGATGCACCTGGCGGCCCAGGCGGCGGCGTCCGGGGGCCGCGTGCTCTACACCTCGGGCGAGGAGTCGGCTCAGCAGGTCGGCCTGCGGGCGCGGCGCCTGGGCATCGCCTCCCCCGGGGTGCTGCTGCTGGCCGAGACCGACCTGGAGGCGGTGGTGGCCGCGATCGAGCGCGAGCAGCCGGCGGTCGCGATCGTGGACTCCATCCAGACGATGCACGACGCCTCTGTGGACGCCGCGCCGGGGAGTGTCAGCCAGGTCCGGGAGGCGGCGGCCCGGCTCCTCCGCGTCGCCAAGGCGTCCGGCGTGCCCACGCTCCTGATCGGCCACGTGACCAAGGAGGGCGCGATCGCCGGCCCCCGCGTCCTGGAGCACATGGTGGACACCGTGCTCTACCTGGAGGGCGAGCGGGGGCAGGAGTTCCGCATCCTGCGGGCCGCCAAGAACCGATTCGGCTCCACCGAGGAGATCGGCATCTTCGCCATGGGCGAGGAGGGCATGTCCGAGGTCCGCGACCCGAGCGCCGTCCTGCTCGGCGACCACCGCGCCGTGCCGGGCACCGCGGTGCTGCCGGCGATGGAGGGCAGCCGGCCGCTGCTGGTCGAGCTGCAGGCGCTGGCCGGCGCCACCCAGTACGGCCTGCCCCGGCGATCCGCCAACGGGCTCGACCTGAACCGGCTGCACATGATCGTCGCGGTGCTGGAGAAGCGTGCCAAGGTCGAGCTGAAGGACAAGGACGTGTACGTCAACGTGGCGGGAGGCCTGCGCATCCAGGAGCCGGCGGCCGACCTGCCGGTGGCGCTGGCGATCGCCAGCAGCATGCGCGAGCGCGCCCTGCCGGCCGAGACGGTCGTGATCGGCGAGCTGGGCCTGGCGGGCGAGGTGCGCCGCGTGGGCCGCATGGAGCGCCGGCTGCAGGAGGCGGCGCGGCGCGGCTTCGTCCGCGCGATCGTGCCCCGCGGCTCAGCGGCGGCCGTCCCGCCGGGTGTGGAGCTGGTCGAGGTGGTGGAGCTGGCCGAGGCGGTGGAGGCCTTCGTCCCCGGACGGGAGGCGGCGCGAGCCGCGGGCTGAGCAGGACTGGGCAAGAGCAGGACTGGGCAAGAGGAGGAACGGCTGTGGAGATTGGTGCGATCGTGGCCGCCGCCGGCCTGGGCACGCGCCTGGGCCGCGGCGCCAAGGCGCTGGTGGAGCTGAACGGGCGCACGGCCCTGTCGCGGGCCGTCGAGCTGTTCCTCGGGATGGACGAGATCGCGCGGATCGTGGTCGTCGGCCCGCCCGCCCGCCTCGAGCTGGCCGAGCGCGAGGTCGCGGCGCTGGAACCGGGCAAGCCGGTGATCGTCCGGCCGGGCGGCGACACGCGCCAGCAGTCGGTGCGGATCGGGCTGAAAGCGCTGGAGGGCTGCGACTACGTGCTGGTGCACGACGCGGCGCGGCCGATGGCGTCGCCAGCGCTCGTTCGCCGCGTGATCGCGGCCGCGGTCCACACGGGCGCGGCCATCCCCGGCCTGCCGCCCCGGGACGCGGTGAAGCGCGTGGAGGGCGCCCGGCTGGTCGAGAGCCTGGACCGCTCGCGGCTGGTCCTGGCCCAGACCCCGCAGGGCTTCCGCTACGCGCTGCTGGAGCGCGCCCACTTCCAGGCCGCGGACGCGGGGCTCGTGGGCGACGACGACGGCCAGCTGGTCGCGGCCGCCGGGCACGAGGTGGCCGTGGTGCCCGGCGAGCCGACCAACGTGAAGCTGACCACGCTGGAGGACCTGGCGATCCTGGAAGCGCTGCTCCGCGAGCAGGAGGCGACGAGGGCGTCGGCGCAGGCGTGAGGGTCGGCATCGGGTACGACCTGCACGGGTTCGTGGAGGGCCGCCCGCTCGTGCTCGGGGGCGTGGAGGTCCCGTACCCGCGCGGCCTGCGCGGCCACTCCGACGCCGACGTGCTCACGCACGCGGTGATCGACGCGCTGCTCGGGGCCGCCGCGCTGGGCACGATCGGCGAGCACTTCCCGGACACCGATCCGCGCTACGCGGGCGTCTCCTCGCTGGTGCTGCTCGACGAGACCGTGCGCCTCGTGGCGGAGGCCGGCTACCTCGTCGTGAACGTGGACAGCGTGATCACCGCCCAGGAGCCGCGACTCCAGCTCCATCTCGGTACCATGGCGCAGACTCTGGCCGGCCGGCTGGGGGTGGAGGCGTCCAGAGTGGGCGTCAAGGCCACCTCGCCGGAAGGCCTCGGAGCGATGGGCCGGCGAGAGGGCATCGCCGCGCAGGCGGTGGCCCTGCTGGAGACGAGGGAATGACGCTGCACCTGCACAACACGCTGACGGGCCGCAAGGAGGAGTTCCGGCCGCTGGAGCCGGGCGTCGCGCGCCTGTACACGTGTGGGCCGACGGTGTGGAGCTACGCCCACGTCGGCAACTACCGCGCCTTTCTCGTCTACGACCTGCTGCGCCGGCACCTTCAGGTCGCCGGCTACCGGGTCGAGCACGTCACGAACATCACGGACGTGGACGACCGGATCATTCGCCAGGCCGCGGCCGCGGGGGAGCGCATCTCCGAGTACACGCGCCCGTACGAGGACGCGTTCCTGGAGGACCTGGGCACGCTGCGCGGACAGCCGGCCGAGCTGTACCCGCGCGCGACCGGGCACATCGAGGAGATGATCGCGCTGATCGAGCGCCTGATGGAGGGCGGCCACGCGTACGAGGTGGACGGCGACGTCTACTTCCGGATCGCCAGCTTCCCGGCCTACGGCGCGCTGTCCCACCTCGACCGCGCCGGCCTGCGGCCCGGGGCCCGGGTGGCGACCGACAAGTACGAGAAGGAGTCGGCCAACGACTTCGCGCTGTGGAAGCGCGCGAAGGCCGAGGACGAGCAGGTGGGCGCCGCCTGGGAGGCGCCGTTCGGACGCGGCCGTCCCGGCTGGCACATCGAGTGCTCGGCGATGGCCATGAAGTACCTGGGCGAGACGATGGACATCCACGCCGGCGGCGAGGACCTGCTGTTCCCGCACCACGAGAACGAGATCGCGCAGTCGGAGGCGGCGACGGGCCGCCAGTTCGCGCGCTACTGGGTCCACTCGAAGCACGTCAACGACGCGACCGGGGCGAAGATGTCCAAGAGCGAGGGCAACTTCACGACGCTGCGCGACCTGGACGCCGCCGGCCACGGCCGGCTGGCGGTGCGGCTGTTCCTGCTCGGGAACGCCCACTACCGGACGTCCCTGCAGCTGACGGAGGAGGGCCTGCAGGGCGCGGCCGCCCAGCTGTCCCGGCTCCGCGACTTCGCCGACCGGGTGCGGCGTACGGAGCCCGGGCTCCGGGCGGACGACGCCGGGCTCTTCCAGTCGGTGCAGGACGCGCGGGACGCGTACCGGGCCGCGCTGGACGACGACCTGAACCTGCCCGAGGGCCTGGGGATCGTGTTCGAGCTGGTCCGCGAGGCGAACGCGGCGCTGGACGCGGGCCGGGTGGGCCCGGCCGCTCGGGAGGCGCTGCTGGGGCTGCTCGACGACGTGGACGCGCACCTGGACGTGCTCCGCGAGGACGAGATCACGCTCGACGCGGCGGTCGAGCGCCTGATCGCCGAGCGCGAGGAGGCCCGGCGCAGCCGGGACTTCGCGACGGCCGACCGCATCCGCGACGAGCTGCGCGAGCGGGGCATCGTGCTCGAGGACTCCCGCGACGGCGTGCGCTGGAAGGTCGCCCGACAGTGAAGCGGCGGCAGCGGCCCGATCCGCCCCCGGTGCGGGGGAGGAGGTCTGGCAGCGGACCGGAGGAGCGTTCGGTCAAGCGGACCGAGCGCGCCCCGCGGCCGGAGCGCGCCGAGCGGCCCGAGCGCGCCTCGCGGCCTGAGCGCGCCCCGCGGCCTGAGCGCGCCGAGCGGACCGAGCGCGCCTCGCGACCGGAGCGCGCCTCGCGACCGGAGCGCGCCGAGCGGCCGGAGCGTGGCCCGCGGCCGGAGCGTGGCCCGCGACCGGAGCGTGCCCCTCGGGTCGAGCGTGCCCCGCGGCCGGAACGGCCCGAGCGGAAAGGACGGTCGGGACCGTCTTCCTCCAACCTCCCTCCGGGTCGTGGCCGACCCTTCTCCCCGGCGAGGGGGGAGGGGCAGTCGGCGGCGCCGGCACGCGAGACGCGCAAGCGCGACGACCTGATCTACGGCCGCAACGCCGTGCTGGAGGCCGCGCGGGCCGGCCGGGTCAAGCGCATCCTGCTCGCGGAGGGCCTGGATCCCGACCCGCGGCTGGACGAGCTCAGGATCGCCGTCCCCGTCCAGGAGGTGCCGCAGGCGCGCATCGCCGCCCTCGCCCAGGGCGCCCACCAGGGCGTCGTCGCCGAGCTCAAGCCGCGCGAGTTCCTGACCCTCCGCCAGCTGCTCGACGCCGAGCCGCGCCTGCTGGTCGCGCTCGACGGGATCGAGGACCCGCAGAACCTGGGCGCGATCCTGCGCAGCGCCGAGGCGGCCGGGGCCGACGGCGTCGTGCTGCCCGAGCGCCGGTCCGCCCCGCTCTCCGCCGCCGCGGTCAAGGCCAGCTCCGGCGCCAGCGAGCACCTGCGCCTGGCCCGCGTGTCCGGGCTGCCCTCGGCGGTGGCGGAGATCCGGCGGTCCGGGATCTGGTGCGTGGCCCTCGACCCGCGCGGCGACCTGCTGCCCTGGGAGTTCGACCTGACCCAGCCCGTCTGCCTGATCGTGGGCGGGGAGGGCCAGGGGATCCATCGCCTGGTCCGCGAGCGCAGCGACGCCCGCGTCCGGCTGCCGATGGCCGGCCGGGTCGCCAGCCTGAACGCCTCCGCCGCCGCGTCCGCCCTGCTCTACGAAGTGGCCCGCCAGCGCGCTCGATGAGGCGGACCCGGATCGTCTGCACGCTCGGGCCGTCGAGCGCGTCGTCCACGGTCGTGCGCAGCCTCGTCAATGCGGGCATGGACGTGGCCCGGCTCAACTTCTCCCACGGCGACGCGGACACCCACCGGCGCACGGTCCAGGTCGTGCGCCAGGCCGGGCAGACCTGCCGCCGCCACGTGGCCCTCCTCCAGGACCTGCAGGGCCCGAAGATCCGGACGGGCGCGCTGGACCCGCCGCTCGTCCGCCTGGCCCGCGGCCGCAGCGTGACGCTGACGGCGCAGGCGGTGACCGGGGGCCCTGACCTCGTCCCGGTCAGCCACCGCGAGCTGATCGCCGCCCTTCGGCCGGGCGACCGCGTGCTGCTCGCGGACGGCCAGATCGAGCTGCGCGTCCGGGAGACGGCCGGCGACACAGCGGTCTGCTCCGTCACGCGGGGCGGGCTGCTGGAGGCGCGCAAGGGGGTGATCGCCCCGGGCCGGCCGCTCGACCTGCCGGCGCTGACCGAGAAGGACCTGGCCGACATCCGTCTCGGCGCCGAGCTGGGCTTCGACTACGTCGCCCTCTCGTTCGTCCGCGACGCCGGCGACGTCGCGGCCTGCCGGCGGGCGCTTGCCGACTGCGGCCTGCGGACGCCGGTCGTGGCCAAGCTGGAGCGGGCCGAGGCGATCCGCCACCTGGCCGAGATCCTGGAGTGCGTCGACGCGGTGATGGTCGCCCGCGGCGACCTCGGCGTGGAGCTGTCGCTGGCGCAGGTGCCCGCGGTCCAGAAGGACGTCATCGAGCGCTGCAACCGGGCCCGCGTCCCGGTCATCACGGCGACCGAGATGCTGGAGTCGATGGTCACGTCCAACCGGCCCACCCGCGCCGAGGCGTCGGACGTGGCGAACGCGATCTGGGACGGCACGGACGCGGTGATGCTCTCGCAGGAGACCTCCATCGGCGCCCACCCGGTCGACGCGGTCCGCGCCATGGCCCGCATCTGCCAGGCGGCCGAGAGCCACCCCGCGTACCTGCGGTCGCGTGAGGTACGCCCGGAGCACGGCTCGACGGGCGCCGCGATGGCGCATGCCGCCGCCGCGATCGCGGAGCAGGTGGGCGCCCGCGCCATCCTCGCGTTCACCGAGTCGGGCGCCACCGCGCGGCGCGTGAGCAAGGCCCGGCCTGCCGTGCCGGTGATCGCGGCCAGCCCCCACGTCGAGGTGCTCCGGCGGACCGCGCTGTACGCTGGCGTGGTGCCGCTCGAGGTGGCGCACGGCGCCGATACCGACGACATGATCGCGAAGGGCACCAGCGCGGCCGTGGCCGCGGGGCTGGTCCGGCCCGGCGATCGCATCGCGTTCGTGGCCGGCGTGCCGGTCGGCCAACCGGGCCAGACGAACCTGGTCAAGGTGGAGGTGGTCGGATGAGTGACCCCTGCGCCGACGTCCTCCGCGTGCTCGGCCACGAGCTGCGCCGCCCGCTCACGGTGATCCGCGGCGCTTCGACGCTGCTGATCGACGACTCGGACGCCCTGCCTCCGGAGAGCCGCACCCAGATGCTCTCGATGATCGACCGCAGCGCCACCGAGATGTCCGACCTGATCGACGACGTGATGATCGCGGTCCACCTGGGCATCGGCGACGTCCAGTTCACGCTGGAGCCGGTGGACGTGGCGGCCCTCGTCGAGGAGGCGGTTGACGCGGTCCGGCGCGAGGAGCCCGAGCGCGGCCTGGAGATCGAGCCGGGGACCGGCCTCGCCGTCCAGGCCGACCGGGAGCACGCCCTGCGCGCCCTGCGCGCCCTCGTGCTGAACGCCCACCGCTTCTCGCCGAGCGGCCCGGCGGTGACGGTCACGGCCACGCCGGATGGGAACGTGGTCCGCCTGGTGGTGCTGGACCGCGGCCCCGGCGTCCCGGCCGCGCAGCGGGACCTCGCGTTCGAGCGGTTCTCGCGGCTCGACCCCAACGCCGGCGGCGCCGGCCTGGGGCTGTTCGTCGCCAGGGGTCTCGCGCGGGGCATGGGCGGCGACGTCAGCCTCGACGACCGGGAAGACGGCGGCACCGTGGCCTGTTTTACTCTCAAACGCTGTGGCTGATCAGCAAGAGAACGGAACGTACGAGCGGGTCCTGGTGGTGGCCGCCCACCCGGACGACCCGGAGTTCGGGTTCGGCGCCAGCATCGCCAAGCTGGCGGGCGACGGAGCGGACGTCTTCTACGTCATCTGCAGCGACGGCTGCCAGGGCGGCGAGGACCCCTCCGTGCCGGACGCGGAGCTGAGCGCCACCCGGTACGCCGAGCAGCGCGCCGCCGCCGAGGTCCTCGGCGTGAAGGACGTGATCTTCCTGGGCTTCCGCGATGGCTACCTGGCGCCGAACACGGAGCTGCGCAAGGCGATCTCTCGCGAGATCCGGCGCTACAAGCCCGACCTGGTGCTGACGCACCTGCCGGTGCGCTCCCTGGGCATCGGCATCGGGGCGTCGCACCCGGACCACCTGGCGGTGGGCGAGGCGACGATGAGCGCGGTGTACCCGGACGCGCGCAACCCGCGGGCGTACCCCGAGCTGCTCGATGAGGGGCTGGAGGCGCACAAGGTCAAGGAAGTCTGGCTGCCGGGCTTCGACAACCCCGACCACTTCGTTGACGCGACCGGCCTGGTGGACAAGAAGATCGAGGCGATCCTGTGCCACCGCAGCCAGTTCGAGGGCCGCGTCCCCCGCGGCGACGGCGGCCCGGGCCAGTGGATCAAGGACCGGATGCGCCAGACCGGCGAGAAAGCCGGCTTCGAGTACGCCGAGGCGTTCAAGAAGATCCAGACGGGCTGAGCCCGGCTTTTCAGGGCCAGGAGGCGGAGGAGGGCCTGTCGGTCGGCTTGGGCCGCTGGGCATCCGCGCGACGCCAGCGGTGTGGGCGCTCGACGAAGGGACGGACTGGCGGGCTAGCATTGTGCCACCCAAGGGTGGCAACTGGTCCGCGACTGTACCGACACTGTGCAAAGTGCCGGGTTTTCAACGTCTCCCAGGCCGCGGAAGCGTTGAAAACCCGGCACTCCGGTCCACTCCCGGCTCACTTGCGCTCCAGTGTTGGGCCAAAAGCAGGAAAGGCACACATTCAGCACGCCTACGGACCAACAGAGGAGCAGTTGCCACCCAGGGGTGGCACCGTGCTAGCCCACCGGAGGCCCCCCTCGCCGAACTCCCACACCCGGACGTAGCGCCGGCGCAGCACGCCGCAAGCCGGCGCCCAAGCACGGCCGAGGCGGCCCTACCCCCAGACGAGCCGTGCCGTCTCCACGACCAGCTCCAGCTTGCGCCGCTGCTCGTCAACGGTGAGCACGTTGCCCGGTGTGCTGGACGCGTTCGACGCGAACCCGCACTGCGGGCTCAGGGCCAGCTGCTCCATCGGCACGTATCGGGCCGCCTCGTCGATCCGGCGCCGCAGGTCGTCCTTCGACTCCAGCTCCGGGAACTTGGACGAGACCAGGCCCAGCACCACCGTCTTGCCCGGCGGCACGAAGCGCAGCGGCTCGAACCCGCCCGCCCGCTCGGTGTCGTACTCGAGCAGGAAGCGGTCCACGTCCACCTCGCCGAACAGCCGCTCGGCCACCGCCTCGTAGCTGCCCTGCGCCATCCACGCGCTCCGGTTGTTGCCCCGGCACATGTGCATCCCGATCGTCACCTCGGGCCCGCGGGCCCGGGCGGCGCCGACCAGCTCGCGGTCGAGGCGGATGGTCATGTCGAGGATCGCCGTCGGGTCGGCGGCGCCGCGGGGTCCGAGCTGCCGGCGGAAGTTGTCGTCGATCACCTGGTTGTAGCCGAGCGAGTCGAGCTGGATCCAGCGGACGCCCTGGTCGATCAGCCCCTCGATCTCGCGCTGCTGCAGGGTCACCAGGTCGCGCAGCATGTCCACGACCGTCGGATAGGCGGTCTCGCTGATGCCCGGCCGCCACAGCAGCCCGCCCATCGACGAGCTCATCATCGTGATCTTGTACGGGCCCGGCGCGTGCTCGGCCAGGAACGCCGCCTCGATGCTGGTCAGGGCCACGCGCTGCGTTAGCGTGTCGTTCACGGCCACGGATGCGAAGTCCGTCTCCGCGACCGGCGGGTCCTCACCGCGGTCGCTGTGCCAGCCCACGCGCGCGGCAGTGCCCAGCTCCACGACGCCGCCCAGCGACTCCAGGAGGCCGGCCATCCACGTGGCGCGGCGCATCTCCCCGTCGGTGAACACCCCGACGCCGGCCTCGCGCTGCAGCGCGATCGCGGCCAGCGCCGCCTCGTCCTCCAGCCGGCGGAGCCCCTCCTCGTCGAGCTCACCCCGCGCGCGGGCGACGCGGGCCTGCAGCAGCTGGGGCGGTCGGAGCAGGCTGCCGACGTGCTCGGCATGAACGCTCACGCCGACATCGTGGCAGATTCGTCTCGCCGGCGGCCGCTCAGACCGCCACCTGGACCTCGGCCGGCTCCGGCACCCGGGTCGGGGGCAGGCCCGCCCGCCGGGCCAGCCTGGCGAATGTCACCGCGTCCCGGATGGCGCAGGCCCGGGCGTCGTTGTTGAAGTAGCAGAAGACGTCGGCGCCGGCGCCCCACAGCGACGCGATCCGCTCCGCCCACGTCGTCAGCGCCCGCTCGCCGTAGCACGGCCGCGGCGTCGCCCGCCCCTCGTGGAAGCGCACGAAGCCCCAGTCCGCCGTCCGCCACACCGGCGTGCTCCGGCGCGGCGAGTCCGCCAGGACCAGCGCCGCGCCGCGCTCCTGCAGCAGCGACCGCAGCCCGTCGCCGAACCACGAGTCGTCGCGCGGCTCCACCGCCACCCGGACGCCGGACGGGAACCGGTCCAGCGTGTCGGCCAGCCGGCCCAGGTCCGCCGGCAGCGTGGGCGGGAGCTGGAGCAGCACCGGCCCCAGCTTGTCGCCGAGGCCCTGAGCCCGCTCGAGGAACCGCCCTACCGGCTCCTCGGGCTCCCGCAGCCGGCGGATGTGGGTGAGGTACCGGCTCATCTTCACCGCAAACACGAAGTCGTCAGGCGTCCCCTCCCGCCAGTGCTCGAACGTGGCCCGTTCCGGCAGGCGGTAGAAGGAGTTGTTCAGCTCGACCGTGGCGAAGCGCTGCGCGAAGTGGCGCAGCCACTCGGACTGCGCCACTCCGCGGGGATAGAACGTGTTCCGCCAATGCCGGTACTGCCAACCCGACGTGCCGACGTACAGCATGCTTCTCGTTCTACGCGCTCATCGGCTCCTCGTAGGGCACCGGCTCGGGCACGCTCCGCGCGCGGCCCCGGGCGGCGACCGCGACCAGCAGCGCGGCGGCCACGATCACCGCGATCGGGAGCACCAGCGTCGGCCGCATCGCGGCGACGAACGCGTGGGTGAACGTCGAGTGGGCGAGCTGCGTCAGCTCCTGGGCGACCGGCGCCGGCAGCCCGGGCGGCACCGGCACGCTGCTGCCCGTCTGGCCGGCCCCGATCTCCAGCCCGTGGCCGGCGGCGCCGCTGAACGCCGCCACGAACGGGGCCTGGAACTGGTCGGGGAGCCGGTGCGACGAGGCGACAGCCTGGTCGTGCAGCGACGTCGCCAGCCGGTTCTGGAGCAGCGCCCCGACGGAGGCGCTGGCCACCACGGCGCCCAGCTCCTGGATCGTGTTCAGCACGCCCGAGGCCACGCCGGCCAGGTCGGGCCGCAGGTCGCGCGTGGCCAGGTTGAACACGGGTGTCCAGATGAAGCCCATCCCGATCCCGCTGAGCACGAGCCCGGGCACGAAGTCCCACCGGCCCGAGTCGGCCCGCGCCGTCCAGGCGATGAACGCGGAGCCGGCCGCGAGCAGGAGCAGGCCGAGCACGAGCGCCCGCTTGGCGCCGAGCCGCGCGCCGGCCGGGCTGTTGGCGAAGCCCGAGCTGAACAGCATCGCGAGCGGCTGGACCGCCACGGTGAGGCCCGCCGCGATCGCGCTCAGGCCCAGCACCGACTGGTAGTAGATCGTCAGCGGCAGGTACAGGCCGACGACCGCGAACCCCATCGCGCACAGCACCAGGCCCATGACCGTGAAGTTGCGGTCCCGGAACACGGCGAACGGCAGCAGCGGCTCGCGGCCCTGCCGCAGCGCCTGGGTGACGAGGAACACCAGCAGCAGCGCCACGCCGGCCCCGATGATCTCGGGGATGGTCAGGGCGCCGGTGACCGTGCCCCAGTCGTAGCGCTGGCCCTCGATCAGGCCGAAGACCAGGCAGAACAGGCCCGCCGTCGCCAGCGCGACGCCGAGCAGGTCCAGGCGGTGGCGCCGTCCCGGCCGGAGGTCCGGCACGATCGCCAGCGCCGCGATCACGACGACGACGCCGAGCGGCACGTTGACGAAGAAGATCCAGCGCCAGCCCACGTTGCTGACCAGGAAGCCGCCGACCGTCGGCCCGGCCACAACGGCCACGCCGGCCAGGATCCCGAAGACCGCGAACACGGGGCCCCGCCGCTCGGGCGGGAAGATGCCGAGCAGGATCGCGAGGCTCTGCGGCGCCAGCATGGCGGCGCCCACGCCCTGTATGGCCCGGCCCACGATGAGCTGGGTCGGGTCCTGGGCGAGGCCGCTGAACACCGAGGCCGCCGTGAAGACCACCAGGCCGGCGACGAAGAGGTTGCGCGGGCCCAGCACGTCGCCCAGCCGGCCCGACGTGATCAGCAGCACCGCGTAGGCCAGGCTGTACGCGTTGAGCACCCAGAGCACCTGGTCGAGGCTGGCGTGGATGCCGTCCACCAGGCTCGGGATCGCGATGTTGACGATCGTGAGGTCGAGCAGCGTCATGAACAGGCCCAGGGCCAGCACCACGAGCACCGCCCACGGGTTCACGCGTGACGACGAGGACATGGTCGAACGCTCCTTGCTCAGAGTGAGGTCTGTGTTCACCCCGCGGAGCGCGGCCCGGTATCCTGGCGGTAACTGACTGCCGGGCTGGGCCTGCTCGACGCGGGACCGACTCGGAGGTGACCCTCGGCGGCGGGCGGCAACCCGCCGCCGGGGCCGTGCCCGCTAGGCCATCCCCTCGTCCCCCTCGCCGGCGTCCACGGCGCGCAGCGGGTGCGGGTCCAGGTCCATCGGCCGGCCGCCGCTGGCGAGGTCGGCGTACTCCGTCCGCAGCTGCTCATGGGTCCACGCGAGGCGGCCGGTGCGCAGGTCGTCGACCAGGCCCCGCATCCAGTCCAGCTCGGCCTGCCGCAGGGCCAGCGCGAGCTCGGCCTCGACGCAGAAGATGCGAGGGAGCACGCCGTCCAGGCGGCGCATGGCCGTCTGCATGGCGGCAACCTCGCTCTCGAGCCGGAGCAGCCGGCCCTCCAGTTGGAGGCGGGCGTCGTCCGCCTCCAGGACCGGCAGGACCGACAGCGCCTGCACCACCTGCGGGAAGTCGTTGGCGGGCGTGGCGAGCATCTCCCGCATCCACTCCAGGAGTTCGTCGCGGCCGTTCGGGGTGATCCGGTAGACGGTCCGCTCCGGGAACTTGCCCTCGCGGGTGGTCTCGACGGGCTCCACCAGGCCGGTGCGCTCCAGCCGCTCGATCGTGCGGTACAGCGACCCCGGGCGCAGGTCCACGTACTCGCCTTTCCCCCGCTCGCGGACCAGGCGGCGCATCTCGTACGGGTGCATGTCCCGCTCGAAGAGCAGCGACAGGATGGCCAGCGCCCAGGGGCTTCGATAGGAAGGGGTACTCATTGCAACTAGCTCCTTTGCAACTATAAACAGAGGAGCTAGCTCCGCGCAAGTAGATCGGCGGCGTCAGACCTCCAGGTCGGCCAGGGAGCTCCAGACCTCCACCTTGGTCCGGACCCGCCGCACGACCTCGTCAGCGAAGTCGGTCGTGCTGGCGTGGCCGCCCAGGTCGGCCGTCTTGACGCCGTCGGACACCGCCTCCAGCGTCGCCTCGTAGATCGCCCGCGACGCGCCGTGGCACGCCCGGCCCGGCATGTAGTGCAGCACGCTCGCGACGGCCAGGATCATCGCCATCGGGTTGGCGACGTTCTTGCCCTCGAGGGCGGGCGCGGTGCCGTGCGGGGCTTCGCTCATCGCCACGCGGACCTGGCCGGCGTCGTCGAACGCGAGCAGGACCGACTCGGCGCCGGCGATCGTGCCGAACATCTGCATCACCAGGTCGCTCAGGTTGTCCCCGTCCCGGTTCAGCGCCGGGATGACCAGCGCGTCGCCGGTGGTCGCCAGCAGCAGCGCATACGTGGCGTCGATCAGCCGCGGCTCGTACCGGACGTCCGGGTTGGCCGCCGCCGCTCGATCCATCTCCTCCTTGAACATGCCCTCGTAGACCGGGCTGACCGTCCACTTGGGGCCGCCGAACACGCTGGCGCCGAAGCGGCGGGCGTGGGCGAACGCGTGCTCCGCCACGATCCGGCACGTGCGCCGGCTGACCCGCTCGGTGCGGTACGCCCACTCGTCCAGCCCGTCGCCCTCGCGCCACTCGCGGGCGCCGTAGGCGTCGTCCACCGCCATGCGGATGACGGAGATGGGCGCGTAGACGGCGGCCGGCGGCCGGACGCCCGGGATGCGGCGGCCCGTCCGCACGATCACGCGGCCGTCCACCGCCGCCCGCAGGATGGCGTTGGGGCTGCCCACGTCGCCGGGCTCCTCGGGCGTGATCGTCGCCGCCTTGAGGCCGAAGCCGGCCTCCCGGAGCGCGCCGGCGGCCTCCAGGACGACCTGGTTTCGAGTCTCCCGCCGGCGGGAAAGAGATAGGTCGTAGTGCTGCAGCGTCACCTCGGCGCCGATCACGTCGCGCTCGAGGAGCCGGAGCGCCTGGAGCAGGAGCTCCTCGCCGGTCTGGTCTCCGTGGAGGACGACGATGGCAGGGGGCCGGGGGGAGTCACCCATGGAGGCAGTCCCGGACATGCTCGGCAATGTTAGGAGGGCGGGAGGCCGTCCCTCGGCACCGGCTGGCCGGCTGGCCGAGGCCCACACCCACCCAGGTGCCAACACAGGTGGGACAGACCCCCGTCCATCTGATACTATTGACAGCGCCTAGGACAACTAGGCTTCTTTTTGTCCCCCAGCCAGGAAGATTGACCTATGGAAACGATCATCACTCTCCAGTGCGGCGACTGCAAGCGCCGGAACTACACGACCGTCAAGAACAAGAAGAACGACCCTGACCGCATGGAGCTCAAGAAGTACTGCCGCTGGTGCCGGCGCCACACCTCCCATCGGGAGACCCGGTAGGCAGTGGCCATCCAGGCTCGGCGGCGGGTCCAGTCCGACCAGGCTCCTGGTGTCATCCGCTTCCTGCGGGACACCATCGACGAGCTGCGGAAGGTCGTGTGGCCGACCCCCCAGGAGTTGTACCGGTACACGCTGGTGGTGGTCGTGACGGTGGGCGTCATCGCCCTGTTCATCTTCGGGGTGGATTCGGCGCTGACGCAGCTGTCGCAGCACTTCATCTACAAGAAGTAAGGAACAGGTTTAGAGATGGCAGCCGAGAGAGCCGACGTCGCGTCGGCCGCCGCCGAGGCCCAGTGGTACGTGATCCACGCGTACTCGGGCCACGAAGAGAAGGTCAAGAAGAACCTCGAGAAGAGGATCGAGTCCATGGACATGCAGGACCAGATCCTCGAGGTGTTCGTCCCGATGGAGGACGAGATCGAGATCAAGGACGGCAAGCGCCGGCACGTCCAGAAGCGGATCTTCCCGGGCTACGTCCTGGTCAAGATGGTCATGACGGACGAGTCCTGGTACGTCGTCCGCAACACGCCCGGCGTGACCAGCTTCGTGGGCTCCGGCAACAAGCCGGTCCCCCTGCAGGAGATCGAGCTCCGGTCGATCCTCAAGCAGGTGAAGCAGGAGCCCCAGATCCGCGTCGAGTTCCAGGTGGGCGAGAGCGTGCGCGTCGTGGACGGGCCGTTCGCCGACTTCCTGGGCAAGGTGGACGAGATCAACGCGGAGAAGGGCAAGCTCAAGGTCCTGGTGAACATGTTCGGCCGCGAGACGCCGGTGGAGCTGGACCTGCTCCAGGTGGAGAAGGTCCACTAGCGCTCCCCGACGGAGGCCAGAGGAGTAGCGATCGAGATGGCGAAGAGCAAGCACGGCAAGAAATACGCCGAGGCGCTGAAGAAGGTCGAGGAAGCGCTGAGTGGCAACGGCGAGGCCGGTCTGACCCCCGTCAAGGCCTGCGAGGTGGCCAAGGACACGTCCACGGTTCGGTTCGACGCGACCGTCGAGGCGCACGTCCGCCTGGGCGTGGACGTCCGGCACGCGGACCAGATCGTCCGCGGCACCGTCTCGCTGCCCGCCGGCACCGGCAAGACCGTGCGCGTGCTCGCGTTCGTGGGGGGCGACAAGGCCCGCGAGGCGCAGGACGCCGGCGCCGACTTCATCGGCGGCGACGACCTGGTGCAGCGGATCCAGCAGGGCTGGACCGACTTCGACGTCGCGATCGCCACCCCGGACATGATGAGCAAGGTCGGACCGCTGGGCCGCATCCTGGGCCCGCGCGGCCTGATGCCGAACCCGAAGTCCGGCACGGTCACGTTCGACGTGGGGCGGGCCGTCCGCGAGGTGAAGGGCGGCCGCGTCGAGTACCGCACCGACAAGGCCGGCATCGTCCACGTGGCGATCGGCAAGGCGTCGTTCCAGGCCGACGCGCTGGAGCAGAACCTCTCCGCGCTGGTGGACGCGCTCGTCCGGGCCAAGCCGGCGGCGGCGAAGGGCCAGTACCTGCGCTCGCTGTACCTGTCGACCACGATGGGGCCGTCGATCCCCGTGGACGTCAAGGAAGCCGCGAAGCTGACGACCGCGTAGGCGGCCGTCGCGAGTGAGCCCGCCCCTCCGGGGGCGGGCTCATTTTCTTCTGAGCAGGTACACCTGGGGGCGCTGGCCGCCCTGGAAGACCCGGAACGTCCGCTCCGGCTGCCACAGCTTCCTGGTGTCGTCCAGCGTGGCGTCGAACAGCCGGATCTCGTGGGTGATGACCGCGAACCGGGCCCCCGGCGCGGCCATCCGGGCCGCCTCCTCCATCAGCATCGGGTAGAGCACCGAGTTCTCCCGGTGCGACCCGACCAGGTTGCCGTACGGCAGGTCCGCGCAGAGCACCGTGTACCTCGCCATGTCCAGGCCGGTGAGCACCGCGTCGGACTCCATCAGCCGCGCGGACCTGGCCACGCCCGCGGCCGCCAGGTTGGCCCGCGCGGCGTCCAGCGCCTCGCCGCTGACGTCCACGCCCAGCGCCTCCGCGGTCCGGCACAGCAGCAGACGCTCGACCAGCAGGGTGGCCGAGCCGCACATCAGGTTGATGAAGCGGTCGTCGGGCCGGGGCTGGGTCAGGTCGATCATCGCGGCCGCGATGGTGGCGTTCAGCGCTCCCGGGTAGTTCGCGACCCGCCACGCCCGCGTGGACAGCGGCCGCGGCGAGAGCCGGAGCAGCGCCTCCCAGCCGTCGTCGGGCCGGCTGTTCGGGCGGATGCGGATCAGCAGCTCGCCGTCGTCCGGGTCGTGCCGGAGGCCGGACTGGGCCTCCAGCTCGGTCGCCAGACGGCGGAACGTGGACGTGTCCCGGCCGGCGGCACCGAACCGGAACGTGCACAGCGTGCCCGGCGGGTGCAGCTGGCGGATCACCTGGATCCGCTCCAGGAGCGCCCGCAGGTTCTGGCTGCCCAGGAGCGCCGTGGGCCGGCGTCCGCTGAACGCGAGCGCCAGGTAGGCGGCGTGGGCGGTCCGCAGGCCGATCAGGTCGGAGAGGGGACCCTGGTACGCGAAGCGCAGGCTCGCGCGGCCGGTGTCGGCCAGGTGGCCGACCCGGCCTCTGAAGCACCGGCGCAGCTCGCGCGCCAGGATCGCCTCCATTCCGGGCAGGACGTCGCACTCCACGTCCCAGGCTTCAGGCATCCGTGTCCTTGTGGATAATCGCCAAATCCCTGGTATAGTTCCACACGCCGCAGACAGCAGGTGACGTCTCCGGGCGTCTCAATCTCCTGCCGAGGTATTCCGGAGCGAGGCTATCGCCTCCGTGCCCGTCTGCTGGCGCGGAGGTCTTTTTATGCCACGACAAGACAAGGTAGAGCAGGTCGAGCTGCTCACGGACAAGATGAAGAGCGCGAAGGTGGCCGTACTCACCGACTATCGTGGTCTGACGGTCTCCCAGCTCCAGGACCTGCGCGGCCGGTTGCGCGCGCAGGAAGTAGAGTACCGCGTCGTCAAGAACACGTTGGCGCGGCGAGCGGCGGCGGAGTCCGGCCACGGTGACTTCCAGGACCTGCTCAAGGGCCCGATCGGCATCGCCTTCGGCTACGGCGACCTCAGCGCCCCGGCCCGGGTGCTCGGCGAGTACGTCCGCCAGACGAGGATCCGCGTCGAGATCGTCGGCGGCCTGATCGAGGGCCGGGTCATGGGCCCGGAACAGGTCCGGCAGACCGCGGATCTCCCCCCCCGCGAGGTGCTCCTGGCCCAGCTGCTGGGCACCCTGCAGAGCCCCGTCGCGCAGCTCGTGGCGACCATCCAGGCCCCGGTGCAGCAGCTCATCGGCCTGCTCGAGGCCTACAAGGACAAGCTGGAGGGCGGCCCCCAGGCCGCATAGCGAGGAGCGAACAATGGCAGCGACCAAGATCACCCCGAAGGATTTCGTCGAGGCGCTCAAGGACTGGAGCGTGCTGGACGTCGTCGAGGCCGTGAAGGCCATCGAGGACGAGTTCGGCATCAAGGCGGCGGCCGCCGTGGCGGCGGCGCCGGCCGCGGCCGTCGTCGAGGCCGAGCCCGAGGAGGAGCAGACCGAGTTCACGGTCGTCCTGTCCGGCATCGGCGAGAGCAAGATCAACGTCATCAAGGCGGTCCGCGAGATCACCCAGCTCGGGCTCAAGGAGGCCAAGGACCTGGTGGACGCGGCCCCCAAGAACGTGCTCGAGAACGTCAGCAAGGAGGACGCCGACAAGGCGGCCGCCAAGCTGAAGGAAGCTGGCGCCACGGTCGACGTGAAGTAGCCAGTCTCGAGTTCGGAGATCGAGTTCAGGCCAGCCGCCTGAACTCGATCTCCGCCAGGCCGGTGGACGAGCTCCCGCCGCCGGGGTACACGGCTATGACCCTGACGGTCATCGACGTCACCTGGCGGGCGTGCACGATGTACGCGGTGGCCTGAGGAGTGTCTTTCAACGTCACCTGCTCGCCGGTCCCGTCCGAGTACGTGATCTGGAGGGTCTTCGGCCGCGCCAGCTGCTGGTAGTCCGGGCCGGCCGCCCCGTTCGTGACGACGATCGCGTCCAGGTCGGTGGCGCCGTCGAACGTGACCTGGAGCGTCGGCTGCGGATCGCCCGGGGTGTTCGCCGCCCAGTAGTCGTTGTTGATCAGGTCCGTGGCCAGCTGGCCCGGGTGGCCGGTTGTCTCCGAGCTGACGGTCGTGGTCACCGGGTGGACCTGGACGTAGCTCGGGTTGATCAGGCGGCGCAGGTCGGTGACCGCGATGTCCACCTCGCGGTTCACGGCCTGGCGGAACGCCGGGACCGCCAGGTAGGCCAGGATGCCGCCGAGCAGCACCACCACCAGCATCGTCAGCAGGAACGTGCGCAGGAGGGAGCCGAACGACGTCTCGGACTCCCGGAACGGCCGGTCGGACACCGCCGTCACGTCGCGCCGAGGAAACAGCCGCTGCCACCACGGGAGCTGGTTCGTCACCGCCCGCGTGAGCGGCGCGCCGCAGCGGCGGCAGAAGTGGCGGCGGACGTCGTTGCGGGCCCCGCAGTTGGAGCAGTAGGGCCCCACCTCGTCCACGTCGGGCACGGCCACCGGGATGATCCGCGGCGGCGGGGGCGGGGCCACCGGCACCTCTTCCGGCTGCCGGGCCTGGGGCGCCCCCTGCTCCGGCGCGGGCGCATCCGGGCGGCGGGCGCTGGGCGAGCTCGACACCGGCGTCGTGGTCTGCGCGACCACTGTGGCCGGCGGCACCCACCCGCCGGCCGCCGGCGCCGGGGTGGCCTGGCCGGACTCCATGCCGACCACCTCCTTCAGGCGGTCGAACCCCGTGGTGGGAGGCGGCGGAGGAGGAGGTGGCGGAGGCGGCTGTGGCTGCGGAGTCGGCTCCGGGGCCTTCTCGGCCACGCGCTCACCGCTCCACTCCAGGAAGCTTCCGCAGGAATTGCAGAACTGGTCCCGGTCCTCGTTGCGGTTGCCGCACTTCTTGCAGATGATCACGGGCGCCTCGCGGGGGCGATTGTAACGGCCATCACGTGTCGACCGGCGGGGCGGGACGTCCCATTCATTGAAGCATCTGTCCCTGGTGCATGGGACATCGCCCAGTGGCACAATGGCGCAGCGGCGCATGCAGGCGACGGATGGCGTCACGTCGAGCGGCGGGGCAGTGGACGAGAGCGATCCTGGGCCGACGCGTCCAGCCGCCGGTGTGCTCGCGGCGAAGCTGCGGGCGCCGCGCGCCGAGGCGTTCCAGCGGGAGCGGCTCGACGACCTGCTGAGCGGTCTCTGGACCCGGCGTCTGGCCCTGGTCGTGGCGCCGGCGGGATCGGGCAAGACCACGCTGCTCGCCCGCTTCGCGGCGACGGCCGGCGTGCCGGTGGCGTGGTACCGCCCGGAGACGTGGGACGGCACGCTGGACGTCTTCCTGGGCTACCTCCAGGCGGCGCTGCGCACCGCGCTGGGCGGCCTCGAGGAGGAGTGGATCACGGTCGAGGACGCGGCCCGCGCGCTCCAGACGTGGCCGGGCAGCCGGGTGGTGCTGGTTGTGGACGACCTGCACGTCCTGGAGGGCACCCCGGCCGAGGCGGCCCTGGAGCGCCTGATCGACTACGTGCCGGCGCTGTACGTGGTCGCCGGCTCGCGCGTCATGCCCCGGTTCAACCTGCCCCGGCTGCGCGTCTCGGGCAGCCTGCTGGAGATCGCCGGCGACGACCTGCGCTTCCGCTCCTGGGAGGTCGAGCGGCTGTTCCGCGACTACTACCAGGCCCCGCTGCCGGCGGACGAGCTGGCGATGCTGGCCCGCCGCACCGAGGGCTGGGCGGCCGGGCTGCAGCTGTTCCACCTGGCCACGCGGGGCCGTCCGCCCGACGAGCGGCGGCGGGTGCTGGCCGGCCTGAGCGGCGGCTCCCGGTTCGTCCGCGAGTACCTGACGCGCAACGTGCTGGAGGAGCTGCCTGCCGACCTCCGCGGCTTCCTGGTGGACACGTGCGTCCTCCAGCGGCTCAGCGGGCCCATCTGCGACGCGTTCCTGGAGCGGGGCGGCAGCCACGCGCTGCTGGCCGAGCTGGAGCGCCGGCAGGTCTTCACGCACGCGCTGGACGACGAGGGGCACTACCGCTACCACGAGGTGCTGCGGTCGCACCTGGAGTCGCACCTGGTCCAGGACGTCGGCGAGGTGGCCGTGCGCGACCGGCACCGCAGGGCCGGCGCCGTGCTGGAGGAGGCGGGCGCGCTGGCCGAGGCGCTGCACGCGCACTGCCGGGCGGAGGACTGGTCGGCGGTGGACCGCCTGGTCGGCCACAGCGGCGAGAAGCTCCTGCAGGGCTCGCAGGTGTGGATCGACGCGCTGCCGGCGGCCGTGCTCGCCAACGACCCCTGGCTGCTGCTGGCCGGGGCGCGGCGCCTGCGCGCGGACGGCCGCTGGGACGCCGCGCAGGTGACGTACCAGCGCGCGGAGGAGGGCCTGGGCGCGCCCACCGCGGCCGAGGTCGCCCGCCGCGAGCGCCACACGCTGGCGGCGTGGCTGCAGCCGGGCATGGCGCCCGCCGGCGACGTGCTCGGGCTGCTCCGGGCGGCCACGCAGCGCGACCCGCTGGGCGTCCGGGCGCGAGCCAGCCTCGCCGGGCCGGAGGCGGCGGACCTCGTGGCGGGCCTCTGCGCGCTCCTGGCCGGCGACGTGCGGGAGGCACGGCGGCTGCTGGCCATGGCGGCGGCCGACCCCGCCCTGGCCGGCGCGGCGGCGGTGAGCGCCCGGCTCGGCCTGGGCGTGGCCGACCTGATCGCGGGCGAGGCGCGGGGCGCGACCGAGCTGGGCCACGCGATCGAGGCCGCCGAGGCGCAGGGCTACGGCTTCCTGACGCGGCTCGGCCACGCCTGCCGGGGCCTGGAGCCGGGGGGCGCTGAGCACGCCGCGACGGCCCGGGTCACGTGCGAGCACGTGGGCGACGGGTGGGGCGCCGCGCTTGCCGGCCTCCTGGAGGGGTGGGCGCGGGCGCACCAGGAGGACGCGCGCGAGCTCGGGAGGGCGGCAGCGGTGCTCGACGAGGCGTCCGACTGGTTCGAGCTGATGGACGCGCCGGTGCTCCAGGCCTGGGCGTTCGCTCTGCGGGCGCTGGCGATGGCCCGCGCGGGCGCGTCGGACGCGGTGCCGGTCGCGCTGCGCGCCGAGCGGCTGGCGCAGGCGCGGGGCGTGTCGGGCGCGGGCCTGTTCGCGGACGCCGCGCTGGCCACGGCGGACGTGTCGAAGCGGGCGGAGCACCTGGCGCTGGCCGCGTCGCGGCGCGCGGCCAGCGGCATCGGCCCGGCCTGGGCGACCGTGGCGGCCGTGCGGCCTCCCGTGATGGTGCGGCTGTTCGGCGGCTTCGAGCTGGAGCTGAACGGCCGGCCGTTCGACCTGTCCGGGCTCAAGCCGCGCGTGCGGGCGCTGCTGCGCCTGCTCGCGGTCCAGGGCGGCCGGCCCCTGCACCGGGAGGTGATCCAGGTGGCGCTGTGGCCGGAGGCGGCGCCCGACGCGGGCGCGCGCAACCTCCACGTCGCGATGTCGAGCCTGCGCCAGGCGCTGGAGCCGGGGGTGGCGCGAGCCGGGTTCACGCTGGTCGTGCGCGACGGCGACGCGTACCGCCTGGCGACC
>Ga0070717_10000478_pt1 | contig 25528 bp, 21 predicted proteins | sample LARL113metaG_FD_71366 | JGI IMG/M metagenome (GOLD analysis project Ga0070717, IMG submission 71366) | Corn, switchgrass and miscanthus rhizosphere microbial communities from Kellogg Biological Station, Michigan, USA - LAR L11-3 metaG | ecosystem: Host-associated > Plants > Roots > Rhizosphere ...
CCGTCTGGATCTTTACGGACCAGCAGAGCCAGCTTGCAATGGGTCTTCAGGCCGACCAGGCCGTGAAAAACTTGCACCCCCGCATCTTCCAGATCGCGCGCCCACCGAATGTTCGATGCCTCATCGAAACGTGCTTTCAGTTCCACCACTGCGGTAACCTCTTTTTTAGCAGCGGCAGCAATAAGGGCTTGGACGATCATGGAATTTTCGCTGGTCCGGTAGAGCGTTTGCTTGATCGAGAGCACGTTCGGATCTTCAGCGGCAGCTTCAATAAAAGACACCACGGCGTCGAAGGAATCGAATGGATGGTGCAGCAGCACGTCATGACGCCGCAGTTCTTCGAAAAGATCCTGCGACTTCGCCGTCAAGCGAAGTTCGCGCGGAACGAACGGCTTGTACTTAAGGTCGGGGCGATCGGTTTGCTCGTAAATATTGAATAAGCGTGGAAGATTGACCGGTCCATCCACGCGAAAGACTTGCCACGGCTCGAGGCCGAAATTAGTTCGCAGGCGTTCGATAATCTCAGGATCCGCGTCAGCGTCGATTTCCAGGCGGACGGCGTCGCCTTTGCGCCGGTTATGCAGTTCGGTACGCACCGACTCGAGTACATTGCGTGATTCCTCTTCCGCCAGATAAAGATTGCTGTTGCGGGTAACCCGAAATGCGGCTGAGGAAACAATGTCATACCCGTTGTACATGCGCGCTGCGTGGAAAGAGACCAGGTCTGCGAGAAAAATAAAGTCGACAGTGCCTTCTGAAGGAAGACGCACCAATCTCGGCAGCGCCCGCGGCACCGTGACCACCCCGGTATAGGTCAGGGACGAACGCCGCCTGCGCCGCAGCAGGAATGCCACGCATAATGCTTTATTGATGACCCTCGGAAACGGATGCGCGGGGTCGATAGTGACTGGCGTCAGCAGCAGGTCGAGTTCTCGCTCGCAATAGTCTTCAACAAAAGCGCGAGCATTTTCATCGAGCTCGTTCAAGCTTAGGACCCGAATCCCTTTTTCCGAAAGCTGCGGACGCAACTGTTCATTCCAACACTGGTACTGCTCGGCAATGAACTTGTGCACTTCCTCGGAAATAAGATCGCGTTCCTCGGTCAAGGTTAGGCCGTCAGGCCCGGCTTCGGTGTAGCCGTCTTCAATCTGTTGCACCAGGCCCGCCAGGCGCACTTCAAAAAATTCGTCAAGATTGTTTGCGCTGATGGAAAGAAACTTCAGACGCTCGAGCACAGGGTTATTTTCATCCTGCGCCTCTTCGAGCACGCGATGGTTGAACTGCAACCACGAAATCTCGCGGTTGATGTAATAGGACGGGTTATCGACTGAGGCGCGTGCCATGACGGAGTCTGAGGAGAGTACCGCGAAATGGCAGGCCGCCTACGGTCTTCTTTGGCAGCGCCGCCTCAACTAGTATAAAACAGCGGCCCTCCCCTCGAATCTAATACGGAATTTAGCCGGTGAGTGTTAAAGGAGTATGAAATATGTGCGCTCAATCTTTGTGGCGACCGGAGTATGCGAATGGGTTAATGGCCCGAATCCAGCTTCGCCATCTCTTCCGCGAATAGCGGGTTTGAAGGGAACTCTACTTTCAGCGAGGCCAGCAGTTCGCGTGCATGTGGCTTATCGTGATCGCGCACGTAAGCAATGGCCAGCAGAATATCTGCGAAAGGAGCAAGGTAATGTCCGTGATCGGCAACCAGTTTTAGCTCCTTAATCCCCGCCTGTTTGTCGCCGGGAACTCCGCCCAGGCGCGCCAGCCAGCGCACCGGAGCCGCCATGCTGCCAACCAGATATTTGCTGATGCCGCCTGCAATGTGGGCGTCATAACAATCAGGATCAACTGCCAAGGTTTGCTCGGCCCAGGCCGTCGCTTGTTTGGTGTAACGCAGCGACGCTAGATTCCGCTTCTCGATTAGGGCTGCGTAGTCGCCCTGCAGGCCGTTGACAAGAGTCATGGCAAAGAGCGCGTCTCTGTCCCTTGGATTTTTTTCCAATCGCCGCTGTGCTATCGCCTCGGCTTGGTGAATCGCAGCATCGAACCGGGCCCGAACCGCCGGATCTGCGGCCGGCTTTGGACGGTTCTCAAATCTCTCAAAGAATTGAGATTCCAAGATTCCCAGACGATGAAATTCCGAGAACAGCAATCCCGCGGCATCAAAAGTAGGGCCCATGGGATCATCGGGGTGGCTCAGCTCCCATCCGGCAAAAATTCCATGCGCGGCATCGAAATCCAGACTGTATAGAAGTTGAAAGCCGTGGTCGAGCGGCGGAAGTGAAATGCTGGCAGTTGCAGCCAATGTGGGCACTGAAAGGCAGAACAGCACCAGAATCGTGAGTTGAATTTGAAGGGGCTTTCGCATTCAGGGCCGTATAAGTATAGATGCGTTTTGTCGGCTCCCACTGCCAATCCCTGTAAAAGAGTTGTTAAACCGGGTGCTCTGATGTGAGTACCCGCTGACCGTTCAGAATTGGGAAAAGCATAGGTCAGCGGTTTGACCCGTTCCAGCCCCTCTGCTAAGTTCAAACGTTTCCCTTCACGTTCCCGTGGAGCGACGGGCGTCTCGCCGGTCCAGCACCCACGCGGAAACAGAATCGAGCTTTTTCATGGCCCTCAAATTTCGTGGAGTGGACTTCATCGAATTCGACACTCTGCTTAACGACGACGAACGCCTGGTTCGCGACACCGCACGCCGCTTTATTGAAGACAATCTCATTCCCATCATCGAAGAGTGCAATCGTGCCGGGCGCTTCCCACGTGAACTGGTCAAGCCCATGGCCGATTTGGGATTCTTCGGCGCAAGCCTCAAGGGCTATGGCTGTGCCGGAATGTCGAACGTTGAATATGGCCTGGTCACGCAGGAACTGGAGCGCGGCGATTCCGGCGTGCGGTCATTTGTCAGCGTACAGTCGGCGCTGGTGATGTATCCCATTTATGCCTTTGGCAGCGATGAGCAGAAGCAGAACTGGCTGCCCGCTATGCAGAAAGGCGAAAAGCTCGGATGCTTCGGCCTCACCGAGCCTGACTTCGGCTCTAATCCTGGCGGTATGCGCACCCGCGCCCGCAAATCGGGCAATGAATACGTGCTCAACGGCGAAAAGATGTGGATCACTTCCGGCTCCATCGCTGACGTTGCCGTGATCTGGGCGAAGACCGAGGACGCGAAAGATGCCAACGACGGCAGCAGCATTCGCGGATTCCTGGTTGAAACCGACCGCCCTGGCTTTCGCGCCGAGGACATTCACGGCAAGTGGTCGCTGCGTGCGTCGGTGACGTCGAGTCTTTCGCTGCAAGATGTGCGCATCCCCGCGTCGAATCTGCTGCCGAAAAGCGGCGGTCTCAAGTCTCCGCTGATGTGCCTGAATCAGGCCCGCTACGGAATCGCCTGGGGAGCGGTAGGCGCCGCCATGGCTTGCTACGATTGCGCGCTGCAGTATTCGCTCTTTCGCAAGCAATTTCACAATGAGCCGATCGCCTCACGCCAACTGGTGCAGGAGAAACTGGCATGGATGATCAGCGAGATCACCAAGGCGCAGCTGCTGGGGCTGCAAGTCGGGCGGCTTAAAGATCAGGAGAAGGTTAAACACCAGCACATTTCCATGGCCAAGCGAAACAATGTCTGGATGGCGCTCGAGTGTGCCCGCATGTCCCGCGATATCCTGGGCGCGAATGGCGTTGCCGATGAATACCCCATCTTCCGCCACATGGCCAATCTGGAGTCGGTCAAGACATATGAAGGCACCCACGACATCCACACCCTAATCATCGGGCAGAGCGTGACGGGAATTGATGCGTTTTGAGGTTCTGAGTAGGGTATAGCGTGGCAACAGGCTCAGTGCCGAAGGCACGATATGTGAAAGCCCGGCATGGCAATGCCGGGTAACCGATAAAAATGATCGAAGAGATTTGGCGCCTCGTAGGGGGAATTGAAGGACTTGGTCTACACAACGCTGATGCTTTAACTCCGACTGGAGGCTGACAATGGCCGACATTCTCCAAGAATTCACAATCAAGGCACCACGCGAACGCGTGTTTGAGGCGATGGCTACTCCAGCGGGGTTGGATCGCTGGTGGACCAAGTCGGCGACCGGCGACGCTAGGGAGAACGCCGAATACGCGCTGTGCTTTGGTCCAGGCTACAGCTGGCGAGGAAAAGTGACACGCTACGTGTCCGGGTCAGCATTTGAACTTTACATCACGCAAGCGCATGCTGACTGGATGGACACCCGCGTGGGCTGTAATCTGCAGTCGGAGAGCGAGACGGTGACGCGGGTCAGCTTTTATCACACCGGGTGGCCGGCGGACAACGAGCACTGGCGTGTCTCTTGCTACTGTTGGGCGATGTATCTGCGAGTGTTACGACGCTACCTTGAACATGGCGAGTTCGTCCCTTACGAGAAACGCCTCGAAGTGTAGATCTCGGAATCGAATGGTTGCCGGACGACTCTGGCAGATTTAACTGTTGTGAGATTTAGTGTCAGTGCACTTCCCGGACGAAATCCACCGGCATTAATGGCGTTTACAATCCATGCGGCCATTGCTTTTGGTATGGGGTCAGGGTGCGGCTCTGGCCAGTGCCTCAGCGGGACACTAGTTTAAGCTCTTCTTTTTTAAGCTCTTCTTTTCGGGCCTTGCGAAAACGGAGTCGTCGATAGGGCTCGTTGAACCTGACTTCAGTGAGTTTTCGCGTCCACTTCATCGGTCTTGCGGTCTTGGCCGCACCAAACGCAAATAGCTCTTTGCCTACCGGACGATAGTCTCTGATCGACGTGCTCGAAGTGCCGTTTGGAACGTGCTGGTCAGTATCGAAGCGTATAAGCAAACCTCGTTTCACGCTGAAGAAAAAATCGAAGATGGAGTTCTCGAGAGATGCTTCGAGCTTCCGGTATTCTGGCCGCTCACCGTTTCGTGACCTGTAACCCGGAGTTCGGGTAAAACTCGTGCAATTTGAGGTTCAGAGAACGGCACGTCGGTGGAAATCCAACCGTGAATTGGAATTCGGCCGGCGGTGCACCCCAACTCATTCGACCGCGCTCGCATGCAATCAGCCGATTTTCGCCGACTTCCGATCCATGTCCTCATGGAGCTTTTCCGTCGTGCGGTGTAGGATAGGCGTTCGTTTTTCACTTCCCTCGGGAGCTTACACATGAGAAGAGTTTGCCTGGTTCTGCTCTTTTCTCTTACGGCGATTGCCCTTAACGCTCAAACTTACGACCAGAAACTTTTCGGCGGAATGCACTGGCGCAACATCGGCCCCTTTCGTGGTGGTCGCGCGCTGGCTGTTACTGGCATTCCGGGCGAGCCGAATACATATTTCTTCGGCGCGGTAGCGGGCGGGGTATGGAAATCGACGGACGGTGGCGTGAATTGGAAGCCGCTGTTCGAACACGAATCGACTTCATCGATCGGGGCCATTGCTATCGCCGATTCCGATCACAATGTGATTTACGCGGGTACCGGCGAAGCCTGCATCCGCGGCAACATGTCCTACGGCGACGGGGTTTTCAAGTCGATTGATGGCGGCCAATCCTGGAAGAACATTGGACTGCGCGATACCCAGCACATTGGCGCGGTCATCGTTGACCCGCGAGATCCTAACGTAGCATTCGTCGCCGCGTTGGGCCACGCCTACGGTCCGAATTCCGAGCGCGGCGTCTTTCGCACCCGCGATGGCGGCAAAACTTGGGAGAAAGTGCTTTACAAAGATGATCACACGGGCGCAATTGACGTGGTGTTCGATCCGAATAATGCAAACATTCTGTTCGCTGCGCTGTGGCAGGTGATGCGTACTCCATACAGCATGGACAGTGGCGGACCGGGGAGCGGATTGTATAAATCCAGCGACGGCGGTACGACGTGGAAACGTCTCGAGGGAAATGGTCTGCCGGACGGCATCATGGGAAGAATCGGCGTAAGCGTCTCCGGGGGCGATTCGAACCGCGTATATGCTCTCATCGAGGCGGAAAAGGGTGGCCTCTACCGTTCTGATGATGCCGGTGAGCACTGGATTCGGGTCAATGAAGATGAGCGTTACCGCCAGCGCGCCTGGTATTTCACGCACATCTTTGCCGATCCGAGGGCGATCGATACGGTTTATGTTCTTAATACCGGGCTGTTCCGTTCGACGGACGGAGGCAAAACCTTTGCTCTGCTTCCGGCCCCGCATGGCGATCATCACGGGCTCTGGATCGATCCCATGGATCCCAACCGGCTGATTAATGGCAACGACGGAGGAGTCACTATCTCAGTTGATGGAGGGCGCACCTGGACGCAGCAGAATAATCAACCGACCGCGCAGTTCTACCACGTCATTGCCGATAACCGATTTCCGTATTACCTGTACGGAGCGCAACAGGACAACTCCACCATAGCAATTGCGACCCGCGATACCGACGAGTGGGTGATCTCAGACAAAGATTGGTATGACGTGGGCGGCGGCGAGTCCGGGTACATCGCGCCCGATCCACGTGACGGGAACATAGTCTATGCAGGCGATGGCGGCGGCGTGGTCACTCGCTTCGATAAGCGTACTGAGCAGGCTCAAAGCATCTCTCCTTGGCCGCTGGATACGTCGGGGCGGGGCGCCGGCGAACTCGAGCATCGTTTTCAGTGGACTGAGCCAATTCTGCTTTCTCCGCACGATCCGGATGTGCTCTACACCGCGGCCGAAGTGATTTTCAAGAGCACCGACCATGGCATGAGCTGGACGACCATCAGTCCTGACCTCACGCGTAATGACAAAAGCAAGCAAAAGCCCTCAGGGGGGCCGATCACCCTCGATATTACAAGCGTCGAGTACTACGACACCGTCTTCGCGATTGCGGAGTCGCCGGTGCAAAAGGACTTGATCTGGGCAGGAACCGACGATGGCCTGATTCAGATCACGCGAGATGGTGGCAAGAACTGGTCGAACGTAACACCTTCGAACAAACTGCTGGCGGAATGGAGCTTAATCAGCCTAATCGACGCATCCCCGCAGGATGCAAGCACGGCCTACGCGGCAGTCGATCGCCACAAGAATGACGATGTGCGCCCGTACATTTATAAGACCAGCGACTTCGGCAAGACTTGGGCGAAGATTGCTAACGGAATTCCCGACGGCGCTTACGTCCACGCGGTAAGGCAGGATCCGAAGAACAAGAACCTGCTCTACGCCGGTACGGAACTAGGCGTATACGTCTCGTTTGACGACGGAGCACATTGGCAGCCGTTACAGCTCGATTTGCCGACTACTCCGATCACAGATCTGATAATCAAGGATGATGATCTCGCGGTCGCGACCAACGGCCGGTCATTCTGGATCCTTGACGATATAAATCCATTGCGTCAATTGACGCCGCAACTCGCCAGTCAGGATGCAGTCCTGTATAAGCCGGCGGCAACGTATCGCCTGCAATTTCCCGAGCAGGTGAACAAGCGCCGTCCGGTAGGAGAGAACCCGCCTAATGGCGCGATCGTTAGCTACTATTTGAAATCTGAGTCTAAGGACGAGATCACGCTTGACGTTCTCGACATCGCGGGAAAACTAGTGCGTCATTACTCCAGTAGGCCAAAGAATAAATTCGAACAGCCGCAAGAGTGGCCTGACCAAGAGCGTCCGCCGGAGTTGTTGCCAACGGCCGCCGGCATGAATCGATTCCCATGGAATTTAAGATATGAAAGCCCAACTGAGCTGCCCGGAGCCTTTTATGCGGGCAATGGCCCCCAAGGGCCATACGTCCTGCCTGGAACCTACACGCTGAAACTGACCGTTGCTGGTAAGAGCCAGACGGTTCCGCTGGAGGTCAAGCTGGACCCTCGCGTTAAGGCCTCGCAAGCTGATCTGCAAAAGCGATTCGATTTGCAGATGAAAGTTCGGGACGACATCGAAGAGTTGCATACGGCCGTAAACCAGCTGCGCGGAGTGCGATCTCAAATGGAAGTCGTCAAGAAGCGATTGGAAGACGAAGGCGAGAAGGGCAAACCCGTCATCTCGGCCTGCAACGAGCTGGAGAAAAAGATGGCGCCGGTGGAACAGGAGCTCATTCAAGTAAAGATGCAGAGCTCAGAAGGAAACCTGCGCTATCCCAATATGCTGGATGAGCAATACGATTCCTTCCGCGCAACCCTCGAGAGTGCCGACGCTGCGCCGACCCAGGCAGAATTGGCGGTCTTTGACCAACTGCATGGCCGGCTCGAAAAACAGCTCGTCGCATGGAAGCAGATTGCTGCGACGGACGTGCCAGCGGTTAACGATCTGGTGCGGAAAGAAAATATCTCACTGGTCGAGGTACCGGCTGGGAAATAGCAGTTAGGTTAACGCCTGGGATGGGTCTACAAAATCGATGTGACATCGTCAGGTGCCGGTGGAAATCCGTCGCTGATTATGGCATTAGCCGGTAAACAGATTATCTAAAATTGAACTGACGCGTTTCCTCTGTGGCTTTTAGCATGCTAGCCCTGAGTTCCTGGGTTCGTGTGAACAACGAAAAACCTCTCGATGCCATCCGACGTTAGCTGGAGATCTGTAGGCAGCCGCGCTCGCCACGGTTTGAGAACTCTATTAAGAGCAAAATCATAAATAAAGGTTTCACGAGTAAGGCCGATATGTCACACAACATTACGAAACTTACTCTCGAATGACTTTGGATAATGTCCGCTTATTCGTTAGCCTTTGCTCGGTCATATTGCAAAAGCCAAGGAAGCCGGCAATTTGCGAGTCACCAGCCTGAAGATGGTCAACGAGTCTTGTAAAAACTAGAGGAGAAACCACCGGAGGTCGTCAATGAAAACAGTCAGAAAATCCTTTCTCTCCCTCGTAACGGTCGCAGCGTTTCTGCTTTGCGCCGCAGTGCCGCGCCTTCGAGCAGAAGACCCAGACCGATGTCAGCGCCGAGTCGCTCACGCCGACCATGAACTTCACGAGGCCATCGAGAAACACGGACGGCATAGCCGCCAGGCAAACCACGAACGTCGTGAATTGCACAATGCGCGCGAGCGTTGCTGGCGTGAGCAGCATCGGTGGTGGGATGAAGACGACCACCGCTGGCGCACAGATCGCGATTGGAACGAGCACGACCACGACTAGGCGGGTCGGGTCGGGATCCAAGGCACTTGCCGAAGCGTTACCCGGATCTCCTTTCCCCGCCGGTGTGCCACTGTCGGGCGGGATCGCGACATCGGCGCCGGCGCAATAGCCGCTGTGGGTCCGAACTGTTTGATATCTCCGCCGCCGGGCAGCGGCCTGGGTTCGACGAGCCATTAACCACCGCTGCTTTCCGTTGATTCTAGCCGCGTCCTGCGTTAGGCTATTTTCGCTCTGGCGGTTTTCCCCTTCCTTTCCGATCCAAACCATAAAACCATGTATGTGCTGCATAGCCGCTGCAAAATGCTGGGTTTAGGGCGAGTTACCCACAACATATGGTGTTTTATTACTTGACCCCGGCGCAAGATGGTCGGTACAGTAGCTCTAATTTGTGCCCCGTCCCATCCAGCCTGGGACGGCTTTCGAGTACGCGAACTGCCGGAGGAACCTGGTTGGTAAACCTATCCAGTGGCGGTTGCCCTCCAACTCTGAAACAGGAGCAATGGATTGGTCTGGAAGGTGGTTGGCCTGGGGCCGCACACATCGAAAGCCAGGAGACTAGGGGACGGCTTGAAGCCGTGCCCTTTCAAATCCTGGTTTTCAAACCTCAGCAGGTATCAGCGGTCCCGCGAAGGAGTGTAAGTTGCTCAAACTGAAGAAGCTCCAGATTCTGGGATTTAAGTCGTTTTGCGACCGCACCGAACTTAAGTTTCATGGCGACGGCGTGGCTGCCATCATTGGGCCGAACGGGTGTGGCAAGTCAAACATTGCCGACGCCATTTCTTGGGTGCTTGGAGAGCAGTCGGCGAAAACCTTGCGCGGCTCGCGCATGGAAGACGTTATCTTTGCGGGCACGCGCGACCGCAAGCCGACCGGCATGGCCGAAGTGTCGCTGACGCTAATTGACCCGGAAGAATATGAAGGCCCGGACAAGAATGATCCGACGGAGCTGGTTCTGCACGATGAGATGCCTGCCGAAGATTGGGATGAAACTGAAATTCGGGCGCGCGCAGCGGAAGAAGTGGAAAGAATAACGGAAGAGGCCCAGCCCGGGGCGACCGAGGAGGTTGAAGTTCCGCGGTCGAAGATCAATACCATCGCGATTGCGTTTCCCGATGATGAGCCCCAATTTGCCATCCATCTGGTTAAAACAGGGACGACGGCCGCGGAGGCCCCTGCCGGTCACGTGATCCTGAAGATTCGCCGTCGAAAGTTCCAACAAACGTTTCGCGCCGGAGAAATCGCCGTCACGCGGCGGTTGTTCCGTTCCGGCGACAGCGAATACTTGTTGAATGGAAAGCTGTGCCGTCTGCGCGATATTCAGGAACTGTTCATGGGAACCGGCCTTGGGCCGGAGTCGTATGCTCTGATCGAGCAGGGACGCATCGGGCAGATCCTAAGCAGCCGCCCCACCGACCGCCGCGCCATTATCGAAGAAGCAGCGGGAATCACCAAATTCAAAACCAAAAAGCGTCTCGCCGAAGCACGCCTCGAAGATGCCAAGCAGAACCTCGCCCGCGTGAATGACATCTTCGAAGAGGTGACCCGGCAGGTGAATTCGCTGAAGCGTCAGGCGTCGAAAGCTGAACGTTACGGGCGCTTGCGAGATGAAATGCGGGCAAATCTGCGCGTGGTTCTGGCCAGCAAGTTTGCCCAGTTTGATCAGCAGGCTGCGGAGCTGGTCGCTCAGATGGACGCTCTCGCGGAAGAAATGCGACAACAAACTGGTGCAATTCAGGAGATGGAAGCCGAGCTTGCGGAACGTGGACAACGGGGCTACGCGATCGAAGCCGAACTCCGCGAGAACAGTGCAAGGCTTGGCGACATCAAACTTGAGGCCGAAAGGAACCAGGCCCAGTGTCGCCATAATGAAGAGCGTTGCAACGAGCTGACTGTGCGGACGGCATCGTCGGAGGCCGAACTGGAGCAGGTGCGCGCGCGGTTGGCAGCGCTTGAGGAAGAACTGAATTCGAATCGGCAGGTGCTCGATTCTGCTGCGGTCGATTTAGCTGCTGCGCAGCAGGAACTAGAGACTAGCCAGCGGCAGGCAACTTCTGCAGCAGGCGCGTTGGCCGGACTCGAGCAGCAGCAAGAGCAATCCCGCATTGCCACTCTGGAGTGCGTGGCGTCTCTTTCCAATCTGCGCAACCAGCTTACGCAAGCCGAGGAGCGCATGGCGGCCGCAGACCGCGAGGCACAGCGGCTTCAAACCGAAATGGCAGTGGCGCGGACGCAAGCGGAAACATTCGGAGGCGAACGAGGACAGCTGGCGTTGGAATTTGAATCGGTGTCACAGCGAGTGTCAGCTTTAGCAGAGGAAATAGCGCAGACTCGCGACCTGCTTGCCCTAAAGCGCCGCCAGGAATCGGAAGGCAAGAACCATCTGGATGGCCTGCGAGCGGAATACGCTTCGGCGCTCGGCAAAAAGAGCTCTCTTGAAGCGGTAATCGCAGAGCACGGTTATTCCACGGAGTCGGTTCGGCGCCTGTTCCAGTCTGGCACGATGCAGGGTGGGCTTGCTCCAGTTGGAGTGCTGGCCGACTTTCTGGAAGTCGAGCCGCGCTATGAAGCCATGGTCGAAGATTTCCTGCGCGATGAGTTGAATTACATCGTGGTCAAGTCCTGGGATGCGGCGGACGAGGGACTGCGGCTGCTGCGCTCTGATGTTAACGGGCGCGCGACTTTTCTGGTTCACCCCGAAGATTCTCAGGCCCGTTTTTCGTTCGCAGTTCCCGATGGCCAGCCCGCGCCGCCGGATGCCTCCATCGTTCCGTTGAAACATACCATTCGCGTGCTCGATGGATTTGGAAAATCACTGGAAGTGATTCTCCCTAAACTGCGCGATGGTTACATCGTTCCCGATCCAGCATTCGCCCGCGATCTCGCGCTGGAAAATCCGGATGCGTTCTTCCTGTCACAAAGCGGGGAATGTTTTCATAATGTGACCGTTACCGGCGGCAAACAGCGTGCGGAAGGCCCGCTTTCCATGAAGCGCGAGTTGCGCGATGTCATGCGGCTTTTGAACGAACTCGAAGAAGCGCTGCGCAATCGGGAAGGCAGTGTGCTGAACCTTGGACATGAAATCAAGGAATTAAGTTCGCTGCTCGACCGTCTTGAAACGGACAAGCGCGAATCCGAAAAACTGGCGATGACTTCGGGTCATGCATTGCGGCAACTTGATTCCGAGATGGCCCGTGTGCGTGAACGCTGTGAAGTTTGTGAAAGGGAACTGACGCGGCTGGCGGCTGAACGTGAGGTCCACCAGGAGATGGTTAATGACCGTCGGGTGGAGACTGCTTCAGTGCAAGAGAAACGCGCAGACCTGGAGCGACAGGCCGCATCGGCGCAGGAGGAACTCGCAGTCTTGCGTGAGAACCGAAACAACACGGTTCAAGCCGTTTCTGAACGGCAGGCTCGAGTGGCTGCGCTGGAAGAGCGCCACCGCTCGGCGGCCTCGGTGATGCAGCGAATTGAGCAACTGGTCACGGAGATGCAGGAGCGGCTTTCGGCACTTCTATCGCAGATCGAATCCGCAGCATCGGAGCAATCTCAGAGAGAACTCGAGAACCTGGCAATCGCGGACAAGCTGCTGGATCTGGAGTCGGAAAAGAATGCCTGCGAAACTCGCGCCAGTCTGTTACAGATCGAGTCGGAACAGGTGCGGGCGCGGATTGGCGAGGTCGATGCGCTTTTGCGTCATGCCCGACACGAAATCGATGCTCTGCGCGATCGCAAAGCCGAAGCCTCCACCACGGCCGTCAAAGTGCAGTCAGATGCAGAGTATCTCGCACAAACCTGCGTTAATGATCTTGGCGTGCAGCGTGTGGAGTTGATGGCAGATTCCACGCTGCCGCGGATATTGGGCGAAGAGCTCACAGCTGAGGAACTATCGTGCCAAGAGATGCGCTCGCGGCTCAATGCTATGGGCCCGGTCAATATGATGGCGCTCGATGAGTATAAAGAGGCGGCAGAACGCCAGTCGTTTCTCGAAACCCAGAGAAAAGACCTGCTCGACTCGATCGAGAACACGCAGGCGACGATCAAAGAGATCGATATCTTCTCGCGGCAGAAGTTCGAAGAGGCGTTCAATAAAATCAACGAGAATTTCCAGGTCACATTCAAGAAACTGTTCGGCGGCGGTAATGGCATGATGCGCCTGACAGACGAGGAAAACAGCGCGGAGAGCGGCATTGACGTGGTAGCATCGCCTCCGGGGAAGCGGCTGCAGAACGTGCTGTTGCTTTCCGGTGGTGAAAAAGCCATGACTGCGCTGGCTCTTCTGGTTGGAATCTTCCAATATCAGCCCAGCCCTTTCTGCATTCTCGACGAAGTGGACGCCCCTCTCGACGAAGCCAACATCGGTCGCTTCACTGAACTGGTAAAAGAAATGAGCATGCAGACCCAGTTTGTGCTCATTACTCATAGCAAGAAGACTATGAGCATCGCACCTGTGCTCTATGGCGTGACTATGCAGGAGCCGGGCGTCTCGAAGCTGGTGTCGGTCAGGTTTGGAGCCACCGGGTAAGACTCAGGCTTCTAGGTGAATTCGGATTCCGAAACTCCCTTCCGTTGGGTTTGCCGAAATCATTCGGCCCGCAAAATTCTTTCTCCCCCTCCGACAACTCCGTTCCAGATTTTTGCAATAATAATTTCCACAATCCAATGTTCCTGAATGCCGCTTCTGCAGCCGCTTTCATGGCGCCTATCCTTTTGTCAACCGCCCATCGGTGGAAAACAGAGAAGCTCGAAATCAGCTATCATTCTCTCCCGTTGACAAAAATTTCTGAGCGGCTAAAATACGCGACGATTTCTACATCTAAGATTTCGTCATGACTACTCAAACCCTCGATTCCGTTCTCTTACAAACTGACTTCCCGGAACTAGAGCTTTTTGCTAGCGGCAAGGTGCGGGATGTGTACCAGGTTGGGAGCGAGCATCTGCTGTTTGTTGCCACCGACCGCATCTCGGCTTTTGATTACGTACTGGCCACCGGGATTCCTCACAAGGGCCGCGTGCTCACCCAACTATCCCTGTTCTGGTTCGATTTTCTGAAGGACATTGTGCCCAACCACATGGTCACAGCCGATGTGAACCATTACCCAGCAGAGGTGAAACGCTACGCCGACCAGCTCCGTGGGCGATCGATGCTGGTGCGGCGGGCGGAGATGTTTCCGGTCGAATGCGTAGTTCGCGGTTACCTGTCGGGCTCGGGATGGAAGGAATACAAAGCCTCCGGAAGTGTATGCGGGATCAAACTTCCGGTAGGACTGCGTGAATCAGAACAATTGCCGGAGCCGATTTTTACCCCCGCCACCAAAGCTACAACCGGGCATGATGAGAATATTTCTTTCGAACACATGACTCAGCTCGTCGATCCCGAAGATGCGCGCCAACTGCGCGACCTGAGCCTTGCGATTTACAAGAAAGCCGCCGACTACGCCCGGCAAAAAGGGATCATGATAGCGGATACGAAATTTGAATTCGGCCGTACCGCCAGCGGAATCACGCTGGCCGACGAGGTGCTTACGCCCGACTCTTCGCGATTCTGGCCGGCCGACAAGTATTCTCCCGGTATGTCGCAGGAATCATTCGATAAGCAGTACGTACGCGATTATCTCGAGGAGATTCGCTGGAACAAGCAGCCACCGGCTCCGGCGCTTCCACCCGAGGTCGCACGCCAGACTGGCGAGAAATACGTGGAAGCCTACCGCCGGATAACCGGACGTGAGTTGGATGTGTAACACCGGCGCACTAGGGGAGCGCGCCGCGTGAATATCGCAGATTTGATTATTGTGCTCGTGCTGCTGGTGTCAGTGACTCAGGCAGCTATGTCCGGATTTTTTCAGGAAGCGTTTGCCATTGCCGGCGCCGTATTCGGGTATATAGTCGCCGCCTGGCAATATCATCGATTGGCCGCTTACATGGCGCCGTACATAACTTCACGGTGGCTGGCGGAAATTGCAGCGTTTTTGTTGATTTTTATTCTGGTGCTGATCCTGGCGGGAATTTTGGGCAGAACCGTTCGGTGGCTGATAAAAGAAGTGGGGCTTAGCGGCATCGACCGGTTTATGGGGGCCGTGTTGGGACTGGTGCGGGGGTCTTTGCTGGTGGCAATTGTTTTGGTAAGCGTGACGGCCTTTACTCCGAACTCGCGGTGGCTGCGAGGGTCGGCGTTGGTGCCGTATTTCTTGGTGGTGGGGCGGGCGGCAATTTGGGTCGCGCCGTCGGAGTTACGGGCGCAGTTTTATCAGGGACTGGATTATTTACGACGGGGGCAAACCGTCGCACCTCGGGAGCGACGGTAAGTGACGCGTTTGTAGTCTGGCCGTTTGAACAAACGGAAAGAGGGATCCTGTGAAAGATCAACTGGAAGCACTCGTACACCAGATGTATAGGAGCAACATCCTTTATTCCGAAGCGGTAAGGGAATTCAAAAAGCGCTTCATCGCGACAGTCCTCGAGGAAAATAAAGGCAACCAGTGCCGCGCCGCGAGGCAACTGGGAATGCACCGCAACACGCTTAGCCGCACCATCAGCGAACTGAAGATCGATGTTCGCGAGTTCCGGGACGGCGGCAGGCGCCCGCCCCGTAGTGCTCGCCCCGCAACCTACGAGAAAAAATTCGCACGCTAACGACTTTAAATCTATCTTACAAATAAAAGGCAGCCCAAAGGGCTGCCTCAGTTTTGAGCTCGTCGATCTCTATTGTGATTGCGATCGGTGCGTTGCCGGCCGCCGATGAACTGGCTTTTTCGGAACCGGGGCCCCTGCCTTCCTGAGCAGCTTTCCGTCGCTCATCATCATCATGAATGGGGTTGCGGTGTACGAAGCCGGCGTTCCCTCGAAGTCGAAGGTGTCGTCTGGCTTTGGCATGCGGAGGCTGGGTATTGGCCCAGACATGGTCAACGTGATGTCCGCGCGCTTCTGTTCGATGTCGTCTTCGCTGCCTGCAATGTGCAATTCGGTAGGACTTGCCACCTCAATCACTTTGCCTTCCATCTGCAGCGGCACGTTCTTGATGACGTTCCAAACCTTGTCCTGATCTTCCGGAGTGCCGGCCGAAAGCACAAGTTCCCATTCGCCGAAGCTTAGCTGTTTAATCTGGTCCGGAGTCTTGTCCTTTACCAGATCATGCGCTTGCTGGGCGGGCGTGGGCGGAACGTACTTGGTAATCTTATCTCCCCAATCAGCCGGCGGGCTGGTGGCGGTCTTTGCGGTTGGTAGTGCGTAAGTCACCCAACCGTCGTCCGATCCGTGGTAATTCTTGTAGACCTTTTCGCCGTAACCTTGAATTTGGTTCTGCGCTGGTCCAGCTGGGGCCAGCCCAGCGGCCCGCGCAATGTAAAACAAGCCGTTCAACGTATCCGGCGGGTTAGCCGTCAGGTACGCCATGGCCAGCGGATAGACGTTCTGAAGATCGTTTGGGTCCTGGTCAACCGCCGCCCTGAGATAGGTTTGGGCGTGTTGATAGTCTTTATTTTGCAAAGCTGCGAAACCAGCGCCGCCGTTGAAGATGAGAGAGACCTGCTTTTTAAGCTTGTCATACTCGTCATCAGAAATCCCAGCCGGCTTGGGCGCAGATTGCAGGCACTCTAACCCCTTGCCGGAATATTGTGTGAGATCGGCAAGATTTTGTTGCGGGTTCTGTCCCGATGACACAGCTTGTCGAGCAAGAAATGTCAGCAGCGCCAGTGCGCGCAGGTTACAGGGATCCGCTTGTAGCACGCGCTTCGCTGTTTCAACCACTTTGGCTTGGTTTCCAGCTTGCTGATAAGTAGCCATCAGCAGCTCCAGCCCGGTGGTCTTCATTACGCTGTTTGGATACTGGGTTAGGAAAGCTTCCAATGCACTGATTTTCGCATTGGGATCTTTTTGCTGCACCGCCCCAATGTAAGCGTTGTACTCGGCCGGATCTTTAATCTCGGGGGCGGCCGCGGATGGCTGGCCGCCGGGTTGTTGGCCCGCTGAGGCGGGAGCGCCTGGCTGACCGGCCGGCTGCTGGCCAGCTGCTGGTGGCGCGGCAGGTTGAGTTTGCTGTGGAGTCGCAACTTGTGCAGCGGCCGCCAACGCGGCTACAAGCACAAACGCCAGTACGGTTGTTTTCATTTCCAATCGCTCCTCGAATCCTCAGGAAAATTGAATTTCAGGAAATCGCTGCAACGGCAAATCTAAATCTAAGGCCTTGACCATTTCGCGATAGCACAACGACCCTAGCAAGATTCCGGACTCCACAGGGCCCCTTGGGGATCGCCGGGGCCTATAAAGACGAGTTCCGGTGAGCGGGATTATATGTATGTCGTTCAAGTTAAGCAAGTTCTCTCTACCAGCCAACCCCCCACCTTAGATTAAGATGCAAAACGCGACACTCTTGATGGTTTCAGACCACGCTGAGAGGAAATCATTTATATGAATCACCATAATGCAGAGGCACTTTCGGGACAGGTTGCTGTTGTAACCGGTGCCGGACGCGGCATTGGTGCGGCCATTGCCCGCCGGCTGGGGGTTCTCGGCGCCACAGTGGTGCTTTGCGGTCGAACCATGAAGCCGTTACAAGACATCGCATCCGAGATTGCCGCGAATGGCGGCCACACCAAAATTGTTCAATGCGATGTCGTCAATCTTGAATCCGTGCAGGCACTCACCGCATTGGTCGAAAAAACTTTCGGCCGGATCGACATCCTGGTAAACAATGCCGGCGTTGGATCTTTCGCATCGCCGCTACATGAAATGACACCGGAAGTGTGGGAAAAGGTCCTGAATACTAACTTGCGCGGCGTTTTTTACTGTATTCGCAGCTTTGCGCCCATGATGATTCAGGCCAAGACAGGGCACATCGTGAATATCTCGTCGTTAGCAGGCAAGAACGCGCTGCCGAATGGAGCGGCTTATGCGGCGTCAAAATGGGGACTCAATGGTTTGAGCTATTCCGTCGCCGAGGAGCTGCGGGGGCACAATATCCGAGTGGCTGTGGTTTGTCCCGGTTCGGTAGATACCGATTTGAGTCCCCACACGGGAAAGAACCCGAACAAAATGCTTAGGCCGGACGATGTGGCGCACGTGGTTGCTATGCTGGTGACGCAAGCGCCGCAATCGTTTGCTAGCGAAGTCCTACTGCGGCCGACACAAAAGCCGTAAATCATTAATCTTTAAACAAATTATCAAATGCCTGGCGTGCAGAATTGGGCTTTGCCGCTGGCCCGGTCGAAGTCTGCTTCTCCACGCGCACGCTGATGGAATAAAAAGTACAATCATTACGCGCGTCTTTCCTTGCAATCCTCTCCGGAACCGGCTGCATACATTCAAACCGGCGCGAGGGATCAAAATAGGTGCACTGCTTGCACGAGTGCAGCTCAAACGTGCACTTCGGGCATTGCCCAAGCGGCTCGGAAAGCATTGTCAGCAATGCGCCGCACTGAGCGCAGCGTGACACCGAATGCGTCCCCGGCATCTGTACCGCGCGAGGGCCGAATGTGTCTTTGTCCTTGCGGGTGGTCGGATGGGAAGACCTCTGGCGCTGCTCCCCGCTATCCTGGTATCCGTGCTGCCGGTATTTACGGTCAGACAAAAGTAACTCCCGTTTAAACCAGAGTCGGAACGGAACATTGTCTCGCTTGCCGGCCCAGAGCACAAGCGCGCTAGAATTGTAATTAGCTGGAACGGATGCTACCATCCGTGTGTTGCAATCATAGTTGGAGGCTTGGTATGTCTGAGCGAAATGGCGGCGGTTTCTTGTGGTTTTTGACCGGAATAGGAATTGGAGCGGTTGTCGGACTTTTGTACGCGCCACAGTCGGGTAGCGAGACCCGCGAAATTCTCATGGCCAAGGCCGAAGAAGGTCGAGACTTTCTAAGGAAACGCGCGGAGGACGCGCGCGAGCACGCCGAGACGTGGGCCGAGCGGGGCCGTGAAGTGTACAACACGCAAAAGGAACAGGTTCGTTCCGCGGTTGACGCTGGACGCCGAGCATATCGCGAGAAGGTTTCTTCGGCAAAGAGTGATGGTGAGAACGTTTAGCTTCGAACCCTGCCCCGCCAAGGCGCGGATATGAATGGTCTATTGATAACTTTCATCGCTCTGACCGCCATCGCGGTTTTGCTGCAGGCTGGGATGCTTGCGGGCATGTACATTTCGATGCGCAAGACCAGCGCCAAAGTCGAATCCCTCGCGGAAGAAGTTAAAACCAAAGTCCTGCCCACTGCCGAACTGGCACATTCGATGATGAGCGAATTGCGTCCCAAGATCGCTACCGTGGTCGATAACGTCAGCGTCTCAACTACTATGTTACGCACGCAAATGGAGCGCGTGGATGCTACCCTGACGGATATCGTTGATCGCACTCGGCTGCAGGTAATCCGCGCCGATGAGTTCGTGAACACGACCATGGATAAGCTGGAAGAGACCCGCGAGGTCGTGCAAAAAACCATGGTCTCTCCTGTGCGGCAACTTTCTGGACTTATACACGGGCTGGGTGCCGGCTTTGAGGCTTTCTTCGGACGGAGGCGCGGACGAAGCGGAGTCTCCGCGCAGGACGAGATGTTTATCTGACCCGGTGGCCATTTTCCAGCCCCCACAACTCTCCTCTCATTCCGATTAACCATAAGATGTGACTTCCGCTTCCTGAACGCGATGCCCGCATACGCTTACTTGCTGATCGCCGCTGGTGTGATTGTCTGGTTCTATCCCTTTATTTCGGCGCATCGCGGGACCAGTGCGGCAATCGTTGTGAACTCTCGCTCCCGCTGGGGCGTGTTGCTGCAATTCCTGGCGTTTTCGTTGTTATGGCAAGGGCACTTCTGGGTACGATCGCTGCCGATCTGGCGTGCCCTTACTTCCATTGCCTTGTTTGTCCTGGCCGCAGTACTTTCCTGGACTTCTTCGCGGGCCCTTACTGGACAATTGCGCGTGGATGCCGCGTTGGGCGCGGAGCACAGGCTGGTGCGCTCCGGCCCTTATGCTGTGGTGCGGAACCCGATCTACACATCCATGCTGCTGGTTCTGTGCGCCACGGCAATAATCGTCACGGGGTGGAAGCTGTTTGCAGTGGCCCTTGCGCTGTTCATCGCAGGAACGGAGATCCGGGTTCGTACCGAGGAGCGCCTGCTGGCCTCGCGCTTCGGAGAAGAGTTTGAGGCATACAAGCGCAACGTTCCCGCCTATTTTCCGTTCTTATAACGCTCGGCAAACCACGTGCTGTCCCCTACTTCGGCCAGAGCCATCCAAAGGTGCCCGCCGTTAGCAATCCGTAAATCAGACCGTCCAGGACGTGCTTTAGAGTTACCCCCCAGGTCTCGCCTCTCCAGATCGCATTCTGAAATTGGGCCAGGGAGTAACCGATAAATGCGGTTGTGCCGGCAACCCGGAACACCTCCAGATATTCAGTGCCCGGCATCCGCGTGCGGCCGGTGAGATAAGCCGCAAAAATGCTGACCACTACACAATAGGCAAACCATTGGGCGAGGAACTTTCCCATATTCGGGGCTCCACTCGGCATGATCACCAGCATGCCCACGGGGCCCCGTTTAAATCTCTCAATTGTTTCAGGCGCCTTCATTTCTTTCTGCGTGCAGAAAGGAAAACGGTACTCGCGGCCCGGTGTCACCCCGGCAGTCCGTAAAGTGTCCAGTACTTTTGCTTCATCTGGCAGCTTGCGATAGTCGCTCTTATGGGTAGGAAGCACCATGTGGATGATCGAACTCGCCACAAAGACAATTACTGCCGAAAGCAGAATTGGTAACCACAACGCGTGAATGGGGACCATATTGCTCCTTATGAACAACGGAAGTGAAAGGCGGATTTCAAATGGGCAAAGCCTACGCGACAGAACGCGAGCGGTCAACCGGAAACTGTTTACGGATGAAGTTTTACTATCGCAATCGCTTCTTCGCCCAGCATGCGGCTTCGGCAATCACCGGGTCCGAATCGTGGGATGAGCGCTCGATGATGGGAATAAATGATCGATCTCCGCTGTTGGCGATTGCGATCAGGGCGTTTCTGCGCAGGCCCGAGCGCTTTGCGCGTTTCACCGGTGAGCTTCGGAAGTTCTCGCGGAATTCCCTTTCTGATATTTCGGCCAGCCAGGCCAATGCCGGATTCACTAATCCTTCACGAGGTTGAAACTCAGGTTGATCAGTTAAGGGAGATTTTCGGTTCCAGGGGCAAACGTCCTGGCAGATATCGCAACCGAATACCTGGCGACCCATGCCATCGCGCAGATCTTCGGGGATCGCGCCCCGCTTCTCAATCGTCAGGTATGAAATGCATTTATTGGAATCAAGCTCGTAGGGCGCAACCAATGCGTGAGTAGGACAAGCGTCAATACATCGAGTGCAGCTTCCGCAACGGTCGGGCGCGGGAACGTCGGGGGCCAATTCTAATGATGTCACGATGACACCCAAGAAAAGCCAGGAACCGATCTTTTGGTTTATGAGACAAGTGTTCTTTCCCACCCAGCCTATTCCTGCGTACTTTGCGTAGACGCGTTCAACTACAGGGCCAGTATCGACGTAGGAACGAGTTTCAATCGGTGGGCAATCGCCGCACAAGCTTTTTAACTTCGCTTCCACTCCTTGCACTCGGCGCAGCACGGCATCGTGATAATCCTCGCGGCCCCATGCGTAACGTGAGATCCAGCCGTGCGTGGGATCAGTGAACTGGGTCGAATAAGGATGGGCAGTGTTGTAGTTGATCGCGCAGACCACAACGCTCCGCGCCCAGGGAAAGCTATTAGCCAACGACGCCCGCCGCAGTTTGCCCGCAGCATTTCTTGATTCCAGATATTTCATCTCTCCGGCGCGACCGGCGGCAATCCACTTCGGAAAGTACCTCAACTCCTGGAACTCCTGCACAGGAGCGATTCCTGCCAAGTCGAAGCCGACATCTGACGCAGCTTTTTTTACCAATGTGGAGAAGTCGCCACGGTGTTTCACGCTTTCTATTATCGCGTGAATACTTACCAAGCAGCGTTACCTAAGGCTCGAAAAGTGGGTAGATGGCGCGAATTTAGGCGAAAACTTCAGACGCCGAGTTTTTTCACTTCTTCGTTGTAGTACTTGCGGTAGAGAATGTCCCATTCCTGACTGCCTTCAAGAATAGTTCGTTTTTGGCTCTCAATTTTTAGCCGTGCTGACTTGTCAATGCGCTCTTCCTGATTGAGCAAGTCCTCAAGAATTTTCCGAACTTCCAGGCGGATAGTGTTGCGGTCTTCTAAAAAATCCACTTCGTCCAGGGAAGCAAGCGCGTCCGTCACCACGTGAGCAACTTTATTTGCCTTGTCGCGATTGACCCTCACAGCACCGCCTTGTACTTGCGGACCAACTCGTTTTTCACCTTGCGGAACATCTCCTGGTAATCTGCGCCGCTGTTGCGCATCTCGTCTGAGTAAGCTTCGAGAATCACCCGGACTTCGTCATTGATCCGGTCTTCGAGGCCGAATTCGTCCAGCATGGCAGCGTGCACTTTCTCCGTAACCGCTTGCAGATTCTTGGTTTCGATGAATTCGGAAGCGACCAGTCTTTTAGCGGTTTCGCGGGCCAAGTAGCCCACGTATTCTTTCGAAAGCAGCATGTGTGATCAGAAGTTGTAAGTTGAATTTTTAGTTTAGCACAGGAAATTGGCCATCAGCCGTCAGCTCCCAGCTATGAGTTCATCCGATCTGCTCGCGAAATCACTGTAAGCGCCGACGGGAAATTTGCGATTGCTGATAACAGAAATCCGCTGAATATTTGCGAGAAAGGCCTTTCTTTCGATCGCTCTTGCCCGAGAGCTGATTAGCTGACGGCCGATGGCTAACTGGCATACAATGCTCGGATAGCGATGCCCAATTTGCCTGACAATCTTGCGACCCTGAAGGATGACATGGTGGCTTTTATCGAAGGCCACGGGATGCGCCGTTTTCCGGGCTATGTTGACCACGAAGAAGTTCAAGCTGTCATGTGGAAGCCGGGTGAAGACGCTGTCGAAGGATGGAAGGATTTTGTGGAGCTCGCCAAGTCGGCGGGCTCGCCATTTCTGACCATGGATTCCTGGATGCTGGAAAAGGAAGAGCTGGATTCGATGATCCAGCGGTTGAGCAGCGCCGAATTTTCCAGCGACGAAGACCTCGAAGATGCCCGATGGCTGCGTACTTACCTGGGCAAAACCGGTTTCGTGCAACTCGGATTCGCTTTTCAGGGGGTCATGATGATGTACGAGGTCTCGACCGAGTGGTACGACCACTACCAGCGCCTGGTAGAAGTCTCCGAGGACTTCGGTGGCATCGCTATCGATGGCTCCGGCACCGACGAAGAGCCATAACCTTTGCGTTGGAATCTCAGAGAAGTTGAACCCGAACCGCTGCAGGCGCTAGCGGACGCCATTTCGTCACTCGAGCTCTTTCGGAAATATCCAGGCTCCAGCGCCATCATTGCAAGGCTGCTCCTGCTTCGGCAGATTGATACGCCCGAGGCCGCAGCTCACTTCCTGATGCCGTCGCTTGACCAGCTCCATTCGCCTCTATTAATGACCGGGATGAAAGCGGCGATTGATCGCCTGGAAGGCGCCATTGAACGTAAAGAGGGAATTCTCGTTTATGGTGATTATGATGTTGATGGCACTACCGCCGTCGTGATCCTCAAAGCGGCGATTGAGCTGTGCGGCGGCGCTGCGGATTTCCACGTGCCGCACCGGATTCGCGAAGGCTACGACCTGCGGGGCGATGTGATCGAACGCGCGGCGGCTGGCGGCATTCGACTGGTCATCAGCGTTGATTCCGGTACCCGCGCCTTTGCCGCGGCTGAAAGTGCGCGACGCGCGGGTGTCGATCTGATCATTACTGACCATCACCTTCCCGGTCCCGATGGGTTGCCGCACGCCTTTGCCGTGGTGAATCCTAACCAGCCGGGGTGCGAATATCCGTGCAAAGCGCTCTGTGGTGCGGGCATAGCTTTCAAAATCGCCCAGGCGCTTTTGGCGAGGCGGTTAGCGCACCGCGATCAGGCGCAATTGTTGCTTTCCTTCATGAAGGTCGCGGCCATTGCCACCATCGCCGATTCCGTTCCCCTGCACGGAGAGAACCGGGTGATCGCCAGCTTGGGATTGAATGCGCTGCGCTCGACCGTGAATCCTGGACTGAGAGCATTGGTCGAGCTGGCGCATCTCGACGGCAGACCATTAACTTCGGAGGAAGTCGCGTTTCGAATTGCGCCCAGAATCAATGCCGCAGGGCGAATGGATGTCGCCGCAGATGTTATTGACCTGTTCACCTTGAAAGATCCAGCGCGAGCGCGCGAAGTTGCGGCGCGTCTTGACAAACTGAACAGCGATCGCCAAGACGAAGAACGGCGCATCGTGGAGGCGATCGAACAACGAATAGCCGGAGAAGCTGCTCTCCGTGATGCTTTCTGCATGGTGATCGACGGCGAAGGATGGCATCGAGGGGTGATTGGAATCACAGCGACGCGTGTAGTCGAGCGCTATGGGCGTCCCGCCATAGTGATTTCGCGAGACGGGCAAGAAGCACATGGCTCCGGAAGGTCCATTTCAGTTTTTCATCTGTTAAATGCGCTGGAATCTTGCCCGCATCTATTCACGCGATACGGAGGTCACGCGCACGCGGTGGGATTCTCCCTTCCATCGTCGCGAGTGGCTGAATTTCGAGCTCACATGGAACACTATGCAAGTTCGCGCCTAAAGTTGGCGGACCTTGAACCGGTGCTGAACCTTGATGCCGAGCTTGCGCTCGATTGCATTACGCCAGAACTGTTCCATGCATTCCAGAAGTTGGAGCCGTTCGGGGCGGGGAATCACGAGCCCGTTTTTTGTGCACGAGCTGCACGGCTCACCGCGCCTCTCAAAGTTTTGAAAGACAAGCACGTTCGAATGAAACTTTCTCCCAGCCAGAGCACGGCTGGCAATAATGGTTGGCGCCGTTCGCTGACTTACAACGCAATGGGCTGGCGTTTGGCCGAGCGCGCTCAGAATGAAAAACTATTGCCGGGTGATCGTTTGGACATCGCTTTCAATATTGGCCATAATGACCATCCTGAATTCGGGGGCATCGAATTGTCATTGCGAGATTTCAGGTCTTTGGAGATGGCAATTGCACGCGGCAAAGCGACGTAGAGGAGTTACTTCGCAGCCGCAGCTTTCTTGAGCGCAGTGCCGGCTTCGGCAGCCAGTGGGTAGTGGGTCTTCGCAAATTCCTGAAGCAGCGCGACCGCCTCTGGCGACCGATTATTTGAGAGCGCGTGCAGCGCGGCTCGGCGAACTACAATGTCCAACGTCTCGTTGCGCAGCAGCGTTGCCAAGGACTCGAGAGCTTCGTCCACGTCGATAGCATTCAAAACCTGAATTGCTTTTCTGGAAGCGGCCAAATTGGTCACCGCACCACAAATGAATGTCTCCAGCCCTTCGATGGTTTTTACGTGCCTTAGGAACATCAGTTCATCCAGGGCCTCATCTAAAATATTCGGGGCCAGCTTTAGG
>Ga0070717_10000481_pt1 | contig 25485 bp, 22 predicted proteins | sample LARL113metaG_FD_71366 | JGI IMG/M metagenome (GOLD analysis project Ga0070717, IMG submission 71366) | Corn, switchgrass and miscanthus rhizosphere microbial communities from Kellogg Biological Station, Michigan, USA - LAR L11-3 metaG | ecosystem: Host-associated > Plants > Roots > Rhizosphere ...
GGCGCGCGGCGGGTAATCGTTGCAATGGAGCACACCACACGCGAAGGCCAGCCAAAGATTCTGAAGAAGTGCACGCTGCCGCTCACGGGAATGAAAGTTGTGGACACGATCGTGACTGAAATGGCCTATATCCGTGTGACCAGTACAGGATTGGTGTTGGAGGAAGTCGCGCCGGGTTTGACGGCGGATGATGTGCAGGGCGCGACTGAACCGACGTTGATTCTGAGCCCTAATCTGAAAACAATGGAAGGCTGAACGCCCAGTTAGACTATTGCCCCGCGTGCGCACTCTTCAGCCGCGCCGCTTCAAACTCATCACCCTTGTTCCAGCCCACCAGCTTCGGCATGCTCGCCGCTTCCCATCCCAGTGCGAATCCGAAGCGCGCCATGGCGGCATCGCCAGTGAAGTCCATGCTGGGATGATATTCGTCACTCGGCTGATGGTAGTGCTTGGCTGTGTATTCGTCCGCTTGTTGAATGCCCCAAGCGGCATCGTGCCCTTTGTACTTCACTCCTTCATTGATAGAAAAGGCGGGGATTCCCACACGCGCCAGGCTGAAGTGATCGGAGCGATAGTAGTGTCCCGCCTCGGGGCGCGCATCAGGGCGAATCGTCAGCCGGAACTCGTTCGCGAGTCCTTCAACCGTAGGATAGAACGTGGTGCGCTCCGAGCCTGAAACTTCCACCTCTTCCGGCGAGCCTAGCGGTGGAACGTCGTCATAGTTCAAATCGAGCGCGATTTTTCCAGCGGGAACGGGGGGATGTTTGCCAAGATACTCGGAACCGAGCAGTCCCTGCTCCTCAGCGGTTACTGAAGCGAAAATTATAGAGCGCCGCGGGGCTTGGGCTGCGAGCGAATGTGTGCGCGCAAGTTCGAGCAGAATCCCGCAACCGGTGGCGTTGTCGTTCGCGCCGTTATAAATGTTGTCGCCCGGCATATCCGGGCGGATGCCAAGGTGATCGTAATGCGCCGTGTACATCACCGCTTCGTTCTTCAGCTTGGAATCTGAACCGGGCAGTTTGGCGAGCACATTGTTCGATTCAAACGGCCGAATTTTGCTCACCATGTGCGCCTTCAAACTGACATCCAGTGGAACGGGACGGAAGCTTCGTGATTGCGCGTCGGCGATTAGCTTGTCTACATCCAAGCCCGCCATGTTGGCCAGAGCCCGCGCAGCCTCCAGATGAATCCACGAGGCGACCTTAAGCTTGGGAGCGCCTTCGAGCTTTAAATACGACTTCTCGCCGGAATTTGAATTCCGTACAACTTCCCATGGATAACTGGCCATTTCGGTTTTGTGAACAAGAATCGCGCCTACGGCGCCTTTGCGAGCAGCTTCTTCGTACTTATAGGTCCAGCGTCCGTAATAGGTGAGTGCTCTGCCATTAAAAAACTTGGCGTCATCGGATGGCGGCTCGTTGACGAGCATGAGCAGTACCTTGCCTTTGACGTCCGCGCCTTTGTAGTCGTCCCAGTTGTACTCCGGCGCCTCGATGCCATAGCCGACGTATACAATTTCCGCGTCAACATCGGACTCTGGCTGTTGCATTTCGTTGTAAGCAACATATTCGGTTAACGGCTTCAAATCTTTCGCCGGGCCGCTTGTGCCAACTAAAGAAAAAGTCGTCGCCGGATCGGGCGTGATCCCGACCATCGGGACCTTCTGCAGAAATGTGCCGTTGTCGCCGACAGGTTGCAGGCCGTCGAGTGCGAACTGGGTAGCGATATATTCAGCCGCAATATCGCCACCGCGTTGGCCAGTACCGCGGCCTTCGAGAAGATCGTGGGAAAGAAAACGCACGTGCGCGCGGATGCGCTCAGGATCGATCTTCTGCATCGCATTGATGGCAACGCCCGGAATTTGAATTGAAGGATCAACGGAGCGCGCCCGGTTGGATGCTGCTGGCAGTGAAATGAGGGAAATTACAAATATTAGAAACAAGACCACGACGCTCTTGCGCATTCTGCTGGCTCCTGAGACACCAGGATTGATAAGAAATATAAGAAATAAATATTCTAAAGGAGAGTTGGGGCCGATCCAGTTTCCGAGGTAGTGGCACCATCGTGCTGCACGGCGGCGAATGCCCGCGCCTGCATTGCCTCAGCTTGAGGTCAATGTCCTTTTTCCCGCGACCGCGGGTCAGTTTTTGGAGCTTCAACCAGCCTGGAAATCGGCTACCTGTTCACCCGCGAGGAATACTGGTTTGGCGCCGGCGCCCACAGCCTCTGCGGCTCGACGGTTGATCTCCTCGATCTCCTTGCGTACCCATCCCACGCTGGAGATCTCAATTTCGCCGTCCTGGGCGATCCAGAAAATTGTGGGAACATTGGTGAGTCCGTATGTATTCGACACAGGATATGTGTTTGTGTCATCGAGCAAGATGGGGAACGTTACGCCAAATTCCCTCAGAAACCCGGCGGAATCTTTCTTATCGTTCTGCGAGATGCCGATAATGCTCACATTTTTCTTCCCATAGGCTTTGTAGATGCGCTCCAGGAATGGGAATGCATACTGGCAGATTGGACAAGAAATCTTGAAGAATGCGGCGACCACCGGACCACGGCTGAGCGCCTCGGGCAACGAAAATCTCTTGCCATCCATTGTAGGCAAAGCAAAATCGGGTGCTGTCGTTCCTGGGCTCAAGGCCGCCATGGTTCGTCCTCCAAAGATGTGAGTCAGCCACTTCATCATCCGACTGGCTATATTTTAGATGACCTTCGCTGCCCGCAGGATTTTGCGGGTGAGGCCGGTAAGCGGTAAGTCAGTAAGGCGGCTCACCGGAACCCACGAGCCTTGGGTTATATCCGGAGTTCTGCCCTTTACGACTCGCACAAGATAGTCAGTCGTAGTGATCGAGTGGCGGACTGTGATCCAGGCGACTCTAGACCCGTTTGCAGATGGGATTTCGGGCAATTCCCACATTCCCGGCATCAGCGAAGAATGTTGAGGTCTCTGTAGCAGAAACACCGAGCCATTCCGGCGATCCAGCAGATAACTTATTTCTTTTTTCTTTTGGCGAGGCTTGATTGCAATCCTGGGTAATTCACCCCTGGTGGCGCACAAATCGGATACAGGACAAAGGAAACACCTTGGCTGCCGCGGGGCACAAACTGTCGCGCCCAGTTCCATCATTGCCTGATTGCAATCACCAGGCCTCGCAGGGCTAAGGAATTCTTGAGCGAGCTGCCACGCTTCGGCGCGGACGAGATTTCGTCCCATAATGCGGCTGAGAACGCGGGCAACATTTCCATCGACGACAGCAACGCTCTCGCCAAAGCAGATGCTGGCAATTGCCGCCGAGGTGTAGGGTCCGATGCCGGGAAGGTCGCGCAGCTTTGCGGCAGTGTCAGGAAATTGTCCGCTGTGTTTCGAAACTATCTCTCGAGCCGCCCGATGCAGCATTCGCGCGCGCTGGTAATACCCCAACCCGCTCCAGGCACCCAGTACAGATGATTCTGGCGCTGCCGCCAATGTCTGCACGGTAGGAAGTTTTTCGACAAAGGCCCGGTAGTGCCCCAATACCGCCGCCATACGCGTTTGCTGCAACATAATTTCTGAAAGCCATACCCGATAGGGATCGCGATCCTGGCGCCACGGCAAATCGCGCTTATGGCGGTCGTACCAGCGCAACAGGCGACGGCGGAATTGCAGGATGTCTCCGCGCGTGATAGGAATTCGCTGACGATCCATGGCGAATGGTGCAGAAGCGGCATTGTACGTGCGTGCGCACCGCACGTTCAATTTTCTCAAAGAGGCCACTTGCTCTGTGTGTGAGAGGCGAGTGGGTCCACCTCTCGTTTAGACGGCTGGGAGGCACACTCATTCATGGACTGTTCAGCGCTGCCGCTGGAAATTCTTCGCAATGGCCTGACTCACTGTTACTACGTTGCTCTTCATTGCCGGCACTGGGGAGACGTCCTAGCCGCAATCAAAGAAGCTCCGATCAGATTTCAGCCCTATAGAGAGCAATGCTCAGACGGCGGAATGGAGTGTAATTCCAGTTTGACGCTGACGAGGATCGCCCAGGCGTAGGAAATCTTCACGTACTCACAGTGAAGGAAACAGCATTCGAGTTCTTGCCGCTGCACCTAGTAATGGTGCCCATGCCTATCGCGCCTGAAAAGGAGGTTGTGTTGGTTTCCGGCGGGTTGAACACAAACACAAGCACCATCCCCGGCTCCGCGATGTCTGCGGCCGTGATCGTCCGCTTCCAATTGGTGAGTACTAACGAACGTCGTCACCCGGAAGGAACCGTTCCAACTCACCAAGGAGTCGCGACGAAAGTCGTTGCCATTGACCGTCAATACGAACTGATTGCCTGCGGCGGTTGCGTTATTGGGTGAGATGGAGGTGATGAAGGGGCGTGGGGCGCAAACACCACAGGATAGACAGCCAAACGCTAAGGATATCGTTAGGAGATACAGGCGAGATGATCTTGCGGTGGCCATCTCTGAACTCCGAACCGCCTAGGTGCGCAGTCGTCGGGCGATCTGGCGCGTACGGGCGTGCCTCCACAACGAGTCCATCATGGGAAGCGAACCTCAACCCCGTGCTCAGCGTTCACTTTCCTGGTAGCTTCCACATCGAGATCGGAGACCGATATCTTCCGTGCTCGCTGCTCCGTGAACACCCAGAGGGTTTCCCCGACAATCGCGTAGTTCCGGATCTCACTGCGATGACCGTCACGAAAGACCAGAATTATGGGCGTGCTCTCTTCAACCACCCGCGAAGGCTGTGGCGGAACCTGTCGAGCTTGTGCCCCTGACGCTTGCTCCTGTCGTAGCTGCTCGAGCTCGCTCGTCAGTCGTCCAACCTCAACGGCCAAGTCACCATATCGATCGGTGACGGTCGGTGGAGTCTGTTCAGCGACTTGGTATGACGGCGCTGTATAGACCGGGTAAGGCAAGAACACCGGTTGGGCAAAGAAGAACCGATTGGGGAAGAAGAACTGCTGACAGAAAAAAGGATTGAAGAAGGTACTCGCGAAGCAGGAATTTCCGAAAAAAATGTGGACGCGCAAGTCGCGACGAAAGGCTGGCCTAACAAAGAAACGCCGCTGATCAAACGAGCGCGGGCTCACGATACGTAAACCACCACGGGAAGGCTGCACGTCACGAAAACTCGAGCCTGCGCTTATTCGTGTGGGAAAGTTCGGGCGCGGCGCGGACCGCATCTGCGCTTTGAGGCTTGGCTGGAAAGCCGCAGCTGCCAAGAAAACCGCTATGGCAGGCAGGCGATGCATGGAACACCTGTGTCAGCCGTTCGGCGAGGGCCGCTCGTTCGCGCTGCTCACCAAGGACGCTAGCGCCTATTTTATTGCGGTATGTCACGGAAATGTAAAACTTTTCCCATGGTTAAAAGATGAAAAAGGTGTTCCAAAGCAGCAGAAGGCAATCCGCGGATATCCACGCTGCCGTCAACATGAATGACCGGGCGAATATCGGGCCTGATTGAATTTAGAAGATATAGCTCATATTACCAACGTACTTACAACGAGGTTGGGAACAGCAGCATCGAACCTGATATCCGAGTCGGAGCAGTCACCTTGAACTCCAAATTCTGGCGTAGCTTTGTTCTTCCGTTCGGCTCCATAGTGCTGATTTGTTTCTGGTTGACCTCATGCGGAGGCGGAAGCAGCCACTCCCCGTCGAGTGTATCGACGGCGGTGCATGTCTCGCCGTCAACTGCGACTGTCGCCACTAGTGCCACTCAGCAATTCACGGCGACAGTAACTGGCGTCAGCAATACGGCCGTAAATTGGAGCGTAAACGGGACTGCCGGCGGCAATAGCACTGTAGGAACGATTTCTGCTAGTGGCGTCTACACAGCACCTTCGTCAATCCCGACTCCTGCGACTGTTACGGTCATGGCTGCTGATCAGGCCAGCCCTTCGCTTACGGGAACCGCGACAGTCACAGTAATTAATCCGCCCAATAATCAGCAAGCGCAAAGCTTTCCAATCAAACTCGGCACTACGGGCGGGAATGTAAATGACATCACCACCTTCGCGTGTTGCTCGGGGACACTCGGCTCCCTGGTTTCGCGCGGAGGCGCACAGTTCACTTTCATTTTGAGCAACAATCACGTGCTGGCACGATCAAACAAAGCACAGAAAGGCGAGCAGATTTCACAGCCCGGCCTGGTGGACAATAATTGCAATCAGGGAAACACCGTCGCTCATCTCACGCAATTTGCAGACCTAAAAACTAGCGGTGTGGATGCGGCGCTTGCGGCTGTAGTCTCAGGCGCAGTAGATTCCAGCGGATCCATTCTTGACTTAGGCACAAACCCCGGTGATGCCGCGCCGCCGGCGGGAACGCTGGCAACAGCCGCAGTGGGAATGCCAGTAGCTAAGAGCGGCCGCTCCAGCGGGCTCACATGCTCCTCGGTGCAGTCGATTAACACCGCCGTTCTAATCCAATATCAAACCAAATGTTGCCCACCCTCACAACCCACCTGCGACGGCGGAACCACGTTTACGGTTACGTTCAACAACCAAGTAGTCGTCGGCGGCAGCACTTTCAGCAAAGCAGGGGATTCGGGGTCTCTGATCGTCGATTCCCAGACGGCACAGCCCGTGGCACTGCTCTACGGTGGCAGCAACATGAACACCGTGGGGAATCCTATTCAAGCGGTCCTGGCCGCCTTACCTGATCCCAGCTCCGGCGCTGTGCCTGCGGTCGTCGGCGGAGCCCAGCATTCGGTGGCTTGTCCAGCCAGCAGCGCGGCTGCACAGACGAACGCTGTCATGCTTTCAGAGCAGGAAGTACAACGTGCGACGGCGGTGAAGATGAGGCACGAGATCAGCCTCATGAGCGACCCGGCTGTCATCGGAGTGGGCGTCGGAGCCAGCGATGATAATCCGGGTGAGGCGGCACTTGTGTTGTATGTTGATCGGGAAAAACCCCACGCCCCGATTCCTGTACAGATTGAGGGAGTGAGAACAAAGATAATTGTTACGGACCGATTCCAGGCAACCTCGAATCAGCAGACGGCCGATGTGACGACTCCAGAAGAAGCACTGTCCGACGTTGAAGTCGCCCGCGCGACCGCGGCCAAGGAAAAGCATGCGAATCGTTTGATGTCTGGTCCGGCGATTCTCGGCGTCGGCATCGGCAGGAGCGCCGATGATCGCTCACAGGCAGCGCTGGTGATCTACGTGGATAAGGACGTTGCCTCCCGCCCCATTCCCACCCAAATTGACGGCGTGCGCACCAAAGTGATTCGCACCGACCGCTTCCGCGCGTACGGGTGGGGCAAGAAATCCGAAGAACGGCCGCTGTGTTCTCGTGGGCCGAAGGCCGAACGCTGAAACTTCTCTGGGGGGTGTAATCCGCGATGCTCCCAGGTTGACCCTTGGCCGCTTACACGAAATAATGTCCGAGCCTGGCGTCCGCAAGCATTGCGTGACGTTTTTCGTATTCGACAATCTCGAGAGCCAGAATGACCGACTTCAACCGCAAGGTCGAAGAAGCCTCGGCACGCGTGAACAAATCCGTTGGCGATGCCGCAGAGCGTCTGGAGAAAGAGACCACGGACTTCATCAAATATCTGAACAACGAGGTGGTGCCAGCCGTCCGCCAGCACTCGACCAAAGCGTTGAGAATTGCATCCGAGAAGCTCGCGCAGATGGCGAAATACCTCGAAGAACACCAAAAGCAGCAAAAATAGCTGCGCGGCTTACTGCGTTTCTCTCTCTCACTCTCCTGCTTACCGCGTGTGGCGGGCACAAGCAAGCACGGGTGAAGGTTCCATCCCCGCCCTCGGTCGCCCGATCACGCTCAGAAGCCTCTCCTACGCCGCCGCCTTTAGAGTCGTCGGCTAAGGTGCCGGAAATTCCACTCGGGACCGCTCCGGAGATCCAGATTCCACCTCCGGCCGCGGGCTCTCCGCCCGTGCGAATCGAGACGGGGCTCGCCAGTTGGTACGGAGCGCCTTATCACAACCGACGCGGCTCCAATGGCCAAGTTTATGACATGAACGCCATGACCGCGGCGCATCGCACGCTGCCGCTTGGCTCGATTGTGCGGGTGACTAACGTCAAGACTGGACACGCGGCGGTCGTGCGTATTACGGATCGTGGGCCTTTCGTGCCGGGGCGCATTGTCGATCTTTCCCTGGCGGCCGCAAAGAAGACAGACGTTTGGCAGCCCGGCATCGCCCGAGTCCGCGTTGAAGTGCTGCAAACCCCTACGCCGCTTGAGACCAGTGGGCGATGGGCGGTGCAGATTGGGGCGTTCGACCAGGAAGACACCGCACGCACGCTGGCTGACCGTCTTTCGCACCGGTATCGGACTGCCAAGGTGCTATGTTTCAGCAGCCCAGTCGGCGAATGGTGGGTACGGGTGCGGGTTCGAGGTGACGAGAAGAAAAGAGCGGAGGAACTGGCGCACGAGACCCAGACTCCGCAAGGATCGATTTTCCTGGTGCGGTTGGACTAAATTGCCGCCGAACGTTCTGAGTGGTTAATGGACTAACCGCGGAGGACACAGAGGATCACAGAAAACACTGGGGGGACTCGCCCTCAATTTTATGAACCTCAGTCCACGTTTTCCCTCTCCTGCTTATATGTACCGAACTTTTTTGCGACCGGCTTCAACGTCGGATAGAACTGAGTGAAGCTGTGCTCAACCGCCGCATGTTGCTCGTGACAATCAAAGCAAGCAGCTTTGGGATTGGCCTGGGCTGATTTTGTGTTTTCGTCAAAATTGAAATAAGCCCACTTCTCCGGAAAGTGGGTTGCATCCTTCACTTCCACGCCGTAGCCCATCAAATCGGTTTGGAAATGACCAGCCTTGTTGATCGACCCTTTGGTCCGTGAGCCGCGCTCTTCGACTACAAACATGGTCTGGTCCGGCCATTTGCCGTTCTTGAGGAATTCTGAGTAGGCCCACTGCGGCACGAATACGTTGGTGAACATCTGGTGATCGGCGCCTTGAGGGCTGTAGCTCATGCCTAAACCGGAGGAGAGAAAAATCCATTCACGGAAGTTTTTTGGCGGCAGGAGTTTGTTATCGCTAGTGTACTGCGGCTTGTCCGAGGATTGATCCGGCGCTGCTTGTAAGATAGTCAGACAAACAACAATTGTTATGAACACCACCCCGAGTCTCTTCATGATCGCCCCCAAACAGAAAGTTGCTCAATCAAACCTGAGCCGGCTGGTACTTGTTCCGCGTGAGTTTAGACCGCAGGCTTGAAAAAAGGAAAGCAGGCGTCTCGGTAAAGCTAGAGGGGCAGCAGCGAGCTGTGCCCCTCTCTTAATCAGCAGTGAACGTCGTCAATTCACTTCGCCACGTTTGCGCAGAAAGGCAGGCACATCGAGATCCTGCTTCTCGAAATTGGCGACCACTGCGTTTCGAACCGCGTCAACCGCGATCGCGTCAGCCGGAGCGGCTTGGGTTGCAGCCTGCTCCATTACCATCCGTGGCGGAGTGGGTTCAGACTCCGTTTCCGGCTCGAAAAAATCCCGGGAGGCTGCAAACCCGGTCCGGCTTTCCTGCTGCCGCCGGCGAATATCAGAGTCCTTGAAGCCGGTGGCAATCACGGTGATTTTGACTGTGTCTTTAGATTTGTCATCGAGCACCGCGCCAAAGATGATGTTGGCATCTTCATGGGCAGCGCCCTGAATGATGCTGCACGCCTCCTGAACCTCGGCCAACTTCAGGGAGCTTGAGCCTGTGATGTTGATGAGGATTCCGCGCGCACCATCGATTGCGCCAGCCTCCAGCAAAGGCGAAGCGATGGCTTTCTGCGCCGCATCGGTCGCACGGCGAGCGCCGTTGGCGGTGGCAGTGCCCATCACCGCATATCCCATGCCCGCCATGATCGCCTTTACATCGGCAAAATCGCGATTGATTATCCCAGGGATGGTGATGATGTCGGAAATGCCCTGCACGCCTTGTCGGAGGATATCATCAGCCACGCGGAACGACTCGAAGAAACCGGCATCCTGGGCGACGGCCAGCAGCTTTTCGTTAGGGATCACGATGGTCGTGTCCACCGAATCCATAAGCTCGGAAATGCCCCGCTCCGCTTGCTGCATGCGGCGCTTGCCTTCAAAAGCAAATGGCTTGGTGACCACCGCAACCGTGAGGGCGCCCATCTCGCTTGCCAGTGAAGCAATGATCGGTGCTGCGCCGGTCCCCGTGCCTCCGCCGAGACCGGCGGTGACGAAAACCATGTCTGAGCCCTCGAGCGCTTCGATTATCTTGTCGGAATCTTCGAGCGCGGCCTTGCGTCCGACTTCGGGGTTTGCTCCAGCGCCCAAGCCATTCGTCAACTTAACCCCAAGCTGAATTTTCAGCGGCGCGTGCGACATGCGCAGCGCTTGCAAATCGGTGTTGGCCACTACAAACTCGATGCCTTCCATGCCGGCATCAATCATGCGATTGACCGCGTTGTTGCCGCCTCCACCCACACCGATGACCTTGATCTTGGCGTCGTTGCGGGCCTCTTCATTAAAGCTGATGCGAATGTCGTTTTCTTTTTTCATCTCCGCCGCCCTTCTTTGAAATTTGGTTTCCCTTTCTTTTCCTCCGCGTTCCTTGCGCTGCCTTGGCGCACTCTGTGGTTGAAGTCTGTTAACCGCAAAGTTCGCAAAGAATTCGCAAAGCTCGCTGAGACCTGCTCCACCTATGCTCCCTTTCCCACTAACATTGCTTTCAGTCTCGAACTCCAACCATCTCCGTGCATTCCTCGCGCCATGCGAGCGCGATGTCCGTAGAAAATCATTCCGATCGCGGTGGCGTACTCTGGCTCGGCAAGCACGGCTGGCATTTTTGCTAGAGGTGTTGGCCATGACAGGCGCACCGGACATCGCAACGTCGATTCGGCGATATCGAGAAGCCCCGGCAAACGAGACGCGCCCCCACTTAGCACCGTACCCGCCAGGCATAGTTCCAGCATTCCGACATGACGCAGGTTGTCGCGCAGCATCTCAAACAGCTCGCGCGCTCTCGGCTCCAGAATCTCCCCGACCATCCGCTGCGAAATCATGCGCGAAGGGCGATCCCCGACGGAAGGCACTTCAACTTCATTTCCTTCCGGGATAAGCGTCACAATCGCGTTGCCGTACAGCTTTTTGATTTTTTCTGCCTCCGCAACCGGCGTACACAACCCAACAGCAAGGTCGCTAGTGAAATGATCGCCGCCGATCGGGACCACGCCGGTGTGCGCCACCGCGCCTTCAAGAAACACAATCAGGCTGGTCGAGCCGGCGCCGACATCGGCCAGGCATACGCCGAGTTCGCGTTCATCGGCCCGCAACACAGAATCCGCGCAGGCCAGCGGCTCGAAGATCGTGTCGTCCACATGAACGCCGGCGCGGTTCACCGCGGTTACGACGTTCTGAGTAGCCCCTGAGGCCGCCGTCACCATGTGGACTCGAACTTCCAGTCGTGAGCCCATCATGCCGAGAGGATCGTGTACCCCAGCTTGATCATCGAGAATGAATTCTTGCGGAAGCAGGTGGAGAATCTCGCGGTCGGAGGGAAGGGGGATAGCCCGCGCCTTTTCCACGGCTGAGCGGATTTCATCGCGACCAATCTCACGGGCCCGATTGCCAAAGCTGAGGCCGCCATGACTGTTCACTCCACGGACGTGCCCGCCGGAAACGCCAAGCAGAGCACGTTCGATTGGGACTCCGCCAATATCCTCTGCCTGCTCAACTGCTTTCTGAATCGCACCAACGGCTTTATCAAGCTCGACGATCACACCTTTGCGCGATCCGCGCGATTCGGCCAGGCCATGCCCGCGATAGCGTAAGCCGCTATCGGTGATCTCAGCGGCCAGTGCGCAGGTCTTGGCGCTGCCTACATCAATTGCCGTCAGAAGATGCTGGAATTGATTGGCCATCCTTAAATTAATGCCCCTGGTCTTTCGTTAATGCTCCTGCTTTGGGAATCGCCGGGCTCGGCTTCTTTCCGCCTATCGCAGGCACAGGCGGAGCCGGAATGGTTTTCTCAGCAGGCGCAATGCGCACGGTCTTGTGCACAACCGGGCTGACCGCCTTAGCTTTCGCTTTCCTGATCACATGCTTGCGCCGCTGTTTTGGCGCTCTGGACTTTGTGGCCTTTGCGGGGGTCTTCGCCTGAGTTGCCGCAACAGGCGGGTGAGGCGCTGGCCCCAGGTGGCTGATTAAGGCTGCTGGCTTCACTCCGGCCGTCATGGCCTTTTTCGCCGCCCACGGAGTTAGTGGTACTTGCTTCGCGGTTCCTTGCAGATCAGGATTTACGATGATCTGCCGGTCATAGCGTAAGTCCACCGATTCCAGCTTGGAAAACTGCTGCCGCCACTCCTGCGTGTGCGCCACGTAAATCTTGTAACGCTCGAGGTAATTTGAGGACCCGAGATGCACCAGAACTTCACCATCACGATTATTCGCGAGGACTTTTACGTCATCCGGATCGGAAAGATCCACTTCACTGAGATCCTGGGAATAATGCGCGCCGCCTGAGTCGAGCTGACTAATGGCATCGTTGTAAATCTTCATCCGGGCGGAGCGCGTAGAGGGTGGTTCGCCCGCATTCATTCCGATGATCACGGGAAATGAGTACTTCTTTTTCGCGGGAAGCTCCATCAGCGTGCCGGCTGAGTCCGTGAGCAGTATCTTTGAGCCGACCCGCGCAAACGCGACCGGATTGCGCTCATGAATCTCGATTCGCAGGCGATTGGGCGCAAACCGCATAACGCTGGCCGATTCCACCCAGGGAATCTGCTCTAGTTGCTTCTTACGCTGGTCCAGCGGAACGAAGAAAATGTTGCGGCCGATATCGCCGCCCATGACTTCCATGACTTGGGCGCGGGTTACGTTCTGAGTGCCGTCTATTTCGATGTCATCGCTCGATTCCACACGGAATCGCCAGGAGCGTTCGCCGTAGTGGTAGAGGGAAGCGACCGCAATTCCGGAGAGAAAAACAATCGCGAGAGCAAGAGCCGCCCAGGTCAACCGGGCAGCAGTTTTCTTGGGCAGAGACCCGCGGCGGACGGAGACCCGCTTTTGTCCGCGCAGGAAAGGCGATTCCTCTTCCGCATCCAAGTCGAGCAGCCGCGCGTCGTCCAGTTCTTCGCGGACCGGCTCGTCGGGTTGCAGATACGGCTCTTCCTGCGAGATGGTCGGACTTTTCCTGGCCATCAACCCAGGTCAGTTGTCGTCAGGGAATCGCGAGCGAAACCACTATAACTGCTTTTCGCGAATTGAGACAGGAAAATTTACGAAAGTTTTGCACAGAAAGGCGGGAACAGAGAGGAAGGGAAAAGGAGTCGAGCGGCGCTTCCGGTTATGGAAGATCGGTTTATTGGAGATCTTCGTCCTGGTCCGAGTCTTCCTGCGACGACAACACAATGGCGCGGTTCATTCGATCGCCTACTGCACAATTCGATCGACCTTCGGTCAACATCGCGCGCCTCGCGTGCATTTTGGCTTGCGCGACGGCCATGCGAACCTGAGCTTTGGCAAGAGCAGTCTGAGCGTGAGCCCAGCCGGCGTCGCCTCGGTCGGACATCAATTGCGCCACCGCGACAGCCTGTATTGCTCGGTCGGACACATGGTCTGCCACTACTGCCGCGCGGTCCAGGAAACCTTGGGCTGAATCGCCGACCGATGAATTCGTAATGCCTAACGCGAGCACCCCTAATGCCACCAAATACCATCCTCTATCGGAATTCATGTTGCTGCTCCTCAGCGTCTACGTGGCGTTAGACGCTCGGCGTCGAGATTCGTAAGCGTCTACTCACCTGGAGCTAGATACGGCTGGAGAAGCGAGGAAGTTCCATTCGGCATTTTGAAACGGCTTAGGAATTCCAGCAGGCTACTGAATGATCCCAAGAATCAGGCGTCACACTTGACTCACCGAGGCCGGCATGACCCCCGCTTGCAGCCTCTCCACAATCATAGGCCCCAGTTGAGAAACGTTTCCTGCCCCCAGGGTGAGAATCATGTCTCCTGGCTCGGCAGCCTCGCAAACCGATTTGACGGCATCTGCAAAGGAACTGGCGTATGTAGCGATTTTCCCTGCTTCTATAATTTTCTGCGCCAATGCCTCGCCCGTTACGCCTTCGATTGGCTGCTCGCTCGCGGGGTAGACATCCAGAACGATTAGGTTGTCTGCAACCTCAAATGCGGTCGCGAAGGCGTCCATCAGATCGCGAGTCCGGGTGTAGCGGTGAGGCTGGAAGATCACATGAATCTTGCGAAAGCCGCATTGCCGGGCCGCGGCAAGCGTGGCGCGAATTTCCGTGGGATGGTGGCCGTAGTCATCGATTACGCTGATTCCGGCAACCTTGCCGCGCAGTTGGAAGCGGCGGTCAACGCCGTGGAAGTTTTCGAGTGCGGAGCGAATCTGGCCGACCTGTATGTCCAGGCCAATCCCGACGGCTATCGCCGCCGTAGCATTAAGCACGTTGTGGGCTCCGGGCACGCGCAGCCGGAACTCTCCAAGACTGTTGCCACGATAAGTCACGTCGAAACGGCCGATCGGGTGGTTGTTCTGGTTGTCGAATCCGCACTCCCGCACCTTGATGTGGAAATCTGATCCTCGCCGCGTACCGTACGTCACCACCCGGCGAGGAATCTGAGGCAGCATGCGCCGCAGAATCGGATCGTCGTTGCAGAGCACAACCATCCCGTAAAACGGCACTCGATCCATGAAGTCCAAAAAAGCCCGCTTCACGTCACGCATGTTGCGATAGCAATCCATGTGTTCGCGGTCGATGTTGGTCACAACCGCCAAGATAGGCGAAAGCTTCAGAAAGGACCGGTCACTCTCGTCGGCCTCCGCAACCATGTACTGTGAGTTGCCGAGCCGGGCGTTGGAGCCCATAGCATCCACGCGTCCGCCGACCACAACTGTGGGATCGAGGCCGCTAGCAGCCAATACAGCCGCGACCATTGAAGTTGTGGTGGTCTTGCCGTGCATGCCGGCTACGGCGATCCCGTATTTCAGGCGCATCAGCTCTGCCAGCATCTCCGCCCGCTGGATCACGGGAATGTGCTGCGCCCGCGCTTCTGCAAGCTCCGGATTGTCGTGAGCTATGGCCGAACTTGCCACCACGACCTCGGCGCCGCCGACATTTTCCGGGCGGTGTTCCTCGAAAATAGTGGCGCCAAGGGACGCAAGCCGGTCAGTGACAGCGGATGGCTTCAGGTCTGAACCGGAAATCTTGAATCCAAGATTCAGCAGCACCTCGGCAATACCGCTCATGCCGATGCCGCCGATGCCGACAAAATGAACGCGTTGAATTTTGGCAAACATTGGTTAACTTCTTCGCCACAGATTTACACGGATTAACACGGATCAATCCAAGAGAATCCGTGAGAATCTGTGCAAATCCGTGGCTTAGTGTTCAATTCCTGCAAGTCGCGCCGCCATCTCGGCAATGTCATGTGCCGCATTGGGATGCGCCAGCTTTTTCGCGGCCTCGCTCATGCGGGCGAGACGTTGCGGATCGCCGAGCAGCGTACTGACGATTTCGATCAGCCACACTTCATCCAGCTTCGTTTCTTCCAGTACCACAGCAGCGCCCGCCCGCTCCAAGGCCTGGGCGTTTACCCGCTGATGGTCATCGGCAGCGCGTGGAAAGGGAACGAAAATGGCCGGCTTCCCGGCTGCCGCGATTTCCGCTACCGTGCTCGCGCCGGAGCGGCACAACAACAAGTCTGTCCGCGCAAAGAAAGCTGGCATATCAGTAATGAACTTGTGAACCTCGGCAGACGCGCCCGACCGCTGGTACGCAGCTTGCGCCTCATTATAGTCACGCTCGCCGGTCTGGTGGATGATGTGGACCCCGGGCGCTTGCTTCAGCAGCTCCGGCAGGCACTGGATCATGGCTTGATTGATGGCATGCGCACCCTGGCTGCCACCAAAAACCAGCAGCGTTGGTTGCGTTCCAGGTGGCTTTGTAGTGGTTTCAAAGAAAGCCTGGCGCACCGGCACTCCGGTTGTTTCCGCGCAGCGGAAAAATTTGGCGGTCTGCTCAAAGTGGACCGCCGCTCCCGAGACCCAGCGCGCAACCACGCGATTGGCGAATCCCGGCACGACATTCGGCTCGAACGCTAGCGTCGGAATTCCCTTCATGATGGCCGCCATCATTGCTGGGCCCGAGGCATAGCCACCCACGCCGATGACGATGTCAGGGTCGAATTCGGCTAAAATGTGGCGAGCCTGCCAGATCGCCGAAGGCAACCCGAAGTACGTTTTCAGTCTTGTTCCGAGGCTTACGCGATTCAGCGCTCCGACTTCAACCAGGCGAAGCGGAAATCCTGTCGGCGGTACAAGCTTATTTTCAAGTCCGCGTGCCGTCCCAATGAACAGCACTTCCGCTCCGTGGAGTTTCTGCAGTTCTTGCGCGATGGCGAGCGCCGGGATGACGTGTCCGCCGGTTCCCCCTCCCGCCAGAATGGCTCGCATGGAGTGACTATAAACCACGGTCAGACAGCACGGGCGAGGACACCCGCGCTTACATTGAAATCTTCAGTCTGTCTGCTTGCTAATATTCAGCAACACGCCAACGCATGCCAGGGTCATAAACAATGATGAGCCGCCGTAAGAAACAAACGGCAGTGGAATGCCCTTGGTCGGCATGAGGCCCAACACCACGCTCACATTAATAAATGCCTGTACTACGACCATGCTTGTAATACCGACCGCGAGCAGACGCCCGAACATATCCTGGGTCCGCAGGGCGGTTCGCATTCCGCGCCACAAGAAAATTGCGAATAGCGCGATGATAACAAGTGCGCCGACAAGCCCTAGTTCTTCCGCCGTCACGGCGAAAATAAAATCAGTGTGCGGCTCAGGCAGATAGAACAGCTTCTGCTTACCCTCCATCAGTCCCAGGCCGGTAATGCCTCCAGTGCTGACTGCGATAAGCGATTGAATAATGTGAAAGCCTCGGCCCTGCGGGTCGGAATACGGATCGAGGAATGCCAGAATGCGGTCACGCCGGTACGCCACATGGAAAATCAAAAAATAAAGCGGCACAAGCGACGCGAGCAGAGCATATCCCAGATAGCGTAACCTAAGCCCGGCAACGAACAACACGCAGCCGGTAATCGCGGCGCAGGCAATAGCGGTTCCGAGATCGGGCTGGAAAACGATTAGTCCGAGAAACACCGCCGCAGGAATGAGAGCAGGCAGCAACGTATTCCGCCAGTCGTCAATGGATCTCGTTCGGCTCTCCAGGAAGAATGCCAGGAAAAGAATGAGGGCCGGTTTGGCGATTTCCGAGGGCTGAAACGAAAAGCTTCCCCAATGAATCCAGCGATGCGTGTGGTGTGCGCGGTCAAGGAAGAACACCGAAATTAGCATCAGCGTGGTCACTCCCAGGACTGAGAACACAACCGCGGGATGCTTATAGCGGCGATAGTCGAGCTTCATGGCGACGAACATCGCTATGATCCCCGTCACCGCCCAGGCAAGCTGGCGAAAAAGAAAAGTGTAGCCGGAGCCGTAGCGCTCTTTGGCAATCACAGCCGATGCGCTGAATACCATGACCAGGCCGACAAACAACAGGGAGAGTGTAACGGTGAACAGCCAGCGATCGGCACAAACACGCTTTGCCATGAGGACTTATTCCACCACGGGGACACCGAGGCACGTGAAATTTTTTATTGTGAATTCGGCTAGAGGAAGGTAACTTTCTTGGTTCGAGTGGCGTTGCGGATGTAATCAGGCAGTTTCGTTTTTGGCTAGCTGCCGCACGAGTTCTTTGAAGACTTTGCCCCGGTGCTCGTAATTTCGAAATTGGTCGAAGCTGGCGCAGGCGGGAGCCAGCAACACGATATCTCCCGGCTGGGCATTGGCACTCGCCCGCTGTACGGCATTGTCCAGAGATTCGGCATGAACAATCTCGGCCGCGTCTTTGACCTGCGATTCGATCTTCTCGGCCGCTGCGCCGATCGTATAGACGCACTTCACTCGCTGGCGTAGAAGATCGTTGAGAACGGTGTAGTCGCTGCCTTTGTCTTTTCCGCCGAGAATGAGGTGGATGTTCGCGGGAAATGACTCGAGAGCTTTGATGGTGGCGTCTACGTTTGTAGCTTTCGAATCGTTGTAATATTCCACGCCGCGAACTGTGGCGACGTATTCCAGCCGATGCTCTACCGCTTTGAAGTTGCGTACGGTCTCGCGGATGGCCTTGGAATTACAGCCGCTCAATTTGCCGGCGCAAATTGCGGCCAGAACATTTTCCAGATTGTGAGCGCCTTTCAAGGGACTTTCGGAAACCAACATGATCTCGCGCTGTCCGGCAGAGTCACGAAACAGAATGCGGTCAGCACTCGTCCAGGCCCCTTGCTTTACCTCTTTCTTCCGGCTGAACCAGAAAACTTGCGCTCGCGTTCTGTTGGCTAGTCCAACGCAGACGGGATCGTCCGCGTTCAAAACTGCAAAGTCATCTGCATGCTGGTTTTCAAAGATTCGGGCTTTAGCGTCGACATAGGTTTCGAAAGTGCGATGCCGATCCAAATGGTCCGGCGTGACGTTGAGCACGACGGCAACTTTGGGCCGGAAAGTCTGAATCGTCTCAAGCTGGAAGCTGGAGACTTCCAGAACGATGACTGACTCAGGTTGAGCAGCATCCACGAGCGAAACTGCCGGGTTTCCAATGTTGCCGCCGACGTGCGTCGGATATCCGCCTGCAGCGATAATTTCGCCGATAAGAGTCGTGGTGGTTGTCTTCCCATTAGAACCTGTGATGGCAACTATGTTTTTCGGGAGAAATTGCGCCGCGAGTTCGATCTCGCCGATTACCGGCTCTCCCAATGCCCGCGCTTGGACCAAAGGCGGCGAGTCGGCGGGCACTCCCGGACTGACCACGATCAGGTCTTGCCCGTGAAATGTGCGCTCGCCATGCCCGCCGGTCTCGACGACGATCCCGTGGTCGAGCAGGATGGGAATGTCATCACCGAGCTGTTCCTGGGGCTTGGAATCTGAGACCGTCACCTGGGCGCCGCGGCTTCTCAGGAACAGCGCCGACGCAACACCGGATTTGCCCAAGCCGACTACTAGCACGCGTTTGTTATTGAGCTCCACGGCTTAAATGTGAAATTACCTTAGTTTCAGCGTGGTCAGCGCGAACAACGCAAACACCAACGAGGCAATCCAGAAGCGCACGATAATCTTCGACTCTGACCAGCCCAACAGCTCGAAGTGATGATGCAAGGGCGCCATCTTAAAAATGCGCTTCTTGCGCAATTTGTAAGAAGTAACCTGCAAGATCACGGAAATTGCCTCAATGACGAACACTCCTCCGATGAATGGCAGCAGCAACTCCTGCTTGATCATCACTGCCACGGTGCCAATTGCTCCCCCCAGCGCCAGCGAGCCGACATCACCCATGAAGACCTCTGCCGGGTGCGCGTTATACCACAAGAATCCAATTGACGATCCGACCATCGCTCCGCAAAAAATCGTCAGCTCTCCTACCTGCGGCATTCGTTGCAGTTCAAGATAAGAGGCGAACGTAGCATGCCCGCTCACATACGTGAGCACGGCCAAAGCTCCCGCGGCGATGACAGTACAGCCAATGGCGAGGCCATCCAGGCCATCGGTGAGATTCACCGCATTGCTTGCCCCCACAATCACCAGGACGACGAACCCTATGAAGGGAAGAAATGCCAGCGGCCAAAGTTCAGGATTGCGCGCCAGCCGCTCAATCACAAGGTCCGGCGTAAATTGTTTTAGGAACGGCACCATTAAGCGCGTGGAATAGAGGCCGCGTGTCTGCATTGCAATGAGGGTGACGGCGATCAGGACGCTGGTCGCGATCTGCAATCCCAGCTTGGCGCGGCTGGTCAGGCCTAGATTTCTCCTGTGCGTAACTTTTGTGTAATCGTCAGCAAAGCCGATCGCGGCAAATGCGGAAGTTGCAAGCACGGCAATCCATACAAAGCGGTTGCTCAAATCGGCCCAGAGTACGGTTGGAATAACTGTGGAGATGGCAATGAGCAGTCCGCCCATGGTGGGAGTGCCAGCCTTTTTCTGATGGGCTTTTGGCCCTTCTTCGCGAATGTATTGCCCGATCTGAAATTCGCGCAGCCGGTTAATGACTAGCGGCCCGATGATCATTGCGGTAAAGAGCGCGGTTAGACTGGCGAACGCGGTGCGGAAGGTCAGATAACGGAAGATGCGGAAGGGCGGAAAATAATGATAAAGCTTCAGGTACAACAGCCAATAGAGCAATCAGCCTCCGTGCCGACTTCCGCTCTCAACTGCACCGGACGCGCTCGCCCGGGGCGACTTCCAGTATTCCAAAGCCTGTTCCAGCTTCACACCTCGCGAAGCCTTCAGCAGCACGACATCGCCTTCGCGCGTTTCGCGCGCCAGCCACTCCCCCGCTTCCTGCGGCGTGGCCACAAACTCAGCTGGTATTCCCTCTTGACGAGCCGAGTCGACCATTGATTGAGCCAGACCGCGAACGCCGAGTAGCGCATCGATCTTTTTTTCCGCTATATGCTGGCCCGAACTGCGGTGCATCTCTTCGCCCGCCGGTCCCAGTTCCAGCATTTCACCCGCAACCACAATGCGCCGCTTCGCCGGCATTGCGGCTAACGCGTCCACCATTGCATCGAGGGCTTTCGGATTGGAATTGTAACAATCGTTGATGATAGTGATGTTACCGAGTTTGACGACCTCACCCCGTTTGTCTGCGGGAGCGAGCGTCGCCAAAGCTCCGGTTGCCTCGGACAACGTGAGGCCACGATCGAGTCCGACAGCAATGGCCGCGAGCGCGTTATAGATGTTGTGCGCTCCGACTAGTGGCAATGAAGCCGGCTCGCGACAACTTCCCACAACAACATCAAACGTGGAACCCTCGGCGCCATGATGCTTCACGTTCTCGGCGCGCACGTCGACCGACGAGCGCAGTCCATAAAGCAGAACTTTGCCGTGAAAATCACGTCCAAACTGTGAGACATATTCGTCATCGGCGTTGAGCACTGCAATTCCGCCAGCGGACAAGGAGTCGATTAGCTCATATTTGGCGCGAGCGATCTCGCTAATCGATTTAAAGAACTCCAAATGAACCGGAGCAACATTCGTCACCACCCCAATTTCCGGGTGGGCGATTTTCGCCAGCGCCGCGATCTCTCCGGCGTGCGACATGCCCATCTCAATAACCGCAGCGTCGTGCTCCGGCTCCAGCCTGAGCAACGTCAGCGGCAAGCCAAAATGATTGTTGAAGTTTCCTTCAGATTTCAGCATGCGAAAACGCGAAGAAAGAACATGGGCGATAGCCTCTTTCGTAGTAGTTTTGCCTGTCGAGCCTGTAACGCCGATTAGGGGCTTGCCCCACAGACGGCGAACTGCGGTGGCTAGGGTCTGTAAGGCGACGAGAGTATCATCGACCGGCAGAAGCGATGCCTTAACTAAGTACCTCCCGAGCTGATCTTTGCGGACAACCGCCGCGACGGCTTCCTTGCTTAATGCCTGCTCTACAAAATCATGTCCATCCAGCCTCTCGCCTTTTACGGCAAAGAAAAGATCTCCCGGCTGAATGGTTCGCGAATCTATGGAATATCTTTGAGCTATGACATTGCCATCGTTGCTCCCCGATGCGGACACAAATTCAGCAATTTGCGAGAGCGGCAGCTTCATGGATTCTTTCCGGCAGCGGCGTTGGCGGCTTCACAATCGTACCCTGCCTCGCGCAGAACTTGCTGTGCCACCTGTACATCATCGAAGGGGATCGGACCATCCCGCATCACCTGCACCTTTTCGTGCCCCTTGCCAGCAATCATCACTATGTCCCCCGGACTGGCTTTATGAATCGCGAAAGCAATCGCCGCGTGGCGATCCGGTTCCGTCTTATATTTCGTTCCCGAGCGCTGCAAGCCGACCATGGCATCGTTGATAATTGCGAGCGGATCTTCGCTGCGCGGGTTATCGGAGGTCAGCACCACGAAATCACTGCCCCGGCCGGCGGCCTCGCCCATTAGTGGACGCTTGGCGCGATCACGATCGCCACCGCAGCCAAACACCGTGATCACCCGGCCTTCCTGCCCCCCACGCTGGACAAACTCGCGACCGAGAGCGGTGAGATTGCGAAGTGCATCGTCGGTATGCGCATAGTCCACGACGACCGTAAACGGCTGTTTGCAATCGACTCGTTCAAATCGGCCGGGAACGCGAGCCAGCGATTCCAAACCGCGTCCGATTGCCTGCTGGTCGCAATCGCGCGCGTAAGCTGCGCCCGCGGCGGCCAGGATGTTGTACACGTTCACTTTTCCAATAAGAGGCGAGAACAGCGGAATTGTTCCCTCGGGTGTGATTAGATCAAGCCGCGTTCCGCGTGACTTCATCTCGACTTTTTCGGCATGGAAATCTCCGCTTGCGAGCCCATAGGTTAATGTCTCGGAACTCCGCTTCCTGCTGACTTTCTCCAGCTTACGTCCGTAATCGTCGTCGATATTAATAACGGCAGCGCGCGGCGCCTCGGTTCCGCAGCCCTCGAAAAGAACCTGTTTGGAAGCAAAGTATTGATCCATGGTGCCGTGATAATCGAGGTGGTCGCGAGTCAAATTGGTGAACACCGCAACGTCAAACGGAATGCCATACACCCGCTGTTGGTCGAGCGCGTGCGAGGAAACCTCCATTACCGTTTCCGTTGCGCCTTGACCCAGAGCATCCGCCAGCATGCGGTTTAGTTCTAGTGCCTCCGGAGTTGTGTGCGGCGCGGGCAGGACTTTCCCGGCTACATGGTACTCAATGGTGCCAACGAGGGCGCATTTGCGTCCCGCAGCGTTCAGGATCGCTTCAATCAGGAACGCAGTTGTGCTTTTACCGTTCGTGCCGGTGATGCCTGTGATGGTCACGCGCTCTGCAGGGCGTTTGTAGAAATTTGCGCTCAGGCGCGCCAGCGCACGCCGTCCGTGTGGCACGTGCGCCCAGGCCACTCCGTCGCGCGGTTTTTCACTGGCCGAGTCGGCGACGACCGCAACCGCGCCTGCTGAAATCGCTTTGTCGATGAACTTGTTTCCATCGCTCGATTCGCCGCGGATTGCTACAAAGGCATCTCCCGGCTTCACCCGGCGCGAATCGTATTCAATCCCGCTGATGCTTGGATTGCCGCTTTTGGAAAGGATTTCAGCGCCTTGAAGGAGATGCTCGAACGTCATTGGATGGAATTATAGGGCATGGTGAAGTGTGGGCTAGTTCGTCAGGCAGCAGTGAAATGTAAAAGCTCTCCCTCCTCGTGCGGGCGAGGACGCCCGCACGACAGCCGGCGAGACGCCGGCGCTGCGATCATCGGCCGAATCGTACCGTCACTCTCGATCCCGCCGCCACATGCGAACCTGCGGGCGGCGACTGCTCGCGCGCGATGCCGCTGCCCACTGCATCCAAATCCAGGCCGCTCTCTTCCGCGATTTCGATTGCCGAGCGAACACTTTTGCCAGCAAACGACGGAACCACAATCCCGCCTTGCTCGACATCCAGCACGACCGTGCCTTGCTGCGGATTAGCAATGTCCCCGGCGGGGCGGGGGTCCACAGACGGCTTTAGATCCGTAGAAGTGGAAGGAACAATCTCGCGCTCCCGCAATGCGGCCGGGACCACACCAGCATTTGCCATCGCTGGGCTCCGTTTTGCAGGAGTGATTGGCGTTGGCTTAGACTCCGGAGTATTCACGTCCGCCACTTCCAGGTTGTCTCCCAGCCGATCCGGCGAGCCTTCCGCGAGGTCCTGATCCTTCACCAGGCGCTGGGCCAAAAAAACATCCCGGTTGGAAGGCAGTTCGACATCATGCGGCGTATGCAGATATTCGAGCACCTGCTGCGCTATCCGTTGAAAGACCGGGCCGCCGACCTGGCCGCCGTGATGGACGCCCACAGGAGAGTCCAGAATTACGGCAATAGTGACCGCCGGGTTGTTGACTGGCGCGAATCCCGCGAAAGACGCGATGTACTTGGTTCGCGAATAAGTTCCGGTGGCCGGATCAACTTTCTGTGCCGTGCCTGTCTTACCAGCCGAGCTGTAGCCCTCGAGAATGGCTTTTTTGCCGGTCCCGTGCAGGACAACGCCTTGCATCATCTGCTTCATTTGCGCAGCGGTCAGCGGAGAGAGCACGCGACGCTCGTCGGCAGGATGAAAGGCAATCATTCCCGGCGCGTTCTGTGGCTGGGTTGTGGCAGCAAGGATTCGCGGAGCGACCAAAACACCGTCATTCGCGATACTGGAAACCATTGCTGTTAACTGCAGGGGTGAGATGCCAATCTCCTGCCCCATCGAAATTGCGCCTATAGAAACTTTGGACCAGCGGCTCAGAGGTTTGGCAAGTCCGCGTGTTTCGCCGGGAAGCTCAATCCCGGTCTGCTGACCGAAGCCGAAGGCGCGGATGTACTTGTAAAGCCGTTCATCGCCAAGACGCAGCGCGATTTTGATCGCGCCTACGTCACTCGAATTGGCCAGAATTCCTGAGACCGGGAGGACGCCAAACGGCTTCCAATCGTGAATGCGCCGGCCGTTGATTACGATCGATCCCATTTGGCAATCGAACATTTCATCAGGGCGAGTCAGCTTTTCTTCGAGCGCCGCGGAAATTGTGACAAGCTTGAAAGTTGATCCTGGCTCGTATACATCGCTGACCGCGTGATTCTTTAGCTTCTGCGGCTTGATTTCGCGCGAGAGGTTTGGATTGAATGTCGGCCGGTTGGCCAGCGCCAGGATTTCTCCGGTATGCGGATTCTCAACGACGACGGTGCCTGATTCCGAGTGGGTCTGCAGTATCGCCGTTTCCAGCTCGCGCTCAGCAATGTACTGGATTTTTTCGTCTAGCGTGAGAACGACGTTTTCACCTGGCGCAGGCTGCTTCTCCACGCTGCCGAAATATTTGCGGCGGGCATCGACCGAGATCAGCATCCGCCCCGGTTTGCCGTGCAGCTTGTCTTCGTACTCGCGCTCAATTCCGCTGAGGCCTTCGTCGTCAGTGCCGACGTAGCCGATTACCTGGGCTGCGAGATCGCGTTTCGGATAGAAGCGCTTAGATTCCTTCTGAAAATAGATTCCGCGCAGATTCAGAGAACGAATTCGTGCGGCAGTGTCGGCATCGGCTTTGCGTGCGACCCAACAAAAAGTTCGCGAAGCTTTGCACTTTGCCAGCAGCTCGCGAGGATCGGCCTTGGTGATTCGCGTGATTAGCGAAATTGTTTGTGCAAGGTCTGGGATATCGGGCGGGACGGCGAAAACAGAATCCACTGAAACTGACATCGCCAGCTCACGCCCAGCCCGGTCGTAGATGATTCCGCGTTTCGCCGAGACCTCGGTCGTGCGCTGCTGTTGATGTTGAGCGCGCTGCTCGAAATCTCCGTAACGGAAAACCTGAAGATAAACAAGACGCAGACAAATAACCGCGCACCAAATCACAAGAATTGCGCCAAGCAAGTACAGGCGGGAATTGGTTTCGTTGCGCGCTGTGCTGGTTGCCACTTTGCGGCTCTCTGCTCAGGGTGACATCAGCTTCATATCCATGCTCTAGCGGTCTGCGGAGAA
>Ga0070717_10000482_pt1 | contig 25338 bp, 38 predicted proteins | sample LARL113metaG_FD_71366 | JGI IMG/M metagenome (GOLD analysis project Ga0070717, IMG submission 71366) | Corn, switchgrass and miscanthus rhizosphere microbial communities from Kellogg Biological Station, Michigan, USA - LAR L11-3 metaG | ecosystem: Host-associated > Plants > Roots > Rhizosphere ...
ATTGGTCGTGTCGACCGTGGCCGATGAGGCCAGGCCGCTGACGTCGCCGGCGGCGGGCTGCGAGGAGTGCGGCACGCCCGAAGTCGAGATTGAATCAATGAATTGATGCGTGGTGGCCGCGAGTGATTGCACACCGCCAGAAGTCGTCGCGGTCGGATTCGGCAACCGCGCGGGAGGGATCGTGCCAGAACCTAGATTGCTCGCGTTGAGGCTTGTCAGGTTAACACCCGAGAGTGCGGGAAGTATGGCCGGGAAACGTGCGTCTGGAATTATACCCGTTATCAAATCGCTGGCACTGCCGCTCGTCGCGATCGCGGCCAGGCCGCTGACTCCTGTGATAGGAATCTGCGTGAAATGCAGATTGCCTGCCCCGTCCACCGAGATCTGTGCCGACATGGTAGGCGAACCCCAAAGGCCAACGTCGAAACTGGCGGTGGTGCCATAAAGGTGATTCGCTAGGGTGAACTGGTTTTTCGTCGGCGAAAGAAGCTGGTGTGTGATCGGGTCAACATAGACGACCTCCGCAAATCCCGGAGCAGCCAGGACGCAAACGAATGCGAAGATATAGAGAAGAAATGCCGAAGCGGCGCAGGCGCAGGCTAAGATGGGGAGGAAGAACTTTTTCATGTTAGAGGAAGCGCTGGAAATATTTGGCGTTGGTGACCGGATCGTAATTGAACGGCAGCACTACGCTCTCGCCGTCTCCGACCGCCACGCCGAATTGAACTACCCAGCCGTGCGGAACGCCCGAGACACGAAAGAAAAACAAGATGTTCTGGGTAATTGTGGTGAGATCGTAGCCATCGAGATTCGAGGCGCCGCCGCCGGTCACACCGGTGATCGAATTAAAAAAGCCGCAAGGAGCCCCGCCTGTGGGAGGCATCGTGAATTGATTGACGACGGTAGTTTGCCATTTGCCAGCGATGCTGCTCATAAGTGTTTACGGTAACGGGTTAGTGGTGGCGGGGACCCTGGGTTCCAGGATCACCTCATAGATGGTTTTCATGATCATCCCGATCGAGAAGGCGACGATCTCCAGGTGATAAACGCCGCCGGGCTGGAGGCAGGTTGTATTTAATTCGATGTAGGCGTTATTGCCCCAACGGATGAAGTAGTCGTTTTGCAGAAGGCCGACGGCGTCGCTGTCGGCCTTCGATAAATCATCTTTGATGGTGAGCTGGAGATTAAACCGCTTGATGTCCTGCACGGTCTGGCCGAAAGGATCTTTCGATATCGTTATGAGAAACGGTATCGTTTCACCCCAGAGAAAGCGCAAAACTGGCGGAACAATCTTCATCGATATCGCTTAGGTGACTGGGGCGTTTGTGGTGATCGTTACCGCACTGCCCTTGGTGGACATGAAGACGAGGCTCATCTTGGAGAAATCGCCGCCGCCCAATTTCGTCGGCCCCTTCACGATTACGGTGCAGGCGAATACATCCGTCAGATATTTGACTGTGTTGACCGCATCATCGGGATCCTTGGCGAAGAGTTGAACGGTGCCCTTCTTGACTCCGGTCAGGCCGCCCATGATTGTGAGCACCTGATCGACCTCTTCTAGATCGGCAAAGATAAAGTGTTCCTGCGCATCCTTGCCGACGATGCGATCGGCGCGAAGAACTCCATTCGCATCGGGAACCTTTCGCTCCACGATGTCTGTCTTAAAATCGCAGTCGACGAGTTTGCCGATGATATTGACGGCTGCGCCGCCGGTGGGAGTAAAGACGGCTTTGCTTTTGCCGATGTAAGCTGTCTTTGTGGGATCGAAGGATACTACTGGTTCTGCTGGTCCTGGCATAGTTGTGAGGAGTTGAGTGTTGTTACTTGGATGAAATTAGCTGACGGCGACCTTCATGTTACCGGCGGGTATGATAATGGTTTGCACGCAGCATTCCCGGCCCGGATTGTCCTTGGCCTTGGGATCGGCGACCGTGATGGGCACCGCTGTCATCGGAATGATGCCTCCGAATTCAAAACCCAGGCTCTGGCCGATGACGGCCTCGATCGTGCGATCGGCGAGCTCGATCACGCCGAGATTGTCGTTGCCACCGAAAACCGCTTCCTGGCCGCCTTTGGTGAAGGCCTTATCTGCGATCAGAAGATCCACTTCGATGTCTTTGGAAGATAGAACAGAAACCGTGGTGTGAGAAATATTGCTCAGCTTGTAGTGATAGGTATGCGGGACGATGAGGCAGATCCGCTTTTGGAGGATCACGAGGTCATGGATCGCCTCGGCCAAACTCCTGTTCTTGTGGAGTTCGACCACCTCAAAAAGCGGCGCGAGATTATTGGGATCGTCTGGATCCAGTCTGATGGCGGAGATAAAATCCTTCAACACTCCGAGGACGGTGACTGTGCGCAGATAGCTCATGAGTCACCTCCGTTAGGATCGATCTGGCGATCGCGCAGCCGCGTGAAGTGAAGCGCCATTGCTGACAGGGCGGTGTCTTTGATCTGATCATCCGTCGGCAGGACACTCGAATCGGGCGCTTGGTCCACGTGGCGAACGAGCCAGAACATAACCTGCTCTTCGAGAGGGACGCCTTGAGAAACTTTATAGTGTTTGACGCCATCCTTCCCTTTGCGGCCGCGATAAATAATCGTCTCGCTTGGCCTGCGCACCAGTGCCCATTGCAATGAACCGGTAGCTGGATTGAGAACCTTGCGCATCTCCAGGTCGGAAAACTCCGATGCTCGCTTACCGATGGCCTCGTCGCAGGCTGGAATCGTGAGAAACTTCCTACCGCCCGTCGGATCGATCGGGCCGCCATAGAGTCGCTGACGAAAGCCCGTTTGCGTGATGCTGACCTTGGCTCCTTGCGGGACGGCCGTGACTGTCACGCTCTTGGCCGCATTCGCGTAGAAATTGGTGCCGCCGCTGCGATGGCGCGAGCTATTCAAAGCGACGAGATGATCGCGAATCAAGTTCGCCGCCGCGCGGCCGCCGACGAGGACCAGGCCGTTAGAAGTGGCTGCATCGCGAATGCGGTCGAGGAGCGGCGTCGCCCCGTCCTGAATGTTGATCGATATGCCGCTCATCCGCCCTCTCCTCCGGTTGAGCTTGCGGCGTGATCGAATTCAAAGACGCCATCGGCATTAAAGCTGCCTAGACCGCTTTCTTCTAAAAGCTTCCGCAGATCGTCGCTGCGAATATCGGGTGAAGCCTGCAGTGAGTCATTCAGTCCCACATCCTCGGGCATGAGTTCGGTGTTGTCATCGATGAGGCCCAGCTCGATCGCTTCATCGCGGCCCACGTCGCGCACGTTCATGCCGCTGTTGAAAGCGTAGGGCGGATAAGGATTGCCCAGCCCGTCGTCGAAAATATCCGGATCGCCGAGCTTGTCCCAGATGGGATCGTTTTTAAGCGCGATCATGCGCTCACCGTAGAATTGCCCATCCACCTTCTGCCAGCGCGCCGCCCAGTCGCGCTCGGCGCTGACGCCGCCCTTGGGCTCGGAGAAGCGCACGAGCTCCTGCGCTGGGTATTCATCGAGCACGTCTTGCTGCTGGCCCTGCATCCACCAGCCATAGCCTCGGGCCGTATCGACATTGGTTTCAAGCTGCACATCGATGCGCGGCGTCGATGAGAGGTCTTGAATCCCGCCGGCCTTTTCTGGATCCGGCTGATAGCCGAGCTGCTCCAGCAAATCTTTGATCGCGGCGCGTTCCGTGGCCTGATCGCTTTGCCCGGTGAGGATCGCGTTCACGCCGTCGTCAATCTTCTGGAGCAATTCCGCCGTCGTTACCCTCGCGGAGAAGAGTGCGCGGCGTTTTATATCGGAGGAGAGCTGCTGGAGATCGGAAGTGCCCCCGGTCGTAAGGAGCGGAGATTTCACCTCGGCGGCCTGCAGGGCCTCCTTGAAGGGCATGGGAGCGGTGAAGTTCATGCGCTCGCCCCTTTCCTCTCCTGGCCAGGCTCGCGGCATTCGCTGGAAATGATGACCTCGCGATAGATGCGGCCCTGGCGCTTCTTGCCATTATTGCCGATGCCATTGGCCCGAGTGATGGCCTTGATCGCAAAGCCCTGCATCAACGCGCGGACCTGCTCGCAATCCTGGAAGGTGAAAAGCCATTTGGCTTTGAGCGAAGCCAAGCGATCGCAGAAACGTGTGAGCTCGTGCTCGCTCCAACCGGAATAGGCCGTGCCGCCGTCATCGAGGTAAGGCGGATCCAGAAAGAAAAAGGATTCAGCGGAATCGTAAGTGGCGAAGAAACGCTCCCAGCTCACATGTTCAATCGTGGCATGATCGAGCCGCCGATTGAGCGATCGCAAAGCGAGCTGACGCTGAGCGCGTGATCCAATCGGATGCGTCCTGGAAATGGCGAAGGTGCGTCCCAGGCCGCCAAAGGAAAGCTTGTTTCGGATAAACCAGCGCGCGGCTTGTTGAATCTCGGTAAGGCCGGGCTGCCTGCCGTAGTCCTCGAAATCCTGGCGAGAGTTCAGGACAAGATCCAATTCATCGAGCACGGCATCGAGGTGATATTTGCATTGCCTATAGAAACTCACGAGGTCGCCATTGATGTCGTTGAGCACTTCCACCTCGCTTGGGTTCTTGGAGAGCAGCATGGCCGCGCCGCCGCCGAACACCTCGCCATAGAGCGTGTGCTCCGGGATCATCGGAATGAGATGCTTGAGCATGCGCGACTTTCCTCCTGGCCAGGAGATCACCGGCCGGGGTTTGGGAAGAGGCGGCTGTGGGTCGTTGAACATCAGATTCCTCGGAGGGTTCTGCGGGTTGCCCGACGTCTCTCGGAATCAACGATGGTTGTGCCTTCGGAGCTTTTCACTTGCGGAGTGGTTTGCGGGTTGTCCGGCACTTCAATGGGCCATTTGCCATCGCGGATATCTTCGAGCCGCTTTTGGTATTGCTTCTCATCAGCCTGCTCATCGGTGGAGAGTGCGCGTTCCGCCGAGCGCTCCATGAGCCGAATCACTTTGCGAATCGCGAGATCGACTAATCCTTTCGGAATGGCGGTTGAATCCGCATCCAAGGGGCGGCCCGAGAAGCCGATGACCGAACGAATTTCATCGGTCGTAATCTGAACGAAGCGCTGCCAGGGATCCGTCTGACCCTGTTCGCGGGCGATGTCACGAAGCTTCTCGACGAGACCAGCCACGCTGGCGTCGTTGAGATTATCGAGTGTAACTGGAGTCCAATTAGACATTAGTTAGAGTCTTGAGAGAGCCCCGCTGGTTAGGCGGGGCTCGATAAGAATCCAGCTCAGTCCTTAGCTGACGGTGAACTGACGGATGCCGAGCGTGCTCGTCATAACGATGTTCGAGTAGTGCTCGACCGAGAGATCCACGAGTTTTGCGCTCACCTGCTGCATGTAGACGTTCAGATCCAGGCCGCCAGAGGGGCGCTGGAACTGATTGCCGCCACTCAGCACATTGGGCGGAGGCGAGACGAAGCGCTTGATGTTCGAGGGATCCTCGATGTCCTGGCCGGCCATCGCGGTAAACATGAGCACTAGGTTTCCGACGACCTGTGTCTTCGCCGTGGCAGAACTTTGATATCGCTCCTTAGAGACCGCGACCTCATCGACATTGAAGAGAGCGGCGAGCTGCTCCAGTGTCATGCTGGCGCTGGTCCACTTGGCGGCATTGGCATTGCCACGCAAGGCGAGCGATCGCTTGCTCCAAGAAGTGTGGCCATAACCGACCCGGTTGAATTGGAAGCCTTGGGAGTCTGCGGCCGTCACGGCCTCATTGATCACATCCTGGTCGGGATCCGCATTAACGTCCCATGTCTTCGCGGTGTTGGTCGCAGCGGCCGAGAGGAGAGCGAATGAGCGGCGAAGCTCATTGCGCAACAGTCGGCGGATCAACTTGGCCACAAAGCGATTTTCCCAGCCCGGCTGCTGGCCAGCGACATTGTCGAGGTCGATGCGCATGCAGAGGCCCTTGTTCAGGGTCTTGCCGGTTTGATCCTGGCCGGTGTATTCCACGCGCTTGAAATCCGCGCCGATCGCACGGAGATCATCCGTCTCGGAATAGAATTCCTCGGCGTTGCTCCATTTCTTCCATTCAAACAAACGTCCGGGGACGGGAACCCTCGGAGCGAAGAACTCAAGTGTTTTCTGGATATCGTTCGGATCCTTGTAGCCCACGGCGTAGGTTGTCAGGGGTTCCGAAAAATAGGTTTCCGAAAAGCGGGAATCATTGGCCAAGGAATAGATTTGGCCAGGGACAAGATCGCCGCCCATTTTTCCAATGGGCATGCGATCTTCATTCGCAAGCGAGATGACGGCGGGCAAGAGAGCGCGGGCCGCGCGGGCAAGTTTGTGACTCATGGTAATATTATTTCGAAGTTACGATCTGGGTGAGTGAGTGGTTGAAGAGGGGGTTAGAGATGCTTGATCAGCGCGGGTGTGGCCAACGCGGCGGACAGTGCGGCGACATCGGCCTGCAGCGCGTTGTAATTCGCCTTGAGGGCATTGGCCAAAGCCTCCGAGGTTGTAAGATCGGTGGCAGCCGTCGTCGCGTTTTGGACCGAGGTCAAAGCGGCGACAACCACGACCTTGATCGGCTTGATGGCGGTGAACTCCACCACTTCATTGGTGACGGTGCGATTGGCCGTTCCGATGAGCCAGTAGGTCCCCGCGAGAGTGGGTTCCGTTTGTGCCTGCCCTCCTGCGGCCGTATAGAGATCCGATCCGCCGTTAACGGTGCCGGTCACCGAAACTTTGTGCGTGCCGGGAGCGGCTCCCAAAAGATCCACGCTGCCAAGATCGCCTGCGGCAGGCGCGTCTGTGCAGACCCCAAGCGGTTCGTCGGCGGCGCCGCAAATCCCCATGTGGAAATCATCCGTCCCCTGCTTGGCGAGCAGGAAGCGTGTGGGCGTTCCACTGAGATTGAAGGCTGCATCTGCGGTATAGCTGATCTTCCCGGTTAGATGCTCGCCCTCGGCGATGTTGGCTAAACGAAAGATTTGCGGACGATTTTTACCGAAGCCCTTCGCCCAAGTGATGAGGAGCATCACGCAGAGCGCGGCGAGAACAATAGAAGTTAACAGGTGTATATTTGGTTGCATGGGAGTTGAGTCGAGAGTCGTTGGATTTCTGAAATGAGTTGTGGCCGAGTGGAGAAACTTACTTCTCGCTCTCGTCCTTTCTTGTTTTGGCCTTCGCTTTCGAAAGGGCCTCGTCGTGCGCGATCTGGCGCTCCACGACTTCGATGGCGTCGGCTACATGTAGACCGGCGGCGACTTTGGTTTTAACGAGCGGATGCTCGGCGGTGATTTTGGGCTCTGGCATATTGGTATGGATTGATTGCTTAGTTGCTGAGAAAATACCCTGCTTAAGAGGCCGCGACCGCTGGCTTTCCCATCGCTTCGAAAAGCGAGGCGTTCTTCGGATCACTTTGAACCGCCTGCCAGGCTGTGTCGTAATCTTCGCCTTTCTCGCTCATCCGCGCATTGACGAGCCCGAGCACTTGATCGCCCCTTGCCAGCCCGGTGCCTTTGCCTTTCCCGAGATCGGCGGTTTGAGATTGGGTTTTGAGCGTCTTCTGACGAGCGGCGAGCTTGGCGGCCTCGGCATCGAAATCTGCCGCATTGCACAAGCCGGTGATTAGCTCATCGCGTTCCGTCGCCGCTATGCGGCCTTCCTTGAAGGCGGCATTGGCCAGAGTCGTGGCGTGAGATTTCCGGAGAGCGGCCGCCGCCGATTTAGCCGAAGTGAGTTCCCCTTCGACCGCAAGCTTCGCATTGGCGAGTGATAGTTTTTCGGCTTCCAAAGTCGTCTTGGCATTAGCCAGGGTGAGTTTTTCCGCCTCAAGGGCGGCATTGGCGGTTGTGAGAACCGTCACTTTATTCGCCAGTTCGGCCTGGGTGCCCACGAGGGCGATCGCCTTATCATTGGCAGCCGCGATCGCTTCGATGGGCTCAGTTTCTTTTACGGCAAAGCCGAGAGCGGCTAGCAATTTAATGAGGAGTGCTTTTTCCATAGGATTTATATTTGAGTTTTGAGTCAGAGTTTCAGCCGAGTTCACGAGAGATACGCCGGTAAGATTGCCCTTCTGAACGAGGCCAATGGAGTGAAGGCGGAATGGCGCTCCGATCAGGATGTCAGGCGAGGTCTCGCCAATTTTCCTGACGTCCCAGTATGGGGAGAATTCGTTAAAGCCTGCCTTTACATCGCTGGCACCTTGTTCAGTCAGGACCGGTCGCAGTCGGAGCCCCCTGTCAGTGACCTCCATATCGGCAATCGTTCCGCGTGGAGTCTTGTCGGGATAAAAATTAGCGAAACGAGGCGCGTCGGGATGGCCCTTATAGATCGGCAAGCCCACAATAGCCCGCTTGATGCGCGCCCAGGCGCTTTTGAAGTTATCGACTATCTCATGGGCGTCCTCTTTTGTGAAGCGCTGGATGACGGCCCGGATCGGCTGAGAGCCGTTAGCGAGAGCCGCTTCGCGGGCTTTAGCCGCTTCCGCTTCGGTCTTCCGGCCATCCCTGCCCGAATGCCGGTAATCGCCGTAGGGAATCAATGCCCAGCCATCGGCATCGATGGCCAATTCATTCGTCAGGCCGATGATTTCAAACTCGGCGGGTTCGGCCGCATCAGCATTGGCGAGGCTAAAAATTTTCGAGGCCGAGGCTGAACCCTGCCTGCAGGACCGCTGCAAGGCCCGCTGCAATGCCTGCAATGCCATTTTGGGAGGGGGGGGTGGTATGATGAGACGGGCTAAACCAACGTCGGGCATTTGTGAGCGATTCATAGGTCAGGTGGTTTTGTGGGCTTTGGCGGCTTCGGCGCTGCCGGAAGCCAAGGCGGTTCCGATAATCTCCTCTAAAGCTTTCGAGGCGGCGCTATTGGCCATGACCCGGCGATAAAGGGCCGGAAGATCGGCCTTCAACTTGGCCTTGGCCATAGCCAGTTTGCCGGGATCAGTCATTTGATAGAGATTGCCCAGCCTTGAGAGAATAGGGGAAAGCGTCTCGTAGATCGCCTGGCCATATTTTTCTCTGGCATGAGCCATGAAAAGGATCGAACGGCCATCGGCAGAAGGATCCCCAGAATTGGCCAGGCTGGTCCGCTCGCTCTCGGGCACCACGGTATCTTTCTCGGGCAAAGTCTGCGCGATCGGTTTGAGCACTTCCTCGTTCTCACCGGGCGGCGGCACGCCGAGCTCGCTGCGGGCAAATTCCTGGCCGACGGCAACGGCATTGTTTACGAGGAACGTGAGCTTGTTGATTATATCCGTGTTGTTCTTCCGCTCTGGCACGGTGATCTGCACATAGGCCAAGGGAAGTTCATCTCCGAAAAGCTGCCGAATGACCGTCCGGCTTACGGCGGTGAGCGTTTCCGACATGTGTTCGGCGTCATCCTGCTCCAGTATGATCGATTCATCCTGTTGCATACTCGCTCCCCTGCCTTCCGAACCTTTGCCACTGCTGATCGTGGAAAGATCCGCGCCCCGGCAGATCGTGGCGATCGCACGGTCCATACGTTCAACCAATGGATGAAAGGGCAGTGTCGCAGATCCAGCTTTGGCCTCGATCAATTCGATCATGCCGTCTTGAGAGAGGACGGCGGCAAAGTCCTGGCCAAATTGCGCGACCGCTTCCTCCATCTGCTGCCAGGCGGGCGAATCCTTCGGCGCCGCTGTCTTGCCGATCACTCCCGGAGTCCCAAAGCGTTCGCTGTAAGAGACCCAGTCCTTAAGGGACATGATCTTGAACATATAAGCGATCGCTAGCGGCTCCATGATCCCTTCGCCGACGGTGACCAGCCATTCATCCGGAGCCATGTCCTCGCCCATGATCGTGCCGAAGTAGTTTTTTATGAACCGCAATTTGCCGGTCGTGCATTCAAAGAACCAAAGGGGCACGTAGTTGAAATGCGCGGTTAGACGAGGCTGACCGCTGATCGGATCGATCATCGGCTTCCAAACGATTTCATGCACCGCATAGCGGAAGCCGACAGCCTCCATCATCTGCTTCACCAGGAGTCGGAAGCCGCCGCGCTGATCCTGCTCAAGGATGTGGGTCGCGGTGCAATTCTGATAAAAATATTCGAGGGCCTCGCGATGCTGCTCGGCGCGATCCTTTTCGCTCTCATCGAGGCCTTCATTGACGAGTATATTGAAGCCGTGCCGGGCGATGGCTTTTTCGCGCTTCGGCAATGCCACGCAAATGACATCGTCGCGCCGCTTGATCGCCTCCATCATCAAAGAAAACTCGCGGAGGAATCCCTGATAAAAGGTATCGATAATCCGCGCCAGGTAATCGGGATTGAGCTGGCGGATGGGATTAAAGCGGGAGCGCTTTACCCATACGACCACTTGCGGAGCGATATGCGAACTGTCGAGCGCCGGGGCCTGCGCCGTGGGATCATTTTTCACCGGAGCGGTGATGGCCTCATTCATATCGGCATGGCCCTCCCAGCCGTAGCAAGGCGCATGTGTCCCCGAATATTGACCGGCGAATAATGAACGGGACCGCCGCCCGAACCCGCAGCCCGCCGTGCCAATGCAAGGGCCGTGCAGCGGTCGCTATGACCCTCTGCAGTCCGTGGGGCGGAATATGTATATTCCCCATTGCGGACGATCTGCCGCATCGCGTGAAGGTCTTCGCGCAAGGCCGTTGAAATCGGAATGCGCAGCTTGGTTGGCGCTTCGAAGGTCCGGCGCAGCCGGGGGAAAATCTCTCGCTTAAATCCGGTGGTGAAAGTGCAGAGCTCTATCTTGCCGAGGAGTTCATGGTCATCGGGTTTCCATTGTCCGAAGCTCTTGACGAGATAATCGCCCAGGCCAATGCCAGGGCCGGTATAATCGAAGCAAACCCGTTGCGCGCGAGCGATGCGCTTAGCGAGGATCTGTTCCTGCACTGGCGTCGGCATATTGCGCAGCAAGAGAATCTCACGCGTCCAGAGAATATCGCCTATTTTCTCCAGCGCGTAGCAGACTGTCGGATCATTGGTCCGGCCAAAATCTATCCCCAAATAAACCGGATTGGCTCCATGCGTTTCCCAAAAACTAGGATCACAGAATTCAAGCGCATCGGCGCTCTCCGCTAATGCGATGATCTCGTAGGGAAGCAGGACATTGCTGCCATCGAGGAATCGGCAGAGGAACTCTTGATCGAAGCCTTCGGGATCATCGAGCGCCTCACGGATTTGAGCTACGTCGACCGGCAGGCCCATCAGGACGGCGTGGTAGATGGTGACCAGATGCCGGGACCAGGCCATCTTGGCTGAGTCTTCTTTAGTCCAAATCTTGTGCATCGGACTCCCCTGGCCATTAGGAGTAGTGGCGATGCGCACTTTCTTTTCTCCACCGCGCAGCGGATTGGTAATGGACGGCAAGATCGCGCGCCAAGTCGCCGCCGGGTTCTCGAAGAAATCGAACTCGGTCAGCAGTATATTGGTGCTGCGGCCGCGAACGGTGTCGGGTTTTCCTGGCACTGCGCGAAGGCGGGATCCATTTGAGAATCTTATCTCCGCGCTTTTTAGCAGCGTCTCTGAACCGCTTCCCTCACGCTGCTCTTGGTAATCCTCGATATAGAGATCGAAGGCATTGGCCCAAATCTTTCCCTGCTCCAGAGAGTCAAGCGATTGCCGCTCGGATGGGGCGGCGACCATCCATTCGGTGCCAGCCCGCTCGTTGCAGTCCTCAACTGCTTCGCCTTCACCCGTAAAATCTTTGCCTGTCTGCCGCGCCTGCAGAGAAGCCTTGAATCTGCTGCGATCGTGGAAGTTCGCGAATTGATATTCGAGAAGCAGACTGCGCGGATCATCCTCGGGATAAGGATTTTTCCAGCCGCTGAGGTTTGTGCCGAGCGGATGGGTCTCAACCATCTTGGCGAGCTTTTCCAAATCCTCATTCCAAAGCACATTGGCGCGGGCCGCGCGCTGCGCTTGTTCGACTTGGACGCGGAGCCTTTCGAGTGCGTCTTTTTTGAGGTTCGCCATGTCTAGCCCATTCCGAAGAGGCTCTTTAAACGCTTCGCTTTTTCCTCTTCGGTCAGCTCGGCGTCCTTCACGATTCTCGTAGCCGTATCCGCCTGCGCCGCCTTCTGTTCCAAGATCGCAATCCGCCGCTCCTGCAGGGATTGATCTTTCTCCTTGAGCTGCAGCTTGCGGGAATCGTGCAGCATCTTCGCAAGCAAGGTCAGCTCGTCCAGATTCCCATCCTTGGAGACCGCTCTCTCGAAGGCTTTTTGCCGGATCAGCGAGATCGTAGCCTGATCGAACTGATCCGGACTCGCCTTCATCGATTCGGCTACCGTGTCCGCGATCTCCCGTGCCTGCGAATAACGCAGAGTGAAACACGAGGACGCATAAAATTGTGACAAGGCACCAGTAGAAGTCTTTATCGAAAAGTCCTGGTAAAGCCGCTCGCGCGCCTGATCGTAGGAAAGATTCTCCTCCGTCAGCCACCGGATAAGGGTGTCTCGCTGGTGAGGCGGGAGCGATTTGAGCTTCGCGTCGGAACGTGGTTTTTTTCCGCTCATACATGGTGCGAGAAATTAGCTGTCCGCCGCCCGAAGGCTCCGCCGCCTAACTCGGCGTGGCCGCAGGCTCCGACCGGGAAACGAGTAATCGGAATTGCAGCGGCGGACAGATGAAGGGATCCCAAGCCGATCCGCGAACGTAGAGCATTTGCCTCAAAGATATTTGGGCTCTCGGGCTGGTCGGTCTCTGGCTTGGGAAAAAGATTGGTCCTCGGGCGCTGCGCAGCTTGGCTATTTGGACGCGCCGATTTACCTGCGCTCACGGCGCTAGCATATCCTACCCGCCCGAGGACCACTATCGTCATGGGGGGAATATCGATGAGAGTGGTTTTATATCTGCGGGCGCATTCGCAGGCGACGAACAAACTGCCCACGAATAGAGACACCACGAGGAGCCCAAGGATGGCCCAGATGAAATAGACGGCTGGATGGCGCTGGGTTTTCATGGGATCAGCCTTGCTCATGTTTCCAGGCCCGCCCTTCGTCGGTGAGCTTCCATTTGGTTCCCGTCTCCGTTTGCAGGCCGAGGATCCGGCCATTTGAATCCATATAGCGAATCGAGTCGCCGATTTCGTGATTCGTGGGCGGAGGTAAAACTAGCATGCCGATCTCCTGTCGCAGCGTGGCATCGGGCAAGAGATATCCGGTGCAATTGTGGAGGACAGTCGCGCAGGCCCGATCGATCTTGTTTTCGCGGGGCGTTCTCATTTGCGTGCGATCTCCCCTTTCATTTGCCGCACTTCTCCTAGCAGCTCAGTGATGCGATTGTGTATGCCAGCTATGGACGTGGAGCGCCTGGTGTCCGCATGCGCGAATCCATCCTCAATCTTCTTGGACATTTTCTCGATACGCTCATCCATCTTTTTGTCCTCCGCATTCATATGCGCTTCCAATTTCTGGTGCTCTTCCTTGGAAACATATTGCTCGTGCAGAGGCGGCTCATGCCCGAAGGCCTTCATCGCCTGATTGTAGATCACCAGGAGCATCCCCAAAGAGCCGAGGAATCCGAATACTTCGGTCGGTGTAACCGGCAAAGTATCAGCGAGGATGAGGGCGAAGAACATTTTCTGGCGTCAGTTTTGGACTTTTACTTCCAATGGCATCGAGCTGCTGGTTGACGTGCTCGGAAACGGAGGGAGAGGCAGAGAGTTCGTTGCGATGGTCGCAGGCGGAGGAGGCGGCGGATCCTTCTTGGGGGCCAGGAGTTGTTCAGCGGCGGCCTTTACCTTGGCTTCCTCGGCGATGATCCAGATGGAGATCGGCTTGCGGAAAACATAAGCAAATATGGCCGTGACTATGATCGCGGTGATGAGTGCTGTGATGATGATTGGGAGCATGACGAGTTAGGTTGAGGTTGGACTGATGGCGGCACGGACAGATGCGGCTCGCATTCTGGCCTTGTGAAAGAAAAGCATGGCTTCGGCTGTGACGTCGTGGGCCGCGTCCGCGAGTGGCGCTAGTTGCGGGAAAATCGTCACGGCGACCGGCAATAGGACATGGAAAATGACGAAGAGCGCGGCGAGGCCAGCGATGCCATAGACGATAGTCCAATAGCGAAGAGCGACGGCGTGATCGTGCGTCTCGGCTATTTCTACGCGCTTCTCGGATTCTTTGACCCGCTGATCTGCGGCCGTGAGCTCGTCCGAATGCTTCGCGCTCAATTTATCCCGATCATCGAGACTCTTTTGCGCCTCCAGATGAAGCTGCGCATTATCGGAGCGCAGGCCATCGACAAGCTTTTGCAGGAATAATTCACGCTCGGAAGTTATCGCGCCATCCGCTTGCGCGGTCTTCGCCTCGGCGCGATCGAGAAAGGCATCGGCGAGTTTGCTTTCACGCGATGGCTGTGGATCCGATTTGATGGCGATATGGGCCGCATGCACGTCCTCCTGTGAGTCCTTGCGAAGCACCGTCGTCGCTTCATCGCGTTTATCCTGGGCTTGCTCCAGCTTCTGAACCGTGGGAGCAGAGGAAGCCACAGGCGTGGCGAACTTCTTAACGCCCCACCAGCCAAGCGCACCACCAACGATGATGATCCCGATGAGAACCAGATTGAGCGCGCCGCGAGAATTCTTCGTCATGGCGCTTTGACCTCCTGCGGTTTTGTGTCCTTGGATTCCTGCCGTTTGTTATGGGCCGCGTAACCCAAGACGACCATGTTCGCGGTCTGAATATAAAGCGGGACCGTGGGATCGATCGCGAAAGGCTTCTCCTTAAAAATAGCCAGATAGGTTACCGTCAAAAGCGGCACGAGAACCAGCGCGGGAACCGTGAGCATCACGAGCAGCCGGGTATGGCTCGGTTTCTTGCCGTCCGATAAGAAGCCTATCTTTGCGGGCTCGCTCATATAACCGCCTCCTTTTTCGAGGCAGAGGCGTAAATTTCCTCAATGGGCCGAAAGGGAACGCCATTGGAATCCACATCGCCACGAGCAGCCTTGGTGAATTCCTTCTCGGTCATTACGCCAATGATAGTCCCCTTCGGCGTGCCAAGATGGAGAGCGATGACCGTCCCTTCCCGGCAAACCGAGAAATTGGAAACATGATACCGGCCGAGGATGTCTGTCACGCGTGGCATAGGCAGGCCGCGCGCTTGACGCGAAAGTGAATGTGAGCTGTAGTCGTAGCAGGCATTGCGCTACGAGAATAACAGCTTCCCGATTACCTGGCTAATCCCCCATTGGCTCCGTTGCCTCCATTAGACAAAATTAGCTTTTTGTGGCCAAAAAAGAAAGCCGCCCCGGTTGAGAGGCGGCTCTTTGAAGCGAGCGGAGGAGCTATCTCAGTATATCCCTATAGCCCTTCATTGTCATCGGAGGCTCTTTGTAATCTTTCGGCTTCGTGAACTTAGCGATCTGCTCCAAAAGCTCCGTCTGCTTTTTTGATTCTTCAAGCATCTGCCCCATGCGCCAATAGATGAAGAAGTAAAGCAGGAAACAAACGAGTGCAAAGAGCAGCGAGATGGCGAGGCCTATCAACTCATCCATAAACGTTTCCGCTCAGCCGTTGATACTCCAGCGGGCGAGCTTTCCTTCGTAGAAATAGACGTAATTATATCGATCCAGGTCGTATGGTCGAAAGGTCCATGTTTCTATCGTGCCGCCGACGCCGCTGTCATAACTCTTGGTCATCGGTTTACCCCAGGATGCCTCCACCATTTCCCGCGTCATACCGACCGCCACGTCACCCTTCATAATGCTCTTCACCATTTGATCTGATAACTCTGGATGCTGATTCACGAACTTTTGCCGACGTTGCTTCTCTGAATCTAATTCGGCAGTCCATTGCTTATCAGCTTCCTCTTTAGTATGTTCTACGGTGGGCAAAAGCTGAACGTCGATATTTTGGTTCGCTATGAATTGGCTGCATGTCTGACGCCAAACGTCGTAACCAGGTTTTGAGACCTCCAGATAATAGGTAAGTATCGATGAGGTTGGATAAAAGGTAACCGCATCTGCGGCCTGCGATTGACGGATAACAGGCAAGAATTCGCCTTTATCGTGGTCATAGATAACGATCCGTTTAAAAGCATCTTTGGGTGTCGATTGGATATTGATAGAAACTGGCGCGAGCGGGACGGTCGCGCATGCCGAGAGCGAGAGCGCCAGAATAATGGCGGGAAACATTTTTAGAGCGATTGTGAGGATGGTCTTCATAAGCGAGATTTAGTTGAGCCGCGTCGCGGCAAGAGAGTTAGATTCGATTCGGGAGAGCGTAGATCGCGGGCGATCAATGCTTCGATAAAAGCTTTCAAGCTGAGGCCGGCCGCTGAGGCCAGCCGTGCTGCAAGCGAGCCCACCTGCCGACGGAGGTAGCAGCCCACCCGCTGGCGCGCGAATTTCTTGGAATCCGGCTCTCGCCGCAATCGGCTCGGTGCCTGGGCCTGATTCCATACAAGCGCCGCGACATAGCCGCTGACCGTGAGATTCAATTGCGCTGCGCGAAGCGGTGTCTTGACCGCGATCTGGGGCAGCAGTTTGAGCGAGGAGTCTCGCGCGGATGAACGCACCTCTGCAAGGAATCAGCAGGGGTCTTGCAGAACAATTGCCCTTAAGACCCGGTTTCCGGGTCCGATGTGGGCATCTATATGTTTTCGATCCTTTCATCAGTGCTTGGCTATTGCTCTTTTTGGGTTAAGAAACTCCGAACCAGGCCGATTATTACATGAAAATACGTAGTAAACTTGCTTTCACTTGCTGTGAGCCCTACGCGGAATCACCGCTGTGCTCGCCCGCGCGAAAATAATCCAATTTACGACAGTGCCAGAATCCAAGGACATGGAAGTCGAGCGTTTGCGAAAAGAACTCGCCGAAGCCGAGCGTGAGTTGGCGACACAAAAGGAAGTTATACGACTGATGGTGGATACGATGCCCCATGATATTTATGATATTTTCCGCTCGCGTTTCGAAGCTGCTCGCTTGCGCTCCTTATCATCAAAGATTTCCTGAAGCGAAGGTGGTATAGGGCCTGACAGTGGAGATTCGTTTGCTGTTTTGGAGTGGCCGTCATCTGTGAGACGTAGAAAAAGAGCCCGCAGCTCCACACGAATCCAGCCTAACCGACCTGGATCATTGCCGACAGTTTTTATAAGCCGCTCCATTTCTATTAATATGTCGGCGCGTAACAGCTCACAAATTTCAGAGCTAGAGCCTTTCACTTCACGAATATGAACTTCACGTGTTGACTGCTTGTTCTCAAAAAGAACACGGAACGACTCCAGATCGCGAATAACTCTCATCGAAGGTTCCTGAATACCTGCTTCGATCTTCGCGATGTAGTTCCGCGATATCAGTAGGCGCCTAGCCATTTCGTGCTGCGTTAAACCAAGCTGACCACGGACTAGCTTAAACCTGGCGGCTATTTTGTTCTCTTTATCCACTTTAATGATTGACTTGTGTTCTCTGTGTCAACAAACGTTGACAAAGTAAACCACCAATGCGAACCGGAGCACAAGCAAAATTTAGGCATCGCGTTAAAACTTGGCTGATCCTTCGGGATATGACCTTGACGGAATTCGCGAATAAAATTGGCCGACGAAGAGACACTGTTTCTACCGCAATCAATCGAGGCCGATTTCCAAGGGTACGCAAACAGATCGAGGAGGCGTTGCATCTATGAGCCTCAAACTTTCCGCTCACGCCTATCTATACTCTTTTTTGCTCCAGCAGATCGCCAATCAACCGACTGCGCAGGCGCTGCTTTTGTATCGAGCCCTTGCTGTAGAGACCGATGACAAACTACTTTCCGAAGCCTGCCACAAGCGTGCAGATGAGCTTGAGAGCTTAATTCATAATCATCGGCAGATGTCATTAGCGTTCAGGCGGAGAAACGAAAGAAATGCCACTTAGATCATGGCCGCGATCGCTCAACAGTTAGAATTCCCCTTCTCTAGCCTGGACTTCCCTGGCCAGTCGGTTCTCACGGTCCACCAGATCGCGGAAAAACTCGGCGTCACCGATCAGCACATTCTCGACCTTATCGAGGAGCACAAATTTCCCGCGCTCGATCTCAAGGGCAAATCCGCCAGCCGCCGCCTGCTGCGGATCCCGATCGAGATCTACCGCGATTTCATCATCGCCACCATGACCGGGCCTTATCGCCGGAAGTTCATGGCGGACCTGCCCCGCGCCACCCTGCGAGAGCTGAAACGCGAAATCGACTCCATTCTCTCCACTCCCGTTTACGCATGAAAGGCAACCTCTCCGACGATAAGAAAGTCGCACTCGCGCTGCTCGATGATAAGCAAATACGCACCACTGGTGCGAATTTGGACACCCTGCAAAGGGCCGCGATTACTCAGATTGCTCTAGTGCGGCGCATGGAGAGCGAATCCGCCTTGCGGGCTATCCTCGTCGGCATGGCTCTCATGCGGGTCAAGCATTCGCTGGCGCACGGCGAGTTTATGCCGTGGCTGAAAAAGAACTTGGATGCTACGGCGCATCGGCAGGCGAACTACTACATGCGTCTCGGGCTCGTCTTCCTGGAGAAGACGAAGGCTACCAAGCCCGAGGTGCTCGCACTGCCGGGTGATCAAGCTGAGCTCTCGCTCGATAACATCGAAGGACCGGCGAGGCGGCTCATGGAGAAAATGACGAAGTTCGTGGGCGACAAGTCTCTCAACGAGCTGCTCAGCGAGCACGCGATCAAGGACGGCAAAGCGCTGGGAGGCGCGCGCAAGGGAGGAAAAGAGGACAAGCGCAGCGAGGAGGAGAAGCTCGCCGAGGTGCGCGAATTCAAACTGGCGGAACTCAATGCGTGGCTCGCTAGCGGAGAACAGCTCCTCATCGCAGAGAACGTTTGCCAATTTCTGAGCGCGAAAGAGATCGAGCGGTTCCACGGCCAGCTTCTCGACCTCAAGACTAATTTCACAAAGGCCATTCAACCCCTGCTTAAGAAAGCAAAGTCATGAGCGAAACCGCCCTGCAGCTCGTTTCCACCGACGAGGCTCCTCTCGCCAATCCTCTCCGCTTTAGCATCCCCGTGGAAGACATGGGAGAATTTGCCCTCCTCCCCGAAGCGAGACGCTTCGAGGTTAACTTCACGCTGGCGCTCCTTTCCAAGGTCGCGAGCGTGAACAATTTCGTGGCCGCGACCAATGATCTCGCGGTCAAGTATCCGCATATCCGGGGAATGAGCGGTCCGAGCCTGCGCCGGAAATTCTACGCGTATCGCGACTCACAAGGCGACTGGCGTTGTTTGGTGAAGGGCTACAAGGCTCCGAAGAAACTGGCGGATGCTTTCGGGCCGTACATCAAGGGCTTGATCGAACAGAATGGGCGCTGCATTTCCGGGGCGCTGCGCCAACTGCACGATTGTTGGGAGAGAGGCGAAGAAGTGCCAGGCTACGGCACCTGGCGCGATTGGTTCATCGCTACGCATCCCACGCTGCCCTTGCCCAAAAAGTTCCCAGGACAATATCCGCAAGGCTGGAGCACCCGCAATCTTCGCCGCTATGCGCCGAGCCGCGCCGAACGCAGCTACATGACACGCGGCCTGACCGCCGCTCATGCGCATCTGCCGAAACTCAAGCGCGATACTTCCAATCTTCGGCCAATGGAGTGGATCGTGTTAGACGACTTCGAGCTCGATGTGATGAGCGCCTTCCTGGGCGATCCATCGCGCAACATAAAACCGCAGATCGCCTACGTGGCGGGCCTCATGGCGATGTGCGTGGGCACCCGCAAGCATCTAGCCTGGATGCTTGGGCCTCAAGTGGAGCGTGACGAGCGCCAGCCCGACGGCACGGTGAAGAAAGTGCGCTGCGGAGTCCGCGCGATCGACGTGCAGGGGTTGCTCTATAAGATTTTCTCGGAACATGGGCTGCCGGAATATCCGGTAACACTCATCGTCGAAAACGCGGCCGCTGCGATCAAACCCGAGCTGGAGCTGATGCTCTCCACCGTTTTCGAAGGCCGCATCCGGGTGCAGCGCACAAGTCTGATTCAACACAAGACGCTGCCTAACGGTTATCTCGAAAGAGGCGGCACGCCCTGGGAAAAAGGATGGGTCGAGAGCGACTTCAATTATCTCTGGGGCAGCCTGGCCGCTCTCCCTGGTTACAAGGGCAGCAATGAACGCCTCAATGCGCCAGGCGATCACGCCGAAAAACTTCGGCAGATGAAAATCCTATTCGGCCAGGGCTCCGGGAAATTGAACTTGCCACCGGAGATCCTTGAGCAGCTCCGGCTGCCATTCCCAAGTCTGGATATTCTGGAGAAGACTTTCGCGCAAGTGCTCGCGCGCAGCGAGCAGCGCACGAACCACAAGTTCAATGGGTTCGATGCTGTCACCGAGTTTCACTGGGCAAACCCGGCCTTGCCGCCGCCAGAGGGCATCGATCCCGCAGGGCCGAACGATTTCCGAGCGCTGGCGGTACTCGACCAAACGCAAATGCAAATGATGCGCCCTGTTGGCAGGAAGGAATCCTCGATCGAACGCTGGGAACGGCTCTCCGTGCAAAATGCCCGCAAGCCACTCTCGGCTGGGATTCTGGCACTCTTCCTCCTCACGCCAAAGGAAGTCGTGCTGCGCAACCACAGCGTAACCTTCACGCACAACAAGACCGGCTATACGTACATTGACGAAAAAGGCGATGTCTTGGCCGGGTTGGAGGAGGGCACCAAGCTGCTCGTCTATGTGGACCTGCAGCATCCTCGCACGGCCCTTGTAACGACTTTGCAAGGAGCGGTCCGGGGAACGCTGGCGATGCTCGGAGGAAGCGCACGCGGCGTCGATGTGATGGACTCCGAAGCGATGAAGGCCGCGCGGGCTCAGCGCGCCACGGTGGTCAATCGCGTGATTTCGGAAGTGCGGGCGCGGCCGCTGCATGTGGCCAAGAACGAACAGCTCGCCGCCGATCGCTCGCACAATGAGGCCCTCATCGAGCGCTATGAGGCCGAGACCGCGCAGCTCACCACCGCGCAGAAAATCGCTGCAGCGGTATCCGATGAGGCCGGCCGCGAAGCCGAAGAGCAGAGCACAGTGAAAGCATTGCGCAGCGCACGCAATGAATCGGAGCAACTCCTCTCGGGAGAATCCGCCAGCAAGGAAGCCGGATCCTCGGACGAACTCTCTAGCGACCAATTTCTTTAGTCCTAAACAAACGCGCTCCCGGCCGCTGAAACGACCGAGAGCGCTCACCACTAAGCTAACAAAACAAGGGAAACTCAATGGCTGCCAATGAAGAAACGCCATCCGATCAGGATGAGCAAGCAAATGAACGCAACGTCGAGGCGGGCGATACCGTGCGCGCCTCGTGGCCAGTATCGCTCGATACGCTGCGCAAGAACGTCAGCAACAGCTCTGCGGAAGCGCAGGAGCTGATCGTCTGGTGTTTTCTGTGGTGCATCGATGCCGCGCATCCTTACCGCGTGCAAGAATTCGCCGCGCGGGTCGGAGCAGACACGACCACCATCACCCGGATTATCCAGGGCAAGTACACGAACCCGAATTCTCAGGAGCGGATGCCGATCTCCGAAAAACTCACGCGGGCGATGGACGCTTTTAAGAAGCTTGAGATCGAGCGTTCGCAATCCAAGCGCTCGGTGTTCGTCCTCACGCCGACGGCCAAGCGGATCCAGAATGCCTGCGAACTCGCACGCGAGAGCCAGTCGCCTGTCTTTGTCGTAGGGCCTTCTCATATCGGAAAGACTTGGGCCTTAAAGAACCATACCGAGGACAATAACCACGGCCGCACGATCTATGTGCGCCTGCAGGCGGCTAGCGGCCTGGGAGGCATGGTGCGCGCGATCGCCGAGGCCTGCGGGATCTCCACCAAGCAGCCTACGGCAAGACTGGTCGAGCGGCTCAAGCACGCGCTCAAGCCGAACATGCTGCTCATCTTGGATGAGGTCCACCAGCTCATGTACACCTACCGCAAGGAAGCTTTCTTCGCCTGCTTGGAGGTCATCCGCGAGATTTACGATGCGGTAGGGTGCGGCCTGGTCCTCTGCGGCACGAAGCTGCTCCTCAATCACGTGCGCACGAATAAGGACGAGCTGGAACAGCTCATGCGGCGGGGCGTCCACAAGATCATTCTGCCCGACATGCCGACGAAGGGCGATGTGGAGGCGATCCTCCGCGAGATCGGCGAAATCGAATTCCCGGCGCGAGCGATGCAAGTGACGGTCAGCGTCGGCGGCCGCCCGATCGTCGAGCGTCCCTATGAAATTCTCCGTCAAGTCGGCAAGGACGAAGGACTCAAGGCAATCACCGAGCGCCTGCGTTACGGCCAAAAATTGGCCTCGAAGGCCAAGGCCAGCCTCTCATGGGAGCACTTCGTTCGCGCCCATCTGATCATCAAGCAGAACGCCATTCCTGAAAGCGATTGGGATTAACCGCCATGCACACCTTCGCTTTTTCAGGGAAAGAATGCGCCGTGCTTGCGGAAGAACTGGAGACACAGGCCGCAAAGGCTGATCGGAAAACCGCCGCCGAGCTGCTCACGGTTTCTTCACTTTGCCGCACGGCTTCAAAGATAACCATCATCACGGACCCGAATAAATCTAATCCGGTCGCGGCTATTGTTAAGTCGGTGGCCACAACCGGAAGTGTGCCTTCTATGGCCCTGGCCTGGAACCGTTGAGGACACTCCCATGAATCCTTCACGCAGCAATCTTCGCCGCTATCCGATGGATCTGAGTTATTGGGAATCGCACGACTGGCGATGGACGAAACTCATCCTGCGCTGGGCCGGTGTCGCGGCGGGCTTCACTATCGCCCTTTGGGCTTACCTCCTCCTCACATGAAATACGTTTTCTTAGCCAGAGAAGACGGCAAGGGCATCGAGCGCCTCCTCTGCTGCTGCGCTCCCGTGACTCATGGCGAAATGGCCGAGGCTCATGCCAAGGAGGGATACAAGCCTGTTAGCGCGGGCTTTTTCAAAGTTAAGCCGGATGGCTCTGTCGAAACCTTCGGCTCCAGCTCTTCTCTAAAAATCGGGCCTCGGCCCAATGATGCAAACCGCATCTATCACCTCACTCAAGCCACTATCACCCTAGGATCAATGTGAAAACTACTTCTGTCACTCCCGCCGAGCTCGACGTGCTCGCCTATAAATACTCCACAGATCGAATGGAGCTTTCCAAACGCGTTGCCACTTTCCAGGACCAGATTGCTGCCATCAACCGGCGTTTCCTTCCAGGTATAAAGGCCGCTGCATCGCGGGCTACAGATTCTCAGGCGCTCTTACGCGATGCAATTGAAGGTTCGCCTGATCTCTTCGTTAAACCGCGCACCATGACGCTCCACGGCATCAAGGTGGGCTATCAGAAGGGCAAAGGTAAGATCGAATTCGATGACCCTGAGCGCGTCGTCGAACTGATCGAGAAGTTGCTGCCCGATTTGGTCTCCGCGCTCATCGAAACGAAGCGCGTGCCGGTGAAAGATGCGCTCAAGAATTTGTCCGTCAAGGATCTGCGGCGCATCGGCTGCACAGTTGAAGAAACGGGCGATCAGATCGTGATTAAGGCGGCCGACAGCGAAGTCGACAAGCTTGTCGCAAGAATCCTCGTGGAGGGCGCGAGCGATCTGGAGGAACCTGGCCATGTTTAAATTACCCGAAGGATCGGGCTTCAAAGTTCCCATGCTTAGATTGCCTTATGCCTCGGCTCATCGCTCGCATCTTTGCCCCGTCGATCAAGTGCCCAAGGAAAAATCCTGGCATCTCGTTTGCCCGGCCTGTTGGCAAACTGTTCCGATCGCTGATCGCGAGGAGGTTTATCGCCTTTATAAGACTGAACGTGGCTCAGAACGGCATGTCCTCAAATGCCGGACCGTTGTGCGGCATTTGATGGAAGAGAGGAGGGCCATCCGATGAAGGCTTTTCTCTGGATAAGTTTCAGCATTTACGGCGTGAATATCTTCTCCGCCATCGTCGGTTTGCTGACGACAAACAGTCGAACGAAATGGCCCGTCATCGTCATAAATATCACACAGCTTGCTCTGTTTGAGCTGATGGCGATCTGGACCTGGAGGCTGCTATCGTGAGCGCCAGGATCTCAAAAGCTCTGGCCCATTTTAAGGACAGGCATCGGGCAATGCTTATTGCCGCCGACGATCTTGTCTCCGCTCTGGATGCGGAGGCCGCACTCTATGTTGATATACCTGACCGTCTTCCTGCCGATGTTCAGATCATATTCGATGAGGTCGCAGCGCACAATCGGATCGAGAGCCGCCTTCTGCTCTCTCGCAATATTTCCTGGCAGCTATCGATGATCAGACACACGGCGATCGCGCTCTGCTTAAGATTGGGGAAGGCGGATTCCAAAGAGATAGCCGCGTATTTCAACAAAGGAGTTCACTCGGTCTATCATTCCCGCCAGGCCTTTAACGACAGGTATCATACCGATCGCAGATTCCGAAATGACTTTGAGATTCTGGAGTCGAAGATCCTGGCAAAGCTCGATGCGCTAAGAAAGGTGCCCTCGTGACTCATATTTGGCGATGGAAATGCCGCCTGGGCGACCGCTATGGCCAATCCTGCCGCGTTCTTGCTCGGGGCAAGATGAACTCATGCCTCGTTGAGTTTTCTGATGGCTATAAGGTCGTTACGAGCCGCTGGGCAGTGCGAAAGCTAAAAGCATGAATATGGCCCTAATCAAAGCCAATATTGAGGGTCAAAATGCCTTCCGTGGCGGCCTGAACCATCGCGCAAATCCTCACGATGAGCATGCGGCATTTTTCGTCCATCTTGCCTGGTTCAATGGCTGGTTGATCGCAGCTGTTGAACAAGAGATTGGCGAAAAAATCCTGGTCACTGATCAACCCTATTTTGGAGAGCAGTTAACCTAATGAAAAAACAAAAACCGGTTCCCGCCCAATACCGTCAGGGCGATGTCCTAATCGAGCGACGAGGTTCAAAACCCGATGCTTTGAAACCAAAGGTCCGAGAAAATGGCCGGATCGTCCTGGCGCATGGCTCGGCCACCGGTCATGCCCATGCAATCGCTTCCAAGTGCGCGAGCCATTTCGATGGCGATAATGTAGGGATGACCCATCTCGAAGTGAAGGGTGGCAAGGCTGCCATTCAACACGAGGAGCATTCAACCATAACTCTTGCGCCGGGCCACTATGATGTGATCCGCCAACGTGAATTTTTTCCAGAGGAGGTGCGCCGTGTTACCGACTAAAGAATCCCCTTTGCCATCCATCGATGTGCTGATGGATCGTTTTAAAACGTCCTGCGATTTGCGTCAGCAAATCGACAGGGAAAAAATTTTTCGCTGTTTCACGGAGTGGCTTCCCAAGATCACGAAACAGAAACTATCGATCCGTTTCGTTGACTCGATCGAGCAAGCGAACATAGCCGCCAGAGCCGCCATAGACGCCAGAGCCGCCATAGCCGCCAGAGCCGCCATAGACGCCAGAGCCGCCATAGCCGCCAG
>Ga0070717_10000483_pt1 | contig 25297 bp, 32 predicted proteins | sample LARL113metaG_FD_71366 | JGI IMG/M metagenome (GOLD analysis project Ga0070717, IMG submission 71366) | Corn, switchgrass and miscanthus rhizosphere microbial communities from Kellogg Biological Station, Michigan, USA - LAR L11-3 metaG | ecosystem: Host-associated > Plants > Roots > Rhizosphere ...
CTCGGCACGGCAACCCCCTCCACGCCGGCTCAGATCGAGGGAGCAACTCAGGCAGTTTGGCAGGAGCTGGATAAGGCCGGCTTGCTGGTAGGCTTTGCCACACCGGTTCCACCGCTGGTTGCGGCAGTTCCCGGCACGATCGACGATATCATCGCCGCGCTGGGTAAGTTGGAAGGCTTTGCGGCCTGGCTGAAGACTGCGCCGATCGCCATTCCGGCGAAGTGATCATCCACTAAATCTGGCGATTTTACCGGGTGCTACAGCTTGGCAGAGTGTTTGCAAACCTCACCTAGAGGCCCCAGATGCGCTATTTGCGCATGAAATTCCTTGATAATGCGAAAAAGTCCACTCCGGCGCCCATGACGCGCGAGGAAGAGGCGCTGCTCGGCGTGAGCGAAGAGGATCTGATCACCTTGAGTGCCGAAGACTCACATTTGTCGGAAAAGGTCAGCAAGTCTCCGAATGCCTGACATTCCCAAGCGCCCCTACACTCGCCGGGGCGAGAAATTCGCATGGACCCGCAACCGCGAGCTCGCGGCGCAACTGGTAGCCGAAGACCGGCTCACTAATGTCGAGATCGGCGCCCGTTGCGGTGTCGTCGACCGGCAGCTCGAGCGCTGGAAGGAGATCCCCGAGTTCAGGGCCCGCGTCGCCGAGCACCTCGCCACTTACCGCGCGAAGATTACGGCCGATGGCTTAGCCGACAGAATCAACCAGATTGCCTTCATCAAGTCGCGGCTGGCTGACATCCACGGCATTGTCGAGTCGCGCGGTTTGCTCGCTGTAGCCTCCGGGGACTGGAACGCGCCTGGCGCCAGCACCACGCAGAGGGGCCTTCAGGCTCACACGGTCAAATCGATCGGCAGCGGCGCGAAGCAACAGACCGTCCACGAATTTGCGCTAGACACGGCCTTGATAGCCGAGGAGCGCGCCCTCCTGCAACACCTGTCGATCCTGATGGGCGACTGGAAGCAGAAGGTGCAGCTCTCGGGCGATGTCGAGGTGTCGGTGGTTGACATCCTGCGGGCGCGGAGGGCGAGGCGGGAAGCGGCGGCCGAGCATCCAGCCGAATCTGCACCGGCGCCGGCGCCGCCGTGCGACAATGAGCCATGATAACCGCCACGGCGCGAGTCGCAAACCAGGAAGCGGTGATGCTGGAGGTTGCGGTAACGATGTCAGTGCCGGAGTGGGATCAGGCGCTTACCTCTATAGCCTACGCGATTGGAACCGAGAGGGATGGGTCCTCATCGCTTGCTCGGTTAGCAGCGGTACATCCCCGCTTAGAAGTGGGGATGAATCGACGCTAAGCATTGTCCAGACCTATTCACCACGCATGAGGATATTGCGTAGCGGGCAGCGGTTCTTTTTACGCTCCCGATCTGCGATGAGCGCGCTGACGTCTTTGCTCGACAGCCACAGTGCGCCCCGTTTGTAGGTGTAGGCGATCAAGCCATCTTTCGCCATGATCTCCAGCCGCTCCAGGGTAACGGCCAACAGCTCAGCAGCGCGGTGAGCATCCATTGAGTAAGCGGGTTGGCGATTCTTGACGGCTTTCCGCATCTTGCGGCAGATATCCGCCCGCTTCTTGGCCGGCATTCGCAACCTGGCAGCCAGACGGATTCCTGGATCGGCGCGCGCACAGCCGCAGGAAACCTGCACGCTCTTCTCTTTATTGCTCCCAGTGCCGAGCAGCCTACCGCCGGGAACCCGGCAGAAATTCCCGCAGTCGCATTCGCAACACCAGAACGATTTGCGGTGTTTGTCCATCCCCGCGAAGAAACGGACTACCAGCCGTCCGAACCGCGCGCCGATCAGGGACCGGACGCGCGGAGGTATGGGGATAGGGGCATTCTTCGGCTGTTGCATGTCTCACAGCTCGATAGTCCGCGTGAAGCTAAACGGACCGTGAGGTATGGTGATCTTGGCGCAAATGACAGCTTCGGGATTGTCTTCACTTTCGTATCCCTCATCACCGGGGCACGGTGTGATACCCAGAAACTCCACGGTTGCGCTCTCCGGGAGCTTGGCTTTGATGACGGACCATTTCGCGTAGTCGGACGGTGGAATACAAGCAAGCTTTTCTTTGCCGCAGGGACACCGCATGTTGTCGCAGATCGTGTAGCGATAAGTGGCGCCGACTCCTGCGGCGGTGAATGCGGCATCAGCAATCATGCTGATTAGAGTCTCACGACACAACAGGCCATCGTCGAATTGGGCGCGGGTCAATTCATCGCCATTTGCAGCGACCCACGCGGCGATGTAGGATTGCTTGGCGGCTTCCTTGGCGGCCTTGGCAACGTCCTCAGCGTCCCTATCGGCCTTATTCCTACGTGCGATCTCCGCCACGAATTCGGCGTGATTCTCCGGCCACCAAGCGGCCGGCGAAACCGCCTCAACAACATCTCGAGCACTCTTGATTCGCGCTGTGGGATCGGCGAGGAAGGCTCGATAGGCGGCTTCGGTGCGCTCCCGATTCTTACGCCCGTTTTCGGCCAGCAGGGCTTTGTCCCGCTCCTGATTCTCGGCCAGCTTGACAAGGCCGACGCGCAGGGTTGCGGCAATGTTATTGATTTGATCCGGAGTATAGGCGTACAGGCTGGAATGATTTTGTCGCCCATCCATCCCGCCAGCTTTGAGCTTGACCATCAGATCCGTCTCGTATCCTCGGTCAAGCTCTACTTTGATTTCACCAGATTCCGAGACTGGGAACAATTCGAGATCTTCCGCCGAGACCTCCACCGTCGCTACCTGTTTGCGCGCTACCGGCTGGCCCGTGGCCGTCATCTGCGCGCGTTGCGCCTGCTCGGTGAGCAGATACGTGATTGTGGCTTGCATCGTTTTTCTCCTAGGCGAATCGCCCGCAAGGGACTCCAGGCGAGGGAATCCGATGCGCGGGGCTCGATCAGGCGGCGCGGAGCCAGTCTTCGCCGACGATCACGCGGCGCGTGGAATGGCAGTAGACCATGGAGGACCAGCCGCGCTTGCTGTAGGCGCTCGGATGCCAGATGCGGAGCCCGGTCTTGGTCTCGTAGTGGTAGCTCTCGCCGACCGTGCGCGGGGCAAGAGCGATACCGGGGATGATCTGGATTTTGATGTTCGCCTGAGTTTCGGCGGCGGAAAGCAGGATGGAACGGCGTTGCAGTTTTGAAATGGTCACAATGTGACTCCTTTTAAGAGGGCCAGTGGCCCCGGTTACTGACAAGAACAGAATGCTATAAGCGATTATTGGAAGTCAAGAGAATAATGCAGCCCTTACGAAGATTTTTGAAGAGAAAGCGAAACCCGCGCTAACTTGTTGCGCCGTCTAGTCTCCAGCGCCTTAGCTTGCAGCGCGTTCAAGCGCTCAATCGTCATTGAGCCGAATCCTTTCCGCGCATGCCGCGCCTTACCGCCTATCCGGCCCATTTGGCGCATTACCTCGCGCTGTTCAGCCGTCAGTTTCGAAACTTCCGTGTCGCCCGCCACAACTCGATACATGGCTACATCGTATCAGTAAGCGCTTATTCGGTCAAGCTCACTGCAATAAGGCGGACCTCACGCCGGACACCTTGCAGACTGCTGAGTCGAGGTTTACCCCGCACAAGCCCAACCTGTACGCGCTGAACCAACTCCAGCGCTCGACATGCCGTGCGATAGTCTGGTTGTGGCTGGGCCCGATCCGAAAATTCGACATATCGTAGGAGACTAGGATGCTCCTCTTTAACGGATCGACGATCTTCTCTCCCACATCGGCGAATCCTCCACTGCTCCCCGCTCGCGCTGGCCCACCACGTACTGGATCGTGCCGCCTAGCTGCTGCTCCAGCTCGCGCGATCGCGTGCCGCTTGCGTGCTGGAACCTTGGCGCGGGCGGTCTTATGCCGCTCCGAGCTCCGCCTATAGCCGAGCGCCCCGCAATGCTCGGTGAGCCCGCGAATCAGTCGCGTGGCCTTCACGCTGAGAGTACCCAGGCATGCGGGTTTCTCGCAGTCACACCGGCACAGCCAGTACGCGGCTTTGCCGCGGATCGCGTCAAACTCGATCACCCTGAGGGCGCCGAAGCGGCGCCCTTTAAGATTGGTGCGGGGAGCTGGCATCACTTACCGCTTCGCGCGATTTCAGCCTGCTGCCTCATGATGCGCGCGGCGTGGACCAATCTCGATCACTCTGTTCCTCTGACTGGATTCTAGCATGTACCTGCCTAATTCCTTCCGCAAGACGAACAAGCAGCCGCAGAACTTCGCGCAGGAAGTCAGCGGCATGGCGGGCGCGAACATCAAGAAGTTCCCCAGGCAGAACGCCGGCGGCCCCAGGCCGAGCAACGGCATCTTCCCCGGCAAGTCGCGCAGGGGGATGCCGCCGGTTGCGGCAGGACACACCAAGATCGTGAATCCCAAGACGCACGCGAGCAAGTTACTGGGAACATAGGAACATCATGACTGCTCCTCATCTGACTGGCCTGCTGACCGGCGGCGTCGCCTTCGGCGTGATCGCGCACGCAGTCCAGACCTTCCCCGTGCCAGACAATAAGTACGGCGCCTGGCTGCTCGGCACGATCCAGTACGTGGTGGGCCAGCGCGAGCGGGGGCTCAATACCCTGGCTGGCAGCGACACGGCCACCGCGGCAGTCGAGCGCGGGAGCGGACGATGATGGACATAGCGCAAGCCGCCGCAGCCGCCGGCACATTCATCGGCGCAATGGTGGGCGCTTTTTTCGCTCGCAAAGCGAAATCTTCGACCGAGAAGTTGCGCGCGGAAGTCGAAGGCCCCGGCAACGAACCGAGTCTGCGGCAGATGCTGCTCAGTCAGAATAGGGTGATCGAGGGCCACGCTGCGACGGTCGCGACTGAGTTTGCGCGGACCCATCGGGACTCCGGCGCCATCATGGAGCGCGTGTCTCGGCTTGAGGGGCGGGTGGATAAGTTAGAGAAGGTCCACCGGAACGGGTAAGCCTCGTTAGGCTCGAGGAAGAGGCACTCTATACTCAACCGCGAGTTCAGCGGCGAGCTCGCGCGTAATCTGAAGCTCAGTTGGGCATGGCCAACCTCGGGCCGACCAGTGATCGAGCATCTGGTTGAGCGCAACCTCAGCCTCAGAGTACATAGCCCTGGGATCGACAACCGGATGAAGCGGACTGCGCCACGGCTCCAAGCTCGATTGCGTCGGAGCTACAGGCTTCGGCGCCGCTGGCTCTGAAGTTTTGGCCGCTAATGCCGCTGGAGCCGCAGCCGATGCGGTCAGCAATCCAAAGAAACTGCGTCTCGAAAGGTTCATGGTTCTCCTCAATTCTATGACATTCAACCCCTTCCGCATCTTGGTAGTTGTTTCCCTTTTAGTCCTTGCCGCTGCGCCCTCCCACGCCTCGACGCCCGCCTGGATGTGCAATCTCTTCGGCTCTTACTTCCCTGGCTGCGGCCCTAGCCAGCCATCCTTTGCTCCCACATTCGAGCCCAACGTGATAATTCAGTCACCTTTCGGCGGCGCTACTCAGCCGACAAACAAGTACTACTTCGCCACGCTCGACACCGCCAACAAGGTCTGCGCTCTGCTTGGCTGCACGCGCGTTTACGAGGCCAATCCGTGCAATGAGGGCGGCGGGCCCGTTAACTGTTCGGCGCCGGAGCGCATTTGCGCCTTCCCTACCGGCGACAAGAACTGCGGCTTCCTGGCCGGATACTGGGACCGCAACCCGGATAACTTGTACCCCGGTGTGGCGCTCAACTTGGCGCGGGCCGACATGCTCCGTTAGGGAATCGCTCCGACATTTCTATGGGTCGCGCTTCCGAGGATCAGGCGGGGGCCGGTTCCATTGCGCGCGGCTACCTCGCCATTGATTCGGCCGTTGGCACATCCTTTTCTAAAAAATACCAGGAGTTCCAAAGTATGGACACAGAAGTAATCGAATCCAAGCCGCCGCAGTTTGAGAGCTATGTCGAGATGAAGAAGTCTCGCCACTCGAAAGCGGCAGGCAAGGATCCGGGCGCGGCTACCGACACACAGCCGAAAGAAAAAGATCCGGTCCCGGCTTCCGACAAGCCGCCCAAGGCTCCCGCAGAGAGCGCCGCACCCGCGGCTGAGTCTGCGCCACCGGCCGAGGATGACAAATCCCCTGCTGCCCCAGTATCTACGTCCGCGCCGAAAGGCGAAACCGCTGGAACCTCGGACGAACCAGGAAAAGAAGCTCAACAACCAAAGAGTGGTGAAAAGAAACGGGACCGCAGCGCCAAGGGCCGTGCGCAAGAGCTGCTGGCCGAAGGCCGTTTCGAGGAAGCCGAGAAGATTATCGCGGCCGCCGTCACGAAGACGGACCGCGAGAAATTTGACGCCGACCTCAAGACGGAAAAGGAACGGGCCGATCGACTCGACAAAGAATTGCAGGAACTCCGGACTCGCAAACCGGCCATCGAGGAGAAGCCCGCCGCCGAGGCTGCGAAACCAGCCGAGCCAGCCAAGCCAGCCGAGCCGGCGAAGTTCGCCGAGCCGAAGCCGCAGCCCAATATGCGCGCCTTCATGGAGAAGGCGCCGACCGAGCATCCGGATAAGTCCTACGAAGAGTTGCAGGATTTGTACTGGGCTCAGTATGGGGCCGAGGTAGAAGCCTGGAGCGATCGGCGTGACGCATGGCGCGATACAGAAAGGGCGCGTCAGGCTGAAGCGCAGGCCGCGACTGAGCGCGCAAAGGCGGCCCAGGCCAGCCGGAAGGCTGAGCAGGATGCCAAGATCTCGGCCGCGAAGGCGAAGTATCCAACCTTCGAAGCCGAGCTACAGGCCGGGATAGCTCTAAAGTTGGTGAATGAGGGCATCGAAGCAGCCTTCGGACAGGCCAGAGATATGGGCGAGTTGCTCTACGGGCTCGTTAAAGACAACCAGGCTGAATACCAACGCATCGCGAAGTTGCCGCCGCAGGAAGCGTTTTACGAAACCCTGCGGCTGGCAATCCGGCTGGAACTCGAGCAGGGTAAGCCTGCCGACCCGCCAGCCGCCGCCCCTGCCGCTCCCGTTTCCACTCCAGCTCCGGCGCCACCCGCGCCGGCCGCCGAAGCCACTCCCGCCGTTGTTGAAAGACCCAGGCCAGCCGTCAGCAAGGCTCCCAAGCCTTATGTGCCGCCCACGGGCGCCGGGGAATCGGTTCCCGTGCGCCCGTCGAATTATAAGCAGTTCAAGAATCGCCACGCGGCCTGACGGCCCAACCCGGCCGCTTCCAGAGTGAAGCGGCCACCTCAGTCAGTCGTACGTACCGACTCAACCCGTCGTACGTACCGACTCAAACCCGTACAAAACAATGGCAAACCAACTTTTGACCAGACAGGAAATGGTCTGGGGAGTGCTCGAACCGCTGAGCAATAACACCGTCGCCATCCCGAACACGACCCGCGACCTAGACCAGGAATTCGGGCGCAAGGGAAACAAGATCGGCGACACAATCTATGTAGCCAAACCGTGGCGCGCAATCGGCCGCGACGGCGCCGCCTACCAACCCGAGGGCCTGATCGACACCCAGGTACCCATCACCATCAACCAGCAGTCGGGTGTGGACTTCCAGTTCTCGAGCCAAGAAAAGTACCTCAGCTTGGACGCGATGAAAGACCGGTATCTGGACAAGGCCGGCCTCTCCCTCGCCAACAAGCTCGACCTACGACTCTTGCAGATGGCCGTAGTCAACACCGCCAACCTCGTCGGCACTCCCGGCACCACGCCGGGACTCTCCGGCTCGAATGCGTTCCAGATTTGGGCGCAGGCCGGCCAGAAGCTCGACGAAATGGGCTTCCCGCTCAAGGGCTCGACCCGCTGCGCGTTCATTACGCCCGCGATGAGAGTCGGCTGGATCACCAACCAGACCGCGTTTTTCAATCCGCAGAACGCGATCGGTAAGCAGTGGAAGACCGGCCAGGTGGAAGATGCGCTCGGCTACGAGTGGTATGTCGACCAGAATATCCCGACGCAGACCATCGGAGTTCTGGGCGGCACGCCCGCCGTCGTCGGCGCAGGCCAGACCGGAACCAGCATCCTGACCAATGGCTGGACGGCCACAACCGCCACCATCGCCGTCGGCGATAACGTCACCTTCGCCGGCGTCTATGCGGTCAATCCGCAATCGCGCCTCTCGACCGGTTCTCTCCAGGACTTCGTGGTCCAGGCATTGGGTACCGCGGACGGCTCGGGCAACATGACGCTAACCGTCACCCCAGCCGTCGTTCCATCCGGAGCGTTTCAGAATGTCTCGGCCTCGCCCGCCTCTGGCGCGCTCATCAACGTGTACCACGCAGCGGCTGCCGGACAGTCCGCCCTCTCGGCGCTGCAGACCCCCCAGGCGCTGCTCTGGGACAAGCAGGCTTTCGCGTTTGTCAGCTTCCCCGGTGACGTCCCGGAGGGAGTCGACATGGGCTTCCAGGACCAGGATGACGACATCGGCGTGAGCGTCCGGTTTGTGCGCCAGTTCATCGGCGCCACCGACCAGATGATAAATCGTTTTGATGTGTACTATGGAAGCGGGCCTTTATATCAGGAAGGCAGCGTAAGGATTTGCGGGTAGCTATTTGTAGATTGTTAGAATCAATGGTATCTTAGCAGCCGAGGTACGCTCGGCCACAAGAAGACTGAGGCTGGCCTACTTGCACTCTCGATTAAGGGCACCGGTAGGAAGCTATCGGATGAACATCGAGAGGCGATACGTCAAGCTCAGATGGGCAACCAGCACGCTGCAGGCAAGAGTCATCCCGCTTGGAATGCGGGTGGTTGCCACACGCCCGAAACAATAGCCAAGATGTCTGAGGCGAAAGTTGGCGGCAAGAACTGGAATGCTAGGCCGATAGAGATAGGCGGAAAAGTCTATCCTTCGACTACAGAGGCTGGTCTCGACTTAGTCAAGGAGCCGCCAAGTTTCTGGTCGCATCGCGATATAAAGGAATGCCACGGAGGATTAACGAGCCGTGGAATAAGGGCATTCCCCGCACAGAAGAAGAAAAGGCTAAGATGCGCGCGACGCATTTGTTGAAGCTTCATCCAAGGTGTCGCGCCGTCGAGGTCAAAGGTATTATCTACCCCTCCGTTGCGCAGGCCGCGCGTGAGTCTGGCTTGAGCGTGGGGCAGATTTGGCATCAACTTAAGACCGGACGCGCCCGGTACATCAACCCGCCATCTGGCGGCAAATCCCTCAAGGAAAAAACAGTAACATGCGAAACATCTTGAAACTCGGGCCGATTCTGGCGCTTCTCGCAGCGTCTGCCTTCACAGTCCAAGCAGCCACCGTCTACGGCGGCCAAGTCGATACCACCAACACCACGCTGTCGGCCGCCGTTGCCGCGCAAGCCACGCAGTCTGGCGTCTTTCCGCCACAGTGGTGTGTCGCTTCGGCAACTGGTATCGTGCTGCCGTCGCTGTCAGGCAACACCGTCGGCTCTTATCTGTTTGTGGATAAGGAAGCCGCGCAAGTCTACGGACAGGGAACCAGCTCTACCTGCTTTTTGGTTCGCCGCGGCGCGCTTACCACATCGGCCAACTACGCTCACGCCTCTGGGGCAACCGTGTGGGTCGGCAATCCCGCCGTCAGCTCGGGTGACAACTCGCGGCCATTCAGCGGCGCCTTCATTCCAGAACCTCCGTCTGGCACATGCACCGCCAGCGCTCAGTATAGCTTGCCGGTGATCGTGACCGGCAGCGCAACCGCCCAGGGCCTCTATTCTGGCGATGTCTACTACTGCCGCGGCGGATACTGGGCCAAGGGTGACGCGCAGATTCCTGCCGCGCCTTACACTAGTTTCACCACCTTGGCCCTGCCGGGCATTCCGCTGGCGACCATGGCCGCGTCGGTGACCGACGTAAACGGGAAGGTATTCTACAGCCAACTCAGCGTGCCAGCCAACGCGACACTGACCGGCGCCTGCTTGCTCAACGCCGCGACGGCCACAACCGACAAGGTTATCTACATCCTATGGGATGGAGCGGGCAATGTCGTCGCTACCACGGCGCTTGCCGGAACCACAGTCTCTGGCGCTTCGCAGTACCAATGCCTCGCGTTCACCAACAAGGTGAATGTGCAGGGGCCCGGAACGTATTTTATCGGCGTTCAGGGCAACGGAACCACCTCCACTTTCTACGCTTACACGACTGGAGGCAACACGACCGGCTACGCGACCGCAGCGGTGACCGGTGGAACCTTTGGCACGATTGCGGCGATCGCACCCTCAACGACCTTCCACGACGTGACAGGTCCCTTGATGTCGACTTACTAGGAGACCAATACTAGGAGACCAAAACATGGACACCAAAATTCACCCCTTCCACGAGTTCCCTCCCGAGGGGATTCACCTGCACCACAAAACCAAGCCTCCGATCGTCGCGCACGACTCCGAAACCAGGGACAAGGCGATGCAGGACGGCTACACGACCGAGTATCTGCATAAGGACTTCCCCGCCGTGAAGCACGTTGAGGTTCATAACGCCGCAGAGGCAGACGATGCCGCGGCGCATGGCTTCCACGGCAGCGGGGATTTCCCGCGCACGGTGAGCCGGACCTTCCAGTCTGAGGAGGAGTTTGAGGGGTTCAAGAATCCGAAGGAGCCGGAGAGTTCCAAGGACGAGCGCCCCAATGAAGGCAGTGGCAGCGTCAGCCATCCCGCTTCGGATCATCCCGAGCACGACGACCAGAAGTAGTTCTCCTTTAGCGGGGGCCGCCTTACCGGGCGGCCCCCGCTGTTTTTTCTCTGAACAAGTGCGGGGCAAACTCACCTGTCATCCCGCTAATCGTCACCATCCCATTCCAACTTACCGACTGGATATGTCGCGCAGGCTCCTCTGGCATATGCGCGAAGGTGATGTCTTTGCCGAGGAGTGACAGCGCGAGCTTCTTCTGCTCTAGATCCTCTCGGCCCATGATGAGCGGATGTGGGCACCCGGTATCGCATTCGGCGTCGTCATAGTCGGCGCGGCAAGTATCGCACGTCCTGAGCATAGACCCAGCATAACATCAGATTTTATGAACCTACGATTTCTCCCCATCCTCCTTCTTTTTACGTCGAGCCTCCTGGCCCAACGCGCGACTACCCAGCCCACCCATACAGCCTTCCACGCCGCCTCGCTCTCCAGCTCCACCGACAAGGTGACGGTCCAAGGTGTCGCCGGTGGAAAGAACGGGCAGTTCACGACGGCCACAGTCTACTGCTCGGTCGCCTGCTCGTTCACATTCCAGCAGAACGGCGCTGCGGCGACGACCACGACACTGGCCACGACACCCTTCAATCTCGCGCCCCCCTCGACGGCCACGGCATGGTCGGCTTCGAATGTCGGCACGGGCACCACGCTTCCAACCTTCAACATTCCCGCCGGCGGAGGCACGATGACCTTCGACCTCTCCATGTTTACCTTGCAGCCCTCGCCAACCAGTAACCTCTCGATCGGCATCGCCTCGATGACCGGCAGCACCCAAATCACGATCAACTGGACCGAATTCTGATGCGCGTTCTCTGGCTATTATTGCTCGCTGCCGGCCTGGCGGCGCAGACACCTATACCGGGGCCTGGATCAGGAGAGGGCGGTGGAGGCAGTTCGATCAGCGGACTGACGCCGACGGCCATCGTCACGGCAGCGAGCGCCACCACGGTTCAGACACCATCGGCCACAGCGACGATGGACGCGAGCGGCAATATCTCCACGCGGGGCTCGATCTCCTCAGGCGTCGGCTCTGGATTAGCTGGCGCTGATGATTTGCAAGCCGGTACAGCACACACGGCCATCGGCGTCGGATTTCAAGCACCCACAGCGATCACTACTCCGTTCATGATGACCCTGCCCGCGCTTCCGGCGACGGGGTTTCTATTCAACACTGGTACGGCCGATCCGGGCGTGCTTTCTTTCGTGGCGGGAACCGGATCAGGCAGTGTCGTGCGCGCGACATCGCCGACTTTAGTTGCTCCGGCTTTGGGGACTCCAGTGAGCGGCATTGGGACCAACATTACGGCTATCCCGAATGCAAATGTGTTGGGAACCCCAGTCCCTACCCCCGGAACCTCGATCACCCTCACCGCTCCGAGGGGCTATGCGATTTGCACCGGAACCTGCACCGTCACTGTTCCGGTTCCCGCTGCGGGAAATGAATTCTGCATCATGAACGACGACAACGTGGCGACGGCGATTACTCTAGCGGCCCTCGGTTCAAGCGCAATGTATGAAAACCAAGCACGAACAGCCTATGGAACGGCTGGAACTGGTACGTTAGTTGTAGCGGCTGCGGCGGCGAACAAAGTCTGCATCGTCGGACGTGACACAACACACTACCTTACCGTCTCGAATACGGGCGGCGCGATCACGGTGAACTGATGAGTATCTATCTAGCTCTCGCCGTTATCTGGCACACGCTTGTATTCTCGCCGTCTCCTCAGATGTTGCAGGGAATCGTGCATGGTAGTTCTACATCTGGCGGTGGTAGCAATACCTTCACTACAGTTCAGAACACGGCTATCCCTTCGCCTAATGGCAGCAGCTACACCGGGCCAAGTGGAACTGGCAACATAGCAACTATAATTTTTACCAGTGATACAGGCTCTGATTTTACGATCTCCTCGATTTCCGGTGGAGGCACGTGGGTTATTCCAGCGGGGTGTCATGGGGGATCTGGTGCTATAGGTTTTATTGCGTGCGCCTATACATTAAGCACTACCGCCGCTGCGACTATAACTATTACGAAGTCTGGAGCAAGCGTTACAACCGCTAGTATTTGGGAGTACACCCCAAGCGGGACAGCAGCACTAGATGGTGTTGGTACTTGTACGATTAGTTCCGGAAATCCGATTAATGGCTGTACTCCGTCTCTCTCTGGAACGAACGATGTGATAGTTCAGGGGATAGCGTTAGCATCAGCCCAAGCCAGTTCTGTTTCTGTGTATGGAAATATGATAAATCACGGTGGCACAGTCTTTTCCGCCGAAGCCGATTTGGAGAACTCGGCAAGTACTACGCCTCCTAGCTGGACATTAACAGGTGCAAGTACAGGATTTGGAACCTTGATTGCCTTCAAATGAGACTAGCTATTTTATTGCTGCTTGCTGTGGCGAGCTTGCACGCCCAAGGTGTCGCGCATTCCTACACGGCAATCTCTCGCGCAAATGGAAACTGCACCGGAGCGACGAACGACAACACCGCGTTCACAACAGCCAATACGGACGCGATCAACTGGCAGAACACGCCGAATGTCGGGATAGTTGAGATTGACATAGGCTCAGGTAGAAGCGATCTACAGGATTGTGAGTTTACCTCAGGCGGATCGGGAAATAGCTTTCTGAAGGGAATCAAGCAAATCCGCCTCGTCTGTCTATCCACTGGCGGCTGTAAACTCGGAGATGGCGGCGGAACCGGAAACGGATTCTTTCTGGGTGGCGTCGGCCAGATCAATGATAACGTGCATTCCGCTCGCATTCAGACAGTGAGCGCCGGATCGTCGGCGGTAACTCTAGTAACCGCAGGGCAGAATACACGCTTTACCGTCGGCCAGTGGGTTCTCATCACCGGCTTGGACTTACAGGGTTTTGGCAACCCGACTAATCCGCACTTCTTTGAATATGCGCTGGTGACAGCAATCAACGGATCGTCGGGCGCAATTTCGTTATCGGCACCGCTCAACAATTCGTATAAGTCAACTTGGCCCGCCTACACCTCAGGCGATGGGTCGAATGTCGATCAGGGAGGACCAGCTACAATTTACGCGCTCGATCCAACGTGGGACACGGAAGTCTATATCGACGGCTTCACCATCGACCAAGCCTCTCAGACGACGGCTAATGGGCGCAAGGTCACGTTTCATAACTGCACTTTCACGACGACCGCAGGTATCCCAAGCCAGAATCTTTCGTGGTCGCTCATCAATTCCACCGAGACGACGACGGTCGAAATGGATAAGTTGGTTGGAACCGTCGCGGCGTATAATTCCTCCTTCACTGGTATCGACTTTCAAAGCAGTTCCATTGACTTATTTACGATGTACGGCGGCTCGATCTCTGGCCGCTTGCATGGTACGCCAAAGAGTATGCGGATGGTCAACGTGGCTGTCGCTCCAGGCGCAGACTTCTGGCCGGGGGCGATTGCTTACGGAGTGACAACTTTACCGATCACGTTAGAAGGCGTGGCGCTCCCAACGTCCACAGCGCGGGGCGGCTATAAGACTGACACCACGACGCTTACCGGGGCCTCTATCACGGCGGGAACCATCACGATTCCAAACGTGCCTAGCGTGAATAATCCTCCTGCGTGGGCTGTTCCGAACACGCCCATCATGTTCGCCGGGAGTAATCCGCTTGGAACACAAACTTGGTTTACGGTCACCGATGTCACGCAGAGCGGCAGCAGCGTCGTCATCACGACAAGCCTTGGAGGGGGAGTCAACGCATTCCCTGCCCAATACATCTGGACTCATCCCGCGCCAAATATCACCTGCTCTGGCTGCACTGGACCCGGCGCTTCCGTGCTTTCGCCCAATAACGCAGGGCAGGCGTTCCCCGGCTACAGCGGGGGTGTGAATCCAGTTCTGCTTGATCTGGTCAACCACTGGTCGTTGTTGGACACACAGACAACCTCGGCAACCTCGGTCACGATAGGAACAGGCACTTTCACATTCACCGTCGCGGCGGGGTTATCATATCCAAATTGTTTCAATGGTAGCGTGCGGCAGGATTGCACTTCCACCACCGGGCATGGCGTTACCGTCGCCAGCGCTGCAAACAACGCAAATTTTGGGCAGGGGTACATTGTTTCGTACTTGGATACAGCCCTGAAAGTCACTTTTACCACGACTGGCGGCTCGGGTACGCATACAGATTGGCAGATTTCCACTCCGCGCTTAGGCTCACTCTCAAATCAACTCCCGATTACAAACCCGCTTCAATTCAACCTGGAGGAAACGGCGTTTGGAGGGGGGGCTGGACAAAGTGTTCTACCGGGAGGACCGACGAACGGCGCTGGAATATTCGACTTTTTCAATAGTTCCGTGGCAGAAGAATTGGCACCCCCGCGCAATGTTGGTCAAGGCGTTCTCCCGCAACGCGACATGGCTGGAGCGGGGAGTTGGACTGCAACGCTTCGCTATAAGGTGACTAGTCTTCCAACCTCTCCCGCGCCATTGCTTTGCGCTGGAAATAATTGTAGTGGCTATAATCTCGTTCTTAATCAGTCAGATCACGCCCTCCACTTTTCCTCCACGGCGGATGCCGCTCACTCAAGTACGGTGACTACGATTTGCAATGGGGATGTGACGTGTGTCAGTCCAACGGCGTTGACGACTAATCACCTTTATTTCATCACAGCAAGCTTTGATGCAGTTCTAGGTCAATTGAGCCTCAGTGTTGACGGAACAATCACCCAGTCCGCGACCGGGCTTGCCCCGCGAATCCTCTTGACTTATCCTAGTCCCGCGCCAACATTAGGCGGTACAGGATCTAATTCGGCAGAGGGATATATCCAAGATTTCAGCTTTTTCAAGTCTGCGCTATCATCTTCTCAGATCACCTACCTCTACAACGGCGGCACGCCTCTTGCGTTCAACCCTTACACCTACAACTACACGTCTAGCGCTTCTGGTACAGGACCGTTGCCCAAGGTGACCCTTGTCAAAGAGGCATTCGAGACAAGCGATTCCAGTTCCAACGGGATTACAAATGGCATTGCGGGTGTTGGGTTCTATCGGCCTTATCACTTGAGTGCTTGGAATCAAACCGTAGCAACAGCGCGAGGTGGAAACTACGTCTGGTCACTTTCTACAGATCACATTGGATTTGGTAGCGATACTCCACCTAATCTACAGAACGGGCTCTGGCTTGGTTATTCAAGTGGCCCCACTGTCAAACCGTCCAGTTACACGCGAGTCATTGTTGGTCCAAATGCTGGCAGCGGCTTGGACCCCGGCAACGGGGTAACTTACTTAAAGTTTGAACAGCCGAGACTTCAGTACAATGCCGCTGACCCGAATAGTCTCCCGTTTTACGCCTACATGACTGGGGAGCGAAACACCACAAAATCTCCCTGCCTTCTCAGCGACACGCAGGAAACGCTCTTGTGGCGCTCGGCAGACATGGTGACATGGACATTCTACGGGATTGCGATTCCATCCTATACTAGCGGCACTGTCTTCAACTACGACCTCTGCTTCCCCGGATTCGCAAACATTTACGCTCCCGGCGACCTTCCCGGCATCACCACATGGCAATCGTACAACCTCGGCAATAATGCTTTTGCTCTGGAGTATGTCCTGCAATCCTCTAATCCAAAGCTGTTTGACTTCAATGCCGTGAATCAAGATTTGAAAGAGTTAGATTTTGCAGCGGCGCTTCCCGGTCAATATCAGGAATGTGACTGGATGCAGGGCGTGTTCTCTCCCGACAATACAAACGTCTACGCTGTTGCCAAATGTTTCATGCCGGGAGGTAGAGGAATGGCGCTGTTTAAGCTAGCTCAGGAGACATGCTCCGGTTGTTCATCCCTATCCTGGCGTCAACTGACCGGGCAGGTGTGGCCGCTGGGCATCATGGCAACGGACGTTTACCCAACTCTTGGATACATCCAGGACGCCCACATCTATTTCGAGTCAGGGACGTTGTACATCTACGTGGAGCGGGGATTTTATCCAGGCGCTACGGCTCCGGGGACAACTCCGGTTCATCTTAACCAGATCGATCTGTGGACGGCGACAGTGGCGAATATCGGCGGTTCGGTAATTGGGGGCAATGTTGTGATGGGTGGCAACGCGGTGAGGCAGTGATTGCAGCGTCTCCCAGGTGTATCGGAACCGGCAAAAGCTGAAGGCAAACGAGTACCGGCTGGCAACCGACGCGCAAGGCAAGACTATGGTGATTGTGCTTCTACCCGCGAACTCAGGCATTGAGGAGTTCCAGGCCATCGCAGCGCTGCCGCCAGGGACGTAGGCTAGTGCGATGACCACCGAAACAATCTTCGTCCGAGCCGAACACCGCCCGAGCGTCTGCCTCCGCTGCCGGGAGCGCTCGCGCAATCTGCAAACCTCCGCGCGTATCTGTCTGTCCTGCATCGAGTATCTGGCTACCGAGGGTGGCCGCTGGAGCGCAGGTGACGACAGCTACATGCCGGCCGTGCGCGAGTGGCTCAAGAGGCGCGGCTGCCGCTATGAGGAGCTGCCGGCGGCGGAGATGGCGTAATCTCTATGTCCAATTTGCATCGTCCGTGTCCAGCGTGATCTGACTTCCAGGCTAGTAGTTGCCCTAAAAACCGGCCATACGCTTCCTTATCGGCCAGCAATAACAGCCAATCGGGCCGCCTGAGCTCTGATCCGCAGACGCAGGTGTATTTCATTTCCACAGTCCAATTCTAAAGGATTTTCACCACCACTATGCTCAACGATCACACCCAGTCCGTCCAAGACCAGCAAGTCGAAATCGACCGCGTTCTAACGCGCCTGCAGCAGAAGGGCGTCGCCAATTCCACCAAGCCCACGCTGATGGTCAACACCATCGCCGTCATGCGGGGCCGCAACAATGGCTACCCGAAGAATCTCTACCATGAGTCTTTCGAGCCGCGGATCGCCATCAACGAGGACCAGGAGGACATGCTGCGCGCGCAGGGTTACGGCGATATCTACATCCGCAGGAACTACCCGAAGATGCTCTTTCGCCGCAACATGCACCCTAAATTTGCGGCCAAAGCCGATCCGTCGATGGGTTCGCCCGATGACACCAGCACCTTCAAAGGCAATGAGTTCGTTGAGGAGCGCACTGTCCGCGACGAGAAGGCTGAGAAGGCGCTGCTCGCCGCTAAGGTTCCGAATGGCTGCAGCCCGTGGTTCGAGAAGTTGACCGACCTGCCAGAGCTCGATGCGACCGAAGAGGATCAGTCCCTACTGATCGCACGGCTTCAGGGGCAGCTCGCCGAGGCGCAGCGCAAACAGGCTGAGCCGCAGGAGACTACCAATCCAGCGCCGCCACGCCACGGTCGCGCACCGTCGAAGGACCCGGCCCTGGCAAACAAAGAGGCGGCGTAAACGGACATGAAGAAACTCATCGCCATTCTGCTGCTTGTCTCAGCCACCGCCTTCGGGCAGGGTTTGGACGGGCAACTTTCCGCCGGTATGCCGCTCGGCCCCGGCGATTCGCTTCACGGCCTGGCTGGAACCGGCGCCGTTGTGACCTACACGCTACTGGGTGTGGAGGCGAGCCTTTCTTCGCAGCCGCGCGTGTTCCAGAACCACGTGCTGGCGCAAGGGCAACTGGGAACCGGCGATGCGTCCATCTACTCGCCACCCAGCCGAACGACAGCCGCCGTCAGTCAGGTCATCCTGACCAACACCAGCGGCAGCGCCGTGTCGGGCGTCTCGCTCGGAATAAACGGGTCCTCGGCGACCGCCGGCAACCAGATTCTTGCCAGCATCTCGATTCCGGCAAACGGGCTGGCGCTTCTCATTGACGGCATCCTGCGCGTCTACGATGCGAACGGAAATCTCTACCAGACGGCGACCACTCCGTTTGATGCGACGGCGCCGGCCGCGACTACCCCGCTCGCGCTAGGGACCGTTGGAACGGCAGTCACCGCGCCGCACCGGGATCACACGCACCAGAGTCCCGGCGGCGTCGCTTCGACAGTTGCCGCGTCTTCCGGCATCAACACGACCGAGACACAAGTTGTTGGCGCCACCATCCCGGCAGGAATGTTGAAGGCGGGAAGTGTGATCGAGATCGAGGCATACGGCACGATTACCTCGACCGTCGATAACGTGGCCACGTTTAACATCCGGTTGGGGCCCACCACACTTACGGGCAATATCCCGGCTGCCCTGGCGGTCCATTGCGGGAATTCTGGAACAGTCACCAATGCGGCGTTCGTCCTGCGGGCCCGCATGCACGTCCGGACGGCGGGCGCGAGCGGCACCGTTTACGGATACGGAACCGTTATCAGCCTGGACTCTGGAGCGGCGGTCACCCAAGCCCTGGCTCTGACCACGGAACTGTTCACGCCGGCATCGGTCGCCCTGGACACCACGGTGGCTAACGTAGGCGAGTTGACCGTGGTCACGGCGGCAACCACGACGACGATCACCTTCCAGGCCGCCAGCGCGTCCGTCATCAAGATGTAAGGGCATGTGGCGCTCGCCGAGGCAGGCCATTCCGCTGGATCTTACCCTCCTCTGGAAATTTCCGTTCCAGCTCTACTATCTGGAGGCCGTGAATCCGACCGACTCCGACATCGTGCTCACGGTCCAGGATCAAGCCGGGCTGGCCGGACCAGTACAGCAGATTGTTTCCAGTCAAAAGTTGCTGACCTACGAATCGAAGTACGGAACACCGATGAACGGCCTCGCGTGGAAAGCTTCCGCGTCGGGGCTCGTCGGATGGATCTGTGGAGATAATAAAGATGAAGTACACCCGTAAAATCTCGCCTGGCTTGTGGGGCGTCATTGCCCTGTTAGGGCTACTGTTAGCTTCCGGAGTATTCGGCCAACTCCAGCAATCGGGAGGCCCAGGATCAAGCGTCAACGCGACGCAGACTGGAACCTGGACCGTTCAGCCCGGAAACACCGCGAACACGACCGCATGGAAGGTCGATGGATCGGGCGTAACTCAGCCGGTGTCTGGAACCTTCTGGCAGGCGACACAACCAGTCAGCGGAACCTTTTGGCAGGCAACGCAGCCCGTGTCGATCGCTGCCACACTGAGCACTGCGCCGAAGACCTCCTGCGGCACGACGGCCTTCACTCCGGCGTGGGCGGCGATACCGACGTCTACCACGGCCCTGACAGCCACAACCTCCTGCGTTCTGGCCATTATGGTGACCAACACCAACGCTTCGGCGCAAACGGTTACCGTAACGGATGGACAAGGCTCACCGATAACAGTCCTGCAGGCGTTCTCCGTTCCAGCCAACTCCGAGTTGACGCTGCCGTTCTACGGATCCCAGATGACGAGCGGCATAAAATGGTCCGCTGGCGGAACAGGCATGACGGGCACGGTTGTAGCTTACCAATGAGAACGGTTCTTATTTTGCTGCTCGTTGGAGTTTTCCTGCGAGCCGACCTAAGCCCCTCCGGAAATGCCGTTCCGGCGAGCCAAAGCGGGGTGTGGACGATGCAACCTGGCAACACGCCCAATACCACCGCCTGGCTCCATCAATTCCCAGCCTCCAGTTCCAATGTCATCACCGCTGCCGCGACGACTGCGGTGAAGGCGACAGCCGGCACGCTACGGCGCATCAGCGTGACTACCCAGGTAGCATCGGCGACGATCAAGTTGTTCGATCTCGCAAGCGCTTCCTGCACGGGCACGCCGTCCACGAACCCAAAAGGCGTCCTCACGTTACCCGCGACTATTTCCAATCCGTTCACCCTGGAATTTCAGCAGGCGTTTGCAAATGGCATATGCGTGCTGACGAGTGGAGCCACAAACCTGACGGTCATCTACGACTAATGTGACCTTCAGCGCGGTTGTGGCGCCAGGACTAATCGAAAAAGCTCTTTTACGGTGGCCGGATCTGGCGACGCTGGATCGGGTCGTTTCCCCCAGTTGCCGTTCGATTCGGCGCGGCTGCCCCACTTTCAACACCCATGAAGACTGTGGTCAATCTGCTGTTAGCGCCCGCAGCCTTCTGTTTTGCCGCTGTAACGCTCGCCTGCTACGCGACACTCGGAGCCGCTGCGCTGCCGAGATTGGTAGCCAATAGCGCGCTCCACCGCAGATAAACTCCATGTCCTCCTCTCTGACTCAATTCGCCAACGCCGCTGGCCTCGACCTCGGCGTCATGGACTCCGGCGGCGCTTTCTCCACTCAGCAGTATCTGGATATCCTCGCCAAAGCCAACCGGATCCTCGACAACTGGTCCGCCGATCAGATCCAGATTCCATGGGCCATCAAGAGCTCGGTGGCCGTCACCGCCAATACGCGGCTCTATTCCGTCGGTCCGGGCGGAGCGAACTGGGCGCTCGGGAGCCTTTACGCGCCGGTCAAGTTTGTTGCCGCGGCGCACAACGTGGGTGGAACCGGGCAGATTACGCCGGTTAAGATCGTGAGCCCAGTCGAATGGGAGTCGATTGCCGACCGGGATGTGAGCGCGAACCTCATCAAGTACCTGTTCTATCAGCGCGGCTCGATCGGCACATTCCAGGCATCGGCCGCAATTTCTCCCGCGCCGCTGCAAAACGGGACGCTCGAGCTTGTCTGGTGGGATCGATTCACCCAGTTCGCCGATGTGAGCACACCCGTCACGTTCCCGCCAGGCTACGAGCGCGCCTTTCAGTTGGAGCTCGCACTCTCGATCGCGCCGATGTTTGACGAAACGCCGTCTGCCGATCTCCAGGCGGAGTATGGCAAGGCTATGAACGCGCTGCGCAAGCTCAATGCCGACCTATGGGGCGTGGATTCTCTGGCTCCGGAGCAGGCGGCGGTGAAGGCGACGGAATAAGCGCATGAAGTTAGTCCCGCCAGCCGAGTGGGCTTTCAATGGTCCGACATACCTCGCCGAATCGCCCGTCTTCGACTGCCAACGCGCTGTGAATCTTTATCCAGAATTTGGATACAAGACCAGCAAGACCGGCATCGCCCTGATCGGCACGCCGGGTCTGGCGACTTTCATGACGCTGCCGACCGCGCCGGTTCGCGCGCTGTGGGCGGGTTCCACCGCACTCGCTGGCCGCAATAAGCTATTCGCCGTCGGGGGCACGCATCCCTATCAGTTGGGCAACGGGGGCGTGGTCATCCACGATTACGGGGCGATGGCCGTTAGCGACGGCACCGGGCCATGCTTTTTCAAAGAAAACGGGCTACAACTCCTCGTTTTAGACACTTCCGCCCTGGAGATTTTCAACCTCAATAACAGTGGATTCACCGCCGATCCAGTGTTCAGCGCGACCGCCCTTGAGTATCTGGACGGGTTTTACGTGGCGATCGCCGCCGGCGGAAGTCTGGCCGGCCCCAATCCGAACCAGATCAACGTATCGGCGCCACTCGATGGAACCACCTGGCCCGCGCTTGCTTTCGCCATCCGCACCGGCGCCGCCGATCTCATCACGCAACTCTGCGTCGTCAACAATAAGCTGTGGATATTCGGCCAGAAGAACATCGAAGTCTGGTACAACGCTGGCTCGTCTCCCTTCCCGCTCGCCCGCATTGACGGGATGACGATCAACCAGGGGCTGCTGCTGCCCTACTCGGTCGTTAAGCTCGACAATACCGTGTTTTGGGTTGGCGCCGACGATCGCGGCTATGCGGTGGTCTATCGCGCCAACGGGCAACAGCCGCTCCGGATCTCCAATCATTCGGTCGAGAACTTTATTTCCACATGGGCGCAGACCGGCTCGGCCAACGCCTTCGCATACCAGGAGCGAGGCCACACCTTCTACGTGCTGAACTTCCCACTGGCTGTCGTCGGCGGCGGACAGGTAGGCGCGACGCTGGCTTATGATCTGGCCACGCAGATGTGGCATGAGCGGTACTACCTGAACCCCGGCAGCGGGAATTTCGAAGCGGCGCGGCAATACTGCTTTGCGTCGATACCGAACTTCATGTCCGGCTCCAGCGCGACAACCAACTTCGCCGGCGACCGGAGCAACGGCAAGATCTACACGCAGAGCATCGAGATTGCGAGCGACGCAGGCGACGCCATCCGCCGGATCAGGACCAGCCCGCATGTGGCTCCATCGGACCGCTGGATCAAGTATCCGCGCATCGAGTTCGAAGCGGATATCGGCAACGCGCAGATTATCCTGGACTACTCAAACAACGGTGGCCGGAACTTTGCGACCGGGACACCGACTTACACGCTCTCAAAGAGCGGTGAGAAGACACCCGGCGGGTTTGACCGCTACTTTCAGACGCAACTCGGCCGGTCGCGTGATCGAGTGTTCCGGGGAACCATCACCAGCTCAGCCGATCTGATCCGGCTGATTAATTCGAATTTGTACGTTGGGGGCCAATAAATGGCTGATGTAAATAATACCGCATCCCCGCTTGTGCCGCTTGATACGCCGATCCTTACGGCAGGCTCCATGGACGACATTCCAGCCGGGCAGGACCGCGGGTTACCTACGATGCCATGGATTGCATTCTGGAACGCACTTGGAAATTTCCTGAGGGCGCTGATCGGCCTGCCAGCCCATTCCGTTCTAATCGGACAAGGGGTTGCGCCGATAACGGGAGCCTCGCCTGGGGCCGCTGGGCACGTGTTGACTTCGAATGGCGCCGCAGCCGACCCCACGTTCCAGGCTGGGCTGGCTACTCCTGTAACTGTGCCAAACGGCGGCTCGGGTGATACCACGCTAACGGCGCATGGAGTCTTGATCGGACAAGGCGTTCTGCCGGTGGCGGTAACGGGTGTCGGCGGCGTGAACCAATTTCTAGCCGGGGTCGTGGGAGCGGATCCCATTTTCCGAAACCTCGCCTCCAACGATGGACCCGGAATCCACAACACCATCGTTCTCGCCAAGATAACTCCGGGAGGAACCAACGGATCATTGACGGTTGACGGCGGATTCATTATGGGTTACGTCCCGCCGACGTAAGAAGGAGGCTTTATGCTCGAACGATTACTCTCGCAGTTCGCCTATGTCCAGGACCTCAAGAAAGAGCTTGCCATTACCACCGAAGAAGCCAAGTTGCTGCTCCGGCAGAGAACGGAGTTGCGGGAGATCGCCGACGCCGAGTTGAAGGATAATGCGAGGCTGCGGGAACAGGCCAAGATACGCGAAGGGTTGCTCCATCACGAAGTGGCGATGCGTGCGGATGAGGGCCATAGGGCCAAGGGGCATATCACGGAACTGGAATCGCATTGCCAGCGCCAGATGAAGATAAATGAGGGCCTGGAGAAGAAACTTGCGGCGACCTACACCCAAATAGGTGAGATGGCGGAAGAGTTGCGGAATATCAAGGTTGAACTACCGCCCGCGAAGCCCAAGCGTGCGCCGCGCAAGCGGAAGTAGTCAGGACTCCGGGGTGTTCAGCAACTTCAGGAATTCGTCGGAAGGTTTCGGCCAGACATAGGGCTGGCCGGTAGCCGGGTGATAACAAATAATTACGGGCGTTCCGTAAACCTCCATCTTACTCGCCATCCGCCAACCTTCCTCCCACGGGACAAGCCTGAGTGGCGGCGGGAAAGTCGGTGGGTTCTGTAAGTGCTCCAAAGCCTTGGGTCTGTCGGAAAAATAGAGCGTAAAGCCCAGAACCGTAGCAATCAAAAACATAAATGCCGCCACCTTGCCGGGATCTGAGAGGTCGGACACGGTAACGGGCAGCATCAGGATTTCACGACACCCAGACCATAGATCATGTCGAAACGCAGAATGCGGGTTGCCGTCGGATCGAAGCGGCGTTCTCCCGTAACGACCAATAAGTTGGCGCCGCCAGCGCGGCGGACAGACTGAATGATTCTCTCAGCAAGGCTGAGTCCGAGCGGCTCGATGCGCCTCTCTGAATACTCATCCCACGCGCGATGAATGGGGCAGGAATGGTAATTGTCAAGATCTATATCGACTGCCACTTGCTGAAGTAGCGTTACTGGCGTCAGGTGGTCCAGGGGCGACAAATGGTAATGCGGTGACCAAAGGGGAAGCGGAGTCCGTACCATGACTGTGTCGCCTGATTTGACGGTGCGCCATTCGTCCACGGCCCATTGATTCATCCGGAGCCACTTCAGCTCGCGCTCGACTACTTCCAGTATCCGGGCGCTCAAAATCTCCAGTGGTTGGTAGCTCTCAATGGGAGTAGGGCGTTCGAGCGAGACTGCGTGCAGCCAGTTCTCATGCGTCGGATCGGCGATCAACTTCGGCCCGATGATCTTGCCAAGCACAGCCCCGGCGAGCAGCCCCAGGAATCCGCGGCGCGTTGTTTCCATGACCTAATTGTATGCCCCAAACGTACACCTTCGCCCAGATCGCCTACCGCGCCTACCGCCACATCAGCGGCCATCGCGCCGCCATGGTGCTGTCGCCCGACATCCTAAACGATATCTTCGGCGAGGGCACAGACATGCTCGACGAGTGGCTGAACGACGAGAACATGGTTTTCGCCCGGCGCCGGGACTCCTGGAGCCTCTTGGCTGGCGTGCAGGCGTACACCATCGGGCCGGGAGCGGATTTCAATGGTCCGCGCCCCACCAATATCGACGAGGCGAATGTCATCCTCACGACCAGCAATCCGCCGATCCGCAAGCCGGTCCATATCGCCACCGCTTCGGAATTCTCGCTGATCGCGGTGCAGGGCATTCCGTTCGCCATCCCGCAGGAGCTCTGGTACGACAATAATTTCTCAGACACAGGCACGGCCACCATCAACCTGTGGCCCGGTCCGCTCGCCGACTACCTGCTCGAGCTGTACACCTGGCAGCAGTTG